>Ga0210404_10000069_pt1 | contig 79371 bp, 65 predicted proteins | sample IncBWH28MmetaG_FD_155455 | JGI IMG/M metagenome (GOLD analysis project Ga0210404, IMG submission 155455) | Forest soil microbial communities from Barre Woods Harvard Forest LTER site, Petersham, Massachusetts, United States - Inc-BW-H-28-M | ecosystem: Environmental > Terrestrial > Soil >... | reverse complement strand
ATGGCAAGCTGCGCGTGTTTCGCAGCCGCACCGGCGGCAACGAGTGGGAGGCGCTCACGAAAGGTCTGCCGCAACGCGACTGCTACGTCAACGTGTTGCGCGATGCCATGGCCGTCGATTCACTCGACAAGTGCGGAGTGTATTTCGGCACCAGCGGCGGACAGGTCTATGCGTCGGCCGACGCCGGAGATAGCTGGAGTCCTATTGTGCGGGATTTGCCGGGCGTGCTGTCTGTAGAGGTGCAGACGCTGGGGTGAGAAGCGGGGGTATCGAAATCACGGGCCTTGAACGTTGAGGCAATTCTTACGGCGATGTCCAGCGATCAGCTTCAACCACGTGGTCGTCTGCGGAGAATGACACGATGTAATAATCGGGAAGGAACGGTGCGAACGGATGGGAGTAAACATACTCCACTGCACAGCTTTTCAGGGGAACATGAATCACCCCGCATTTGGCTGCATGGTAGTTCGGCTTTCCGAGTCGGGCGATTACCGAAGCGCGCGATTCTCCATCCTGGATGAACCCGAACTCCCTTTCGACCTTTGAGAATCGAGCGAAGGAGACGGTAGTTCTAGCCGCGAGAGCGATTAGGACGACAGTTCCAAATATTAGGACAAGGCGTGGGGATCGTGACACGTGCTCATAATATCTCCATTCACGGCAAGCGGCTGCATAGATTGTGATGGTGGCCAGATATGATCCGTGTCATTCTCCCGCAACATCTGCGAACGTTAGCCCACGTCGGCAGCGAGGTGCAGCTTGAGGTAGACGGCCCGGTCACGCTGCGCTCGGCGCTCGACGCGATCGAGACCCGCTATCCCATGCTGCGCGGCACGATTCGCGATCACGTCACGCAACAACGCCGGCCGTTCCTGCGGTTCTTTGCCTGCGAAGAAGATCTGTCGCACGAATCCCCGGATGCGCTTCTGCCTGATGCGGTTGCATCGGGGAAGGAACCACTTCTGATCATCGGTGCGATTGCGGGCGGCTAGGACTTGAGGTCAGCCGACGAAAGCCGTCGAGCTTCGCTCGACCGGACAGCCGAGGGCGGCTGTCCCCACATGAGCATCTCCGCGAACTGAGGTACTATGGCCTCGACCGGTCCATTTGCCCGCGCCCTGCTCGTCCGCTATAGTTTTCCTAGCATGTTTGAGGATTTCACCGCCACCGATCGCTGGACGAAGAAGCCAGTTCACTGCGTCTATCAAGCGCTGATCGTCGCCATTGCCACGCGGCACGCCGATGCCGTCGACGTCAAGTATCTGGCCGAAGGAAGAACCGTCTGGGTGGCTCTGCCGCATCCGGCGTGGGTGGAGTATAAGAAGCGCACCGGCAAGCTCATCACTGATTCTCTGGCCGTCGAAATTGCGGGCCACTACTTGAAGACTGCGCTGGAAACCGGCGAAGGTCTGGGCCGCGACATGTATTCGCTTACGGTCGATGAAACGCTGGCCCATCTGGACGCAGTCGTCACCACGATGCAGGCGCCCGTCACGGCATAGAGCTTACGATTTGCCCAGTTGTCTGGTGAAGCGTCTGGATCTTGGGCGGCGCGGGGTTTATGCCTTCTTGAGCAGGCGCGTCAGCCAGATCAAGAACACTGCACCAATGATCGCTACGACGATGGTGCCGATCAAGCCGCCAGCGTAGATGCCGAGCGCGCCCAGGAGCCATCCGCCGACCACAGCGCCTACGATGCCGAGGACGATATCCATAACCGGACCGTAGCCGCCGCCTCTCATGATCTTGCCGGCGGCCCAACCCGCGATCAGTCCAACAATAATCCACCAAATAAAATTCGTGAGCATGCGATCCTCCTGTGAATTTCCGGAATCTTGAGCTGCGGCGCACGGCTGCGCATCCAGAAAGACTGATCGCGTTGAGCCGGCAGCGCAAGCGTGGTGATGGGCAGACTAGTGACCTCAAGCGGGTCTGTCAAGCATGGGTGCGTAGTCTCCTGCATGCCGCACCGTCTATGGTTAAATCAAGGTATGTTTGCCCGCAAGATTCGCGTCGAGTACGAAGACCATGGCCAGAATCTTCCGTGTCCGCTGAAATGGTTGGACAGCTTCTCCATGCGCAACTTCACGAACGCCAGCGTGTTTGACGATACCGTGCCGGTCTCTGATGGGCTCATGGAAATCGGCACCAATGTCCCTCTGGACCAACTTCGCGAAGCGATGCAGGATTGGTTCCGGCGCAAGCGCTACCTACCAAAGGACTCGAAGTTGTCACTGGAAGAGATCTGACGGCGGGCGGAAACTATCACAAGAATCAGCGGGCCAGCATATGACACGTTTTTGACAAAATGAGCGCAACCGCCTAGCCTTCACGGTCATCGTATTGTTGGTAAGGCTGTTATCTATGCCCCAAGGAGATGGGAGTTCGAATGAGTTTCTGTGTGCGGATAAAACTATGAGCTACAAATCACGGCTCTTCCCCCTGTCCAGCATGTGCGAAACACCATTGCGCCGGCTAATCAGCGGCTCGTGGGGATCTTCGCCCGCGAATTTGCGGGACATGAATTTGCAAGACATGAAGTTCCAGCGCTCCTGGCTGGTCTACGATTCCGAAATCCAGACCGGCCATGCGGAGGGCCGCGCCACCAAGAACATGGTGCTGGGACTGGCGCTGGCAATGGCTGTCAGCGCAACCTTCTGGGCCGGCGCCGGACTGCTGATCGCGCGCGTCTGGAAGTAGGCGGTTCGTCCCGCCGCGCCTATTTATCCGCGGCTACTTATCGTAGTGCAGCAGGGACATCACTTCGTAGCCTTTAAGCTTCTCCCGCCCGTGCAGGAAATCCAATTCAACCACAAAACCGAGTCCTGCAATCTCTGCACCAAGTAAAGACGCGAGCTTGGCCGTGGCCTCGGCCGTGCCTCCGGTGGCCAGCAGATCGTCCACAATCAGCACGCGCTGGCCCTTCTGGATGGCGTCCTTGTGCATCTCGAGCGAGTTGGTGCCGTACTCGAGGGCGTAGTCGAACTTCACGGTTTCGGCGGGAAGTTTGCCGACCTTGCGTACGGGAACAAATCCGGCATTCAGGCGGTAGGCGAGCGCGGGGGCAAAGATGAAGCCCCGGGCTTCCATACCCAGGACGAGGTCAACCTTCTGATCGACATAGTGCTCGGAGAGCCGGTCGACGAGCGTGGCGAAGCCGACCTTGTCTTTCAGCAGAGTAGTGATGTCGTAGAAGAGAATCCCCTTCCTGGGGAAGTCGGGAACTTCGCGGATCAGGCGCTTGAGTTGGTCGGGGTTCAGTCTTGAGTTGGCGGACAATCTACCATGCTCCTTCGATGCGAAATGAACTGATGCCGGCGGCCGGCCGGGCTTCGGCCTCTTCGACACCATCGACGCGGGCGGCTCGCGGCCCCTCGCGGAGGCGCGAGCGCAATCCGAAGATCTGATCGCGAGTTCCCTGCGCCAGAACCTCGACGCTGCCATCGGCGTTGTTGCGCACCCAGCCGGCGATGCCGAGGATGTGCGCTTCGCGCTCCACAAACCAGCGGAAACCCACGCCCTGCACCCGTCCGCGGACCACAAAGCGGCGGGCCTCAACTGCCTTTTCAGCGGAAGTCATGCTCTGAAATGAAAATGCAGAAGTAAGAAGTCAGAATGCAGAAGCAAAAACGGTCCCAAGGTTCTTAACTTCTGCGTTCTGACTTCTGACTTCGCCCTACGCCCGCGACAAATACACACCCTCAGCCGTATCCACCTTGATCTTCTCGCCTTCATTGATGAAGGGCGGCACCTGAACTACGAGCCCGGTTTCAGTCTTCGCGGCCTTGGTGACGCTGGATGCAGTCGCGCTCTTCAGTCCTGGCTCAGTCTGGACTACTGTAAGCTCGACGGTCTGCGGCAACTCGATGCCGACGGCCTTGCCGTCGAAGAATTCTACTTTGATCTCTAGATTCGCGATCAAGTAATCCACGGCATCGCCCAGAACTTCTCTGGTCAGGTGCGTCTGCTCGTAGTTTGAGGTGTCCATGAAGTAGTAGCTGTCGCCGTCGGCGTAGAGGAACTGCATGTCAACCTCGTCCACGTTGACCTTTTCGATGGGATCGGGGGAGCGGAAACGGTGTTCGAACATGGCGCCGGTACGCAGGTTGCGCAGCTTGGCCTGGATAAAGGCACGCAGGTTGCCGGGCGTGCGGTGTTCTACGCTGAAAACAGAGTGCAGATCATTGTTGTGCTTGATGATCATGCCGGGACGCAGTTGGGTGGCAGGGATCGACATCCTCGAACATCTCCTTCAAATAGTGCGGGTTGCGAGCTGACGGAAGGCGGGCAGGCCACATTTTCCGCCGCATCAAGGGCTTAAATTTTTATTTTACACTCAGATTGCGGGAAAGGAAACCTTCCCAATGCTGCACTCATCGTAATGGGACCACATTCGTTGCCCTTGGGTAGATTCGCCTCAACCCTTGCGGAGGACTAGAATTACATCCTGGCGAGATATCTAAGCTGGTGCGGCAGCGCCCGGCGTTTTCCCGCCATATGGAAATGAGGTCAAAATCATGCGCTTTGGACGCTATGAATCTTCTGAAGGAAACAATGTAGGAACCGCAGTCACTTTCTTTCTCATTGGACTCGGCGCGGGAGCCTTCGCGGCGCTTGCCCTAGCCCCGAAAACTGGCAAGCAGTTCCGTCGCGACCTGAAACGCGGCTACGACGATGCCAAGGACACACTGCAGGATTGGACGGAAGATGCGAAGGGCCGCGTCCGCGACGCGAAAGAACGCGTGCGCGATGTGGCCGAGCGCGGCGTCGATCTCGCGGAAGAAGTGCGCGACGCGGCACGCGAGAAAGTAGAACCCCTGCGGCGGGTCATCAGTCGCGGGTAATGGGACGCCCTTGGTGTCCCCTCCTAACGCGTGGCCCGTCCTAGCGAAAGATCGCGGCGAAGAATCCCTTGATCCGTCGCAGCAATCCGTGGTGTTCGGTCTTTGCCTGGGTGGCTGGTGCCGGGGCCGGCGGCGGTTGTATTTGTGCCTCGAGCCGGACTGGCTGGGCTGACGACTCCATCACCGGAAGCTTCCCCGCCTCGTCCGTGGGCGCGGGTGTCGCCGCGGGGCGTTCCTTGGCATTGAAAACAAAAGGCGCATCCACCTGGATGTGAACGTCCCCCGGTTGCGAAGGTGGCAAGGGTAGGATCTCAGGTCCGTTGGAAAGCCTCTGCGGCGCACCGCTATCGGGTTTAGCGGCGGCCTCCGAAGACGCAACCCCTTGGGCCAAGGTAGTATTCGCCGGCAACTCAGAATCCGGAATCGGCTTCGCCGAGGATGCATCGGTTCGCATCACAGGAACGGGCGGCGGCGGACAGCCACACTCCAGCGGGACGTCGGTGTCGAGTTTGTCGATTCGACCCAAGCGAAACACCGCCTGCTCGGTCGGTTTCACCTGATAGGTACGGTCTCCCATCAACTCCGAAACGGTCGCCGAGGAACTGTTCCCGGCCAGCCCCCGCACGCAAGTATTGCCGTGCGAGTCTGTACTGATGGCATAGTGAAATTCTCCCGGACCCGCAAACAGGATGCGGAAATCCGGAGTGAGTACGGTATCCGCCGAGGCCTCGAGTGCGTAATGCATCTCCAGTGCTCCGGCGCTCATGCCGAGCATCAAGTCTTTCGTACTCTTCGAAGGCGTTACTGAAACCGTGGTCCCTGGACAAACGCGAACCTCGCCTCCTCTGGAGAGGCGCAACACCGCAGTCTCGCTGCCGGCGGTGAGGGACGATCCTGCCGCGAACCTGCTGCCCGCTAACACGACCTCGCCCACCCCGCTGGTAACCGGCACCACCGCCGGCGTGGCGGAGGGCGCCAGTGACAGCACTTGCGGGGGCTGGAGCGGCGACTTCTTGCTGGCTGCGTTCGGGTCTGCATTCGGGTCCCCGGGCGGCTTCAGTCGCACCATCAGGCGGTCACCCGCAACGTCCCAGGTGTAGCCGTAGGGAACGAGCAAGTCGAGAACAATCCTCGTGATGGGAGGATCGTTCTGACGTTGCTCAGCCCGAATAGTGAGAATGTTTTCCTGCAGCACTGGAGTCCGCTTGTGTTGCAGTCCGATAAGCGCGTTAGCCAGGTCGATGACCAGCCGCGGCGGCGAATCTAGAACCTGAATCGTGGGCAATACAGGATGACTGGTGACAATTTCGACCGCCGGGACACCCCGCTCTTGCACCACACGGACGCTGCTGACGATGGCAGGCTCCCTTTTGGGAATGACCTGCGGTTGTCCCGCAGTCTGTGCCGAGGCCCTCGCGGCTATCAGCGCCGCCAGCAGCACAGCACAGCCCAAAAATTGAACGCGAGATCGCGGCAAAGAAATCCCCTAGACGAAGGACGGCTTAGAGGAACCTTATCACTATCACTTGTCACGAAGGTAAAAAAGTGGCGTGTCAGCGGGCGTTACCGGAAAGGTCACGGGAATTCCGGGCCCGCCTCAGCTCTCAGGAAGGAATTCGTACTCCTCAATCACCGCGGCCACGGCAATTTTACTATCGCCGGAGCCGTCCTCGATCCGCACCACGCGGCCTTTGCATTGCACGCGAATACTCTCCGTAAGCGTAATTTCGGGCGGGAGGGTGAGGGTGAAGCCGATGGGCGACCCACGCTCGATGGGCGAATCCAGGTAAAGACAAATGCCGCGCGCGCTCACGTCGCGGATTTGAGCGGATTCGCTGTAGTTTGAGTTTTCTGCGCGGGCGACGGATACCGGAATCCGGAGCGCGAAACGTCGAGCAGCCCTTTTTTCCTGCTGGGCTTCGGCCATGCGTTACCCCAAGCTAATGAAGTGGCGTCTAACTACGCTTGAAGAATGATGACGTTGAAGGCATTTCCCGTCAATACCACCCTTGGGGACGGGCATGGCCCGTTCTGGCGAGAACAGGCATAGCATCGGCTTCCCCCGAACCATCTGAGAGCGCTTCGGGCTGGTCCAGATAAGGTGCGTATCTACGGTAAACTGCTAGCAGGATGGTTCCCGTGGTCTTCGTTCTCGACAACTACGATTCCTTTACTTACAACCTGGTCCAGTATCTCGGGGAACTCGGCGCAAAGGTTGAAGTGCGGCGCAACGACCAGGTCACCCTTGCCGACATCGAAGCCATGCAACCGGAACGCATCGTGATCTCGCCCGGTCCGTGCACGCCGCAAGATGCCGGCATCAGCATTGATCTGATCCGGCACTTCGCCGGCAAAGTACCGGTTCTCGGCGTCTGCCTGGGACATCAGGCTATCGGCGCGGCATTTGGCGGCCGGGTGGTGCGCGCTCCTCACCTCATGCACGGCAAGACCAGCGCAGTTACGCACGATGGCAAGACCATCTTCCGCGGCCTGCCTACGCCGATGACGGCTACGCGCTACCACTCGTTGATCGTAGAAGAGAAAAATCTGCCGGAAGAGCTAGCGGTCAGCGCCTGGACAACCGAGAAAGATGGAAGCCGCACCATCATGGGCCTGCGCCACAGAAAGTTTGCGGTCGAAGGAGTGCAGTTTCATCCGGAGAGCGTGCTGACGGATGCGGGGAAGAAGCTCGTAGAAAACTTCCTGGTCACTGATCACTGACCACTGCCCCTAGCCATTTCCACTGCCCTCAGCAGTGCCTGAGCCTTGTTCATCGACTCGTCGAATTCCCGTGCTGGTTCGGAATCAGCCACGATCCCCGCTCCCGCCTGCAGATAAGCGTGCTTGCCTTGCATGAGCATGGTGCGAATACCGATGCACGAATCCAGGTTCCCGGCAAAATCGGCATACAGCACCGATCCCCCATAGATGCCGCGGCGCACCGGCTCCAGTTCTTCGATGATCTGCATGGCGCGGACCTTGGGCGCTCCGCTTAGCGTGCCCGCGGGAAAGCAGGCGGCGAACGCATCGAGCGCGCCGAGATCCTTGCGCAGCGTGCCTTCCAGCGCCGAGACCAGGTGCATCACGTGGGAGTAGCGCTCCACGTACATCAGGTCTTTCACTTTGACCGAGCCGTACTCACTCACCCGCCCCAGATCGTTGCGGCCCAGATCGACCAGCATGACGTGCTCGGCGCGTTCCTTCTCGTCGTTGCGCATCTGGTGCTCCAGGCGCAGATCCTCGGCCTCGTCGCGCCCGCGCGGATGGGTGCCTGCAATGGGACGGTATTCCAGCTTGCGTCCGGTCACGCGCACCAGCATCTCGGGCGAGGAACCGAGGATCTGCGTCTCGCCCATCCGCAGAAAATAAAGATAGGGGGAGGGATTTACCTGGCGCAGTGCACGGTACAAGTCGAACGGCTCAATCCCGGGGATAAAGTCGAGCCGCTGCGAAAGCACGACCTGGAAAATGTCGCCCGCGGCAATGTATTCCTTGCAGCGCTCCACGCTGCGCAGAAATCCAGCGCGCGTAGTTCCCGCGTGGATCTTGAGTGTCCCCGGCTTGGCCTTGCTGGATATTCGCCACATCGCGGGACGCAATCCCGCCGCCAACTTTCTTTCGAGCGCGGCAATATCGCGCACGGCACGGCCATAGGCGCGCCGGGGACTTTCCTGCGAAACATCCGCCGCCGCCACAATGTGAATCTGGTGGCGCAGGTGGTCAAAGGCCAGCAGCCGGTCAAAGAACATCAGTTCGCAGTCCGGCAGAGACAGGTCGTCTTTCGCCCGCTCGCCAATCTTTTCCAACTGCCGCACCACGTCGTATGAAAAATAGCCGACGGCCCCGGCCGTAAACGGCGGCAGCCCCGGCATCGCGGCTGGCTGATGCTCGCCCAGCAGTTCCTTCACCACCTGAAACACGTTCCCCTGTCGCCGCTCGCGCTTTCGTCCGCGTTGAATCTCGATAGCTGAACCCCGCGCCCTCAGCCGCATATAAGGGCGCGCTCCCAGAAACGTATAGCGTCCAATCTGCTCGCCGCGCTCATTCGACTCCAGCAGAAACGCGTGCGGTTCGTTTTCCGCAATCGACAAAAAAGCCGAGACCGGCGTGAGCAGGTCGGCGCTCACCGATTTAACCACCGGCACCAGCGTCGCCGACCGCGCCAGTCGTGAGAATTCCTTGAACTCGGGGATCATAATGAAATGAAGAGTCGCCGGATTTAAGCGGCTAGCGGTTCATTATAGGGGAGGCGGTTGCGGGGCATTCCTCTTAAAGACCCAATGTGGGAGAGAATCCGTTTCGAATTGCATAGGGACCCCGCACAAGTCGGAGGCAAACGTCGGGGCGCCTTTCGCGCACGGCTCTATCAGGCCAAGATTAACTCCATGTACACATCGGCTCGCTCATATTGAGAGGGGACGATGTGGTTCTCAGGGATGCGCTTGAATCCCAGGGATTCATACAACCGAATCGCGGGCGTGAGCACGTGGTTGGTTTCAAGGTAAAGTCTTTGCGCGCCAGCATTGCGACCCTCTTCGATCGCTGCGAGAAGCAGCTTGCGCCCGATTCCGGCTCTCTGGTACGAGGGCTCGACTGCCATCTTGGCCACCTCAAATTCTCTATCCCCGAGGCGAATGAGTGCGCAGCAGCCGACGCATCGTTCACCGGCCGTAGCGAAGAAAACTCTGCCACCCTCATCCAAAATAGTTCTCTGTGGATCGGCCAAAATAATCTCCTCCTTCGGCTCTATACGGAAGAATCGGGTGATCCATTCTTCATTGAGCCTTCGGAATGCAGCAGCATCCCCCGGCCGAAATTGTCGGATGCCGATTTCGGCAACGCGCTGGGACTGTTGTTCGGCGAAAGACATGGGCATAACCCCCTTCATCATTCGACGATAAAATCTGAGGTGGAGATATGTCCAATATCTGAATCATCTAAACTAAGATGATTTGAATATGAAACAAGAGATCGAATTGAGGCATTTACGTTACTTTCTCGCTGTCGCTGAAACTCTGCATTTCAGCAAGGCGGCAGCGCAGTTGGGGATGGCGCAACCGCCGCTCAGCCAGCAGATCAGGAGCCTTGAACGGATGCTCGGGTATCCCCTCTTCGATCGCACAACCCGCGGAGTCCGGTTGACAAAGGTTGGTCAATATTTCAGGGAACGGGCGTTGAATACCGTCACGAAGATGCAGGACGACGTAGAAATGGCGCGGCGATTGGGCAGAGGCCAGGAAGGCGTTCTAACGGTGGGATTCAGCGGTTCAGTTATGCTCACCACATTGCCCAAAGCAATCGAACGCTATCGGCGCTTGCATCCGAAGGTTGAATTGCGGTTACGAGAACTGGTCACCGCTGAGCAAATTCCCTCCCTGCTGGATGGAACGCTAGACTTGGGCTTCCTTCGCGACGGCGAACCGCGAGATGGGCTCTTGATTGAATCGATCCTGCGAGAACGATTCATTGCCGTACTCCCGGCTCGTCACAAACTTGCAGGTAATGCCACAATTCGTCCCGGAGATCTCCGAAACGAGTCGTTTGTGCTCTTCGCGCGCCGGATGGGCCCCCTTGCTTTCGATCGCACTCTCGCATGTTGTGAAGCTGAAGGGTTCCGGCCAAATGTCGTGCAGGAGGCTCCTCAGTGGCCAACGGTAGTGCGTCTGGTCGCCGCCGGGTCTGGTATATCTTTAGCTCCGGCCTGTGTCGCCAATTTCGCGATGCCGGGAGTAGTCTATAAGAGGGTGCGTTCTCGCTGTTGGACATCGATTGACATTGGGTTGAAGCCTAAGCTCGACAATCCAGCGGTCGAAGCTTTTCTGGGCATCGTGCGCAGGCAATTCTCGGAGAAGAAAACTGGCTCCGCACCCCGCCGGACAGTCGGCCCTCCGAAATAGTTGCCCGTGAACCAATCCGGCAATTGACGGACGCAGCCCATCGTCGGAAGATACCAAGGAGACACCAGCAGTCGGGCCCTCGTGCGGTCACGATCCTATGCGGATTAAGTTCTGGGGCGTACGCGGTTCCACGCCGACCCCACAACCCGAGAACATGCGCTATGGAGGCAACACCTCCTGCGTCGAGGTGCGCTTCGGCGATCGCATCTACATCTTCGATTGCGGCACCGGATTCCGGGTGCTCGGCCAGCAACTGCAAAGTGAATTCGGCGAGAAGCCTTTTTCCGCCCACGTCTTCGTTTCCCACTTTCATTGGGACCACATTCAGGGCATGCCGTTCTTCCGACCCTTGTATGCGAATGCGGAGAACCGGTTCCAGTTCCAATGCTCCAGCCGCACCCGCAGCCTGAAGCAAGTCCTGGCCGACCAGATGGCCGCGCCCTACTTCCCAGTGAAAATCGACGAGATGAAGGCGCAGCGCGATTTCTATGACATCGAGAGCGGACGCACTACGATCGAAGACGGCGTCCAACTGCAGACCGCGTGGCTCAACCATCCCCAGGGATGCATGGGTTTCCGCCTCGAAACTAAAGATGGAGTGCTCGTTTACGCCACCGACAACGAGCCCGGCGATGCCGCCTTCGACAAGGCCGTGCGCAAGCTGGCCGAGGGCGCGGATGTGCTCATCTACGACGCGCAATACCTTCCAGAGGAATACGAGGCGCGCCGCCGCGGCTGGGGACACAGCCACTGGCGCGAAGCCGTCAATGTAGTAATGGAGAGTGGCGCCAAAGAGCTCGTGTTGTTCCACCACGATCCCGAGCACACCGACGCCGTGATCGACAAGGTCGTGCGCGAAGCCCGCAGCTACTATCCCAAAGTGCGCGCTGCCGCCGAGGGGATGGAGATTAAATTGGGGAGCGCGAAACGCTAGTCCCGTTAGATCCTGCTCGAGCATCTACGATTCCCTTTCCCGGGCGTTTGACTCGCCTCCATCGCGTCCTTAAGATTAGATCGCTCCAGCAAGCGCCCTCCCATGATCGGCCAAACCATTTCGCACTATCACATCGTTGAGAAGCTAGGTGGCGGCGGCATGGGCGTTGTCTACAAGGCCGAGGACACGAAACTCGATCGCTTTGTCGCGTTAAAGTTCCTGCCCGATGAAGTGGCCAGAGACCCGCAAGCCCTCGCCCGCTTTCGGCGCGAGGCCAAGGCTGCATCGGCCCTCAATCATCCCAACATTTGCACGATTCACGAGATTGACGAGCAGGATGGCCACACCTTCATTGTCATGGAGTATCTGGACGGCGTGACCCTGAGGCACCGCATCGGCGGCCGTCCCCTCGAAGCTGAAACCCTGCTTTCGTTGGCCATCGAGGTCGCAGACGCGCTGGATGCTGCCCACGCCGGGGGCATTGTGCATCGCGATATCAAGCCCGCGAACATTTTTGTTACCAAGCGCGGACACGCGAAAATCCTCGATTTCGGATTAGCCAAGGTTGCGCCACCGACGAAGGAATTTTCCGCCGGCCCGACCGCAGCTACGATCTCCGACAGTCATGAATTTCTTACCAGTCCCGGCACGGCAGTGGGCACCGTCGCGTATATGTCGCCGGAGCAGGCCAAGGGCAAAGACCTCGACTCCCGCACCGACCTGTTTTCCTTCGGGACGGTGCTGTACGAAATGGCGACTGGGACCTTGCCCTTCGCCGGCGACACAGCAGCCACTGTCTTCGACGGCATACTGAATCGAACGCCAGTTCCACCGCTGCGCTTGAACCCCGCTCTTCCGCCCCGGCTGGAAGACATCATCAGCAAACTGCAGGAGAAAGACCGCGACCTGCGCTATCAATCGGCGACAGAACTGGTCAGCGATCTGAAGCGCTTGCGGCGCGATACGGAATCGGGCAGGGAGCCGGCACACCAGTCTGGCTCCATCCAGGTTTCCAGCGCCGGCGTACCTGCGGCGCCCAGCGAGCACGCTTCCAGCAGTTCGGTGCTGGCGGCGGCCGCGCGGGAGCATCGAACCGGCTTGGGAGTGATGGTGCTGGTCGTCTTGCTGCTGGTTCTAGCGGCCGGGTTTGGCGTTTACAGTTTGTTTTTCGCAGCGCGCCGGCAGGCCTTTCAAAGCATCAGGATCACCAAAGTCAGCGGCACCCACAATGCGCGCATAGCCGCCATGTCTCCCGACGGAAATTATCTTGCGTATGTGTTGAACAACGAGGGCAATGAGTCGCTGTGGCTGCGTCACCTGTCCAGCGAAAGCAACGTGCAAATTATTCCACCGCAGCGTGTGGCCTACTCCGCCCTGCGATTCTCGCCGGACGGCAGTCACATTTATTATTCGCATACTTTGCTGGCCAGCGGCCAGGCATCACAGGAATACGATCTCTATCGCATTCCCGTGCTGGGCGGAACGCCTCAGTTGCTGGTTAAAGATATCGACACCAATCCCAGCTTTTCTCACGACGGGCAACATTTCGTTTTCCTGCGCGCCAACGACCCGGAACCGGGCAAGTACCATCTGATCGTCGCGAATGCCGACGGCGGCGACGAGAAAAGCATTTTCAGCGCGCCCACGGCCAATGTGGGGCTGGATGCGTCCTGGTCGCCGGATGGGAAGGTGGTTGCCAGCGCGATCATGGATCAGACGGGCAATAGCCTGACCTCCATGATTGCGATCGATCCGGAGACTGGTAAGCGAGCGACAATCTCAAAGCCTCCGTTCACTTTTATCAACAAGGTGGCATGGCTGCCCGATGGGAGCGGGCTGGCAGTCATCGTGCAAAGTGCAGAGACCAATTTCAACCGGCAACAGGTTGGATTAATCAGTTATCCGGAGGGCAAACTTCGTTCCATTACCGCGGACACCAATGACTATGCGACGTTGAGCGTGTCGTCCGACGGAAAAACCATTGCAACTGTGATGCAGCAATCGGTGCGTGACGTTTATGTGAGTTCCGGTCAGAAGGCCGACTACTCTGACGTCCGGCAGGTTCCTACCGGAGACCCCATCCCCACAATCTCGTGGGCCAGCGACGGGCATCTTCTGGCCGAACAGTACCCGTCCGTTCGAGTGATGAACGCGAGTGGTGAAATCAAGGGCGAAATCGGCAGCGAGAAGGACTCCGCGTCGCTGCAGCCGAACGGCTGCAGCGACGGCCACGTCGTTTTCGCGCGGGGAATGATGAAAACCCTGGGGATGAGCATCTGGCGGAGCGAGGCCGACGGCACCGGCCTGCGCCGCATCACCGAAGGCAAGCGGGATCTGTTCCCCACGTGCTCGCCGGATGCAAAGACAGTCTTCTATATTGACACGGCTGCTGGGGCCTACATGAAGGTTCCCATTGATGGCGGCAAGCCGGAGCGCGTCTCGACCATGTATACGGCAAATGCTGAGGGCCACGACATTGCGCGCGACGGGAAGACGGCGGTACTTGGCACCTACGATTTCAAAGCTCAGAAACCAAGCATCTCCCTGGTAGCTCTCGACTCAGGCAAGGAATTGCGCACTTTCGAGTATGATCCGCGCCATCGTGGGATACTGCGCTTCAGCCCGGATGGCAAGGGAATTGTCTATCCCATTCGCGAGAAGGGGGTGGACAATCTGTGGGTGCAACCCCTCGACGGTGGCCCCGGACGGCAGCTAACGAACTTCACCACGCTGAAGATCTACTGGTACCAATGGGCGGCTGATGGCAAGAGCCTGGCTCTAGTGCGGGGAGATTCGCCGTCAGACCTGGTACTCATTCAGGATTCGCAGAAAAAGTAGTGCCTGGAGTTTGCCTCGCGGTACACACGGTACTGTCCTTGAAATTAGGACACCACCGTACACACCTCCGCCTTGCTTCCCGGCCATCCCCCCTCATATACTCGGAACGTTTGCCCGTCCACTCCGGGAACTCGTCCCGGCGCCGGCCAACACCTTATTTCGAAGTAAAGAACCGCAATTATTCCGGAGACACATTTATGACCACGCTGGCTGCCCCACCGAATATCGATAAAGAAAGCAATCCCTGGGAGTCGCAGCGGGCGCGCTTTGACCTCGCTGCTCAGAAGCTCAATCTCGACGACGGCCTGTGGCGGGTTCTGCGCTATCCCAACCGCGAACTCACGGTCTACATCCCCGTCCAGATGGACGACGGCCACCTCGAGGTCTTCACCGGATTCCGCGTGCAGCACTCGATTGCGCGCGGTCCGGGCAAAGGCGGCATCCGCTACGCCCCCGACGTCACGCTCGATGAAGTGCGCGCTCTGGCCAGTTGGATGACCTGGAAGTGCGCCGTGGTCAACATTCCCTTCGGCGGCGCCAAGGGTGGCGTGATCTGCGATCCGCACAAGATGTCGATGGGCGAAATCGAGCGCATGACCCGGCGCTACACCTCCGAGCTGATCGAATTTATCGGACCCGAAAAAGACGTTCCCGCTCCCGACGTCAACACCAACGAACAGATCATGGCGTGGATGATGGACACGTATTCCATGCACATGCGCCAGACGGTGACAGCGTGCGTGACTGGAAAGCCCATCAACATCGGCGGCTCCCGCGGACGCCGCGAGGCTACCGGCCGCGGCGTGATGGTGGTATGCGACGAAGCCATTAAGAAGCTCGGCCTGTCGCGAGAGAGCAGCCGCGTGATCGTGCAGGGCTTCGGCAACGTGGGCTCGAACGCCGCGCACCTGATGCATCAGGCAGGGTACAAGGTTGTGGGCATCGCCGAAGTCGGCGGCGGCCTTTACAACAAGAACGGCATCGACTTGAACAAGCTCGTCGAATTCCGCCAGAAAAATGGAACCGTCCACGGCTTCCCGGAAGCAGAAGCAGCCGATACCGCCGACTTGCTCACTTCGGAATGCGAAATCCTGATTCCCGCCGCCACGGAGAACGTGATCACCTCGCGCAACGTCGATCGCGTGAAATGCCGCATCCTGGCCGAGGGCGCCAACGGTCCCACCACTTCAGCTGCCGACGATGTCCTCACCGACAAGGGAGTTTTCGTGATCCCAGACATCCTCGCCAACGCCGGTGGCGTGACCACTTCGTACTTCGAGTGGGTGCAGGACCGCCAGGGCTACTTCTGGAAGGAGTCTGTGGTTAACGAGCAACTGGAAGAAATTATGATCTCCTCCTTCGGGGACGTCGTCCGCTACGCCGAGACGCACAAGGTGAACAACCGCATCGCGGCCTACATGCTGGCCATTGACCGCGTGGCTTACACTATCCGCCAGCGCGGAATTTACGCCTAAACCCAGTTGTCAGTTGCCAGTACCCAGTTGCCAGTTGAGAACCGAATTCGGCGGGGGGTTCAGGAATCAGGGAGGGATTTTATGAGCTTACGCACCAAGAAACTGTTTGCACGGATGTTGCCTTTGTTGCTTGCATCCCTGATGTTGCCGACAATTACGCCGCGGCTCTCTAGCGCAGCCGCCGCGCCGCACGCAGCCGCCGCCGCGCCTGCGGCCGACAAGCTCGACCTCAACACTGCCACCAAGGACCAACTCAAAGCGCTGCCCGGCATCGGCGACGCCTACTCGCAGAAGATTATTGATGGCCGTCCCTACCGGACGAAGTTGGACTTGGTGCACAGAAAGATTGTTCCCCAGGCGACCTACGACAAAATCAAAGATCAAATCATCGCCAAGCAGCCAAAGCCCAGCGCCACCACGCCGAAGTAGTTGAGCCCGACTGAAATGTTGTTTTCCGACGTCTCACTTTCGCGCCGCCTGGAGCGTGCCGAGGGCCACGCGTGCGTTCAGTTCGCCGAGGCGCGGCGCCGAGTACTTCCCGACTGCGGCTCCGAATGGATCGAGTGCGCAGGCGCAAACGCCGTCTTCGACGGGATCGGTTCTCCTACAACTCAAAGTTTTGGGCTTGGCCTCTTCGAGGAATTGACTCCCGCTGCGCTCGACAAGATCGAACGCTTCTTTCTCGACCACGGAGCGTCCGTGCTTCACGAAGTGAGTCCGCTGGTCGGCGTTCCTGCCCTGGGCTTGCTTTGCGCTCGTGGGTACAGGCCAGCGGAGATCAGCAACGTTCTCTACCGCCCGGTTGAAGCTCGCATCCCTGAGCATCCCGCCAACATCAAGGTACACGCTACCCGCCCGGAAGAGGCGCAACTCTGGAACGAAATAAGCACTAGGGGCTGGTCGCACGATCATCCCGAGCTCAGGGAATTTCTTTTACAATTCGGCGCCATCTCCTCCGTTCGCGAGCACAGCGTGTGCTTCCTCGCTGAAGTTGACGGTGAACCCGGCGCCGCGGGAGTGCTCTCGATACATGAAGGAGTGGCGCTGTTCGGCGGCGCGGCTACCGTGCCGGAATTGCGCCGTCGTGGCTTACAGGCTGCGCTCCTGGCAGAGCGCATGCGCTACGCCCACGATCACGGCTGTGACCTGGCAATGATGGTTGCGGAAGCAGCCAGCAACTCCCAGCGCAACGCCGAACGCAAGGGCTTCCGCATCGCTTACACTCGCACCAAGTGGCTTCTGGAAGCGATTTCATAAATCGCTTCTGAGTCGGACTCTGGGGAATCAAGGAAGTCTCTAAAGTAAATTCAAACCGGCCACAACCCGGAACTGCGCATTATTGCGTTCCCTCCCCCCGTGGAGGATAATCAAGCTATCTTCCGGTCGCCTTCCGGAAGCCGCTGAGCCGCGGTGAACCTGCCCAATTCCATCACGCTGATCCGCATCTTCAGCATTCCTCTGCTGATCTGGATCTTATCTTCCAATCACTTCAGCAGCGAACACGGCGCTAAAGAGTTGCTCGCCTCCGCGCTATTCATAGCCGCCTCAATGACCGATGGCATTGACGGATACCTGGCCCGCAAGCGCGGACAGATCACCACCATGGGCATTCTGCTCGATCCCATGGCCGACAAACTTCTGATTGCCGCCGCCTTCGTAACACTCGTACAGTTCAATCCCAGCCTGGTTCCCGCGTGGATCGCCGTGATCATCATTGGCCGTGAGTTCCTGGTGAGCGGCCTGCGTTCCATTGCCGCATCCGAGGGCTTCACCATCGAAGCCAGCGAACTGGGCAAGTTCAAGATGGTGGTGCAAATCGTTTCCGTGGTCGCGGTAATTCTGGACCACCGCTGGAAGGAGTGGCCGGTCTACGGAAACTTCATCTTCCCGGTGCACTGGATCGCTTACGTTGCGATCTGGTTTGTGGTCTGCGTTTCGCTGGTTTCCGCCATCGATTACTTCGCCGCATTCTGGTCGAAGATTGACCGGCGTGTCTCCAAGCGGCGCCGCCGCGCTTTTATTCTCAGCCGTCGCCGCAAGCCGCAGCCGGCCCCCCGGCCGGCAGATGCCGATGTCGCCCCTACCACATAATTCGTCGACGGCAGCGGATTCTTCACAGCCAGAAAAAGCTGAAGCCAGCAACGCCGCAATCCACGCGGCATCCAGTCAGGAATTCTCCAGCCAGCAGTTCTCTCAGGAGGAGCGCACCCAGCTGCTTCGCCTGGCGCATGATTCCATTTCTTCCGCGCTGGAGCAGCTTGAGATTTCTCTGGATGCCCCCACGCCTCACTTCGCCGAACTCCGCGGTGTTTTCACCTCGCTCCATCTGCGCGGGGAATTGCGCGGATGCGTCGGTTATGTGCCGCCCACATGCCCCGTCTATCGGGCTGTTGCGGAAACCGCCCGCGCCGCCGCCTTCGACGACAACCGCTTCCCGCCCGTCACCAAAGATGAGGCTCCTCATCTCGAAATTGAGCTAAGTATTCTTTCGCCCCCACAACCAATTCAGGCCGAAGAAATCGAGGTCGGCCGCCACGGCCTGCTCATCAGTTGGCGCGGCCGCCGTGGGCTACTCCTGCCCCAAGTCCCCGTCGAGCATGCCTGGGACCGTATAACTTTTCTCGAGCAAACCTGCCGCAAAGCCGGGCTGCCCCTGGACGCATGGCAAAAAGGCGCAACCGTCGAAGCCTTCACCGCCGAAGTCTTCGGGGACAAAACTGGCCAGTGACCAGTGAGTCAGAGGGTCTTGGGTGCTAGGTCTTGGGTGCTAGGTCTTGGGTGCTAGGTCTCGGGTGCTAGGTCTTGGGCCTGAGACCTGACACCTAGGACCCAAGACCTGCAAACAAAACCGGGGACGGTTGCCCGTCCCCGGCTCGACTGCTTCTGTGCTGCTTGCGAGGGTTACTGTGACTGAACCTGCGCCTGGTCGTCCAATTCCACACCGTCGCCGGCGTGCACGTCTTCCATGGCAAACACGATCATCCCAGTTGCTGTGGTGGGCGTGACCCCGATGACAACGATCTCGCCTACCGCCCGCCGCGGCAGGTCCCGCACGTGAATCACCGGTCCGTTGTTCCTCGTGAACATATGCGGATCCACCGAGGGCTGCTTCTTTTGCGTGTCTTCACTCACTGCCGCCTTGAACGAAAGCGAATCTACCGGATCGTTCAAGTCCGCTTCATAGTTGCGTACGGCGCGGAAGTAGTCGCCGACCTTGACGCCCTGGTTCGATCCCACATTGAAGTAAAGCTTCTGACCCGTTCCCAGCTCCGAATCAAAATCTTTTCCCATCACGATGCGCCCGGAGACCTTGCTGCCGGTGGGCAGGAAACGGTCAAAACGAAGCGGCGCGTGAAATGGCACCATCGCCTTCTCCGCGAAAGGAATCGCCGTATCTCCCGGATTGATGGGATCACAGGAGTATTCGATTTGCGCCACCGCCGTCTTGCTGCGGGTATCGAGCACGCGCACGCGGCCGACTACCTCGTAAGGCTGTCCCGTAGCCTTCAGCAGCTTGGCCTGGCCGGGAAACATCTCATATTCGTTGATGTCGCGCAGAGCGCGCACGATCTCATACTGCGCCCCGGCACTGTAGCCCGCGCCATGCAGATAGACCATGTCGCCCCTGACAAACTTCGTGGTTCCTGGAGTCTGCAACCCGCCGGCAACAAAGTTAGCGTCGGGCAAGGTCTGCCGGTTGATGAAGCCAGCGCAGTACACATCTGCGTAAGTGGGCATCTGTACCCGCTGGGTGGGAAAGTTGGCTGACGTCACAATCGTCCCCTGCGGAGCGGTCGAGTCCACCGGAGTCGCATCGGCCCCCGATTGGGCCCACCCCGCCGTCGCGACCAACAACACTAACAGTCCTGTTTTCTTCATGTTACCTCCGAGAAGAGACACACGACGCCCCCTCTCCAGCAAAATGCCATGGAAGCTAGGCTTCAGATGGAAGGTAACAAGGGGGTAAGAGGGGGTCAAGGTTACGAGGGTGTCAGGCGGTTGTGGAAATAGGTTTTTCGTGCAATTTGTGAATACCCTGTTGCATCTGGAATTAAGCCCCTGTAAGATTCGCGCCGAACCCAATGACACCAACCATTGATTCAAACCGTTGATTCAAGATGATTTCTGCTGCCAAAAGTTACCCGCCCCGCCTGCTGCCTCTGCGCATGCCGCGAGTCTGTGTCGCGGTCACCGCTTCGGACCCCACCGAACTGGTGGAGAAGGCCGAGGCCCTGACTCGCGATAACTCCTTCCTGGAGTTCAGGTTGGACTACATTTCGAAGCCCGGGTTGGCGCTTCCCAAGATCAAGCACTTCATTGAGACTCACCCCGGCACCGTGATCATCGCCACCTGCCGCCGGGTCGCCAGTGGAGGCAAGTTTCGCGGTTCCATCGCCTCTCAACTCGACATTCTTGCCAAAGCCTCGGCTCTCGGCTGCCAGTTGGTCGACGTCGAACTGCAGACCGCACTAAAGTGCAAGCCCGCGCAACTACAGAAGCTGCGCAGCCGCTCCGCGCTCATCCTTTCCTTTCACGACTTCCGCGGCACCAAGAAGCTCGACGAAACTCTGGAAAAGATGCGCGCCTTCTCTGCTGACTTCTACAAGGTGGTCAGCACGGCTGCCACGCTTTCCGACAACGTCACCATGATCCAGTTTCTGGGACGCGAAAGCGACAACCATTCTCTGATCGGCATGTCCATGGGCGAACAAGGCATCATCAGCCGCGTCCTCGGAGTCCGCGCCGGGAGCGTGTTCACCTTCGCCTCCGTCAGTCCCGGAGAAGAAACCGCCCCCGGCCAGGTCACCGCACAGGAACTGCGCAGCGTCTACCGCATCGAAACCGTCGATGCCGCCACCCGCGTCTACGGCGTTGCCGGAGACCCGGTCGCCCACTCCCTCTCGCCCGCCATCATGAATGCGGCCTTCCGTCGCGAGAACGTCAACGCCGTCTACCTCGCGCTGCATGCCAAGACTCTCAAAGACTTGCTGAACTGCGTGCGCCAGATTCCCATCCACGGCCTCAGCATCACCATGCCGTACAAGGAAGCTATTCTTCCTCACCTCGATAACACCGACTCCCACACCACCAAGATCGGGGCCTGCAACACGGTCGTCCGCGCCCAGGACGGCAAACTCTACGGCTTCAACACCGACACCTCCGGAGTGGTGCGCCCTCTCGAACGCCGCCTGACCACTCTGCAGGACGCGAAAATCCTCGTGCTGGGAGCAGGAGGCGCAGCCCGCGCCGCCGTCTTCGGCCTAAGGGAACGCGGAGCGGAAGTCTTCATTCTGAACCGGAACGCCGCCCCCGCGCAAAAGCTTGCCCGGCGCGCCCACGCGCGTTCCATAAAGCGCGCCGACCTCAAGAAATACGCTTTCGACGTGATCATCAACGCTACCCCCGTCGGCATGGGCAACACCCGCGAGACTCCGCTGCAGGAAAAAGAAATCAACGCGCGCTACGTTTTCGACATGATCTACGACCCCGCCGAAACCCGCCTGCTGCAACTCGCAAAAGAGCGCGGCGCCCAGATCATCCCCGGCATCGAAATGTTCGTCCACCAGGCCGCGCGCCAGTTCGAGATCTGGACTGGCAAGCCCGCCCCCCAGGACGACATGATGCAAGTGGTGTTGCTGGCACTGCAGGAACGTGCCGCACGCGCCGCGGCCGCGGCAACCAGGAAAAAGTAGACCATGTTTGTAATATTGGACACGACCGAGTTCTTCGACTCGCCGCGTGCTGATTCCAATTCGTTCAGAGTCCTCCAGGAGTACGTGCGTCGAACTCAATCTCAGCTTGTAGTTCCTGAAGTCGTCGTGCGAGAAGTGATTAACCACGTTCGCGAACGGCTCCTAAGAGTCGAAAGTAATCTTCGAGACGCTGAACAGGACTACGAAAAGCTTCGACCCGTCGGCGCCGGTCTGCTTGCTGTAAATCGTCCCAATCTTGATGATGCTCTGCGCGCGTATGCAGGAAGCTTCCGGGCTACGCTGCGATTTGGGTTCAACACAATATTTCTGCCGATACCGACGGTCGCTCATGACGAGTTGCTTGAGCGCGCCCTGCTCCGCAAGAGGCCGTTCGCAAAGGGAAAGGATGGGTACAGGGACGCCTTAATCTGGCTCAGCATCGCGGCATACGTAAAAGAACACCCCGCCGAGTATGTCTTTATAACGAACAATGCCCGGGACTTTTCCGAGAAGGAACTGCGTGCAGACCTCGGAGCAATGCCTGCAGGCTGCACCCTAGAGTACCAGAACGATCTGAAGAGCTTTAATGACACGCACGCCAAAGTGGCGTTGGAGCGACTAAACGCCCTAGCGGACAGGTTGCACGCCAATCTGCAGCTTCCAGGCGTCGATCTGCGCAATGAGCTCTCTGACCTCAGCCATGACACGCTCGGAAAGATCTCATCTAAGCTTCGAATTAAATCGCTCGCTCACCGAGATGTCGAGGAGCCCTTCTATATCGAGTCTTACGATGTGCCTGCGGCTATTGCCATAAAGGAAGTATATCGAGCGGAAGGCAAAATCATGGTGGAATGTAGCGCGTCCTATGAGTGCACAATCGAGGGATATATGTTTCTGTCGGACGCCTACGGACTGAGCGATGAGGAGAATATTCACGTAACCGACTGGGAGTGGAATGATCACTACGCTGCGGTCGAGTTTGTGGGAACTGTCGAAACGCTGTTTCTAGTACGACTTGCGGAGGTCGACGAAGCTGGGCAAACGACCTATCTGCTCGAATCAATTGAAGTTCTTGAAGCTCGTATGGAACACGACTGAACGAATCCGAAAGATATGGGGCTAGCCAAAGGAGAAATTTGCCCGGGTCTGGGCCCCTAACTATTTCCGCCCGAATTGAAATGGTCCTGACGAACGACAGCGAAAGATCGAACCAGTTCCCGCCCGTCGCACTCGGCATTCTGATCGCCCTCTGTACCGCCAAGCTGCTGCTGCACATCTTCACCAGCCTCCGCCACTATGGCTACTTCCGCGACGAACTTTATTATCTCGACATGGCCCGTCACCTCGATTGGGGCTACGTGGACGCTGCTCCGCTGATCGCCGTCTACGCCAAGATCGCGCTATGGATGGGCGGTTCGCTGGCAGCGCTGCGTATTCTGCCAGCACTGGCGGGCGCGGCGCTCATCGCGCTCACCATCCTCATCGCGCGTGAACTCGGCGGTCAACGCTACGCCCAGTTTCTCGCCGGTTTCTTCGCGCTAGTCTGCCCCGCCGTTCTGTGGGCCGACAGCCTGATGACCATGAACGCCTTCGAGCCACTGTTCTGGATGGGATGCATCTGGGTCGTCGCCCGTATTTTGCGTACCGGCGACTCGCGGCTCTGGCTATGGTTCGGCATGCTTGCAGGACTCGGCCTCGAAAACAAGCACTCCACGCTGTCTTTCGGATTCTCCGTCACGGTCGCCCTGCTGCTCACCCATCATCGCCGTGAGTTTGCCAACAAATGGATATGGATCGCCGGCGTCATCGCCCTGGCTCTCTTCCTCCCCAACCTCATTTGGCAAATCCGCCATCACTTCCCGACCATCGAAGATCTGGCCAACGTTCGCCGCGAAGGCAAGAACGTCGTGCTCGGCCCACTCGCGTTCGTGAAGGAACAGATCTTCGATATCGGCCCGATCCTGTTTCCGGTCTGGCTCGCCGGCCTGATCTGGTTTCTCCGCCACCGCAGCCGGCGCGTGCTCGGTCTGACATTTGTGGTTTTCTTCGTGTTGATGGAAGTCGCGCACGCCAAGAACTATTACGTCTTCCCAATCTATCCCATGCTGCTTGCGGGCGGCGCGATCGTGATTGAGAAATGGCTGGCCAACCGCGCGGTGTGGACACGAGCTGCCGTAGTCGCGGTCATTACGCTCGCTTCGCTTCCCGCCATCCCACTGGTGACGTGGATGCTGCCACCGGAGCGCCTCCTCTCTTATCAAGACGCGCTAGGCCTTAAGCTCTCCAAGGCTGAGGTCCACCACGAGTCGCTGTTGCCGCAGCCCATCGCCGACCAGTTCGGATGGCCCGAGCTAGTCCATGAAGTCGCCGCCATCTACAACTCCCTGCCGCCCGAGGAGCGCGCCCAAACCGGCATCTGGGCCGGCAACTACGGCGAAGCCGGCGCCGTCAACCTGTTCGGTCCGCAGTACGGACTTCCCCGCGCCTACTCGCGCCACCAGAACCATTGGTATTGGGGCCCGCCTCCACAGGTTTACAAGAACCTCATCGTGATCCAGTGGAGCCTCGACGACGTCCGCGACAACTGCACCTCATTCCAGCCCTTCGACCACTACAACCGCTTCGGCATGGGCGAAGAAAATCAACCCATGTACCTCTGCCGCGGCGTCACCTTCGACATTCAGAAAATCTGGTGGCACTCGCACCACTGGAATTAAGCGAGTGGTTGAGTTCCGACGGCGGCTGGGCCAGGCTTTTGATCTCGCCGGCATCGCCAACACAGTGGGTGCCCCCGTCCTTGCGTTCTTTGCAAGGGCGCGAGTCGGAAATGCCTGGACGGTCACGCCGCGCGATCACGGAACGAAATCTCAGTCCAGCCTTCATTCACGCGCACCGGCCCGGCTTCCTCCAAAAGATAGAAACGATAACTGCTCCAGCGCCACTTCTCCGGTGCGCCGGCCAAGCCTCGTTTCACCGGATTGCGATGCATATACCGGAGCTTCTCCACACGCTTCTTTGTCGTCCATACGTTGAAGTCGTAGGAGCGCGCCTGCCAGAACGCTCTGCGTTTCGGCTCGTCTCCAAACAGGTTGCATTGGCACGGGTTCCTCCGTTTGCGTTTGGGCAACAAAGCGCGGGCCGTGCGCTGCTTCACCACTTGCATCACGGTCGAGGGAGTCCCAACCTCTGGTTCCGTCAAAAGCAGATGAATGTGTTCCGGCATAACCACATACCCGACGACTACGAACCGGTAACGCTGGCGGGTCTGTTCCAGAATCGTGAGGGAGGTATCGCGGCTGCGCGGGGCGCAGAAAAGGCAATCGCCGGTAGCACGACGAAGTGATAAAGTGCAGGTAATGAGCGCCGTAAGTGCGGTGCAAGCCGCGTGGCATGACAAACAAAATTGTACAGGCAGCATCGCCGCCCGCCCTTGCAAACAACGCAAGGACGGGGCACCCACAGTTCCGGAACGGGAAGCAAAAACACAGAAAGCTGGGCCACCCGCCCACCATCAAGGAAGCAGTGGGCAGCCAATGAAAAGGATCCTAATACTTTTTTGCGCTCTTGTAGTGCTCACGGCAACGGGCGGTTGCTTCAAGCGACCAGCCGTGAGGCTCGAAAACAGTGGGTCCTCTGTTATCGTTCACATCGAGACTCTCGGGGAGTACCCTACAACGGTTCGCCATATTCGACTCAAGGACGCTTCTTCAGGGAAAGTGATATTCGAACTGCTGACCGAAAGTGGGACGCCGCAAATCTATAGTTTTCGGCTCTCGGTCGGGGAGAACTCTACCCATGTTGCCGATCCAGAGCACGGCTCTTATCGAGTAGCCGAGCCCAGTGGTAAGGACACTTTCTCTCTACAGCCCGGCGTGCGTTACCGGCTGACGATATGGGGGAACGGACGGCCGTCGAGCGAGACCGACCTAAAGTTCTGATGGTGGGAACGGCTACGGGGGGCCGGGTGCCGGTGCTGATCACCAACCCTGGTTAAAACCGGGGACGACGGTTAAAACCGGGGAACGGGCGTTCCCCCATATCCCGCAAGCCTATGTAATTAGCACTCCCCACCGTCGAGTGCCAGCCTCTTTCGCCATTCGGCCCACCCGCCTTCCGGCCCTCCTAACTCCCGCAATCCGTTTCACCTAAAGCAGTTTGTACGTATCCCTGGATACGCACACCAGTGCATGCACAAATGTTCCAGTTGGAACATTAGGCACAATGTTCCGGTCGGAACATTAGACCAGTTGCGGCGCCCGGGGTCACCGGCCCGCGCCGCGTAATCCCTCACAAACCAGCTAGGGCGACCTCGCTTGCTATTTACGCGCGTTAATCATGATGTGCGCAGGGAACGATTGAGTGGTCCCACCGCGATCATTGACCGCGATCACCCACAACATGTAGTGACCCGGCTTGAGGTCTTTTATCGACGCCGTATACGGCGGGGTAGTCACAGTGGCGACACGGATGCTCGGGGACACGAAGGTAGCCATGTCCTTCACCCAGAACTCCACCCGCGCAATCTTCCCGTTGCGATCGGATGCCTCGGCGCTGACGGAAATCGCATTGCCTTCACTGACGACGGCGCTCGATCGCGGCTCGATGAGTTCCACACGGGGCAGCACCTTCTCCACCACCGAAATCGTACGGAAGGACGTTGACTGCATCTCACGATTGTCGATGGCCACCGCACGCAACCGATGCGGTCCCTTTGATTCGGCTGGCCAACGGAACGCGTAGGGTGGCTCGTCCTCGGTGCCTACGACCTTACCATCTACGTAGAGCGATACTGACTTGATCTTCCCATCCCCAGAGAACGCCTCGATTTGGACCGGAACAATTTCGCCGGCCTGAAACACTGCTCCGTCCGGCGGTCCGGCGAAGGCGATGTCAGGCGGAAACCCGGTCCGGGCGTCGTTTGCGAATAGCTCCAGGTCGAATCGGATGTCGTCACATTGTGGCGAATTCAGGTGAATTTCGGCGGCGATGACATTCTTGCCGTGTCTCAGGGTTTCGGGATTGATCTTGACCGGAAAGAAAACGTCTCTTTCCAATCCGGTAAGCTTTCGCGTTGCCATCATGTCCGTGTCGACTGTGCCAGCAGGCAGATTGACGCGATAGACTTCCTTTCCGTTCAGGTAGACGATGGCGCTGTCAGCGCGCATCACTCGGAGGAGTGCACTTCTATAGAAGCTCGGGTCTGTGACGTCGAACGTATGGCGGAAATACGTCGTAATGTAGTGGCGATTGGTAGGCCCGAGGTCGACCGTCGTAGCCGGATTGTCTCCGGACCCCAATGGCGCTGCACCGAGTTTCCATTTGGAATCGTCGTAGTCCAAAGACGTCCAGGCGGGTTCGGGATTCATTCCGTTGTCCCAATACCGCCACTGGTCGCCAGACTTGACCAGAACGAGTTTGCTGAGGTCCAGTGTGAAACGCTGTCCTCCCACAATCTTATCCGGGTTGCCAGGCGCGCCGAGTTGTATCAGATCAATCTGAGCAGGAGATCCTTGTCGCGGGGAGTAGTCCTTCGAAAGCACAAATTCAACGCCCACGGGAACCATCTCATTGGGATTGATCCGGATGTTCTGGATCGAGGCGTCGGGAGAAAGTACTTCGATGCGGCCTTCTCCGGCAGCCTTTATCCCCCGGCCGGCGGCTCCTCCTTGCCGCCACCGCTCGAACAACTGCGGCGTCAAATCAACAAACATGCGTCCCTGTTTGAGAAACGAACCTCCCGCAGTCTGAGTCTCGCCGATACGTAAACCCATCGGCAATGGCCGGTCGAAGACATTCCGCAACAGAGCAGACTTCATCATCATGGGACCGGGAGGATCAACCACAGTCACGTTTTTCCAGACGATCTTGTTGTTGTTCTTGGTGTTCGCGTTGACGTCGGTGGTCTCGGGAAAGTCCATTCCAAATGGCGGCACGGTAGAGGTCTCGATGCGCGCGAGCAAACAGAAATGGCCCTGATCGGAGCCGAAGCTGGCAAAGTCCGCGGGATTCGGCGGATACCACGGAATCTGGATTACGACTGCCTGGCCGGGCTGCAGGATGGGAATGGTGAGCGGTGCTGTATCGTAGATCGGCGGCGAAACCACGGAAGGATCGGTGGGAAGTTTTGCGACAACGTAATTGCCCGGGTTAGTGGTCTCCCAGGGTTGGATCGGGGTGCTGCTCGCGCTGCCAGGGGGGCCCGGGGAGCCGTCCCACGGCCCCATCGTCAGGGAGAGGTTCACGTCCGAGCCCAGGGAGGCCCCGTAGGTCTGCGTGGGGTCGAGGCGCGGCAGGTCCGACGGATTGCGCTGCCACTGTGCCCAGAGCCGATCGACGTTTCCGTGCAGCATGAAGAAGAACGGATCCTGCGCGGAGGTGCCCGGCGAGCTCATGTTGCCGCCGATGTACCCATGAGAATAATTGTGGGAGCAATCTTCCAGGGCCGACATGAAAGGAGCCGTTGAAGGAGGAGTACAAGGAGAGTAAGTATACGGGTCATACGGGCTGCGGGACAGGACGGCACTGTCCAATTCGGCTGGAGGCGATCCGCCGGTGGCGCGTGAGACGGATGGCGGTGCCAGCGTCGGGGGGCTCGCCGGATTGAAAGGTGCGCCGATGCTCCCTGAGAAGCTGCCCATGAACGACAGCGAGGCACTCGGATTCGTGGTCCAGTCCCAATACAGCAGTTTCACGGTCGGGTCGTACCGCTGGAGCAGAAGTTCGTATCGATTGACGAACTCCCGATGCCACGGAAGAAAAGCTAATGTCTCGTGAATATTGCTGAATGAACCCATATCAAGGTGAACTTCCTGCTGCGTATGCCAGAAGTCCAGGCCCAAGGGAAACACATACGCCGGGTTCGTCCCGATAGTCAGAATGGCATTCACATAAGCGGTGCGTTCCGCTGCACTGGCCGCCGCTCCGTTCTTTCGCGGTTTCGTGATCTCGGCGCCATACAACAGCGTCAGTGGGCCACCCGGCTGATAGTCCACCCACTGCGTGGGCCACGAAAGTCCCGTGGAGGCTTTTGCCCAGTAAAGCCGTAGGCGTTCCGTGCCGGCGGAAGGCGATGTGCTGTGATTGCGGACCTCCACGTAGACGTAATTTGGCGTGCTCTTCAATGGATCGCGATAGACCGGATTCTGGTGAGGCGGCAATGACCACGGAGGTGAGCCTTCGGGGAACGGATACGGCTGGTAGCCGGGATCGGGCGAGTTTCGTACCCAGATGTCCTGGGACACCCACATCGGACCGGTGTCGGGATTTGGCTCAACTCCTGTATCGGCAGGGGTGTCTTGCATGTAGACGGTCTGAGCGGGTATTGAGAAAACTCCGACGGTGAAGAAAAACAAGGCCAACGGGAGGATTCGGCGGGTCATGACTGCCTCCTTGCTACATCACTTCAGGGCTGCAATCGCGATGCAACCTTCCTACGTACCGAATCTATGCATTGATATGCAAACGGGCATTTTGTAGGCCGGGCATCACACACTGCACAGATAGTGTTACTCCGTGTCGGATCGTTACAAGACTTCTCATCACTATTCCGGTAAAGATTGTGTTTAGAGTTGACTTTCAACTAGTAAAACAAGAACGCCCACTAAGCTCCTTCGCGTAGGGACAAGAAAAATCCACGATGCCTTCACTCTGGCCGGTGAAAGTGATCTCCCCATCCAACCCGGAACCACTTAGGTGTAGTCGGCCTCTGGCATCTCGGTCCGCAAACGGGCTTCGAGGAAATCGGAACGCACGCGGCGCTCCGTAGCCATGCATTTCTGATGAGCGTGGCCCGCATCACCGAATTGGTAGCCGCCCGCTACGGCGCCTTGCCGGCGACCACGCCGATGTTGGCCACCGTCTCACCTTTCTTCATTGAAGGCACGGCGCAGACATACAGGACCACGCCGCTCGACGGCGCACGCGCTTCCCACACCGTCTTGCCGAACAGGTCGGTGACGTAACCGATTTTCATGCCTTGTTGCACGTACCAGCCGCGCTTGACCATGGGATAGAAAACGCCGGCGGTTTCGCTGGTGACGCTGGCAATGTGCTCGATCCACACTGGGTTCTGCACCGGAGGCGCATCGCCCTGCAGCATCTTCAGGTAGCGCATCACGTTCAGGCAGCCGTTGATCAGCACCGTCACATCTTCCGGCTCTACGGTGCCAGCATGGCCCGCCTCAGCTGTGAGGGACGGCTTCCCCCGCAGGCTGGCGTTGGTCTCAAGATAGCGAGCGGCGTTCGGGTCGCGGGGGCGATCGGTTGAGAGGATGATCGTGTCGAGCCCGAAGGCCAGCACCATGGCGCGCGAGACGGCATCCTGCTGCGCGTTACCGGTCGGCGCCCAGTAGGAATACGGCCGCAGGCTTTCATCGAGATCGCCGCCGTGCAGGTCAATCAGGTAGTCGGATTTTTCCACGACCTGCTTCGTCATCGCCCATGAAGCGCGCTCGGTCTGCGTTCCGTTGGGATTGCCCGGATAGAAACGGTTCATGCTCTTGCCGTCCACCGGGTTCACATGCGGCACCTTCTGTTCAAATGACGCGATGTTCACCAATGGAACGATGATGACCGTCCCGGAAATCTCCGCGGGATTGAGCTCCTCTATAAACTTTTCGAGCGCAATGATGGACGCATACTCGGTGCCATGCGCACCGGCCACCAGGGCTAGAGTCGGCCCCGGCTTCGGACCGCGAATTACTGCAACCGGGATATTCGTGCCAACGTCGCTCCCGGCCGAAACTTCGATGAATCCGGTAACGGTTTGCCCGGTGACTGCGGTCGCGGTTCCCACAGTGAGCGCTGCTTGTTGTGCCGTGGCCGCCACGCACAGAACGCAACTCAAGAGAATCAATGTCAGCCGCTTGTGCATACTCGCCTCCTTCAGACCAATCCAGCCCAGTCTATTATTCTGAAGTGTGACTGAAAAGCCAGACACACACTCCAAGGCCCCGCTTCGTAAGGGTGTTTTCCGTTCCCTTGCTCGATGGCTTGTCATCGGCGTGGTGCTTGTTTGGTCGCTTGCCGCGCTGATCCTTCTGGCCGCCCGGTGGATCGACCCACCGACGACCGCGGTGCACATCCAGCGCCGCTTGCGGGCCTGGATTCACCACACTCCGTATCGTGAGCACTACAAATTCATTCCGCTCAGCCAAATCTCGCCCGATCTCCAGCACGCTGTAATCGCCGCAGAGGACGCGCACTTCTACCAGCACCATGGATTCGATTGGCACGAAATCCAAATCGCTGCCGAAGACGATTTGGAAGGCGGTCGCACTCGCGGAGCTTCTACCATCACGCAGCAACTCATAAAAAACCTATTCTTCGGAACGGGCCGCTCTATCCTCCGTAAGGGCGCAGAGTTCACATTGGTGCCGGTGGCCGAATTCGTCCTCGGCAAACGGCGCATTCTGGAGATCTACCTCAACGTCGTCGAATGGGGCCATGGTATTTATGGTGCAGAGTCGGCGTGTCGTTACTACGACGGAACCGCGGCCCGGAGTGTCGACCGGCAACAGGCAGCACGGCTCGCCGCGATCCTGCCGGCTCCGCTGAAGCGACGGCCCGAGCGCATGAATAACTACAGCGTGCTCATCCTTGAGCGGATGCGCCAAATGGGTTGGTAATTAGCTTCTTACTAATGCAGCGCGCATGATTTCTCTCGCGTTGGGCTCTGGCCGGTTACCGGTTTGGAAATTACTGCTTCGTTCAACAAAGCACATGGCCGGAATCGACACGGCAGTATTCCTGAGATAGCTTGGAGGGTTTGTACCGAGAAACGCGCTTCGACCTGAGCCAGAGCCAGATGGCCACAGACTGTTACTGCTTTCAGAACGTCCTGCCTGCACGACACTGCTCGGCTTCTTCGGCTCCCCGTCGCAGACTGCTCGCGCCACTTTTTCCAACGTGTCCCCCGCCATGCGATTCGGGTGATGCCCGCTGAGCAGTTCGTACAAAATCACACCCAGTGAATAAACATCACTCGCGGGTGGTAATCGGATCGCCTTTGATTTGCTCTGGGCTAGCGTAACTGGGAGTCAGCGCGCGAAACTGGGTGAGCGTCGGCTCCGGGCCATCGGTGACCGCCCTGGGATCAAGGATCTTGGCGATGCCGAAGTCCAGCAGTTCAGTTTCTCCCTCTGCGGTTACCAGGATATTGCCAGGCTTAAGGTCGCGGTGAAGGGGGATATTGCCTGTTTCCTCTGCAGTCAAGACTGCGTGGCGGAGGGAGAGGGATTCGAACCCCCGGTACGGTTTCCCGTACAGCGGTTTTCAAGACCGCCTGTTTCAACCACTCACACATCCCTCCGGGACCAGTTCCGGAACATGGATAATAGTTTACACTCGACCCCCGCGGAGAGGATGAATCCTCGTTGTTGAAGTGGCAAGACTAAAGGAAGGCCATTCCTCTCTCAGCGCCACCCGTCGATGCGGAAGGTACTGGACACTACGGTGCCGATCGGAAAGCTGACTGGTTTCGCGCCCCTTACTTCAGACCGAAGGCCTTGGAATGAAATTCCATGACCTCGGTGAAGTGAGCCAGGAAATAGGACAGGCTGTGGTCGCCGGGATAAAGATGATACTCGTGCTTCACTCCTTCCTTCTGCAGTTGCGAGTGTAGTGCGGCTGCGCCTTTTTCAAAGCCGTAGTTGTCATCCTGACCGCAGTTGAAGTAGATGGCAAGCCTTCGCACGGCTGTGGCATTTCTCTGCGCAAGATCGAACGGACTATTCTCCTTCCAGTGTGCGGCTTCGATGGGGCTTCCGAAGACCGCTGCCAGCAACTTTCCCAGGGGAGCGCCGGAGCGAGCCGCGGTGTCGAGTTCTCGTGGAGATTCCGTGATCAGGGCGGCGCTTTGTGCGCTGACGGCCGAGAACATTTCGGGATGAGAGAAAGCGAAACGCAGCGCGCCATAGCCACCCATGGAGATGCCGCTGATCGCCCGATTGTTCCGGCCTTTGCCGATGCGGTATTTCGCCTCGATGAGAGGGATGAACTCCTGCAGGAAAAAGTCGCTGTAGCGCACCGAGCCGTCGGCAGAATTAATGTAGAATGTGCGCCCGCCTTCCGGAGCGACAATAAGGAATTCTCCCACCTTGTGCTGCTGGCGGAGATCGTCGAGCAGCGTCCAGCCGCCACTGTTAAAGAGGGTACGCTCGTTGTCGCCGAGGCCGTGCAGAAAATAAAGCACGGGATACGTCTGGGGAGGATGCTTGGCCGCACCGGCGTCGTAGCTGGCGGGAAGATAGACGCAGTAGTGAACCGGATGTTTCAGGGTCCGGCTATTCAACGCGTTGCAGTCGATCCGGCTCTGCGCACAAACCGGAAGTGAGAGGGTCAGGGCCGAAAGCAAGAGGAAGGTTCGAGGACGGCGATCCATCGCTTTCAGTTTACTCGTAGCGTAAGGCCTGGACGGGATCAAGGCGGGCCGCGCGTCCCGCCGGGTAGAGGCCGGCCGCAAGACTCACGAGGAAAGAGAATAAGACGGCGAATGCCACCAGCCACAACGGTACCGACCAGAAATGCTCGGGCGGGAAAGACTGACTCTTGAGATAAACGTTAGTTCCCAGGTTGATGACTTGGCCGATGGCCCAGCCCAACGCGACTCCGACGATGCCGCCGAGGATTCCCATGGCGCCGGCCTCAGCGAAGAATAGTTTCTTTATGTCGCTGTCGCTGGCGCCGATGGCCTTCATAATGCCGATTTCGCGGCGGCGCTCGAGGATGGCCATGACCAGCGTGTTTATAATTCCGATGAAAGCCACAGCGAGGGCGAGGCTGCCGAAAATTCCGAGAAACACGTCCAGCACCTTGAAGAATTGCTGTATGCTGCGGCTTGCATCGAGGATTGAGAAGGTATTGAAGCCCATCTTCTTGATGGCGTCTTCCACCTTCTGTACCTGGCTCGGGTTTCTCACTCGCACACTCACCGAGGAATAGACCGGCTGATCAGTGGCGGCCCGGGAGACTTCGCGCAGGTCTGTCGGCTGCATCACATGGAGACTCTCGGCCAGTCCAAGCGGGAGAAACACTCGTGCCCGGGTGGGTCCGCGCATGCTCTCGGGATCGAGGTCGGCGACGCCAACGATCTTCAGTTTCTGCTCGCGCGAAATGACGGAATAGGCTGCTCCCGCGAGACTCCGGTCTCCAGAAGCAGCGTTCTTGTCATTCGTCTCCGTCGAAGGCGGACTTTGCGCCGCTTCGCGCTGGGCATACCGCATGACTATTTCCTTCCCCAGAAGGGGCGCAGCGAGTTCCTTTATGTTGGTTTCGTCGAGACCCGGCTTCGGTGCCCTTCCCAGCAGTTCTTCGGCAAACGTCTTCTGAAGAATCGCTTCGGGCGCCGTGTCCGATGAGAAAAAATGTCCCTGCACGGTTTCAAAAGCATCATTCGTCTTTGCCGACGCGGGCAGCGCCGCGATCGTCGTGAGATGCGGTTTGTCTTCGTAGCGCAGTTCGGTGATGAAACGGATATCGGGATAGGCCTCAAGCACGTTCGGTAAGTGTTCGATCTCAACCCGCGTGGGCTCGTCGAGGACACGGCTTTCGCCCGGGGCCGGTCCGTTCCGTTCCTCTTCGCGATTGAAGTTGCGCAAATCGCGTCGCGAAGTGACCACCACCGTATCGAACAAACCGGACTTCATCAGACGGCGCGACGCGAGCTGTTGCAGTCCGATTCCCAAAGAGAGCATTGCGACCAGCGACGCTACACCCACGGAGATGCCGACGGTCGTCAGCGAATTTCGCAAAAGAGATTCGCGCAGATTGCGCACCGCAAGTTCGGTCAGATCGGGAAGCTTCACGGTCGTCCCTCCGCTCTGGCTTGGTCCGTTCCAGCGCCGGCGGTCATGGCCGAGTGCGATTCATCGCCAACCAGCTTGCCATCCGCCAGGAAGATGAGGCGCTGGGCGTAGCGTTCTGCCAAAGCGCGTTCGTGCGTCACCATGACGACCGTCATTCCCAACTGCTGGTTGAACCCGCGGACCATATTCATGATCTCGGTTCCGGTATGGCTGTCGAGATTGCCCGTGGGCTCGTCGGCGAGCAACAACTGAGGCCGGTTGATGAGCGCGCGAGCCAGCGCGGCCCGTTGCTGTTCCCCCCCGGAGAGTTCGCTCGGCCGATGGTTCATGCGCGCTTGCAGGCCAACTCTGGACAAGGCCTCGCGCACCAGACTGTCACGCTTCCCGCGTTCGACTTCCGCAAAACGCATGGGCAATTCCACATTTTCCGCGAGCGTCATGCTGGCGATCAGGTTAAACGATTGGAAAACCATTCCCACGGTATGCAGGCGATACCGGGCAAGTTCTTCACGCGAGAGTTGTGCGAGATCGCGCTCCTGAACCATCACGCTGCCCGACGTAGGGCGGTCCAAGCCAGCGATCAGATTCAGTACCGAGGACTTTCCGGAGCCAGAACTGCCCAGAAGGGCAACGAATTCGCCAGCACGTACTTCAAGGGATACGCCATCCACGGCGCGGATGAGCGTCTCACCCATGTGGTAATGGCGGCAAAGCTGTTCCGCATGAATCGCAGGAGCATCGACTACTGAGGGGTTGTTGTCTGGAGATTTGTCCGTGTTGCCTATCACGCTACCGGACCTCTCCCTTGAGCACACGTAAGGCATCAGCGGCCTTCACATCGCCGTTGCGCCCCTGACCGGAACTGCCGTCCCCGTCCCCCTCAAGCCTGTCTCCCTCGCCCGGAGCGAGGAACAGGTTATGTTCCAGGCCCTGCTGTCTGGTGTACAGATCGTAATAGCGGCCTTGCGCGGCATACAGTTGTTCGTGGGTGCCGCGCTCTACGATTTGCCCCTGCTCCATCACCAGAATCTGGTCGGCGCGTCGAATCGTTGAAAGCCGGTGCGCGATCACAAACGTGGTCCGGCCCTGCATGAGATAAGAGAGTCCATTCTGGATCATCGCTTCCGACTCCGAGTCGAGACTGGAAGTCGCTTCATCGAGAATCAGGATGCGCGGCTCGGCCAGAATTGCGCGGGCGATTGAAATCCGCTGCCGCTGCCCGCCAGAGAGCTTCACGCCGCGTTCGCCGACTATCGTGTCGTACTTGTCCGCGAAAGATTCGGCGAATTCATCTACGCGCGCGATCCGGCAGGCGCGCATGATCTCTTCCTCACTCGCGTCGGGGCGGGAAAAAACCACGTTCTCGCGGATCGTTCCGTCGAACAGAAAAGATTCCTGCAGAACGACTCCGAGACGTGTGCGGTAGGAATCGAGGCGAACCGTGCTCAGATCCGTGCCATCCACCAGGATTCTGCCCTTGGTAGGCACGTAAAAGGCGGAGATCAGGCCAATCGTTGTGGACTTTCCTGAGCCGGATGAGCCAACGAGTGCCGTTACTGAGCCGGGTTCGGCGCGGAAGGAAATATCATGCAGCACATCGCGGCTTCCATCGTAGCTGAAGCTTACATCGTCAAATTCGATCCGTCCCACGACGTCGCGCAGAGCGACAGTGCGCCGGGGATCCTGATCTTCAGGGCGTTCGCGCATGATTTCCTGCGTACGTTCGAGTCCGGCTAACGCTTCGGTGAGCTGGGTCCCGATGGAAACGATCTGCATGATGGGCGCAACTAGAAAACCCAGCAGCAATGTGTAGGAGAAGAAACCACCGACCGTCAGCGTACCGGAAGCAATCTGATGCGTGCCCACATACATCGTGACCGCTCCCACACCTCCGAGCAGGACGCTTGCCGAAAGGCTCATGACCGATGTGGCGGTGAGAGTGCGCATTACGTTCTCCAGCAGGCGGCGCACGCCAGCGGCAAAGATTTTCTCTTCGCGCTCTTCGGCGTGATACCCCTTGATCACACGCACTCCGCCCAGCGATTCCGTGAGCCGTCCCGTGACCTCGGCGTTAATCTTGCCGCGCTCGCGAAAAATCGGCCTGATGGTCGCGAACGCCTTATTGAGTGCCACGGCAAAACACACCAGCGAACCGACCGCAATCAACGTCATCTGCGGGCTGGTGCGGAACAACAAGACAAGCGCAATCCCGGAGGTAACCAATCCTCCGGCGAAGTCCACCAGGCCGGTGCCCAGCAGGTTCCGTACGCCCTCCACATCGCTCATGATGCGCGACACGAGGTTGCCGGTCTTGTTGCCGTCGTAAAAAGCAACCGGCAGGCGGGAGATGTGGACCTGCACCTGCTCGCGCAACTCCGCGATCAAACGTTGTGCCGCCTTCGACAACAATTGCGTCAGCGAAAAAGAGGTGAAGCCTTGCACCAGAGTTGCTGCCAGCACGACTAGAACCAGCGGCCGCAGTTGCTCGATGTGATGCTTGTTGATGACCGTATCGATCAGGAACTTGGTGGAATAGGGCAACACCAGCGCCGCAACGCGGTTGATCACCATCAACACAAAGCCCAGCCCAAGCAGCCAGCGCCGGGGACGCATCAGCTTCCAGACTTCCGGCAGAACGGCCTTGAGTCTTTGCACTTTCGGGGGTTTCGGCTGTTTTGGGTCGGAACTCAATCTGTAATTGGACTCCGTCAGACCTGAAATCGCTTCATTATTACTGCATTGTGACATGCCGGGGGCAGCCGTTGTATCCTCGGGGCGTGGCACGTCCGCCTTCGCCGGAGCGCTCTCCAACGCTGGGCCTTTTACTCGGCCTGATCATCACGCTCGCGGCGGTCGTAGCCTACTCCGCTTACATCACCTGGCAAGTCGCAGGTTTGCGCAAGCTTCAGTCCGATCTCATCGACCGCAATCGCAAGGATTCGCTGCAGTTGCTGCGCATTCAGAACGATCTGAACCTGCTTGCAGTCGCCATGCGTGACATGATCGACAACGACGAACCGTATCCACTCACAGCGTGGTCGGCGCAGTTCCAGCGCATCCGCACCGACCTGGACGATGCCATGCGCCTGGAAGCGGCATTGGCCCCGACGACCCGGACGCTGGAGCAGAGCGCTTCGCTGGGCAGTTCGCTGGCGCAGTTCTGGGACGCCGTCGACCGGGTGTTTGCTCTGGCTGGCGAGGGCCAGGACAAGGATGCCAGGGCGCAGATCCAGCTTTCGCTGCAGGCTCGGCAGGCGGCTCTGAGCACGGCCGTCGCCCGGTTGTTGGTGCAGAACAGCGAGAACGAAGAGCAGGCGGCACAGCGCATTGTCCAGATCTACGACCGCGTCCAGCGGCAAGTCTATGTGTTTCTGGCGGCGACGCTGGCCGCGATCCTGCTGACGGGATTTTCCATGATCCGGTGGAATCGGCGGCTGTTTGCCCGCATGGCCGAGCTTTCGGAGCGGCGCAGCGAATTGGCTCAGAAACTGATTGCGACCCAGGAGTCAACACTGCGTTACATTTCGCGCGAGTTGCACGACGAGTTTGGCCAGATACTGACGGCTATGGGATCGATGCTCGGCCGCGCCGGAACTCACGCTCCGGAAGGCTCGCCTTTGCGTAGTGACTTGCAGGAAGTCCGTCAGATTGCACAGGACACGCTGGACCGGGTCAGGAGTTTATCGCAGGCGTTGCATCCCGTGATGCTGGACGAGGCTGGGCTTGAGACTACACTCGACTGGTACATTCCGACCGTGGAAAGACAGACTGGGATTGCCCTATCCTATGAGAAGCAGGGCGCGCCGTTTACGGTGGATGGCAGTGCGGCGGTGCAGATATACCGCGTGCTGCAGGAAGCCTTGAACAACGTGGCACGGCACTCCGGAGCGAAACAGGCCTGGGTGCGACTCCGTTTTCTAGGGGCGACGCTTGAGTTGGAAGTGGAAGATCACGGCGTAGGCTTCAGCGGGCGTCCGGCAAGGCAGGGCATCGGCTTGGTCGCGATGCGCGAACGCTCGGAGTTGATGGGGGGGCGGATTACGTTTTCGACTCCGGCCGCGGGTGGGACGTTGTTGCACCTGATTGTGCCCCGTGAGAAGGTTGAGTCCCGAGACAGAGATTAGTAGAAGATAAATATGACAAAGAAGATCACGGTGTTGCTGGTGGATGACCACAGCTTGGTGCGGCGGGGTTTCCGGCGCATGTTGGAAGATGAACCAGACATGGCCGTCGTCGGCGAAGCCGGCGACGGAGAAGAGGCCGTAAAACTGGCACGCGAATTGGAACCGAAAGTCGTGGTGATGGACTGCGCTCTGCCCAAGATGAACGGCCTGGACGCAACCCGCCAGATTCTTGAAGACCTGCCTGAGACTGCGGTGCTGATGCTCAGCATGCACTCGGAGAACACCTGGGTACGGCAAGCGATCGACGCTGGCGCCAAGGGATACATTCTGAAGAATGCGATGAACCTGGAGTTGGGGCCGGCCGTGAGGCGCGTGGCTGGAGGAGAAACGATTTTTGATCCACAGGTCGTGCAGCGCTCAGCGCTCAAAGGCGAGCGTAGTAGTGGGTTGACCCCTCGCGAACTTGAAGTCTTACAGATGATTGTGGATGGCAAGTCGAACAAGGAAATTGCCACGGCGCTCGATCTCAGCGCAAATACGGTTGCCGTCCATCGCGCCAACATCATGAACGCACTGGGCATTCACAAGACTGCCGAGCTTGTGGTTTACGCCATTCGCGCTGGACTGGTGAACGTTCCGTGAATCGCAGATCCTTTCTGCGGGGTATAGCGGGGCTGGCGTCGGCGTCACAGGTGCCTTTACTGCGGTCCCTGGGCGCAGCATCCGGGACAACGGCTTCGCCCGGATTTCGTTTTGTTGACGTAACCTCGAGTGCCGGCATTCAGTTTCAGCACAACAGCGGCGCCTTTGGGGGAAAGTTCCTTCCCGAGACTTTGGGCTCCGGTTGTGCTTTTCTCGACTACGACCGCGACGGCTGGCAGGACATTCTTCTCATCAATGGTACGGACTGGCCCGGCCACAAGCAGCGGCGCTCCACGCTGCGCCTCTATCACAACAACGGGAACGGCAGTTTCACCGACGTCACTTCCCGCGCCGGGCTGGATGTAGAAATGTACGGCATGGGCGTGGCCGTCGGCGATTACGACAATGACGGATTCCCGGACATTCTGGTGACTTGCGTGGGGCAGAATCGTTTGTTCCACAACACCGGCAAAGGCGCTTTCGTGGATGTGACGAACACTAGCGGATTAGGGAAACGCCTGGGGTTCAGCACATCCGCTCTCTGGTTTGACTACGATCGCGACGGCCTGCTCGATCTTTTTGTCTGCAACTACGTCAAGTGGTCGCCTGAGCACGATGTGTTCTGCAGTCTCGACGGCAAACATAAGTCCTATTGCACGCCGGAAGCGTATCGCGGTGAGACCTGCTGGTTATTCCACAACCGCGGCAACGGCACCTTCGAGGATGTCACCGCTTCCAGCGGTATTTTCGACAGCAGCTCAAAGTCGCTTGGCGTCGCGATGCTCGACGACAGCCCGGACGGCTGGTGCGATCTGCTGGTGGCGAACGACACTCAACCCAATAAGCTGTATCGAAACCAGCGCAACGGCACTTTCAAAGATGCCGCAGTCGAGGTTGGGCTGGCCTTCAGCAGCGAGGGCAAGGCGCGGGCCGGCATGGGAGTGGACGTCGCCGATTTCAGAAACTCGGGCCGTTCCGGCGTGGCCATCACGAACTTCGATAACGAAATGACAGGCCTGTACGAGTTCGGCGGGAAAGCCTACGAAGACGTTGCAGCGCAGGCCGGAGTGGGTCTGGCTTCCAAGAACAGTCTTGGCTTTGGATGCGTGTTTCTCGACGCCAATCTGGACGGCTGGCTCGATCTCGTCGTGGCCAATGGCCATATCGACGAGACGGTGCGCAACATTCGCGGAAACGTGGGCTACGCCCAGCCCCCGCTGCTGTTTCTCAACAATGGCAGGGGAAGTTTTCACGATATCGCCACGGAAGTCGGCGGCGGATTCGATCAGCCGAAGGTGGGGCGCGGACTGGCCTACGCCGACTTCGATCGGGATGGCGACCTCGACCTGCTGCTCACCACGAATAACGGCCCCGCCCACCTTTATCGGAACGATCAACTGGCAGGAAATCACAGCATTCGTTTTCGGCTGGTCGGCACCAAGTCGAACCGCGATGCAATTGGTGCATCCGTCCATATTGTCTCGAGCGGCTTGACTCAGTCACGCCTGGTGAAGAGCGGGTCCAGTTATTTGTCGCAATCTGAACTTCCGGTGACGTTTGGCTTGGAGAAACGCGATCGTGTCGAGCGTGCAGTCATCACCTGGCCAAGCGGCAGGACCGAAGAGTTCAAGAACCTCGTTGCGGGACGATGCTACGAATGCGTGGAAGGTAAGGGAGTCTCGCCGCAGGATGGATATTGATTCGAGGGAGGCGAAGTCTTCAGGGGGTTATGTGGTCAACAATCCCCACCCCAGGGTGAGGCCGTCGAGCGCGAGCTTCAGGGGCGACAAGGTTCCGACGTGCAGGGCCAGCAATCGGCGAAAAACTTCGGGACGCTTGCGAAAAGCCTGGAGCGTACGTCGCTGAAAGTGGGGACGGCCGTCAAGCGTGAGCATCAATCGCGCCATTAACAACGGGCGCCGGGACAGGCGGCGATGTGCGGCCTGGTAACCGGCGAGATTGCCCGACCTGAGAGAGTTGGCCAGCACCACAGCCTGGCTGAAGGAAAGGCCCAGACCCTCCCCTGTGATGGCATCGACTGTGCCTGAGGCGTCGCCGATCAATGCGACATTTCCCCGCCAGACGCGATTCAGTTTGCGATTGACAGATACTGAACCTCTTTCGGCAGAGGCCGTCTCAGCGCCGCGAAGGCGGGCGTGGAGTTCGGGGAATGCTGGTAAGGATTCTTCCAGGCGAAGCTCGGGGTCGCGCGAGGCCACAGCCACACATACTTGCTCATTGCTCACGGCCGTGGCGTAGCCCTGACTATTTTTCCCCCAATATATTTCCATGCAGTCGGTCCATGGCGGTACGCGATAATGCCGGCGAAACGCATATCGAAGGCCAGTTCGCGAGTGGGCATCGAGATTCGCCCAGCGGCGCACGCGTGAGTTAGCGCCATCGGCTCCAACAATCCACCGGGCGCGGATCGTGCGCTCCCCGACCTGAACTTCGTTGCGGGATATGCCAGTGACGACGGTCTGCCACAGCAGATCGACCCCAAGCGCGGCCGCACGCTCGATCATGATGCGATGCAGTGCAGTCCGGCGAACCGAGAGCCCGCAGCTGCCTGCAGGAAAGACCGCCTCTGCAGACAGCCCGGAACTAAGAAAGCGTACTCCGCGAAGATGACAAGCGTCAGCTAAGGGCACACCAACTCCCAGCCGTTCAAGCGCCGTAATCGAATCGGGCATCAGCGCTTCACCGCAGGCCTTGTCAATCGGCGGTTTGGCTCCGTCGGCAACCAGCACGCGGAATCCTTGCTGGCGGGCCGCAATCGCCGCTGCCAGCCCGGCTGGGCCGCCGCCGATCACAAACACATCTGTCGAATTCAGCAACTACCCAACCTCACCATTGCAGTAGCAGAAGCTCGGAGCAGAACCCGGGGCCCATGGCGGCCAGCAGACCCAGTGTGCCAGGTTCAGGACGCCGGTTCTTCATCACGTCCTCAAGCACCACCAGCACGGAAGCCGAAGAAAGATTTCCCACCTTGCGCAGGCAATCCCAGGAGGCGTCGAGCTGTCCATTGTGCAACCCCAGTGCGTCGGCTGAGGCATCGAGCACCTTCGGTCCTCCGGTGTGTAGAACCCAGCTCTTAAGGTCGCTTCGCTTGTGCCCATGGTCAGCGAGAAAAGCGTCCACGTCCCGCCCAAGGTTTTGCCGGATCAGATTCGGAACCTCGGTTGACAGTAAGATGCGGAAGCCTTTCTCGGAGATGTTCCAGCCCATCATGTCTTCGGTGCTGGGATAAAACACGGACCGGGTGGCGAGAATCTTAGGCCCAGCAACTTCCGGGCCGGACGAAGCGAATTCTGGACCGGTCACAATCACAGCGGCGGCGCCATCGGCGAAGAGTCCCGACGAAATCAGGTTCGCGACTGAAAGATCTTCGCGCTGCAGCGTAAGCGAACAGAGCTCAACCGATACCAGAGCTGCGGCTTGCGTTGGATAGGCGCGAACATAATCCGCGGCGCGCGCAATTCCAGCGGCGCCAGCCACGCACCCCAGACCAAAGATCGGGGTGCGGCGAATGTTAGCTGGAAGTCCCATGCGGTTGATCAGGAGAGCGTCGATGGACGGGCTTGCAACTCCGGTAACGGTCGTGAACAGCAACGCTCCTAAATCGCTCGGCTGCAGTCCAGAGTTGTGCAGGGCCAGGCAGAGCGCCTGCTCCCCCAACTCCTGCGCGACCTTGATCCAGATGTCGTTGGCCTGGCCCCAGGTCTTGATGTCTACGTATTGCTCCGCGGGGATCGCGAGGTAACGGCCATCCACGGTTACATTGCGGTGCAACCGTGCCAGCAGCAGGGGATTCTTGAGTTGGTCTCCCCAATAGTCCTGGAGGCGCTCAAGAAGAAACTTCTGGGAGTAATAATGCTTTGGAAATGCGCTCGCCGCGCTTGCGATCCTCATGAATTCTGACTCCTGAAGTCAGTCTCGGCACAGAATCAGGCCCAAAGCCGACCGCATCCGGGAGAGCCTTCTCCCGGCTTGTTGTTTAGGCTCCCGTGATCGTACACGCGGGGGGCTAGTGCCAGTCTAGCTATTTTCTCAGAGTTCGGAATTTTTGTTTGTCATTGGCTTGTAAAGGTAGAAACATCCGCTTGTAAACGCTCCGTTCCAGGTACCGCTCGAACTGAGACTGGCTTGGTTCGTTTACTTCAATACGGCGATTGAGCTGGGCGTATTCCCGACCCCATAGGTGGAGAGAGCGCTCAAACTGCCATTGCTGACGCCAAACACCTGAATTCCCGCGGAGGTTCCCTGGTTCCCCACAAAAAGATATTTCCCGCCCGGGTCCGCGACCAGGAAACTCGGGTTCGCTTCGGTGCCGAACGCATTCGTGGTCGTGGAAGAGGTAAGCGCAGCAGGAAGTCCGGTGGAGTCGATCGTGTACGCAGCGACGTTATTGGAGCCCTGATTCGCCACGTAAAGGTATTTTCCGGAAGGATCGAAAATCATCGCAAAGGGGTCAGTATAGCCGTCGGCGATCGGAGAGCCCTGAACCGGTGCCAATGATCCGGACGTACCAATAGTGAAGACGGAGATGGAATTTGATGGACCGAAGTTCGCCACATAAAGATAAGTGCCGCTCGGGTCGATTGCGAGCCCGTAAGGGTTCGTACCATCGGTGGCCGTTGTGCCAACCGGCGAGAGTGTCCCGGCATTCACGCTGAAGGCTGCAATCAATCCATTTGTAGATCCGCCTGCGGCGCTGACGAAGAGAAAGTTGCCCGATGGCGTCAGCTGCATGTTCAGCACTGGCGCCAGGACCGAAACCGGAGAGTTGGCAACCTGGGTGAGCACGCCACTGCTGCTATCGATCGAGAAAACCGAGATGTTGTTCGATCCGATATTCATCACGTACAGGTAACTGCCGGCAGGGTCCATGACCAGGAGTTTCGGCTGAGACGCATTGGGTGCAACGGATATCCGTGCGTTCGGCTCGGTCAGAGTGCCGTTGCTCGCGATGTTGAATTGGGAAATGTCGTTTTCATTTTGGCCAGGATTCGCCACATACAAGTATTTCCCGGAAGGATGCAGGACCATCGAAATAGCCCCATCGCCCACAGAGTAAGGGCTTCCCGAGATTTGCGTGAGCACGCCGGAGTTTGGGTCTTCCCGGTAAGCGATTATTTGATTGGCGGCCGGGATGGTTGCGTAGACGTAGTGGTTCGAAGTGTTACCGCAGCCGATACAACCGGAAATGCTTGCGACAACAACCAACAGGACCAATGCTTTCTGAAGCATCCGTAACTCCTGAGAGAATTTGAAAGCAAAAAAACGAAGAACAATAATACTGGCCTGCCGGGAAAAAATGGCATGGAAACCGAGCAACCCCCTATCATACGGGCAAGACCAGGAAAAAGGGGCGGGTACACCTGTCCTGCGATGCGATGCCCCTCAAACCAGGTTGTACCAGCCCGTCCGCAGGCGCTTAAGTCCAATCTTACCGGCCTCAAGAACCAACGTTCAGTGGGCGGGGCTCGGTGTAGGAGCAGTGGGAGAGCCTTTGGCCACAGAGGTGTCTTCACCGCCGCGCAAGGCCATCCGCAAGCGGTCGAGATATACATAGACAACCGGCGTGGTGAACAGGGTAAGGGCCTGGCTCACAATCAGTCCGCCAACAATCGTGATGCCTAGCGGGCGGTGCAACTCCGAGCCGGTCCCCCTGCCGAGTGCCAGCGGCAGACCTCCCAGCAGCGCCGCCATGGTCGTCATCATAATAGGGCGGAAGCGCAGCAGGCAGGCTTCGTAGATGGCCTCGGCCGGTTTCTTTCCTTGGGTGCGCTCCACTTCCAGCGCCACGTCGATCATCATAATTGCGTTCTTCTTTACCAGCCCGATCAGCAAAATGATGCCGATCATTCCAATCACGTTGAGCTCGTTGTGCGTCAGCAGCAAGGCCAGCAGTGCACCCACGCCGGCTGATGGAATCGTCGAGAGGATCGTGATGGGATGAATGTAGCTCTCATACAACATACCCAACACGATATAAACCGTCACCAACGCGGTAAAAATCAGGATCTTCTGACTCGAGAGCGAGTCCTGGAAGGCCGCCGCTGTGCCCTGGTAACTGGCCTGGATTGTTGCTGGGAAACCAATCGTGCGTTGGGCATTGTCGATGGCTTGCGTCGCTTCTCCGAGAGAAACGCCAGGAGACAGGTTGAATGAAATCGTGACCGAGGGAACCTGGCCCTGGTGATTCACTGCCAAGGCAGTGTTGGAAGGAACAAAATGGGTGAATGCCGCCAGCGGAATGGGGTTGCCACTGGAGGAGCGCAAGTAGATGTTCTGCAAAGCCTCGGTCGTCTGCTGGAACTGCGGCGCAACTTCCATTACGACGTGATACTGATTCAGCGGACGGTACATGGTTGAGACTTGACGCTGCCCGAAAGCATCGTAAAGAGCATTGTCGAGGTCCTGCGGACTCACCCCCAGCCGGCTGGCGGTATCGCGGTCGATCACCAACCTGGCTTGGAGCCCTCGATCCTGCTGGTCGGTATTCGCGTCCTGCAATTCCTTTAAGCCCCGCAGTTTCTGCAACAACTGGGGCGACCAGCTGTTCAAATCATCCAGGTTCTCGCCCTGCAGCGTGTATTGATACTGCGCGTTGCCGCCACGCCCGCCGATGGTCAGATCCTGAGCCGACTGCAGAAACAGCGTGGCCCCCGGTACCACGGCCAACTTTCCGCGCAGCCGGTTGATTACATCGTCGGCGCTAACATTAGGGCAGGATTGCCAGAAGTGACGGTTCGGACACGCGCCGCGCTCCGCCAGCGGTTTCAGCATGATGAAGAACCGGCCTTGATTCGACACCGTGTTGCCTCCGGCGAACCCAACGATCGTGCTCACGGCCGGATCGGTCATCACAATCTTGACATAGCGTTCCATCTTGCCGCGCATCGCCTGGAATGAGATATCCTGCGCTGCCTGCACCGATCCCCCAAGGCGCCCCGTATCCTGCTGTGGGAAGAATCCTTTGGGTACCTTGATGTAGAGATACACGCTCAGGCAAGCCACCAGGATGGTCACGACGAGCGTGACTAGTTGATAGTCCAGAACCCACTTCAGGGCATGGCGGTAGGTCGCCAGCGTATTGTCGAAGAACCATTCGCTGATGCGGTAGACGCGATTATGGCGCTCGTCTTTTGCGGGCGGGCGCAGGAACTTGGCACACATCGTGGGCGTCGTCGTCAGGGAGACCAGCAGCGAAACTCCGATCGCAATGCTCAGGGTGACCGCGAACTCGCGAAACAGCCGGCCTACAATTCCGCCCATCATCAGCAATGGGATGAACACCGCCACCAGCGAAGTACTCATGGAAAGAACGGTGAATCCAATCTCCTCCGCTCCTTTGAACGCTGCCTGCACCGCGTCCATCCCGTGTTCCACGTAACGCGTGATGTTTTCCAGCACCACGATGGCGTCATCCACCACGAATCCGGTGGAAATCGCCAGTGCCATGAGCGACAGATTATCCAGACTGTAGCCCAGCAGGTACATTCCTCCGAAGGTGCCAACCAGCGAAAGGGGCACCGCGATGCTGGGGATGATCGTCGCTCGCACTGTCCGCAAAAATGCAAACACCACCAGGATCACGAGAATGATCGAGAGAATCAGAGTGAATTCAATGTCCTTCACCGAAGCGCGGACCGTGACCGTGCGGTCCATGGCAACGGTGAGCGCAATTGCCGGGGAGATCGAGGACTGCAAATACGGCATCAGCGCAGTCACCCGGTCCACGGTCTGGATGATGTTGGCTCCGGGCTGCCGAAAAATAATGATAAGGACGCCAGGCTTGCCGTTGGCCAGACCGATGTTGCGAACATCGGAGACCGAATCCTGCACATCGGCCACGTCCCCAAGCCGCACTGGCGCTCCGTTGTGGTAGGCGACGATCAGCGGCCGGTATTGATCCGCCGTAAACAATTGATCGTTGTCGCTGAAAGACCATGAAGTCGTGTCGTTTGATACCTGTCCCTTGGCCCGGTTTGCGTTGGCCGCATTCAATGCAGTACGTACCGTGTCCAGTCCGACGCCCAGCTTGTTCAGTAGCATCGGATTCACTTCAGCGCGCACCGCGGGCTGCGCCGCGCCGCCGACGAAGACCTGCCCCACACCTGACACCTGGGCAAGCTTCTGCGCCAGAATCGAATCCGCCGCGTCGTACATCTGCGGCACCGTCATGGTGTCGGAGGTCAGTGCCAGAATCAGTACGGGAGCATCGGCGGGATTCGCCTTGCGGTAGCTTGGGTTGCTGGGCAGGTTGGCGGGAAGTTGGCTGCGTGCGGCGTTGATCGCTGCCTGCACGTCGCGGCCGGCGGCGTTAATGTCGCGGTTCAAATCGAATTGCAGTGAGATGCTGGTCGAGCCCAGTTGACTGGTCGAGGTCATCTGGTTGACGCCCGAGATGCGCCCAAACTGCCGCTCCAGCGGTGTCGCCACCGCCGACGCCATGGTTTGCGGATCCGCGCCTGGCAGGCCGGCACCCACGCTGATCACGGGGAAATCTACTCTGGGCAGCGACGCCACCGGCAGAAAATTAAAGGCAAGAATTCCGGAGAGCAGCAGCGCCGTCGCCAGCAGCGACGTGCCAATCGGACGCCGGATAAATGGAGCCGAAATACTCATCGTTTATTTACTGTCATCCTGAGCAAGCGTTCTTTGCGCCGCGAAGGATATGGGCGAGCCGCGCGTTGTGTCGCGCTTTTTGCGACACAATAATCGCGCGGTTGGCTCGCTTCCTTTTTTAATCCGCCGAGGCATCTCCCGGAGCAGCTTCACGCGGAATCGGATTGCCGATCCTGTACTTTTCAAACCTGTGCGCCAGCCGGTCGAACCACAGGTAGACCACCGGCGTGGTGTAGAGCGTAAGCAACTGGCTGAGAATCAGGCCGCCTACGATCGTGATCCCGAGCGGGCGCCGCAACTCCGCGCCAGTCCCCGGCAACAGCGCGAGAGGCAAACCGCCAAGCAGCGCCGCCATCGTTGTCATCATGATGGGGCGGAAACGCAACAGGCAGGCCTGAAAGATTGCTTCCTCCGGTGGCTTGTGTTCCTCGCGCTCGGCCTCGAGGGCGAAGTCGATCATCATGATGGCGTTCTTCTTGACGATTCCGATCAGCAGAATAATGCCGATTAAAGCGACCACGGTGAGATCGTTGCCGGTAAGCTGCAGAGCCAGAATCGCGCCCACGCCCGCGGACGGCAAGGTGGAGAGAATCGTAATCGGGTGGATGTAGCTCTCATACAGCACACCGAGCACGATGTAGACGGTGATCACTGCCGCCAGAATCAGCCACGGTTCGGTGGAAAGAGAATTCTGGAATGCCGCCGCCGTCCCCTGAAATGCGGCGTGGATGCTCGCCGGCAACTGGATATCTTTCTCCGCTTGCTGGATGGCTTTCGTGGCCTCGCCCAACGAAGCTCCCGGCGCCAGGTTGAACGAGAGCGTCACCACGGGGAATTGTCCCTGGTGATTGACGGAGAGGGGAGTGCTTGTCGATTGCATGCGCGTGAAAGCCGAAATCGGAACCGGCGCTCCGCTGGTGGCGACTGCGGCTGAATTGGCGGTAGGGGCCCCGGAATTGGGCGTCACGCTGCTGGGCCGAATGTAGATGTCGGTGAGCGCGTCAGGGGTTTTTGCAAAGCTCGGCAGGACTTCCAGCACCACGTGGTACTGGTTCAATTGCGTGAAGATGGTTGAAACCAGCCGCTGCCCGAAAGCGTCGTACAGCGTATTGTCGATGGCCTGCGGAAGGATGCCCAGCCGTGAAGCGGTATCGCGGTCGATGGTGATGCTGGTCTTGAGCCCGCCGGTTAGTTGGTCTGTGGCTACATCGCGTAGTTCCGGTGCCGCGCGCAGTTTATCCACCAGCTTCGGGGTCCATTGCGCCAGTTCCAGGGCGTCCGCGTCTTCAATGGAATATTGGAACTGGGTGCGGCTCACGCGATCTTCCACGGTCAAGTCCTGCACCGGCTGCATGTAAAGCGTGATGCCGTCCACTTTAGCCAACTCGGGCTGCAGCCGCCGGATGATCGCGGAAGCGTCATCGCTGCGTTCATTGCGTGGTTTCAAGTTGATCTGAATGCGGCCGCTGTTGGGAGTTGTGTTCGTTCCGTCCACCCCGATGAAAGAAGACAGGCTGTCTACATCCTTGTCTTTGAGAATTACCTTCGCCAGTTCCTGCTGGTGCAGAGACATGGCGTCAAACGAAATGCTGTCCGGCGCTTCTGAAATTCCCAGGATCACGCCCGTATCCTGCACCGGAAAGAATCCCTTAGGCACAATCACGTAGAGAACCAGCGTAAGAATCAGGGTTCCGAAGGTTACGAACAGGGTTGCGGTTTGGTGCTTCAAAACCCATTTCACGGTGCGCCCATAAAACGCAATTACGCGGTTGTAATAGCCCTCCGTGACCTCGTAGAAACGGCCTTTCTCACCCTCTTTGCGATGCTTGAGCAACTTGGCGCACATCATCGGCGTCAAGCTCAGAGAAACGGCCGCTGAGACCAGGATTGTCACCGCCAGCGTGACCGCGAACTCGCGGAACAGCCGGCCGACAATGTCGCCCATGAATAACAGTGGAATCAGCACGGCGATGAGCGAAACCGTGAGCGACACGATGGTGAATCCAATCTGCTCCGAACCTTTAAGCGCCGCTTCCAGCGGCGAATCTCCGGCCTCGAGGTAGCGGTCAATGTTTTCGATCATCACGATGGCGTCATCCACAACGAACCCGGTGGATATGGTCAAGGCCATCAGCGTCAGATTATTGAGGCTGTATCCCAGCAGGTACATCACGCCAAACGTTCCCACGATGGAGAGCGGGACGGCCGCGCTGGGAATCAAGGTGGCGCGGAAGTTTCGCAGGAAAAAGAAAATAACGATGATCACCAGGACGATGGTCAACACCAACTCGAACAAAACGTCCCTCACGGATGCGCGTATGGTTGTGGTCCGGTCGGTGAGAATCTGTACCCTCACCGCCGACGGCAGTGATGCCTGCAATTGCGGCAGCAACTTCTTGATCCGGTCGACCACGCTGATGATGTTCGCCCCGGGCTGGCGTTGGACGTTGACGATTACCGCGGGAGTCAGATTCATCCAGGCCGCGAGCCGCGTGTTTTCCGTGCCGTCGATCACGTTGGCCACGTCGCTCAGCCTCACCGGCGCCCCGTTGCGATAGGCGATGACGATCGGTTTGTACTGGTCGCTGGAAAAGAGCTGGTCGTTGGCGCCGATGGTGTACGACTGGCGCGCCCCGTCGATCACGCCTTTTGCCTGATCCACATTGGCCTGGGCCATGGCCGTGCGAATATCTTCGAGGCTCAACCCGTACGAAGCCAGCGCCGTCGGGTTTACCTGAATCCGCACTGCGGGCTTCTGCCCGCCGCTGATGGAGACCAGCCCCACACCCGGCAATTGCGAGACTTTCTGCGCTAGAGCCGTGTCGGCGAGATCCTCCACCTTCGACAAGGGAAGCGAGTCCGAGGTCATAGCCAGCGTGAGAATCGGCGCGTCCGCTGGATTCACCTTGTTGTAGATGGGAGGATTCGGGAGATCCGTAGGCAGGTAGGTAGAACCTGAGTTGATGGCGGCCTGCACCTGCTGCTCTTCCACGTCAATGTTTTGGTCGAGAGCAAACTGCAGCGTGATCACGGAACTGCCAAACGAACTCGTCGAGGTCATCTGGCTCAGTCCCGGGACTTGCCCGAACTGCCGCTCCAGAGGCGAAGTCACCGACGACGCCATCACGTCGGGATCTGCCCCCGGATAGAACGTCACTACCTGAATGGTCGGGTAATCGACCTCCGGCAGCGCGGAGACAGGCAGTTGCAGATAAGCGACCCCCCCCACCAGCAGCACACCCACCATCAACAGCGTGGTCGCCACCGGCCGGAGAATGAATAACCGTGAAGGACTCATGACGGCGGAGTTCCAGTTGCGGGCGCGCCTGACGATGTGCCACCGCTGCCGTTTCGTCCGCTCGGCGTGTTGGCCGGACCGCTGTTCCTTGGTTCTATCTTGCTGCCGGTTTGCAGTTTGTCCTGGCCGTCGGTCACCACCATGTCCCCGGGATTCAGGCCGCTGGTGATGGTCGTGATGTTGCCCTGGGTCAGCGATATTGCCACGGTGCGCGCTTCGACGGTCTTGTCCGGCTTCACGGCATAGACGAACGTGCCTTGCGGACCACGCAGGATCGCCGCCGTCGGCAGCACCGTGCTGTTCTTTCGCGTCTCAAGCAGCAGGTTTGCGTTCACGAACTGGTTGGGCCAGAGTTGGTTGTCAGTGTTATCAAAGACGGCTTTCAGCTTGGCGGTTCCCGTGGTCTGATCGATCTCGTTATCAATCGTCAGGAGCTTTCCCGTCGCCAGCTTGGTCTGATCGTCCCGGCCGAAAGCTTCCACCTGCAGCGTCGAGTTCTTCATGTGTTGCGACACGGTCGGCAACTGATCCTCGGGCAGAGTGAAAATTACAGCGATGGGCTGCAATTGAGTGAGCACCAGCATGGGGGTTGTGTCGGATGCGTGCACAATGTTGCCCTTGTCCACCTGCCGCAGACCCACCCGCCCGGTGAACGGAGCCGTGATGTGACAGTAAACAATCTGCAGCTTCGCGTTATCGATCTGGGCCTGATCCGTGCGTACCGTGCCTTCGAGTTGATCCACCAGTGACTTCTGCGTATCGACCTGTTGCTGAGCAATGCTGCCGGATGGAATCAGGGACGTATAACGATCCAGATTCAGCTTGGCGTCGCGCAGCAGGGCTTGGTCGCGGAACAACTGCGCCTGCATCTGTGCCAGTTGCACTTCGTAAGGCCGCGGATCAATTACGATCAGCAGCTCCCCCTGCCTCACATTCTGTCCTTCTTTGAAGTTCACCTCCACGATTTGCCCGTCGATACGGCTCTTGATATTCGCCGTGTTGAATGCGGTCACCGATCCCAGTCCAGTCAGGTATACCGGAACATCCTTCCGTTGCACCGAGGCCACGGCAACCGAAACCGCGCGCGGGGCCGCGGCTTGCGCCTTCTGCTGTTTGGAGTCGGCGCTGGTGCAGCCCGAAAAGGCTGCGCAAAACACACCCAACGCGACGGTCAGTACCAGCCGTAGACGCGAGTGGATTGCGGGCAAAGGTTTTTCCTGAGAAAAATTCCGGGCGATTGTTTTCAAGGTTTTAGTCCGTTGCAAATGTTCATAGGATCGGCGGAAAACATGCCAGTGGTTAGACGTATTCATTCTCGACTCGGTTGCGGCACCTTTGCCGGGGGGTCAGCAGATCTTCTTACGCCACGATCCACTTACGCAACGATCCACCCGCTGGAGAGGCTCAGGTAGGAACCGGAACGCAGGGTAAATAGTAGAACCCTACGCAACCAGCATCAACTGTGGCGTGGCGGCAGGTCAAGGCTGGGGCGAAGGTTTTACAAATCTTTACGCGCCTTTGCCTATGTTTACGGTCTGGGCGATTGCAGCGCCGGCGGCACTGGGTGCAGCGCTTCATAGGCGGCAATGTCCGCCTCATGCTGCAAGGTGAGCCCGATATCATCCAGCCCATTAAGCAGACAGTGGCGTACGAATTCATCGATCGGAAACTTCGCGCGACAGCCCCGATCGTCACGTACCTCACATTGCTCGAGGTCGATGGTGACCTGGTAATCGTTGACTTCCCGGGCTCGCCGCATCAGTTCAGCGGCCTCGTCGTCGCTCAAGCGCACCGTGAGGAATCCGTTCTTGGTGCTGTTATTCGCAAAGATATCGGCGAACGAAGATGAGATCACAGCGCGAAATCCGAAGTCCGCCAGCGCCCACACCGCGTGCTCGCGCGAGGACCCGCAGCCAAAATTCTTTCCCGCGACCAGAATGCTCGCGCCCTGGTAGCGAGGCTCGTCCAGAACGAAGCCAGCGTTTTTCTTTCCATCAGCCGAGAATCGCCAGTCATAAAACAGAAACTGCCCGAACCCTGTACGTTCGATCCGCTTCAGAAACTGCTTGGGGATGATCTGGTCAGTGTCCACGTTCACGCGATCAAGCGGGGCCACGCGGCCGCGATGTGTGCGAAATGGTTTCATAGTAGAATTCGTTTCAAACGCTGCCGCCTCGTACAGTTACCACAATAGTTCAGTCTTTGGCTCCGTGCTTGCGCAATAACTCCTCGGCCGCTTTCTGGCCGTTCCTCTGTGCTGCCTGGAGAGGAGTCCAGCCAAGCCTGCCCTTTGGATTGACTTCCGCTTTGTGAGCCAGCAGCAGTTCCATCATGGCCACATCGCCGCGCATCGCCGCATCAGCTAACGGGCCTCCGCCCGACTTCCTCCTGGCATTCACGTCGGCGCCCTCGGCCAGCAGCAGTTCCGCTACGTCCCGGCCGCCATTGGGAACTGCATCAAGCAACGGCGTGTTGTCCCAGTTGTCCCGGGCATCGACTGCCGCGCCGTGCGCAAGCAACATTTCCGCCACATCGCGATGACCGCCCGCAGCAGCTTGATGTAAAGGGGTCGCACCCCGCTTGTCCCTGGCCTCGATCTCCGCCTTACTCGCCAGCAGCAATTTCACAGCATCGCCGCGGCCATTAAACGCAGCCTGATGCAAAGGCGTCTCGCCATTGTTGTCCTTGGCACCGACCTCGGCGTTGTTCGCCAGCAGCATGGCCGCTATCTGCGTATGGCCAGTCCGGGCTGCGAAGTGCAAAGGTGTTGAACCCAAACTGTTTCGCAGGTCAACATGTGCGCCGTGAGCCAGCAGCAATTCTGCCACACTCGTGGATCCTCGCATCGCTGCGGCGTGCAGAGGGGTTGATATGGAATTCGAGGAGTCGGAATTGACGTCGGCATTTTTCGCTATCAGCAACTCGGCGATGGCCGTGCGGTCATAAAATGCCGCCCAATATAAGGGAGTAGCGCCCATCTCCTTACTGAAAGCCAGGTTCGGATCCGCTCCGAGCAGCGTTCTCGCCCTTTCCGTGTCGCCAACCACGACTGCCTCAAGAAGCGCATGACTATCGCCGCAGAATGCGATGCTGCTGAAGCAGACGGTGAAAAGAAATAAGCGCAGCGCAGGGAGAGAAAACGCCTTACGGACGCTGGGGTGCGGGACCGACACCCGGTTATTCCGATTCATCGCCCATCCTAGGGACATTAAAACCTGCCGAGAAGCTCGCCTTCTCTAGAACGCCGCAGCCCTGACTTCCTGCTCACCGAAACTTCCAATCCCGGATATCCGTGAAATGTCCCGCAATGGCCGCCGCCGCCGCCATCATCGGACTCACCAGATGCGTCCGCCCACCCCGTCCCTGCCGTCCTTCAAAATTGCGGTTACTCGTCGAAGCGCAGCGCTCGCCAGGCTGCAAAATATCGGGATTCATGCCCAGACACATCGAGCATCCCGACTCGCGCCACTCGAAACCCGCATCCAGAAATATGCGGTGCAAGCCTTCCTGCTCCGCCGCCCGCTTCACCGTCTGCGATCCCGGCACCACCATCGCGCGAACCTTGGCACTCACGTGATGACCCCTCGCCACGCGCGCCGCCGCCCGCAGATCCTCAAGCCGCGAGTTGGTACACGAGCCGATAAACACACGGTCGATCCCAATGTCTTCGATCCGCTTCCCCGACTCCAGACCCATATACTGCAAAGCCAGTTCAGTCGCGCGCCGATCAGCGTCTCTCAAACTGCCAACCTCCGGCACGCGGCCTGTCACTGGCGCCACCATTCCCGGATTCGTGCCCCAGGTCACAAACGGACAAAGCTGCGCCGCGTCAATCTCCACCACCTTGTCGAACACTGCGCCTTCATCCGTAGGCAAGCTGCGCCAATACTCAACCGCCTTCTCCCATTCGCCGTCCCGCGGAGCGAATCGCTTCCCCTCCACATATGCAAACGTGGTTTCATCGGGTGCCACCATCCCGGCCCGTGCCCCGGCCTCGATGCTCATGTTGCAGAGCGTCATCCGGCCTTCCATCGAGAGCGCACGCACCGCCTCGCCGGCGTATTCAATGACATGTCCGGACGCGCCATCCGTGCCGATCTGTCCGATGATTCCCAGCGCCAGATCTTTCGCCGTAACGCCTTCCGCCAATCGCCCGCGCACGTCGATCTTCATTGTCTTCGGTGTCTGCTGGGCCAGGCACTGCGTCGCCAGAACGTGCTCCACTTCCGACGTTCCAATGCCAAAAGCCAGCGCTCCGAAAGCCCCGTGCGTGCTGGTGTGGCTGTCACCGCAGACAATCGTCATCCCCGGCCGGGTCAGCCCCAGCTCCGGCCCAATCACGTGCACGATTCCCTGGTCCGGCGAATCCATGTCGAACAGCCGCACGCCAAATTCTTTGCAATTAGCTTGCAGCGCCGCAATCTGCCTGGCGGCAATCAGGTCGGTGATCGGAGTTCCGCGCGGCTCGGTGGGGATGTTGTGGTCGACAGTGGCCACGGTGCGTGAAGGCTGCCGAACCGTTCTCCCCGAAACTCGCAACCCATCAAAGGCCTGCGGCGAGGTCACCTCATGCACCAGATGCAGATCGATGTAAATGATTGGAGACCTGCCGCTCGGTTGCGCTACCAGATGCGCTTCCCATATCTTCTCGAAGAGTGTTCGCTTTGCCGTCATGATGCCTTACAACCAGTTTTTCATACCCCACTGTACCGGAGCAAGATCGGGAGCCGCCTGCAGGGGCAGGGCGCCCTCTGCTGTTCCGCCCCTGGGGGACGACTGAGAAGTCTTTCGTAGGCTAAGTAAACCCGCGCACGGTTCCACACCCCGCTCAGGTATCATGTAAGTTCGCTCAGCTTTACCCTGTGTACCTCCGTGTCCTCTGTGTCAAGATTTGAGACAAGGCAAATGATCAACGGCAAGCGCATCGCGGTCGTAATGCCAGCCTACAACGCGGAAAGGACCTTGGAGGTCACGGTGGGAGAGCTGCCGGACCTGGTGGACATCCGCATTCTGGTGGACGACCACAGTTCTGACTGCACTGTTAATATGGCGCACCGCCTCGGCCTGCACGTCTTCCAGCACGATCGCAACTACGGCTACGGCCGCAATCAGCAGACCTGCTATCGCGAAGCCCTGGCCGCCGGCGCCGACGTGGTCATCATGCTGCACCCGGACTATCAATACACTCCGCTGCTAATCACGGCCATGGCCAGCATGGTGGCCTACGAGGTTTATGATGTTGTACTCGGCTCGCGCATCATCGGCGGAACGGCGCTTCGGGGTGGCATGCCGCCCTACAAATACGTCGCCAACCGGCTGCTAACGGCGTTTGAAAATCTTTTCCTGCGTGTGAAGCTTTCCGAGTATCACACTGGATACCGTGCCTTCAGCCGTAAGGTGCTCACTGAACTGCCGCTGCTGGAAAATTCCGACGACTTCGTCTTCGACAACCAGATGCTCGCCCAGTGCGTCCACTTCGGCTTCCACATCGGAGAGGTGTCGTGCCCCACGAAGTACTTCGAAGAAGCCTCGTCCATCAACTTCCGCCGCAGCGTGAAGTATGGTTTCGGCGTGCTGGCCACAACTCTGCAATTTGCGCTGCAGAGAGCGGGCCTGATCCACCTGCCGCGCTTCAGCGACAAAGGCCGCAAACTCGAGCCCGGCTATCCCAGTTACTACGCCCGCCGAACCGAGACCGCGCGCCCCGCCTAGAGAGAGCTCTTTCGCGGATTTATTCGGAACGTTTGAGCGGACTCCGTCGGCTACTTCTTCTTTGAGAGAAATCCCAGGACCTTGCTGGCGAACTCGTCCGAGAACCCGAACCGGGCTTTGGCTCGCGAATAAAGATCAACCGCCTGCTTATCCAGCCAGATCATCGTTGATTTTCCCCACCCGTCCTGCGGCCGCGCAAAATAATCGGTGGAATGCCCTGTGACTTTCTTGTCCCGCTCAAACGTGTAGTAGTACAAAGCCAGACTCTTCCGCGATTCCCCCTCGGGGCAGGTCAGCGGATCAGGAAAACCGTGCAACGATCGCTCGTCGGTCGTGAAAATAAGCGCATGATTCAGCAGCGGCGGATACTTTGCCGCGCATCGCGCGATCTTCCCATTCTTCCTCTTCCACAATTCGATCGCCCCGCCCCACTCCTCCTGCCAGCCCGGATTCAGATACAGGATTAGATTCACGCGCCGGTGCCAGTGCGTGTGGAAGTGGTGCATGGAAAAGTCCGTGTGCACGTTCAGATAACCACCTGGCCCGGACTGATGCAGTCCGCCACCTTCTAACATGGGATCCGCCATCAGGTTGGAGATTCCAGTCAATTCCGAAATCCAGGCGACAAACTCCGGCGAGTTCAATTCATCGGTCACGGCCCCGATCGTCTCGGGATAAAGCTCGCGCTTGGGCATGCCCAGCTTGTTTTCGTTGGCGTGTTTGTACTGCGTCCAAGCCTCGCTGGCAGCGTGGGGAAATTGATCTGCCATGTCCAGTGCGATCTCAGGATCAAGAAAGTCTTCCAACAGAATATGCGGGCAGGGTTTGTTTTCTCGATATTCCCGGGCTAGCTCAGGCAGCGGAGAGTTCCACCTTTCGTAGGGAAATAGCCGAATCGCGGCCTGAACGGCCGCTGCAATAGACATTAATAAGTTCTCCTTAGTAGTTTTGCCATTGTATCTGATCGGCGCTTAAGAACAGTTATTTCGTTATGTACATACCCTGAAAATACTCGTCCCATTTTCATTTAGGGAATCCGGCAAACGCGCACCGCGCTGTTCTGGTAGGCACAATCGAGCCCCGCAATTCCGGGCTGTTGCTCGACCACCCAACTCACGTGGTATTTGTTCTTCAACCGCAAGAAGTCTTCGGACTCGAAATTCTTCCACAGAGTCTGAGCCTGCACCTGGGCCCACCACTCCTCGGCCAACGGAGGGAACATGCTGACCGCTCCACTATCTTTGGATGCGTCCGCCAGCCTGCTCCGTTGTGCGAGACAGCGGAAGCCGGTTGTATCTTCTCCCGGCAGCTGCATATACGCGGGATCCAGCGCAAACACCGCGTCTACGGGCGTGTTGTCACGAACCCAGACAAATGCCTGCGCCCACGGATTCTTCGAAAGACGTCCCGGCCATTCGATGTGAGCGCTTGCCGGAAAAAGCGCCAGCTGTGCCACGAACATCCCAGCGCTCAGCGGCACAAGGAGTGCCAGCCAACGCCACACCCGATTCTTCAACACCAACTCACCCAGGAAGCCGCCCATGATCAAGAACATCAGCGTGTAGAGCAAGTGCAGGCTGCGCAGCGGCTGCAAGCGAGCCAGACTTTCAAAGCGTGCCGGCAAATCGACCACCAGCGCAGCGGAAAAATAAACCAGGTCATAGAGGATGAGCGCGCGGCACACGCGATCCAGCAGTCGCCATTGCCGCGCCCGCGCGACACGGCCGAACCACCAGAACAACAGCACGGGCGCAACTATGCCCACCTGCTCATACCACTGCCAAAGCTGAATGTAGTGAAAGCCGTGCCGCATCGCAGCCGCGTGATAAGCCGGCGAAGTCGGAGGGTCCAGAGAAATCCCAAACGGCAGCAGGCAGCACAAGACAGTCACCATATCCAGAGCCGGCGACGCGGCGGCTCTCTTCTCGAATTTCTCCATCACCACCAGGAGGGCGCAGAATGAAAATGCAAACGCCGCCATCAGTGGATGTAGGCTTCCCGCAAACGCCACCCACAACCCGGCCCGGACGTATTTCTTCTCCAGAGTCCGTGCGACCGCGAAGATGGCTCCAAATGCCGCCAGATTCCGCGGATTCAAGTACTGGTCCATGATGTAGAGCGCTGTTCCCGCCACTGGAATCGTCAATAGCGCAGCGATCAGGCAGACACCACCCCACCGTGCCCTGGCATTCGGAAAGAACAGGCCGCTCAACTCCCAGCAGGCCATCAGCAACAAAAAGATCGACGCGACGTGCCACGCAAACAATCCCACTTCCAGCGATAAGTGAGTCACGCGCAGAGAAAACGCAACCAGATTAGGGAAAATCGTCAGGCTGGCATGCGAAGCGAAAAATTCCTGCCCCGTGGGAAATAACTGCGGGTTCAGAATCTTCTCCGCGGCAGGCAAGTAGATTTCCGCGTCTTCGGCGAAGGGATGGTACCCGTGCACCAGCAGCGCGCCCGCTGTCAGCAGAAGCAAGAACAATCCCGTCTTGTACTTTTCGAATTGGATTTCGCTCGCTCGATTCTGTGCTGTGCGCAGCAGACCCAACACTTCCAAATCCGCAAACTTCAGCGCACCACTGCCCGCGCGTCGCGCTTCTCCGCACGCTGCTCCAGCCACCCACTGACCGCATAGGCCGCTAGAATCACGAAAACAGGATCGATAGGCCGCCGGTAATAATCCTGGGGGTGCGTGATGTAATACACCACGGGGAAGAAGAAGAGCGCGATCGCATACGGCACGCCGATACTCGCGCCTGTTTGAAACCCACGCCGCAACCCAGCCAGCGCCAGGACCGTCAGCCCCGTGCATAGAAAGATGTTTGGCGGGTCCAGAGGCTCGGCTTCCTTATAGCGCCGGCTGAAGCTCCAGAAATTCGTCCACATGTAAACCGCTCTCCGCACTGAGAGCGTAACGAAATCTCCGGGATGGGTGTTGATCTGCGCCATCGCCTGCGCTTGTTTGTGCCTCATGTAAGGCAATTCACCCAATTGCCGGTATTCATTCATCTCCCGGTCCGTGCTGGAAGGATGAAATCCGCCTGGCGCAAAGTGCCAGGTATTTCCGTTGTTGCCAACGTAGAGTTCCAACCCAAAATTGTCTCGGAAGGGGACGAAGGCGTGAAAGACCCTGTAGTTGCGAACCATCCACGGCGATACTGTCCCTCCAAACGCAAGAAGCGCAGCTAGGGCCGGCACAAACCAGTTTTGCTTCTTTTGAAGCCGCCGCCAGCACATCCAAAGCGCCAGCAGCGGCGTCACCGACAGCACCACCGGGTCGGTGAGCGCGCCCATACCCGCCAGAACGCCGAAACCGCCCCAGGTCGAGACCCGCGACGAATCTTCAAGGTGTAACGCGGCAAGAAATATCAATGCCAGCATCAACGTGGCCAGCGTAGTGACCCAGATGAAGTCCGCCGAGAAGTAAATCGCGTAGGGGAAGAATGTCCAACTCCACCCTGCCCACAATGCGGTGCGCCGCCCAAAGTTCCTTTTCGCGATCAGAAACACAGGGGCGCAAGTGAGCGCCGAAAACAGGCTGTCGAGCGACAGCATCACCAGCGCAGAAGCTTTCGTATAGGTCCCGAACTGTCGGAACACCAATGCCAGCAGCGACGGGTAAATCGGCGGCATGATCGCGGTGGGGCCGGTGGGACCGAAAAACGGACTGCTGAATCCTCGGCCTTCGACAATCGATTGCGCGATGCGCCCGGTTTCGCCGGCAAACCTCCAATGATCGCGCTCTGGATTCAGGCGCTCGGGATAAAGAAATCCAGCAACTGTCAGCCGGATGGCCAGGGCCGTGAGGATCATCCAGAGCAACGGGCTGCGCAACTCTCGCGTCGTTTCCCGCGCCAGCGAGTTTGCCTCAATCACCCCTGCAGGTGGGTTCATCCGCTCCAATCGAACGCCGGGATAGAAAGATGAATCTTTACTGTACTGTGCCACAACAGAGCGTTAAACAGGTGTTTTTTCCGTGCTTCGTCCGAATTCAGTTGATGGGGCGCCCCCCCTTGCCTCTTGCACGCACCCGACGTAGCATCGAATATGAAGATGTCTGCCGCCCTCATGCCCGAACGCCTTCGACCCAGGATGGCCTTCGGCGAGATTATCAGTTTCGCTTATGACACTTTCTGCAGCAACAAAGTGCGCTTCATCTTAACCGCGTTGGGCATGGTCATCGGCACGGCCTCTCTCATCCTCGTCGTCACCATTGGCATGACCGGCCGTCAGTACGTCCTCAACCAGATCCAGGCCATTGGCACCAATGAGATCTGGGCGGAATACCTCGGCGGCGCCCCGCATCTCAGCAATTCCAATCCCGACCCAATCACCATCGACGACCTCAACGCCGTCCTCGCCGTCGTGCCCGGTATTGCCGCATCTTCTCCCGTCACCTCTCTCTCCGACCGCATTCCCGTGGGCAACGGCAAAGAGAAAGATGTAAGCATTCTCGGGGTCAATCCCGAATACCTGCGGGTTCGCAACCTGGTGATCCCGTCAGGGAGGTTTTTCGATCAGGAAGATTCCCAGGCCCACAACAAGGTTGCCGTGATCACCGAGAAGATGGCGGCTGAGGTTTACGGCTCGTCGCAAGCCGCCGTAGGCAAGGTCATCAAACTCACCGGATTGCCCTTCACCATTATCGGAACTTTCAAGGAGCGCGTGGAGACCTTCGGTCAGTCGGAGATCGTCGATAACACCATGCTCATCCCTTACTCTGTCAGCCGCTATTTCATGGACACACCCAATGTGAAACTCGCGTATTTCTCCATGGAAGATCCCTCGATGGTGATTGCAGCAACTGCGCAGATTAAGCGGGTCTTGCAGTCGCGGCACCGCTCGGAGTCAGTGTACGATGTCGCCAATCTCTCCGCCCTGCTTGCCATGGCGGACCGAATCGCCACCGGCCTGACCTGGGTCCTGCTGCTGATTTCGATGGTGACCCTGGTGGTCAGCGGCATCGGCATCATGAACATTATGCTGGCTACGGTGACCTCCCGCATCCGCGAGATCGGCATCCGCAAGGCCATCGGCGCCACCAACCGCGAAATCCGTTTTCAGTTTCTGGCCGAGGCCATCCTCATTTCGCTGATCGGGGGCTTCGCCGGCATCGTCATCGGCCTCGCCATCCCTTACTCGATTCGCTTCCTTACCGAGTACCGCGTCCCGATCTCCGGCTTGTCTGCCATCATCGCCATCATCGTGTCTTCGGTGGTCGGCGTAATCTTCGGCACCGTCCCGGCCACGCGCGCCGCCCAGCTCGATCCCGTCGAGAGCCTGCGCTACGAGTAGGCCGAGGACTCCTAAGCCATTGAGGCCAAATAGTCTACGAAGCGCGGCTTGCCCGAGCGCTCAGTCGCGAAGCGACAGCATTCATCAGCCCCGGACATAAGTCCGGTTGCCGTTTGGAGCAAGAGAGAGAGTCCCGTAGGCACGTCACTACGTTAGTTGGTCGGCCCGCAAGGTTCTCCCGCTCACCCCGAAAAACTCTCTGCGATGCCTTCTGCAACGAAAAAGTTGCATTTTCCCTCCACTCCGAAGTAATATGGATTACGGAGCTTGTTAGTAAGGTTTCCCAGTGTTCCAGACCCTGTACCGCTAGTCACTAACTTCCAAACTTGTTCAGCTGTGTAAAAACATAAGAGGCCGCCTGTCAGCCTCCGTCCCGGTTCGGAGAGTTCAATATGGCGTGGTACGCGTACTGCCTTACCGAGCACCAGACCCTTCCCAACGGCACCCGTTCCCGTCGCCCATTTGTAATTGAAAACGTTCAAGGCGTGAACGGAGCCCCTGTCCTCAGCTATCCCAGCGGCGAGTTTGCTGTGATTGTGAGCGAATACGACCAAAGCGCCGGACAACTCGATCAGAAAGCCGCCATCGACCACGCCCGTGTGGTCAGCGGCTGCTTCCGCAATTCCACCGTATTGCCCTTCCGCTTCGGAACTATCTTCGAAAGCGACGACGCTCTCCGCCAAGCGGTCCGGGTCAACCGGCGCGCCTTCGGCCTGAGTGTCGCCCGTCTCCGCGGCAAGTCTGAGATGCACATCAAGCTGGTCGTCACCGACGGCTCACTGCGCGAAGCCATGATCGACGTCATCCTGCCCGACACCGTCGGCGGCGACTATCTTTCCAAGCTGCGCGTCAAGGCTTCCCGGGAACGCGAACGCCAGACCAAGGCCCGCGCCCTCTCGGTGCAGGTTCACAAGCTGTTTAACCCGCTGGAAGAAGAAGTGAGCTGCAAGAAGGTTGCTCCCCAAGGCATGCTCATCGACATCGCCCATCTCATCGATACCAAGTCGGTCGAGAAATACCAGAACCGCTACAGCACCGCCGCCAAGCAGTTGAAGAACTGCGAAGTGGCCATCAGCGGACCATGGCCCCCGTACCACTTCCTTCCCGGGAAGCTGCGTACCGTGGCCGGCAACAGCTAGTCCTACGTTTGGATCTTCGGGCCGCCGATTCGCCAAATGGCGTCGGCGGCCCAGATCATCCCCGTGCAATCAATCTCGTGCAATGAATGTGCAGCCTTGTGCACTTGCTTGCTTTTTCATCCTTGCCGTCCCCTCGCGCCTCAGGGCGCCCGGCTTGCCCTAAGCCTCGTTCAATCAATCACTTATGGATTGCCGGATCCGAAACCAAGCCCTCCCGACTTTGGCTCCGCAAGTGCTCCTTCTCGTTCTAATAAAGAGGCCGCAAACCCAAAGCAATGACCTTCACTCTCTTTTCCCGTCAACATTTCCCGAAGTACCGTCCCGGCTGGCGGGACGGCAACTTGCAACGCCTTGCCTGACAATCGCCTACCAATCTTGACCTCTTTGAAACGTGGCCCCAGAAATGGGGCCGCTTTTTTGCCCCGTAAGAACCTTGGAAGAAGAAGAAGAAGAAGAAGAACAGGATCTTTATGTGGAGACAGCCGCCCCTTCGGCAAGCTCAGGGCAGACTCTCGGCTGTCCCCTGGGCTCAGCCCAGTTGGTCCGCAGTCTACACTCGCTTTCCCGCAGCCCCGCCTCTCAGATACACTGCCTAATCTATGACCAAGGTCCCCCGCTTCTTTATCGCCTCCACTTTCATCGCACTCCTGCTGCTCTCATCCGCGTCCCTCAGCGCTCAAAACCCGCCCCAGACGCCCCAACCCACGCCAGCGTGGGCGTCTTCGCCGCAGACTTCCCAGGCCACCCAGCAGAATTTCCCTCCAATCCTGCTGCAGCAGCTTTCCGCCATCAAAACCGCCGCGCTCAACGACGACTATGCCTACCGTCAGGTCGCTCACCTAACCGAGAACATCGGACCCCGCCCCAGCGGCTCACCCCAGGCCCGCGCCGCCGCCGAATACGTAGCCACCGAACTTCGCAAGCTCGGCCTCGATGTCCGCCTCCAGCAAGTCACGGTTCCGCACTGGGTCCGAGGAGCCGAAACCGCCGCCCTGGTCGAATATCCCGCAATGGTTCCCGGCGCCACACAAAAAATCGTCCTCACCGCCCTGGGCGGGAGCACCTCAACTCCAACAGACGGCCTCACCGCCGACGTGGTCACCGTCGACACCTTCGATGAACTCACTGCCCTGGGTCACGACAAGGTCGCCGGCAAGATCGTCCTCTTCAACGAACTCTTCGACAAGCAAAAAGCCGCCGCCGGACAGGCCTTCGCCGCCTACGGCGAAGCCGTCCGTTACCGCGGAGCCGGGCCCAAAGCCGCCGCCGATCTAGGCGCGGCAGCCGCACTGGTCCGCTCCGTAGGCAGTGCCGACTACCGCCTCCCTCACACGGGATTCAGTTTCCCCGCCCCAATCCCCGCCGCTGCCATCGCCGCCGAGGACGCCGACCTGATCGCCCACCTGTCAGCTCAGGGCAAAGTCCGCATGCATCTTACTCTGACACCCCAGAAGCTTCCTGATGAAACCAGCTACAACGTAATCGCCGACCTCAAAGGTTCCGAACATCCCGAGCAAATCGTAGTAGTCTCCGGCCATCTCGATTCCTGGGACCTCGGCACCGGAGCCATCGACGACGCCGCCGGCGTAGTCATAGCCATGCAGACCGCCGAAGTTCTCCAGCGCCTCCACCTGCGCCCCGCCCGCACCCTCCGCGTAATCGCCTGGATGGACGAAGAAACCGGAGGCGCCGGCAGCAAAGCCTACACCACTGAATTCGCCAACGACTTCCCCCACCACGTAGCCGCCATCGAAAGCGACGCCGGCGCCGCCCATCCTCTAGGCTTCGACGTCAAGTCCTCCACCGCCGCCATCGACGCCCTCCGCCCCGTTCAATCCGTTCTCCAAAGCATAGGCGCCACAGTCCTCGAGCCCACTACATATCCCCCGGGCGCCGACATCGAGGCCATGTCCAATGCCGGAGTCCCCGCCTTCGGCCTAATGCAGGACGGCCGCACCTATTTCAACTACCACCACTCCGCCGCCGACACCCTGGACAAAATTGTCCCCACCGAACTCCGAGAAAACGCCGCCGCCATGGCCGTACTGGCCTACGCGCTTACTAACATGAAAGATCCTCTACCCAGATAGGCGCGCAACAAAGGGGTGTGCTCATGTGGGGACAGCCGCCCTCGGCTGTCCGGTCGAGCGAAGCTCGACGGTTTCGTTTGTCCCGGCCGGCAATCCCCGCTCATGTGGGTTGATCACAGCGCAACTCCCGAAAATAGCCCGCCAGTTTGAGCTGTTTGCCGAGCTGCCCCCAGGGCCTACGCCTCCGTAGTGTCTTAACACTCTGTTGCTGACTTCCATGATTGAACTCTTCATTGCCGTCCAGGTTTTCTGGCAGCAACACATTGTTAAGACACTACCCGCGCCTCCTGTGGGCTCGACAGCAACCGGCTTCCCCTGATAAGAAGATTGGTTCTAACTGCTTCGAACGGTTCCGAGGACCGCCGCAAAGGGGGATCACATGACAAGGTTTAGGATTTCGTCGGGTGCCGGAGTAGTGATTGGTGTGCTGTTAATCTTCAACGCATGGGCGCAAGGTGGACAGACTGGATCGACTCCCTCTAACCAGGAAAAAAAGGCAACACCGGCGACCGTCGTCACCGCGTCAGAGCCCGTTGTTACCATTCACGGACTTTGCGCAGACCAATCAATCCGGCCACAGGCTGCTGCGAATTCGTGTACAACCGTCGTGACTCGGGAAGCGTTTGAGAAGCTTCTCGATTCCATGAATGTCACGGGCAAGACACTTACTCCCGAGACTCGGCGAAACCTCGCCGAGACCTATGTGCAATATCTTGCTTTGGAGCGCCCAGCAACAAAGGCGGGGCTGGAAACTACTCAGCGGTTCGCGGACATTATGCGTTGGTGGCGGCTGCGGACTCTGGCGGATTTGTATCGCGGCAGTTTGCAGGAACGGTTCAAAAACCCCTCCCAGGATGAGGTCCATGCCTACTACGTTCAACATCTCTCGTCCTACCAGCGCATCAAAGCATCTCGTATTTTGATCCCTCAAACCATGGGGAATACGGATGAAGCGCAGCGCTCCGACAAGAAGGCTCTTGAAATAGCGAATATCGCTCGGAAGCGCGCTGCCCTGGGGGAAGATCCTGAGCTTGTCCAGAAAGATGCCTATTCTGCCCTGGGAATATCATCCCCTCCAATTACAGATTTGGGCACCCATCCCAGGTCAAGTTTCCCCACCGAAGAAACGGATGAGCTGTTCTCGCTGCAGCCGGGCCAAGTCAGCAAGGTGGAGATTGAGGGCGCATCCTATGTGATTTATAAGATTGCATCGAAGGAGACCTTGTCGGAGGACTCAGTAAAAGACGAGATCTCACGCCAGATCGCTCAGAACAAGTACGACGAAGCCATCAGGTCCGCAAAAGATTCTGCGAAGCCAGAGTTCAACCAAGCTTACTTTGGGCCGCCCAGCACGGCGCCCTCGGCGGTGCATTCCAATCCTTTGGGGAGTCCACATCCGTAGTGGCCAGGAATAGGAACATGGGGCTCGGGGAACGACGTTCGCTTCACATTCGGGGAGCCCTTTTGAGCATCAAGCCCCACAGCAGTACCCCCACCAAAACAAAAATCCCTGTGGCTAGAATCACCTGATCTCCAACCAAGCGTGAGCTCGCTCGGGTAGGGCTTGCGCTCGTTCCTGGAGATGCGCCGTGCGGCGATGGCGCACTGAGCATCTTAGACTTTGCTGCCCTCGAAGGCTCACCAGGGTTCAACGGTTGAAAATACTGAGACAAGACACCTGCGCCCGACAGTTCGAATGCGAACGGTTCATTTGCGTCAATGCCATTCAACACCTGTTCCAGGGTCCCCGGCTGGCCTGCGGCAGGATGAAACAATTTCGTACCGAGCGACTGAAAGTGCATCGAGTCAGGCACGATGATGCCGATCCGCCTCGTCGGATACTGCGCCCGCCTGCGAAATATCAACTTGCCATCGTAAGGCAGTTGATAGTTGATGGCGTATTTTGTAAGGCCTGGCTTCATCGGGAAGTCAAGACGATATTTGCCAGCTTGCCCGCGTATCGGCACGAGAGGTAACTTCAGCTTCCCACCGTCAGGCGCAGAAATGGTTGCCGGCTGCACTTGGGCCCCTTCCGGAATAGACAGGACTAAATTGTCGTGACTAACTCTTGTGAGGGGTGGACTTGAGCCGTTGTTGAACGCGTGCAGCTCCGTGACCTGCAACAGCTTTCCCTTAACCTGAAACTGCAAAATGCTCAGGTAGCCGCTTATTCCGCCGACGTCACTTGACGAGTCATAGACTCTGATATTGGTGACCAGCTCTGAACTTACAGCTTGGAAGTATTCCACTCCGTCGTGGACGACCTTCAGAATTGCCAACGACCGCGGGGCTAAATGCCCACTTAGCTCAATCCGAAACGTCCCATTGTCGTTTGTTGTCGCGGAGGCTAGTTCACCGGATGGGGTGAACAGCGTGACCTGGTGCCCAGGCTCTGGCTTGCCTGTTGTCCCGTTTTGCACGCTGCCTTGAATGGTCTGCGCCGAACATGCGAGGCAGAGAAAGAGGACCGGGGAAAGTGTTTGTGAACAATTCATGGCTGCCCTTGGTACCGGAAGCAGGCAGGACTGGCAGAACTATTAAGTGGTACCTTTGAGATACTTGATGGCCATCAAGGTGTAGCTGAGCGCTTTTGCAATGTCAACGGCGATGTGTTCCCCGTTACGAAAGACGAACTGCATCGGCGTAAGATACGGAGACGACTGGTCTTGTCAACCATTTAGGAGTGGACTTAATTTGTCTCCGCGATCCCGCGCTGTTACAAACCACGAACACCCTGCTCGGTGCGGTAACAGTGCACTTATTAAATAGACTGCTCGCATTAAGGCAATCGACTTACGACGTACGCGGTCATGGTACGAAGATGTTATAGGCTGTGCAAAAGAAACTCTTGACAACAACAATTGTTCCAAGGCATTGTTCCCCGATCACCAGTCAGTAAGTCGGAGGGCAATGGTCATGAACAGTGAATCTCCCCGCTCAACCCATTCTTCACTTCACCTTGTCATCGGGACTCTCATCCTTCTGAGTGCGCCAATCCTGCGCGGCCAATCGACGAACAACGGAGCGGTCGACATCGGGCCCCGCAATCCGGGCAACGCGCCCTTTAACATCATCTGTCCAGTTGGAAATCCAGTTAAGTTCCCGAATCCGACGTCGCCGCAAAACTGCATTGATTTGGACCAGCCACCGAGCCAATCCCCACAACCTCCCGCCGCCGGCGCGGGCAACGTGGTCGGGGGCGGTCCACTAGCCGGCATGTGGTTCGAGTCAATCAATGTTTTTGAGGCGGTAGCCAGTGTGCAAGGAACCACAGGAGTGCCCACGGAACCCATCGTCGGCCTTGGACCGGCATTCAATTCCAATAGCTGTGTATCGTGCCACGAGGCACCGGTCGTGGGCGGCAGCAGCGGAGGCATCGTCACCATCGTTCAAAGTAACGGCAGCCAGCAAACTTTCACCATGCCTCTCTCATTCACCACCAATCCCGAACTCCTCGCGATGGCGGATGACAACAATACTTTCAACACGAATCCAATGTTCCCGTCGCAGTTTAATCCGAGCGGGCCACCCTTTAACGATGTCCCGCCTGAGGGCCCATCCCTCGAAGTGAGGTCAGTCAACGGCGGGGGGAGCGGCGGATTTGTCGTCCAGCAGGGCAGTGTGGCAGAACTATTCACCATCGAGGGTCGCACGGATGCGCCCGGTTGTAATCTCGCCCAGTTCAATTTCTTGGGTTTAGGGAATAACTCGATTAGCTTCCGTATCCCGACACCCACGTTTGGTTTGGGTCTCGTGGAAGCCACCCCGGACCTGACCTTGGTGAACAATCTTGCGATCAACAATCCGGCCACTAAAGCTGCTGCTGCGGCACTGGGTATCTCGGGTACCTTCAACCGAAACGGCAACGACGGCACCATTACCCGCTTTGGTTGGAAAGCTCAGAACAAGTCGTTGCTGATATTTGCGGGCGAAGCATCGAACGTGGAAATGGGCGTTACCAACGAACTGTTCCCCAACGAGAAAACTACGGTGTCGGTTGCGTCGACGACTTGCCCATTATTTACCTCGCCCACAGGCAACCAACCCGAGGACGAGATCCTGCCGGCTACCTTTCCCACGGGTACTGGCGCCGCTAATATTGCTTCGATAATCTCCTCGAACGCTGAAAACAACGCTGTGTTCATGCGGATGAACGCTCCTCCTTCCCAGTGCGATGCCGTTACCCTCCTCACCACAAACCCCTATGGCACCCCTGGACCTGCACAGTGCCCCCCCTTTAATCAGTCCACTATTTCGCCTGTGCTCGCCGGACAGGCCTTGTTTAACAACAACTCCCAAACCGGCTGTGCCCTGTGTCACAACCCAACCCTTGTCTCAGGGCTCTCGCAAAACTCCTCCTTGAGTAACCAAACGTTCCACCCCTATTCCGATTTTGCCATCCATGACATGGGTCCCATCTCTAACGGTCTGGCCGACGGGATCAACCAAGGTGCGGCCACTTCCGAGTTCTTCCGGACGGCGCCGTTATGGGGAGCGGGGCAACGCATTTTCTTCTTGCATGACGGCCGCGCACACGACCTAGCCACCGCAATCACAGACCACTGTCCAAGTCCAGCCTCTGTCGGTACCAACGAGTCCTGTGGGTCGATTAAGCTCTTCAACGCTTTGACGAAAACGCAGCAACAGGACATTCTTGATTTCTTGCGCTCGCTTTAAGAGCCAAATCCCCGCTGGTGTCTCAGCCTTGACGCTCGTCGTCAAGGCTGGGACATCTCACTTGGGTTCTTGATGGCGGAGCAATCTCGTACCGAATGGACGAATTCCGGGGACAGGCGGGACTGACCCCACATCCCGCAAGTCTATGTAATTGGCACTCCCCGCCGTCGAGTGCCAGCCGCTTTCGCCATTCGGCCCACCCGCCTTCCGGCCCACCTAACTCCTGTAAATCCGTTTCACTTAAAGCAGCTTGTACGTATGTCTGGGTACGCACACCAGTGCATGCACAAATGTTCCAGTCGGAACATTAGGCCTAATGTTCCGGTTGGAACATTAAGCCGTTTTCACGGCCGAGCAATCGGCTCCTTCGTCCTTTCCAGGAGAACGAACGGCCTTCTCACACCCATGCCCCCATCACATGTCCCAGCCCGCCGCGCACCAGCAGGCCATCGTCGCGATCTTTGAAGTAGCGCGCGTTGAGTTCCTTGCCCTGCAAGAATTCGGTGCTGCCGAATCCCAAACTCTTCAGCTCGTCCCGTAATTTCCCCGGATCGAAGAATAGTTGAAGGGGCTCTCCATATCGGGCCACCCGTCTCGACAGTGCGTCGAGCGCCATCCGCTGCCCCGGATTGAGCAGCGCGCGATCGACTGCGAAATCAAACACCACGCCGCTGCCCGCCGGCATTTTCGCAACGAAGCTCAACGTGATCATGCAGGCCTCGCGCGTGAGGTAAGGCGTCACCCCCAGCCAGGAGAAAAACGCCGCCGCGCCCGCGTCGAATCCAGACTGCCCCAGCCCATCCGCCAGCGTTTGCCGCTCGAAGTCGACAGGCACGAAGGTCAGAGAGGCCGGTATCGCAATGCCCGCAGCCTGCAGCCGCTCGCGCTTCCAAGCCTGTGTGGCAGGGTGGTCCACCTCAAACACTCGCAGGTCCGGATGAGGGTTGCGGTAGGCGAAGGTATCAAGTCCGGCGCCAAGGACAACATATTGCGTCACGCCGCGCGTGACCGCGTGAGCAAGCTCGTCCTCGGCATAGCGGCTGCGCGCCGCCATGAACGCCCGGAACGCCCGCGAAAAAGCATGATCCTCTTTGGGATTGGATCGAAGCGTGTCCTCCGCTTCGGAGCCAATGATACGCAGCGCCAGAGGATCGTCGAGCACCCTGGGCTGGTCAAGAAGCTGGTGCGCCGCCCGGCGAATCGCCACCCGCTGCGCAGTTCTGCTGAATGTTCCCTCTTGCATTGACGCCCGCCTCGGCCCCTACGCCCCGGTGCCCAGCCCTGCCCTCCGGCATTCCTCACACGGACACACTTCGCGCAGGAACTTCCAGGAATAAATGCCGAGGTCGTGGTCATCGTTCCACTTGAATTTGATGGCGTACCTGCCAATGCCTTCGGCGGAGAGCGGCTTAGCCGCCGGTTTGAACATGGGCAGCGCGCCGGGAGAGAGTTTGGGTGGCTCTCCTCGCTGCCGTCCGGCCTTGCCCCGTTCTTCTTCGCACATCGCGCAAGGGCAGGCGTCCCGGAGAAACACGAAACCGTAGTGGGAAACGTGGCCGTCCGCCCATTCGATGTCCACACCGCTGCCGGTGCTGAGGTTCACCTTCACCGACTTGGGGTCCGTGGCCGCCGTAGGCGCCTGAAGCGGGGACTGCATGCCTTCAGTATCGCATAGGGAATGCGCGCCGGACGTTCGCTGGCAAACGGTCCGGCTAGTGAGCGACCGGTGACGAAGTCTTAGGGCTCGTCGCGGTTCCGATGGCTAGGCCTCCGATGGCTCCAGCCAGAATCCCGATCAAGGCAAGAACGAGCGCGGTTTCCAGCAAAGTCGCTTTGCCACGTCTCGACATTGTCGTCCTCCCCAGTTTGCCGCAAACCAGTTTGCTACAACAAGACAAACTTAGTCTACCTGTTCGACCCAACCTGGGCGAATTGTCTGCAGGGGCGGAATCCGGTAGAATAAAGGTTTCCGTCAAGCTCTCGAAAGGATCCACAGCAGTCATGGCACAACAGTGTGATATCTGCGGCAAGAAGCCGCAATCAGGAAACCGCATCAGCCACGCCCACAACGTCACCAAGCGGCGTTGGAACGTGAATCTGCGTCCCGTGCACGCCCGCGTGGGCGCTACCACCAAGCGCATGCGCGTATGCACGTCCTGCCTGCGCAGCGGCAAAGTGGTCAAGGCGTAAGAGCAGGATTCACCGCCAAGATCGCCCACCCCGCCAAGCGATTTTAACTTCTCTTTTTAGGCAGCCCTGTGATCCCCCGTGCCCCCTGTGGTCAGGGTTTTCTACTCCAGCGCGATCACGTCAATTTCCACCAGCACATCCTTGGGGAGCCGCGCCACTTCCACGGTAGAGCGAGCCGGCGCCGCAGAGCTGAAATACTTTCCATAAACCTGATTCATTGGGGCAAAGTCGTTCATGTTCTTGAGGAAGACAGTGGACCGCACGACCTTCCCCAGTCCGCTGCCGGCAGCTTCCAGAATCTCCGACAGATTGCGCAGCACGCGATCGGTCTGCGCGGCCACGTCTCCCGCGACGACTTGCTGCGTAGCCGGATCGATGGCCACCTGCCCGGAAACAAATACAAATCCGTTAGCCTTGACAGCCTGCGAGTAAGGCCCGATGGCCTGGGGAGCGTCTTTGGTAGAAACAACTTCGCGCATGGGAATCTCCGCTGGTTGATTAACGCAGACACACACAAAAAGGTCAACCCCGGGACAGCATCCTGGGGGAAAGAACGGTCCGGAGACTCTTGCTTGTGAGAACTATCTAATCTCGCCCCAACTGGAGCGCAGCAGCGGGACGATGCTAATGGCGGTCGGAGTTCTGCCGATGTTAAAGGTGCCATGCGGCATCCCAAGGTTGAACTGGATCTCCGAAGTGTGCCCGTCTGCTCCCATCTGTCAGGCTTTCTTCTCTTCTCGTTATTTGCTCTCGGGGCAGGACAGCCCAACCCTCTTGCGGCGCAGACCACATCCATCCTCCAAGGAACCGTTACCGACCAGCAGCGTCAGGCAATCGTGGGCGCTAATATCAAAATCAACGGTCCCATTGTGGCCAGCGAAATCGAGATTACGAGCGATGCCAACGGTTCGTATCGCATTCCGGGGTTGCAACCCGGCACCTATAGCGTGGAAGTGGCCAAGGCAGGTTTTGCCATCAAGCACTACAACAGGGTGACTGTGACGGTGAACCGTTTGCTGATTCTAGACGTCGTACTGGCGATCAGCGCGGCGAAAGAGGTAGTCACGGTTTCTGGCAATCCGTCGCTCCTGGAGACCACCATCTCCTCCTCCGGCGCTACTATCCTGCCACAGCAGATCGAGCAGATGCCGATCAACGGGCGGAACTACCTTGATCTGATGCAACTGGTTCCGGGCATCACGATCAATCGGCAAGCAGACTCGGGAACCGACGCCGCGACGCCCATCCTCGGAGAGCGGGGCGGGAACGCGGTATTCCTTATTGACGGCATGCCAAACGGCGACGCAGTCAATGGCGGCCCGGCCGCTCCTTTCGATCAGGATTCGATTCTGGAGTTTCAAGTGCTCACCTCGGGTTACGGCGCGGAGTTCGGACATGGGTCGGGCGGAGTCGTGAACGTGGTGAGCAAGGGCGGGACCAGCCAATGGCACGGACTACTGTCTGCTTTCCATCGTAACCGTGTGTTCGACTCCTCCGATGTGTCGGGAACGGGCGCACCATTCCTGTTGCGCTGGGACCCAAGCGCCAACGTGGGAGGGCCAATCCTGCACGACCGCGCCTTCTTTTTCGGGTCAGTGGAGCGCATCCACGAGAGCCGCCAACTGAACTTCGTTTTCCCCCCGAACACTCCCGATTTTCTGCAAGCGCGGGAAAAAGCTTTTGACCAGCACAATCAGACCTTTGAAACGCGTTCCTTTTTTAAGCTCGACGAGCAACTGGGAAGGCACCACCTCACCGAGCAGATGAATCTGATCAACGGCCACATAACCAATTTTCTGCCGCTGTCGGAGGCCGTAAACCTGCCTTCCACCAGGACCGACTCCGATTCGCGGTATCTGATGTGGGGCTTCCACGATACGGCTATTCTGGGAAAACTTAGCGACCCGTGGCTGCTTAGCTCCTATTTGCAATATCGCGGGGAACCGTTTGCGGAGAGAGCAGCACACCCAGAGGCCAGCCCGGCCACCACGTTGTTCAATATGTTCAGTGGATTAAGCACAGGCGGTCTGTTCGGTGATCTGGGGCAAGTAAAGTTCGGGGCGGGATTCACACCACTCCTGCTACAACCCAACTACACTTCCGCCGGCGCACGCCTCGACAAAATCGTGCAGCGGCACGAGATCAAGTTTGGCTGGGACTTCCAACACGCGCACGTGGACGGAGCGGAATCCGCCAATCTTCTCAATCAACTGTTTGCCACCACTTCCGACTTTCAGCAATTTGGCGCGGTCAGCTCGGGAGTCTATGTGCTCACCAACGTGGCCGGGCCGACGCCCCAGGATGACCTGATTCGCCTGCGCAACAACTACGATGGTCTGTTTGTCCAGGATGATTGGAAAATCGCAAAGACTCTGACGCTAAATCTTGGCGTGCGCTGGGACTATGATTCCCGCTTTCCCAATCCCACCAATTTTTCCCCACGATTGGGACTCGCCTGGTCGCCCAACCCCAAAACTGTCCTGCGTGCCAGTTGGGGAGTGTTCTACGACAACTTCCGTCTTGGGTTGGCACGCGACATTCCGGGCTTTGGCGGGGCAAACCTTTTCAGCGACGAAACCGTCTCCTTTCCGCGATTGTTCTACGGCGATCCATCCATCCTTCCGCGACTGTTCGGGCTGTGCGCCTCGCCGGTGCTGACCGATGCGCAGATCGCGGCGTCCGGCGCCACTTGTCCTACACCGGGCCTGCCCTTCTACGGGGTCGATCATTTGAACACCGTGGGGCCCACTGGAATCCCGCTCAACTCCGTCGTGAGCCAGAGCAACGTGCAGGCGCTGAGCGGCCTGACGGCACAGCAATTCGCGGACGCCGCCAGCTCCGCGGTAAGCCAGCAGCCTGGATTCTTCTTCTGGGGCGGGTTGGGGAATCTCACCATGAACTTCCCCGTTCCAAAGGATTTCTTGATTCCGATCAGCGTGGATCCAGGGTTCAAGACGCCCTACACGCGCAGTTTTCACTTCGGGGTACAAAGGGAGATCGGCAACAAGATCGTGGCGCAAGCCGACTATTACCATCGCGACATACGGCACATGCTGGGCGTCAGAACCACGAACTTGGCTTTTGAAGCTCGCATGCCGGGCCATACTGGTGAGCTTCAGCCCGGCACCGGCACCATACCCACCGAGAGTTATGGTCCGTGGTACCACGGCCGCTATGACGGGATCAGCGTCGGACTCCGCAAGCCCATGGGCAGACGGTTCACGACCGAGGTCTTCTACACCTGGGCCAACGCTGTCGATGACGCCCTGCACTCCAGTTTCGTGAGCGAAGTACAGACTGGCTTGGGCGCGGGCGTGCTTGCGTCACAAGGGCCAACCGACAGTTTTGTCGGCATCCCGACTCTGGTCACAGATCCGGTGAGCGGGAAGACCAACGCGAACGGTTCGTTTCTCGCGAGCAATGGCAACCCGGTGCCGCAAGCGGGTAAGTTCTACAACGGCCCCGGCCTCGATCGTGGCCCCTCGGACTTGGCCGTGAACCACACCTTGCTCCTGGACGGGACCGTGCTTCTCCCCGCGAAGTTTGAAATCAGCGGGATCTTCCGGGCGCAGAGTGGCTTCCACTTCAGCGACGTTCCGCTGCTGCTAACCGATCCCGATGGCGGTGGTCTGTACAACGGAGTGGACTTCCGTGTCGGCCGCAACCATTTCCAGGCGCCGCCCTCTGTCAATGTGGACGCGCGCTTCTCCCGGCGATTTACGATCGGCGAAAGAGTGCGGCTGCAGGCCATCTTCGAGTTTTTCAACCTGTTGAATCGAGCCAATCCGGCCGCGGTCGAACAGTATCAGAATGTATCCTCTACCCCGTTGGGCAAGCCATTGCAGTTTCTTCCGGGGCGCGAAGGACAGGTAGGGTTGCGAATTGAATTCTAGTGAAGGCACGAGCGGGAAAAGTTGGGCTGGCAGATTCAAGCCGGTCATGATCCTGGTCGCGCTTTCCTGCTCGGCTGTCTTGGGCTACATGGCCGGGATTCGGCAGGCAAACCCCGGCACCTCGGTACCGACAAAGACCTACCTGCTCAACCTGGGCCCGGTCCATCTGACTCTCTCGGTTGGAGCGATGGGCGTTTTAGTGATCTTCTTTCTTACGATTTTGCTTGCTGCAGCGGTTCTTTTCGCCGCGGTCGCACGCCACCGGACAAGCCAGGCAGAAGCAGTGAACCGCTTATTAAGAGACGAAATTAGAGAGCGCAAACGGGCAGAGGAGGAGGTCAACAAGCTGAACGCGGGTCTGGAACTACGTGTGGCGGAGCGGACGGCGCAACTGCGAGACGCCAACCAACAGCTCGAAGCATTTTCATATTCTGTCGCTCACGACCTGAAAGCTCCCTTGCGAGCCATCAGCGGTTTCTCCACCATGTTGGCAGAGGACTACGGCCCGAAACTCGACGGCGACGCCTTGCGGCACCTTCGTTCGATTATGGAGAAGGTACGAACGATGGGACAGTTAATCAACGACCTGCTCGAATTCTCGCGGCAGGGTTCCAAGGAGATGGTGCTCTCCGATATCGATATGAGCGGCCTCGTAAGCTCTGTTCTGGAGGAACTCCAGCGCGCTACACCCGAACGACAGCTCGAATGGCGGGTTCAGTCCCTGCCTCCCGTACGGGGCGACCGAGCCATGATCCGCCAAGTTTGGGTTAACCTGTTATCCAACGCCGTCAAATTTAGTGGAAACGCCGGCAAAGCCTGGGTCGAGGTCGGATGCTCGGAGACGGGGGAGCAGCAGAACACTTACTACGTCAAAGACAATGGTGCGGGTTTCGACATGAAATATGTCGACAAGCTGTTCGGCATATTTCAGAGACTCCATTCGGGTGAGGATTTCGAGGGAACCGGCGTCGGTCTTTCAATTGTCCAGCGGGTTGTCCAGCGGCATGGTGGGCGGGTGTGGGCCGAAGGAAAGATCAACGAGGGTGCGACATTTCATTTCACACTCCCGGTAGGATCAGAAGCCGTAATATCAAAGGCTCGAGGAACTTCGACCGGGGCTTAGGCCGGCATCATTCGCTCAAGCTCATGGCCCCTCCCTTCAGATTTTCTGCAGCCTCTGCACTTCATGCACGCCGGGAATCTTCCGCAGTCCTGCCATGATCTGTTCCAGGTGTTTGAGGTCGGAGATGTCGAGGACGATCTCCACACTGGCCTGGCTGTTGGAGGTGTGCGCCCCGATGTTGCGGATGTTGCTTTGCGCATCGCCGATCACGCTGGTGATATTTTTCAGCATCCCAAAACGGTCGTCGCAGTAGACTGTGAGTTTGACCGGGTAAGCCGTGGGGGTGCTCTCGTCGCGGGCCCACTCCACGTCGATGCGGCGCTCCGGTTCGTACATGAGGTTGGTGACGTTGGGGCAGCTCGCCGCGTGCACCGCCACTCCCTTGCCGCGCGTGATGTAGCCGACAATGCTTTCGCCGCGGATCGGATTGCAACAGCGCGCGCGGTAGACCAGCATATCGCCCTGGCCCTTGACCATGATGGCGTTGTGGTCGCCAAACACGCGCCGCACCACGCTGGCGATGGCGCCGGGCTTGTTGGAGAGTCCCTCGGCTTCAATGTCGCCCGCCATAGAAGGCGTCGCGCCCGCCGGCAACAGCCGCGCCAGCACCTGGCGCGCAGAATATTTTCCGTAGCCAATTCCGGACATCAGGTCGTCGACTTTGCCCAGTCCATATCCGCCCGCAACTTTCAGCAGGTCTTCATCCTTGATTTCTTTGAGCGCGATGCGATACTTGCGCGCCTCTTTCTCGATCAGCTTGCGCCCAATTTCAATCGAGCGTTCGCGCTGGTGCACGTTAAGCCAGTGCTTGATCTTGTTGCGCGAGCGTGAGGACTTGACCAGCCCAAGCCAGTCGCGGCTGGGCTTGTGTCCAGCCTGGGTAAGGATCTCGACGATGTCGCCGGAGTGCAGCTTGTGGCGCAGCGGCACCATGCGGCCGTTCACCTTGGCGCCCACGCAGGTGTGTCCGACTTCCGTATGAATGGTGTAGGCGAAGTCGATCGGCGTGGCATCGCGCGGAAGCACCACAACTTTGCCTTTGGGGGTGAAGGTATAAACCTCTTCGGGATAAAGATCGACTTTCAGCGCCGACAAGAATTCGTTGGGATCGCTGACATCGCGCTGCCACTCGACCACCTGCCGCAACCACGCGAGCCGCTGCTCGTCCTGCGCCGACACCGGCCCGTCTTTGTATTTCCAGTGCGCCGCGATGCCTTCCTCGGCCATCTTGTGCATCTCTTCGGTGCGTATCTGGATTTCAAACGGCGTTCCATCTTCGGTGATGACTGAGGTGTGCAGCGACTGGTAGAAGTTGGGCCGCGGCATGGCGATGAAGTCTTTGATGCGTCCCGGCACCGGCCGCCAGATGTTGTGAATGATGCCAAGCACGGCGTAGCAATCCTGCAACGAACGCGTGATGATGCGCATGGCGAACAGGTCGTAGACCTGATCGACGGAAATGCGCTGCCGCTGCAGCTTCTTGTGGATGCTGAACAGGCGCTTGATGCGGCTTTCCACGCTGGCCTGGATGCCCGCCTCTTTCAGCTTGTCGCTGATGATCACCTGCATCTTCGCGAGAAAGGCTTCACCCTCCTTGCGGCGCGCGTTGACGGCTTTTTCCACCTGCTCGTAGCTGGCGGGATCGAGGAATCGGAAACCAAGATCTTCAAGCTCGCCGCGAATCTTTCCCATGCCCAGGCGGTGGGCGATGGGAGCGTAAATCTCGAGCGTCTCTTCGGCGATCTTGTGCTGGCGCTCGGGCTGCAGGTGTTCGAGGGTGCGCATGTTGTGCAGGCGGTCGGCCAGCTTGATGAGCACCACGCGGATGTCGTCGACCATCGCGAGCATCATCTTGCGCAGGTTCTCGGCCTGCGCCTCCTCGCGGGTGGCGAAGTCGATCTTGCTGATCTTAGTGACGCCCTCGACGATGTGCGCGACCTGCTCGCCAAATTCCTTGCGGATGTCGACGATGGTGACCGAAGTGTCCTCGACCGAGTCATGCAGAAGCCCGGCGGCGATGGCGACCGGGTCCATCTTCATCTCAGCCAGCACCAGCGCCACTTCCAG
>Ga0210404_10000067_pt1 | contig 81942 bp, 105 predicted proteins | sample IncBWH28MmetaG_FD_155455 | JGI IMG/M metagenome (GOLD analysis project Ga0210404, IMG submission 155455) | Forest soil microbial communities from Barre Woods Harvard Forest LTER site, Petersham, Massachusetts, United States - Inc-BW-H-28-M | ecosystem: Environmental > Terrestrial > Soil >... | reverse complement strand
TCTGCGCCGAACCTACGCAACACGAGCGCTAGAGGTTGGCGACGTATTCGCAGTGCAGCACCTGATGGGACACGCTTCGCCAGCGACCACCGAGAAGTACGATCGTCGTGGCGAAAAAGCCGGCATCAGGGTCGCCAACCAGGTCTACGCGTGGGGCAAGCGTCCGTCAGAATCGCAAAACGCGGCCGGCGAGTGAGTAGACGAGCCAAAAGAACGCGCAGAAAAACACGATCCGCCCGATTTCCACGAGCTTCGCGTTCGTGGCTAACACGTAGACAAGCGCTCCAGCAATCGACAGAGCCATAGGTAGGACGAGCGAGTTCATTTGGGCGGTATTTCCCGATCGCGCATCTCAAGCACCAGGTGGTCAGCGTATTCGCCAGCAAGCTTTCTTGCTAGCTCGGGCCTCGTCCCGTCAAACATCGGCATCGCAGCAGCTGCAAACTGCGCCCAGGTAGCTTTTTCAAACTGATCCCGAAACGTAATCATGCGCTCCGGCGTTTTTCCGCTGCCTTCGCCGCCTTGTCGGCAAACTTGCCGCAGTTTCGGCAAAGCTTGTCCTTTCGACCCTGCTCGATCGGGCCGTGGTCGGCATCAACCCGGCACATACCAATCGGGTCGACAGGGATCTTGCTCTGATTCGCTACCGGTTTCGATCGAATACTCATGGCTCGGTACCTCGCTATGTCACCCAGTGTGACCTGAAATCTACCCGTTGAGTACAGCTTCATCGTCTGCCGGATCGATCCGAAGCGTAGGCCATGATTCTCCGTACCGGCAACCTGGAACACATGAGTTCTCGTCGCATCGTCTGCTTCCGTGCTGGTCCAGCTCGTGTGTGCGGTAAGTGAGACCAGGAGGGGGTAGCGGACGCTTGTTCGGTACGTCAGCAGTCCGGTACAGAGCCACCACCTTACGATTCGTCGTCGCTGTCATAGTGAATCTCCGATTCTCGGACCTTGCGATCGATAACTTCTCGTTTGCGACGTACTGCTTTCTCTCCAGCTCCGAACGCTTCCCCCACGTCTTTCAAAACGCTATCGACAAAACGTGCTGTAGCTCGTGCGGCGACACCAAGTCCCATACGTAATGCATGGTGAACAACAGGAGGAAGCTTCGGCGACTCGTCGGGAGGCATGTCTACAGTCTGACGCCGCGACGATGAGTGCGCGAGTACGGATGCGACTTGCGTCGTTTCTGCTTCTCGCTGAGCTCGGCGCCGACGATGAACACAGGTTTGCCGTGCTGCAGCGCCAGACCGCGCATCCCGCCAACTTGCGAAGTCGACGTGGGCGCTCCAGCTTGGATCTCGTAACCGTTCGAGTAGTCGTTCTGCGCCTGCATAACGCCGAGGTAGTCCCACGGTCCGAGCGATTGCGGAACGAAGTAGGACGGAAGAACAAAGTTGGACAGTCCGTTTCCGTTGCTTGCGTTGTAAGACGTGTTCTGAACCGGGTCGCAAACCTCCGACGCACCCATCAGATTGGAACCGTCTTGCTTTTCGGACCATTCGTTCGCGCCAGCGTCCCGGAAGGTCTCCAGGAGCTCGTGCGATCCACCAGCGCACACAGATTCTCCGCCGCTCGTGAGCGAGCTAAAAAGGTCCACACCGAGTTCGATGTCCGGCACGCCATTGACAACCTGATGGTAAGCAAGCGCTCCGGGCGCCTCGTCGATCGTATCTCGGAAGTGGATTGCGATCTCGAGCGGAGTTCGATCGTCAGGACCGCTTCCGATGCGGAATGAGACGCTCGGCATGCCGTAGTGCTGGCCGTACTGAACGGCTTGTTCCTGCCATGCGTCGATCATCGATTGCATCGATGGTGCAGGCTTCAGCTCGGAAGGCGTCTTGTCGGTTGTGAGGTCGATAAGAACGAAAGAAAAATTCGGGGCGACGCTAGTCGTAGGTGATGTAGTGCTCATAGTGGGTCTCCAGTGGGTAAACGATGGCGTCCGGATGATCGAATATGCTCACGGACAAATCGACGAGAATCGTATCCGAGAAACCGGTTTTGCATGCTACCGCCTGACCCGGTTGCAACACGCCGATGATGTTCGACTCGAGCAGCCGAATACCTGCTCGTCTATCGCGTGCCTCCTCGGCATCGATCGGTCGCATCCGATGCAGCGTTTGCAGCTGCCACGCTCTGATGCCCATGCGTCGCTGTACTACATCAAGAGCCCGATCGGAGCGAATCAACTACGGAGCCTGGTACACCTTGGGTGTGAACCCGGGGTGGCTCGTCTGGTACGTTTTGACCATTGCGTTCCAGATCACCTGATCGATCAGGACTTCCACTGTGGGCGCACCGCCCTCGATAAGTGGACAAAGCAAGGCCACAACGCTTCCCGCTGGGGTGTTCGGCGGAAGCAGTTGCGGCGCAAGCTGACACGCGTCGACAGCAACCTGAACGCCTGTGTTTGCCACGTTGACCGCCTGCTGTTTGGTGCATCCGGATTCAGCGATGCCAACAGTTGCCACGGCAACTATCGTTGAAATGACAACGACAGGGACTGCAAAAATCGTCTTGATCTTCATTCTGGCTCCAGTACTCCGAGGATGTTTTCATCCCGAAGGTTGAAATAGAGTTCACCGTCGATAACGCTTCCGATTCGAAATTCTTGTCCGGCCCATTTGTGAAAGAAAACGATGTCGCCAGGTTTGATGTCCGGCATTGTCCACCGTGTACCGTGCTTGGTGAGCATCCCCGGACCCACGGCGACCACTTCGCCTTTCATCGGCGGATCTTTTTTTGCCGTCTTGGGGATGATGATTCGCCCCCTGTACTCGTCGTCGATCTTCCGAACGATAACGCGACTCGATAGGACCCGCATCGGGATCTTGGGTTGCGGTGTTTGATAAATGTCACCGTCAGTTGCAGGCGCGAACGGAGCGTCAACGAGATCGTCCATTTGAGTTCAGTCCTCGAGCTTTGCGGTGTCGGGCTACCGACTAGAACTGCTTCGTCTTGTCCGGATCGTCGACAACAACCGGCTTGTCGCCCTTCGGAAAGAAAGACGGGGGAGGCGGTACTGATCCTCCCGGAGGAGGACGGAGCGAAGCGCGCTTGGCGAGAATTGTGGTTGCCTGGCTCACGGAAATCTTGCCTGCGTCGATTGCGGCCTCGATACTGTTCGGCGGTTTCTTCATGAACATGAAGACTGCAGAGATCAGGACAACGAACAGACCAAAGAGGGCAATTGGGCTTGGCGTACCATGTGCGGTCATCGCCAGAATCACCGGATACAGAGTTTGGAGCATGCCGTACGCGAACGCTGCGATGTAGAACAGGTGCTGCTTGTCCCACGTCCACTTGACGACGGGTACGGGAGGAGGTGTGGGAGACGTAGGATAGTTTGTGGTCATGGTTTCTTCCAATCTAAAACTTCCTGAGCTGCACTTGCTCACTCGGATTCTTCTTTCTCTTTCGTCTTTTGCTTTCCGCGAGATTTGCCGCCGCGTCGACCTATTTCGGCCATGTGTTCTCGGTCTTTGCTGACCGATTTCCCGCCCTTGCGTCCAGCTACGCGAGCCTCTTCCGAATCGAACACATGAGCAGTCCCGTTGGCGTGCGAAGTCTTGCCGCCCTTGCTCGAGATTTTCGATTTCTGTTCGTCGGTCATCCCTCCGAACCCGCGTTTGCTCACCACTAGTAAGCTAGCCCAACCGTGCAAGAGAAGCAATGGGAGGCAGAGACAGTTGCTTGATCTGCTCTACCACCTCCATTGCTGCCTTCGCTTCCAAAAGGCCAACGTTTGGTGTTTGTTTGTAGGCGATGTCACGCACGAATTCGTCCATCTCGAGTTGCCATGAGGCGTCTGCCTGGTGAAAATCCCAGATCGTTGTTTCAGGTGGACCCATCTCGGGTGCCATGGCGTAGTACGTGAGCCTCTCGATTCCGTAACTTCCGCCAAGCCCTTCGACGTGAAGCTTGCCGGCGGTTCCGTAAATCTCGAACGAGAACGTGTTTTTCCACTCCGTAGAACTCACATGCAGGTGAGCAATCTGCCCCGATGAGGAACGCAAGATCATGAAGGCGTTGTCGTCCACTCTCTGATCCCAGAAAAGCGTTTCGGCACGACCCGCAACGTCGACAAATGGACGTCCGAGAAAAAGACCCGACAGATCGATCAGGTGGACCCCCTGATCAAGCAGCTCTCCTCCCCCGCGGGCTGGATCCCCTCGCCATTCTTTCTCGTACCCGAGGCGTCCGCCGTGTCCGTATCGCCCGCGCACCATCATGATTTCGCCGAGGGTGTCCGCTTGCACCATGCTCGCTGCTTTTCGAATAGCTGGATGATAACGGTGATTGAATCCCACCCGAACAGACTGGCCCTCACGACGAGCTAGCTCGATCGCGTCAATGTCTGCGATGCAGCATCCAGCGGGTTTTTCTACGAGCACGTGCTTACCCTCTTGCAGAGCTGCACACGCAATGGGTGACAACGCGTCGTGCGTGGTCGACACGATTACGACGCTAATTTCTGGATCGCTTACAGCGTCGTCCCATGACGTACTCGAGGCTTCGCCGTCCTGCTCGTTGATCCATTCGGCAAGCTTGAGTGCATTTTCGATATTCGTGTCGGCGCAAACCACAAGCCGAGCTCCGACAACGGTTGCAGCACGCTTGCGACCCACGTTGCCGCACCCGATGATAGCGATGCCAAGGTCAGCAATGGGGGAGGTCATGAAACAACTGGAGAAATGGTGATGACGTATTCTTCTCCGAACTTGAGTTCCGTTTCTTTGTGCCCTGCGATAAATACGTACGTTGGTTCCAAGTCTCCCGGCAATGGGTTTTCTGTAGAGAACATAATTTTGATTCCGGACGATCCCGTGTCTTCTATTTTCAGGACTTTTGCTGTGAATTTCATCAGTACTGCTCCACTCGGGTATCTGGCGTCACTCGCCGTAGGGTCCAGTCGTCACTCTTCTCGCGCATCGCTTGCTGGATCGCCGGTTCCCGCCACTTGTCCCACTGCGCCGAGATCAGCTTGCCGGTGATGCCGTCGCTTTCGGCCGAGGCAAGGAAGATTGCAAGCTCGACTGCTCGTTGCATATTTCTGTCGGTCTGGGGCGAAACTTTGGACCGGACCATCCTGGCGTGAAAATCTGCGCCAGCAAGCTCGGGACCGGCTTCGATCACTTGATCCAGAAGGCGCGTATTGAGAACGCCGGGGGACATAGAGTTGATGTCGATCCCGGTTCCACGAAGCTCCTCGGCGAGGGTTTCGGCGAAACGGACCACCGCAGCCTTGCTCGCGGCGTAGGCGCTCATGTTCGGCATCGGCTGGGTGGCACCACCTCCTGAGATTTGGATGATCTTGCCGTAGCTACGAGAACGCATGTGATGCAAAACGGAAACCGACATCGCAACAGAGAGAAGCAAGTTTGTCTCGATCGTTTTGACCCATTCAAGAGGAGACGTTGTTCCTGTTGGACCTATGAGTCCATAAGTGCCAGCACAGTTCACAAGAATGTCTCTATCAAAATTTTGACCAGGAAAAATGCTTTTCAAATGTTCACGCGTCGGTCGGGATACCATCGCTCCCTCCCTCACGAACGCATCCGCAATCGCCAGACCCAGCCCTCTCGACGCGCCCGTCACGATCGCCGTTCGTCCATCAAGCTTTCCCATGGCCCGTGCTCCTTCCGACCACCACGTACTCAATGCGCGGATCGGTGATGTTCAGCCACCCGCTTGGGTCGATCACCAGGGGTCGGCGCATGTGACGAAGAAAGTCCTCCGGCAGAATGAGGTTGTATGTCGGATGTTCGTTACCGATAACCAGCGCATCAGCACCGCTGATGGTCAGCAAAAATTCCGGGTCGTATTTGACGCTTGGATCGTAAGTTCTGACGGTCGCTCCGTACGACATACGCAACGCATTGATCATTCGAATAACCGCTGATCGTCGTAACGTATTCGTTTCGGATTTGTATGTCGTACCCCATACGGCAATCGTTTTGCCGCGAAACATCGTTACCGGTGACGGCGCTAACCTTTCGATCAACTTACTCATCGTCCACTGCTCATGTGCGTTGTTTTCGTCGAACACGGCTTGCGCGATCTGACCACCGTTTTGCATCAAATAGTTTAAATCCCTCGCCAGTGTCCCCCCAGCAAACGCCGCTCCCGCTTTCACATACGCTTTCGGTCCGATCCGTGGCTCACTCCGGAGTGCCGCTTCAACATCACGGGCATCGGCACCGACCTTTTCGCAGATGACCGCGATTTCGTTCGTGAGTGCAATTTGCGTCGCCAGGAACGCGTTGATGGCGTGCTTGCACATCTCAGCGGATTCGGGGGACATAGCAACGATTCTTGGCTCTGAGCCGATGTTCCCAACTTTACCTACCTTCGGTAGAGCGAAAAGTGCATCATAGACTCTACCGAAATCTCGGTTGTTTTTGCGGCCAACAATGATTTGATTCTGGTTATTGAAACACTCAATCGCGTTCCCTAGCCGCAAGTTCTCCGGCACGTACGCGAAACCGACGCTACCTTTGTAGACCTCGTTGTAACGCTTTTCGATCCAAGCGGTGGTTCCTACTGGCAGCTGCGACGAAATAGCGACTGTGCTCCGGTACGTAAAATGCGGCATTAGGTCGACTATTTTTTGCTTCACACTCTCGACGTCAGCCACATCGTTGTCGTCGACCGGCGTGTCCCAGCAGATCCAGACAAGCTCCGCATTCTCGAGCGCGTCTCTCGCGTTGTCGGTAAAACGCAGTTTTCCTTCCGTCATCCCGCGTTTTGTCAGGTCTTCGAGACCAGGCTCCGACACAGGCAACTTTCCGATCGTCAGCATCGCCAGCCGTACCGCATCGTTGTCGTACCCGATCACGTCGTGTCCCGCCGCAGCGAGACACGCCGCGGTAACCGTTCCCAAGTGCCACAACCCACACACTGCGATTTTCATTGCGGTTCTCCCCGTGCTTTTGTTGCGCCCATTTTCAAGCCTTCCGCGAACTGTTCCGCTCCTTCTGGCGATAGTGTGAGCGTAAATCCCATGCCTTGTGTGAGAACAATTTCTACCTTTACGACATCCTTCACAGCATGAACCGAAAGACTCTGGAGCGATGGCTGCGGTTGTGGCGTCACCGGACCAGAACGACGTCGACCAAATCTAGAACGGAAACGTTCCATACTTTCCTCCCGGGAAGTGCAGCCACGTCACCACGCAGTATTTGCTTTCACTGACAGGCGGTTCTGCTTGATGCATGTGTGTAAAGAATGCCGGAAACAAGATCAGTGTTCCCATTTTCGGAGGTACCCGAACGCCAAGCTGCGGAAATGTTGTCTCTCCACCCTGTTCCACATCGTTCAGATACGCGATGACCGAAACCTGTCGCGAAGACGAGTCACCGTTCCAGTTGTCGGCGTGAATTGCAAATAGTTCTGCAGGAGCTCCCGGTTCATTCGGTTCGTAAAGGATGACACTCGGGATCTCAATTCCGCTGCAGTTTCCAAGAACGCTCGATTGTGCGATGTATTCCTTGAATTTTCCGCGGACCACTTCGATAAATTTGTCGCAGAGAACCTTTCCGCAGCTCATCTCTCCATGCGGAAGGTTGGCAATCGTGCATCGTCGGTACCCCTCGTTAAATCGATGCGTGATACCGCAAGCTCGCGACACATCGAAGAGAGCGATTAGGTTGTCGCAGAGCTCCTCGGACAGAGCGTTCTCGTAGATACCGATGCGATGATCAGCCGGTAACAACAATTTCTGTCGCTCTACTTGATCTGATGGAGAGTCGTATGGCTCACCATATGGTCTTCCGTACTCGCTCATTTGCGCACCATGCAGAGGTAGCGAGACGGTTGGTGGGCTACTTCGTCCGTATGCCACTCGCCACCAGCATCACGCATGAACTTCTCGAAGTAAGTTACGTTGTCGATTCCTGACCATGACCCCCATTGCGTGGCGATGAGATACTTGACGCAGTATTTGTGCAGCTTCGGAAACAGTTTTTTTCGGAATGCGATCGGAGTCTCGCTTAGGCTCCAGGTGGCGACGAAAGCGATGCGGGGGATTCTTGCTGGTCCCTTTGCTCGACCAAAGCGCGTCTTCGTAAGCAACTCGATCATCGACTCGATCTCGCTTTCTACGACCAGATCGATGTTCTCGTCTCCACCACGCAGCTCCAAAAATAGTCTCTGAATCTCTCTTACGTGCGGAAGATCGATAATTATGTGACGACCTTCGAACCCGTCCTTGCTGAGCATCCAGGCGAAGTTTCCGTATCCACCTCCTACCTCTACAACAGCGTCCACCCCGTCGGTGAATCGATCGCCGGTCCACGTCTCGTACGTCTTCAGATGGTAAGCATGCTGAATCTGCAGGGGCGAAGACCCGAGATCACATGCAAGGGCGTGATGACGCTCCGAACTTCTGCGAGACAGACGTTCCCACCGCGGCCACTGCGGATCGTTTTTTAGTTCTTCGTACCAAGCCTGAAACGATCCATCGTACTCGTGGATGTCGACGTCCCCCGACCAGACCAAAAAATCGGACAGCGGCTTGGTGAGGGCCGATCGGACTATTTCGTCACACCGCGACTTCCAGTTCGGAGCCACATTTTTTGGATGCTGCGCAGACACGAGACCTGTCAAGAATTGAGCAAACGCTTTCGATCGATCGGGCGGAACAGGTTCTGTAGCGGCAACGGCATCAACGCAAAACTGCATATTTTGACGCACGTGTTGCACTTGATCCGAAGGAACAATTCCATTTTTCAGCATCAACCTGTACCTGCCAATTCCTTCCTGGTATTTGCCCAGGTAGTAGCAAGCAATCGCCAATTCGTCTTGAACCTGCCAGCTATCCAGATCATCCGATGCGGAGGCCACGTCATACATAGTTTGCCAAGATTTGCGTTGTCTAAAATACTGCGCAAATTCGACCGCCAGCGCTGCACTTCTCTTTTCTTTTACGGCGCTGACGCAAGCGTCCCGTGTTTCGTTTTCTGGTAGCGACAGTTGAATGCAAAGGCGAGCCGCTTCGGCTATGGCTACTTCCGCGTCGTTGCCTCCCATCATTGCGCGTCGTTTGTAAGCATCAAGAGCACGCTCTGGCATAAGCGCAAGACGACACTGGTTCGCGTACTCAAAAACGCTGTCTGGATCCGTTTTTTCGCTCAACAGTTCGGCAGCGCACTTATGCGTTTCGTAAATCGTACCGAATGGTTTTGGATCTACGTGATGCGGTGCAGATAGGCCAAGAACGTCGATCCACTGCTTGACAACATGAGACGTTCGAAAATCGTGACACTGAACCGTGGGCTGTGGATTCATCTTGTACGCGGAAACGAAGTCTCGAACGAATGCCTCTTCTGAGTTTGTCACGTAGGGTCCGCGAACCGTTGTCGATACAGCTCCCCCGGCAAGCGCCAAAATATGGCATCGGCAACCTACAGCTTCGGCAACGGCCGCAAGAACGCAAAACGTTTCTGGCAAAACGTTGACGAAAAAGAGACCAGCAGCTCCGCGAAGTGCCTCTAGGAGGGCATGGGGAGTAAGTTCGCCAATCCATTTGGCTCCATATCGATTGATGGTTTCCTCGGAAAGTCGATCACTTCCAGCATGTGTGACGTGAAGTTCCGTATTCGCTAGCTCTGGATGCTCGCGCTTCACCCGATCCCACAACTGCAATGTGGGACGGAGTCCCTTGCAGACAGCGGAAGCGTAGACGAAGATGTTTTTATTTTTTCCGCCGACCAGAAATTTTCTCTCGTACACGTGGTCATCGACAAGCGCCGGAACCACCACTTTCTTCGTCCACTCGGCAGGGAAGTTTGCTGCGTGCCACGGCGAATTGAGGACTACGGTTGCTCCGTCGATATACAGGGGGCGCTGCCACTCCTGAAACTGATCGTTCATCGCCATGATGACGTTGTCAGCGTACACTCTCGGCTCTGGATTTTCTCGGTTCCCACCAACGATCAAACCGTTGCCAGCATCGATCCAAGGAAGCTCCGAAAATCGACACGCCACAAATGTTCGACATTCAACATTCGAGTTCATGTAGTGGTCGTAAACCACTCCGCCCTCAACCTCTCCATCAGATAGGTTGTTCAGAACCAGCACTTTGTAGCCAGCATCGGCCAATCCGTGCACGATTTTGACGTGATTCAGCTCCGTTCCGCCCGACGGACGATCCCTCACCAGGCGTCGCGAGAACGGGTGGCTTTTGGTGTCGTAGTAAACGACGTCCCATTTCATAGTTCAAACCATCGGATAATGACCATGGTTCCAGCCAGCACTAGCAATGCAATGACCCACCAACTCACTTGCCCACCATCCCCGCCACCGCAAACGCCAAATTGCTTTCCACCCTGGGCCGCTCCTCAATTGGAAGCAGTCCGCTCGCCAGCATCTGCTCGTTCAATTCTTTCGATTCCTCGAACTTTCCTACGTAGTAACTAGCAATGGCTAGCGCATCTTTGAGCTTCCATTCGTACGGAGCTCGTTGCATAAAAAGCATTTCTTCTGTCGGGTACGTGATGCCGATAGCCTTGCGAGCATACTGGTAAGCCTTTTCCCATTGCTTGCGCTCCATCAGATACCAAGCCAATTCAGCCATTACTTCGGGTCCACGCTTCGGTTCTCGTTCGTATGCAACCACGTATGCAACCTCCACAACCGTTGGAGGGTCTCCTAGTTTCACATGGCAGCGCGCCGACTCGAGAAGCGACTGGAAAACTTCTTCTCCGAATCCGTCCGTAAGACATGCTCGAACCTCGTACGCATGGAGCGCCTCTCGGATTCGACCGGAGTCCTTAAGTTCGTTGGCGAAGTAGAAGGCGTTGCGAGGGTTGTGGGCGAGTGATTTGACAGCCCACTCATGCCGAACCGCATCGGATCCAACACCGGTTCGGCGATACAAGATCCCGTGCAGGCGCGGAGCCAAGCGTTTCGGCGTTCGATGCGTCAAAAATTCGTGCGCCGCACCTTCGAAATAGTAATCAGAATTGTTTCGGAACAGGAGCGGACGCCAATACTCGATCGATTCCACAAACTGGATGTCGTAGTGATCTCGATTGAGCCACGGCATCTCGAACCAAGACTCAAATTCGAGGAAATCGTCGGCATCGACCATCAGATCGTATTCGGCCATGCCTCGTGCATGTTCGATCGCGAGCGTTCGATTGTGACCGAAACCTACCCACGGTTCTTCAAAAATTTTGACAGGAAGCTGTCCAAAAGCTTCCTTGATCCGATCGTGGATTTTTGATTCCTTGTCCACTACGCAGGATCCGCATGCGAGGTACATCCGCATCGAATCGACACATCGCTTGAGCGACTCGAGCGAGGTCTTTTCACTTACGATCATAGTGAGGCAGATCGTTTTGAACGCGTACTGACGAACATGAATCGGTTTTAGCTCGAGAACATCCAGCCATTCTGGCATGACTTTCGACATTCGGAAGTCGTTCGGCCTAACAACCGGATACAACGACGGACTCCTGTACGCTTCAATGAAATCCCTTTCGAAAAGAACCGGGTCTTGCGTCACGTGAGGTGATCGAACGCTCCACGGGATGGCCCCATGTACCTTTCCGAGCAAAATGTGACATCGACACCCGACGGATTCAGCAAGGACCGCAGCAAGACAAAACGTTTCCGGGAACGTGTTCACAAAAAACAGTCCTGCGGCGGTCCGAAGTAGCCTTTCCACGCCATCCGGCGGTAGATCGCCAATGTATTCGGCGCCAGCGTCTTCGATCATCGCAACGTCTGGCTTGTCGTACCCGGGGGTCGTCACGACAAGCCGCGCCTTCGCGAGCTCCGGGTACTTGTGCTTGAGCATCTTCCAGTAGCCGAGTGTCGCCACCAGTCCCTTCAGCGCCGCCGAGCAGTAGACGAATAGGTGCGGGTCACGTTTGATCTGTCCGACCCCAGCATTTTCTCCCGGGTTCGGCAAATACGTCGCATCCGGCAACGCCGAAGGAATGACACGAATCGGCCAGCTGCGAGGAAAAAGCGTTGCATGCCACGGCGAAATGCACACCAGCGTCGCAAGCTTCTGTTCGAACAGATGTTTTTGGTGGTCGTGACAGTGCGGGTCAGCGTCGACCGACCAGATGATCGTGCGGTCGGCCTGGATGTTCTGCGGAATACGAGAATACCTAGAAATTACGAGCGCTCTGCACCGGGCCATCTCTTGCGGCAGATTTCCGTAAACCACACCACCGTCAACATCGCATGCGTACGTTTCGTTTCGGACGAATACCGAGTACCCCTGTTCGGCAATCCAGTGTGCGTATTTGACGATCGCGATCTCCGCCGCCCCACTTGGCTTCGTCTTTAGGCTCTCGCGCGTAAATGCGTTGCCAACTGTGTCAAAGAAGATGACGTCGTAGTCGTAGTTTGCGTTCTGGGGGTCTCGAGCTTCATTCTGTCGAGCAAGATTCGTGTTCTCGAGGTAGGTGTCTCGAGCTTCATTCTGTCGAGCAAGATTCGTGTTCTCGAGGTACGTGTCTCGATCTTCATTCTGTCGAGCAAGTGTTGAATCGAGCCTTGCGCTGTTTCGAACTTCAATCCGTCGAACTGGTGCAGACGCGTTGCGGGTTTCCCGATCTCCGGTCTGTCGGGCCAGATTCTCGGTTGAGCCGTCTCGAACTCCGTTCCGTCGAGCCGGTTTTACGCTTCCGCTTTTCTTGTCGCGTTTCTTCGCCACGGCATGGCAAGCTAGACGAGCTCCACCGTTGTGTCAAGCGGGTCGCATTTTACGGCGTAGGAGTACTGCAAATCGATCCACCCGATGGGCTCCAGGCGCAGTCACCAAAGCCAACATTTGTGGTAACAGCCGTTGTCGATGCATTTACGGCTCCCGAGTAGGGACGCGTCAATACGCCAGCAGTGGCACCAGAGATCGAACTGGCCAAGTAATAGGACACACTTGGCTGCGACGCGAAGATCAATTGTTGTCCTTGCGCCAACGTCTGGTTCGAAGAAAATGTAATCGATGTGAGTGAATTTGGCGAAGCGGAAGCAGTGGTTGAAGCATTTGTGGTTCCAGCGTACTGCGTGGTCAGCACATAAGCCGTTGTCGCTCCGCTTGCGATGTAATATATGTGATCCAGATGCGATCCGAACGTAATTGGCGAACCAGCTACCAGGGTTTGAGATCCTGAAAATGTGATCGCTGTCGAACCGTTGGTGACAGATACGGTTCCCGAGAGCGCGGTAACTCCAACTGAAACTGTTCCGGAAAGCGTCTGGGTAGTCGTTGCGCTCAAATTCGAGGCAGAAATCGGAATACTGCACTGGGCCGAGAACAAAGAAGAGGTTGCATCTGGCAAAGTATAGGCGCTTCCGTTGCAGGCTTGGTTGCTGCCCTCAATGGTGATCGTTCCCGAGTCAATGAGCCAACTTGTTCCGGTAAGGTCGGTACTTGTTGTTGTGGAACCGTTCGTTGTACCCGAGTAGACAGCCGTCAACGTGCCAGAAGTGCTTCCGCTTATCGCGGTGGACAGAAAATAAACAGCGCCTGGTTGCGATGCAAAAACAAGCCACTGTGTAGTGGTGATCGTCTGGTTTGTTGAGAACGTAATAGAAGCTGAATTGTTCGTAACGGATACGGTTCCGGTCAAAACGAGAACCGGATCGATATGGCCCTTGTTCGTTACGTTTACGTTTCCGATTCCGTATAGCTTTCCAGACGTAGATTGCGCTTTTACAAGAACGGTTCCGTCGATCGTCAGTCCGCCACCAAAGATGGAAGCAGTTGCAGACTGATTGGCTACAGAGGCAAACTGAGTTATGCCAGAAAGGGTTGAATTGCTTCCTGCAAATATGAAGTCGTCGTCAAACAGGCTTCCAGGTGGAAGCGTCATCGTGAACGGACCAAACGTTCCGCCACGGACGATGAAACCGTTGCTAGATGCAGCGGTGGTGGCCAGGGCCGAAAGCTTCCCTCCCCATATGTCATCTGTGACGGAGTTGAAAAATCCAGTTCGGCTTTGAAACCCGGAGGAAGCGTCAATCGTGAGAAATCTTTGGCTCGCAGACTCTAGCCAAATAACAGGACCGCCAATGACGGATGGTTTGTTGAAGTTATTGAAATCGTTCACTCCGCCGTTGGAAACGTTGTAAAGAACCCCAGGAATAGCTGTTGTTCCTAGCCTCTCAAGAATTGGACTCAGATTTCCGATACGAATTGCGAACGGTGTAAAAACACTGACCGAATCTCCTGCGGTCCACGTATCTACCTCTGTACATGCCGGAGTTGATGAGGTTGGCGGATTTGTAAGAGCTGCACACGGCTGAGAAATGGTCCACGGACCGTTGTTTGGATTGCTGATCTGAACGACCCATGCTCGAGAAGGGTGGGTAGAGTTGACGATTAAATCCCCAAATCCGAGCGACGGTGGACCGCAATTCGTGATCGTTGCAACTTGAAGAAGCGTATTTGTGGCAACGTTTTTTGAAGTAACAACACCAAGAACGCCAGAGCAGACAGCATCTCCAGACGAGTCTCCCTGTATCTCGAAAAACGTCTGATTTTCGCTGATCGGATTCAGGTAGATGTTGTCGGAATCTCCAGCTCCATTGTCATCCGACAAAATATGAATCGTCGTCGTCTGGCGAAAAATTGGCTCGTACGTACCCCATCGTGCCGTAATTTCCGCAAAACTGAGACATGGGCCTACACCCGCTCCTGCGCCACCGCACGTGGCAGACGTGCAGTTGTTGAAATCTGAGGCACATGTGGTGGTGTTCGCTGCGTCAACCCACCAATCACTAACCGTTGTCCAGTTATTCGGTGTGGCAGGACGCGAGTATCCGTATCGAATCGGATCGCGAGCAACAGAAATACTTGGCGCACGAAGTGGCGGATACCCCTTTGGAACAGTGGGCGGCACCTCACACGTACCTCCCGCAATCATCGACGGCACAACCGACTGCTGCTTAACGCAGGAAAAAACCGAGACGGCTGACCATGTTAGCGCCAGCAGCGTCGCTGCTGAGAAATAAGCCTTAGATCGTTTTTTCATTGGTATTCCGCCCACCGAGAATTGGTGCCGTCAAACTCCCATGCCACCGTGGCTCCAACAGAAGAAACAGCAACGGTTCCCGCTGTGGCTGAAAAAACACCTGGATTCTGCGGGTTCTCAATCGTTGTTCCAGTGCCTGCGTTGAACAGCGCAGGAACTCCGAATGTTGCTCCAACGAAGTGAACCAAAAACCAGTCTCCTCCTGTCGCTCCAGCTGACAAGTTGAAGGAGATCCGGTTTCCGGTGGAGTCAGCCAAATAGCGAGTTCCAGATGCTACCGCTACCGGAGAAGATCCGGAGGTTACGTTGGTCCAAAGCGGAATCCCGCTTTGCCCCGTCGGTCCAGTGGGACCTGTGGGCCCTGTTGGTCCGGTGGGGCCAGTTGCTCCAGCCGGCCCCGTAGGACCGGTGGGACCTACGGCACCTGTTGGCCCCACAAGTCCTGTCGGCCCAGTCGGACCCGTAGGACCCGGACCGATTGCCCCCGTAGGTCCAACGGTTCCTGTCGGACCCGTAGGTCCGGTTGGTCCAGGACCAATCGCCCCCGTAGGTCCAACGGTTCCTGTTGGTCCTGTTGGACCTGTAGGTCCGGGTCCAATTGCGCCTGTAGGCCCGACTTGCCCTGTGGGCCCTGTCGGACCAGTGGGTCCAGGTCCGATAGCTCCGGTAGGACCCACCTGACCCGTAGGTCCCGTAGGTCCGGTAGGCCCTGGCCCAATTGGACCCGTAGGTCCGGTAACTCCGGGTGTGCCGGTCGGACCCGTGGGTCCAGTCGGCCCGGGTCCAATAGCCCCTGTTGGCCCAACCGTTCCTGTGGGGCCTGTGGGACCTGTAGGTCCGGGACCAACGGGGCCTGTGGGTCCAGTAACTCCCGGCGTTCCTGTCGGTCCGGTAGGGCCGGTCGGACCAGGACCGATCGCTCCGGTGGGACCCACTTGTCCAGTTGGTCCGGTCGGACCCGTAGGACCCGGACCAATGGCTCCAGTAGGCCCGACTTGACCTGTTGGCCCAGTTGGGCCGGTGGGACCTGGGCCGATTGCGCCGGTCGGTCCAACCGTCCCAGTGGGTCCTGTTGGACCTGTAGGTCCGGGTCCGATCGCTCCGGTGGGTCCGACTTGGCCCGTAGGTCCCGTAGGTCCGGTAGGTCCGGGTCCGATCGGACCCGTGGGTCCTGTCGCACCTACAGCGCCCGTTGGACCTGCTGGCCCAGTGGGTCCTACAGCTCCAGTGGCACCTACGGCGCCAGTGGGTCCAACCAACCCAGTGGGACCTGTCGGACCAGTGGGACCTGGGCCAATCGCTCCGGTGGGTCCGGTAGCTCCTGCAAGACCAGTGGGTCCTGTTGGACCTGTCGGTCCGGGTCCGATCGCTCCGGTCGGACCCACTTGCCCAGTTGGTCCGGTAGGACCCGTGGGGCCAGGTCCAACTGGACCAGTGGGTCCTGTTGCTCCAGCGCCGGTAGGTCCAGCTGCACCTGTCGGCCCTGTTGCTCCAATGGGGCCCGTAGGTCCGGTTCCACCTCCAAGTGGCCCTGTCGGTCCGATACCACCCGTAGGTCCCGTGGGTCCGGCAACACCCGTAGGACCGCCGCCAGCCGGTCCTGTCGGACCCGTTGCTCCCACACCTCCAGGGGTACCTGTTGGCCCTGTTGGGCCAGATCCAGTAGGTCCGACAGATCCAGCTGGACCCGTAGGTCCCAAGGCTCCGGTTGGACCTGTTGCGCCCGCTCCAGTAGCTCCCGTTGGACCAACACCACCAACAGACCCAGTAGGTCCCGTCGGACCCGTTGCGCCCGATCCTGTGGGTCCTACACTTCCTGCAGGTCCCGTTGGGCCGGTGGGTCCAGTGCCTCCACCGAGTGGACCTGTTGGTCCTATAGGTCCGGTAGGTCCAAGCGGCCCAGTCGGACCGGTTGTTCCTCCACTACCCGATCCGCGAAGAACCCATACGAGCTCGAGTTCGGCCTTCTGTGCGATTTGTCGGTGCGAGCTCATTCATGACTTAGGTCAGTGTCACTTGGGTGAGGAGATACGCGTTGCTTCCGAAGCAGGTAAACGTTCCGCTTGCGTCTGTAACAGATCCCCACACATCGATAGTGTGGTTTCCGACCGAAAGACCTGTAATTCGGAACACGCAAGACAGAACAGCTTCCTCACTTGCAAGGAATTGATGCGTCTGTGGATTCAAAAACGCAGACGTTCCATCCGTACGAACCGCATAGACGAAATGATTTGCCGAAATCCCAGCCGTCTCCACAACTGATGCGGAGAACTTCGCTATCACCACATCTGTGGTGTGAACAATCGAAACGGTTTGCGACACCCCGAACGACAGATTTACGGCATTCGTAAAGTTGATAGTCGACGCGTTCGTAGCCGAATGGGTTGCAAGCAAATCTCCGGATTTCGGACCGGTTGTTCCCGCGGCTCCTGCTCCACCAGTAGATCCAGTCGGTCCCGTAGGTCCACCAGGACCGGTAGGTCCGGTTGGTCCAGCACCTCCGGTGCTTCCTGATCTACCTGTGGGTCCAGCTGGACTTGTTCCAACTGGACCAGTTGCGCCGCGAACTCCAGCGGTTCCTGTAGGCCCTGCAGCGCCGGCTGGAGAAACACCTGTTGGTCCAGGACCACCTGTTGGACCTGCTGTACCAACAGGACCCGTGGGTCCTGGTCCAGTCGGACCCGCCGCTCCCGCAGGACCCGTCGGGCTACCACCGGTGGGTCCTGGTGCACCTGTTGGACCGGTTGCTGCCGCTGCTCCAGTATTTCCAACCGGACCCGTAGGTCCGGCCAAGCCGGTTGGTCCGGTTGATCCGCGTGGACCAGTTGCTGACGCTGCACCTGCGGGACCTGTCGGACCACCAACACCGGTGGGTCCGGTAGCTCCTGCAAATCCTCCTGGACCTGTTGGGCCAACGGTTCCCGTTGGACCCGTGTTCCCTTGCAAGCCGGTAGGTCCAGCTCCGCCCGTTGGACCCGCTGTTCCTGTAGGTCCAGGTCCACCTGTCGGTCCAGTGGGTCCAGCGCCACCACCTGTTGACCCAACAGTTCCTGTGGCACCTGTCGGACCCAAGGGACCAGTAGGCCCAGGAGTGGTTCCTGTCGGTCCGGCGACGCCAGTAGGTCCAGTCGATCCAGGTGTTCCGGTGGGTCCCGCAGACCCGGTTGGTCCTGTACCGCCAGCAGCTCCCGTGGGACCGGTAGGCCCAACCGGACCGACAGGCGACTGTGGCAAAAACTCCGCCTTCTGGACCAGGACTCGGCGGCTCATGTGTTTACCTGCTGTAGCGTAAGACCTGCGGTTCCTGTTGCGGACTGCATACTTCCGGTCCCGCAAGCCGCATTCACATTGAACGTATGATTTCCGGCTGCCAGATTTTGAGCAAAGCAGGAAAAGCAGACTGCATGCTCAAATCCTGTAGGAACAATGTCGAAGAAATTGACTGCAGGAGCGAAAGCTGCACCGTCTACCAAGAACTGAAACGATGCTTCCTGGTTAGCCGCTTCACTGTTGTTTACGATCGAAGCGGTGAATGACACCATCACCTTGGATGCAAGCGCAATCACGTTGATCGACGGTGGAGCCGTAAACAAATTTGCGCCTGTCAATCCAAACGCGATTCCTCCGGCTTCTATCGCCTGACTGGTTCCGGTAAAATTTGCCGGTCCAGTCGGTCCGGTTGATCCAGCTGGTCCAGCACTTCCCGTAGACCCTCTCGGTCCCGTAGCAGATCCAGCCGTTCCCGTAGGACCCGTGGTTCCCGCAGCTCCGGCCGTTCCGGTCGGACCTGTAGGTCCAGTGGTTCCAGCCGTTCCAGTCGGACCGGTAGTTCCGGCTCCCCCAGTTGGACCCGTAGCTCCGCGAGCTCCCGTTGCTCCCGCTGCTCCGGTCGGACCTACCGGACCCGTTGGCCCGAGTCCACCTGTCGGACCGATATCCGAGGTTCCTGTTGGACCTGCTGCTCCAGTCGGTCCGGTACCGGCAGGACCGGTAGCAATACTTGCAGCTCCAGTTGGACCTGCAGTACTTCCAGCCGCACCAACAGATCCCGTTGGACCCGTGGTCGTGTTTGCCGTTCCCGTAGGACCAGGAGCTCCTGTTGGCCCTGTTGCTACTCCAGGTGTTCCGGTTGGCCCCGTAGGCCCAGCCGGTCCGGTGGGACCCAGAGCGCCCGTAGATCCAGCACCCGGAGTTCCGGATGCGCCTACAGGACCCGTAGAACCAAGTCCGCCGGTTGGACCTGTGGGTCCACCATTGGTACCGGTCGCACCAAGAGGACCTGTCGGACCAGGAGACCCGGTTGGACCTGGCGAATTGCTTGCGGCTCCCGTGGGTCCTGGAGTTCCCGTCGGACCCGCTACCCCAGTTGGACCCGTGGTACCGCTTCCAGCTCCGGTGGGTCCCACCGGACCTGTTGATCCCAAACCGCCAGTTGGACCCGTAGTGGAACTTGATGCCCCTGTCGGTCCCACTGGACCCGTAGGTCCAGCAGCTCCAGTTGGACCCGTATCGCCTCCGCCAGGTCCACCGCCAACACCAAGAACCCAAACGAGCTCCAGTTCTGCTTTTTGCGCTTCCTGGCGATTCATACGATCACCCGAAATATACGATTGCAGATCAGGCGACTCATACGATCACCGCCTCGAGATCCATTACTGCAGTTGGCAGAACTGACCAGGGAGAACCGCCATCGGTTGCCGCCTGAACCTGAATGGTGTGAAATCCAGCCGCAAGAGCGAACTCCTGAAACATGGTCAAACACCGGATAAAGGTATTGTCTGGTTCTGTTTGCGAGAACTGACCTCCGCTAACCGTTACCCCGTCTACTACGAACTGGAATCGAACCGTATCGACACCCACCGAATTCATTCGGTAGTTGAGTGAAGCATTCGCAATAACACTTCCTGCTCTATCCAGAGTGATCGACGGGGTAGAGGAAAATACATTCGTAGCTACACCAGCTCCGGTAACATTTCCCCCGTTAGAGGATTCGTTGGATCTCTCGAAGGCAGCCGGACCTGTAGAACCTGCCCCTCCCGCAGTTCCCGTTGGTCCCGCATGACCCGTTGGACCGGTTGTACCGGCGTGACCCGTTGGACCAACACCTGTCGGACCCACTGTTCCCGTTGGACCCGTAATATTGCTCGCCCCAGCAGCTCCAGTAGAACCGAGGGCGCCAGCCGTACCAGTAGGTCCCGTAGCTCCTGCAGCTCCAGTAACTCCAGCAGCGCCTGCTGCTCCGGCGGAACCCGTTGGACCAACCCCGCCTGTAGGGCCGAGAGCTCCCGTTGGACCGGTTGCTCCTGGTGCACCTGTCGGACCCGCTGCACCTGTCGGACCAGGACCACCTGTTGGGCCCGTAGGACCGGGAGATTGTCCAGTAGGACCGGGAGCTCCCGTGGGTCCAGTAACGCCAGGAGTACCCGTCGGACCCAATGGACCTGTCGATCCAGCGGCACCCGTTGCACCAGTAGGCCCAAGTATTCCTGCGGATCCAGTCGGACCAGCCGGACCTGTACCGGATCCAGTAGGGCCCGTTGCGCCCGCAGCGCCAGTAGGACCCACCGGCCCAGTTGGGCCTGTTGCCGTACCTGTTGCTCCTGCACCGCCTGTTGGACCTGTGGTACCAGGGGTACCAGTTGGGCCCGGAGCTGTTCCTGTCGGACCTACCGCACCGGTAGGTCCCGTCGGACCTGGAGAACCGGTTGGTCCGGTAACGGTTCCGGTCGATCCGGTCGCGCCGGCCGCCCCCGTAGGACCGGGAGCTCCCGTTGGACCTGTTGCGGCTCCAGCAGTTCCCGTTGGACCAACACTACCAGTAGGTCCGGATGTACCAGTGGGACCGGTCCCACCAGCTCCACCGCTTTGGAGCCAAGCAAGCGCCTGCTCAACCTTCTGCGGTCGACGACGTCTTTGAGAACCGAGCGCCATGGTCGGCTCCTCAGTTCGATTCCTGAACCGTAATACCTGCCTCTGCGATCGGAACCGTAATCGTTCCCGAAGCCATCACGAGATTGATGCTGTACGTATGGTTGTTCCCGTCGGGAGGCGCATCGAGAACCATCGGCAACGCCACCGCAATTGCGGCCGTTGCGTGTCCCGCCGAAGACACCATCGTGGGAGACTGAGAGATGTTTACACCATCTCTCTGCAAAGTCACCGTACAGAGAAGATCGACCGCACTGGCTGTACCAGAGATAGAAGCCGCAATCCGAAATCGCTTGCCTGTCGTCAGCTTAATCGCTGGAGCTGCGAAGTTGACGGTTGCCTGAGCAGTAAATGCGGCCCCATTGACCGTGGACGATCCGTTTGCACCGATCGCAGCCGAATTCGCCCCCTGTGCCTGCGCCATAGCGGCGAGCGAAAGCTCGGCCTTCTGAACGATGCTTCTACGACCCACGGGTCCCTGTCTTTCCGGGCTTTATGCCCTACGTCAACGACGAAGTTCCAGATTTGCGATCGAACATGGAATCAGTGGCGAAGAAAATTCACTCAAGCCGAGGTCAACGATTGACATTCTGCAAAAAATTCACTCAAGCCGAGGTCAACGACTTCAGTGGCGACGACCGTGCTTCTTCTTCTTGTACACAGCGTACCCGACTAGCCCAGCCGATACAACACCCGCACCAATCAGCCACGGCGTGTAATTCGTCGTTCCCGACGACGACGATGAGGGTGGAACGATTACGATTGGAGGAGTCGATCCGCCTCCACCACCGCCACCCGAACCAGGACCGATGTAGTTTCCGCTTGCGTCGTAGCAGGCAGCAGGCGCAGTTCCAGCACCGACGCCGTTCAAGTACGTCTGAAGAGCGGACTGCGTAAGGACACCGTACTTTCCATCCACCGCCAGAGGAGGCGTTGCTCCAGCTGCATTGTACTGCGTCTGGAAGTCACTGACCTGCTGCACCGAAGCGGACGTACACGGGTTGCTTGAAAAATACGACATGACCGCAGAAGCAGCATCGTCAAGTGGAGCCCCGAATCCGTATCGAAGAACATCCGACGACGGTTTCGCATACCATGCTCGGTCGGCGTGCGAGTAAACCGGAGTCGCCCCGAGTCCGAACGATTGCAGACCGGCGGGGAGGGTACCGCGGTGTGGACGCCACGTAATGGCAGGCTGTCGATGGACCATAACAGCGGTACCTCCGAACCCTGGTATCTGTTCGTTCTCGCGACTCATCTCCGCCTCCGATGCTTGGCGTGGATGATTTCGTAACACAATCGAACTCATCTCCGCCTCCGATGCTTGAACCACCACCATCCGCCTGCCCCAGCTGCCACGATTCCAGAAGCAATGAGCAGGTCTCGCGTCGTATTCGACGGAGCCGCGACGTTCACCGTCGTTCCACCCGAACTGCTCGTACTGCCACCTGTCGATCCACCACCACTGGTTGTAACTGGAGTTGGAGCGGGTGGCAGTGTCACCGGAGGAGGCGAGAGCGACAACGCTTGCGTATAAAACGTCACCATCGAATGAGCCAAATCGTGCGCATTTTGCGCATCGGTCGCAGTCGGTCCACTCGTCACCCCGGTCGTTGGATCGGTAGTGATTTGGTTCGTAATAGCCTGAAGAGTCGTGTTGTAGCTGTCTGCCTGCGCAATGAACGATTGTCCGGCTGTCGTTGTGGCTGCCTTGACCTGCGGATCCAGAAGGGTCGAATACGTTGCTCCCGCCGTCTGGTACGCCTGAATCGAATCCACATACTGTCCGCCAGCTTGATCAGCGGTCCACAAAGCGTCCGCCTGAACTAGCGCAGCAGCAAAACTCGCCAGATCGGTTGTAGCGTCGCCAAGTCCACGGCGAACCGATCGTAAAGCCGGCAACTCATGTCGAGGTCGTCCTAGCCCAAGACCAGGAATCTGATCTTCGCACGCTGTACATCCGCAGCTCATTGCGCTGCTCCTTCCTCACGAGCCGTTTTTCGCGGCTTCGGCAACCGACGTCGACCCTCGGAAACCTGCGCTTCTCGAGCCCCCTTCTGCTTGTCTAGGTACGATTTTCCGGCATATCCGCCAGCCGCGCCCACAATCGCCGAAACCGCCATGAGAGCCATTGTGGCCGGAGCCGATACGTACGTTTGCGTTGTTCCGGCAGGAGTAGTCGGGACAGCGGGAGTCATTGCGGTAGCTGCCGCATGCGCTGCTGCAAGCTGCTGTTGCAAACTCGCGATCACTGACGCATCGTCAGTAACCGACGTTTGCAGCGTCTGGATCTGCGTCACGAGCGCATTTACCTGCGTACCCGCTGCACTTACATTTGGATCAACCTTGCCGGTCGCAAGCTGTGTAGAGGTAATCGCCCCGATCGTGGTTGCAAGTTGCTGAGCTGAAGTCAGCACCGATGTGGCCAAATCTGCCGTTGTCATGCGCCGACCCGCAAAATCAAACTACCAGCTACCGAGTGGTAAATTGCATTTGAATAGTTCAACAGAAATTGTTCTTCGGCTGACAGTCCGCCGTAGTAAAACGGAGACGGAACCGTAAGTGCAGTACGCGTAGCCGGATTGGTCTGTCGAACGGATGCAAAGAAAACAACCGTAGCGGGACCCTCAACGTCGTATCCGAGTGAGCTCCACGCATGGTCAGCCTTCCAGGGTGTGCGCTGGCCGTAGATCGTTGCTTGCCCACCAGACCGCAACATTTTGCCCCACGGTCGACCCTTGTTCGGTGGTTTGTACGCGGTCAGGTTCACGTAGAACGGATTCGGAACCGTTGCGCTCTGGTAGAGAACCGCACTCGACATCGAAAAACCTTGCTTGAAACAACGCAAGTCGGTTGCTGACGAATTGTCTGGTGCGTAACCCTGGTTGTTCGGCGGACCGATATCTGCCAGGTGAAAACTCACGTTGCCGTCAACGAAGTGCCATGCCGGATCTTTCACCTCCTGCGTCACCGTTCTAGGGGTAGAGGTAGACAGATCGGAATTTCTAGCAAACGTGTATCCGATACGGACCATTTGTCGGTAACCAAGTACACGTGCTTTCACGCCTTCGGATAGACTGAAAGCGGCCAGCATCAGGAGATACCGACTATCCTGCGCAGACTGCCCCGGAACCGCCAGAAGCTCGGTAGCCAGCGTCGGTATCCGCAATCCTACCCAGCTCGATCCGCCCCACGGATCACTTCCAAAGCTTTGCATCGACTCGTCGATGCCGCTTGTTGCGATCTCTACGATCTGGGGCTCGAGAGCCGCCGACAGCTGAGTGTTTTTCTCAGACTCTCTCCACTCTCGCAACTGGGTGACGGCACTCATGCCCACACGCCAGGATTGGTGGTGTAGTTATGATTCCCGAGCAAAATGCACGAGTACACTTTCCACCACCAATTCACTTCCGACAGCTTCACCGCGACTCCATCGCCACACGATCGCAGTAGCATGGGTCAATCGTAAATCCGCAATCGCGCAGACCCTGGAACGCTTCCGCGTTCTTCATGTCGACAAACTTGTCAATGATGGGCAGCCACGCTTGGAACGTAACTACGACCTCGATCGGTACCGTCGGTAGAACAACCGACGCGTGGAAGCTCGCTTGCAACTGTTGCGTGTAGGTAAGGATGAATCCTCGGGGCCAACGCGAGCAGTTCAAGAGTGCGTCCGCCACATTCGCCAGCGGCGTAAATTTTGGCGTGATCGTAGGCCGAGGCGCACCAAGAATATCCAGCGTCATCTCGATCCCGGACTGCTTGTTGAAATAGTAGTCCGATTGCGTGCTGAACTGTGTCGTGTTTGCGGTTGTCGACTTGTTCAAGATTGTGAAACACATCTCGTCAATAAGCGTGTCCTGCACAATCTTTACATCTGTTCCAACCTCCTCCACGTCCGGTTGCGAAATATCCACAAACGTAGCTCGGAGGTTGAAGTAGTAAGGGGCCATCCGGATCCCCATCGCCCGGCACAAAGCAAGACGAGGACTGCCGAGGGCCAGCATCTCGTAGACGCCAGCCGCCAGCGGTCCCATCCCGCCATCACCGCAGCCGAGACCTGCAACGCGAAAATCGCGTCCGATGCCGACAGCAGGTGTCGCAGATTTGCGTACCTCTGCGATCAGTTCTGCAAACTGCTCTTTCGAAAGCTCGGGCATGTTCTCGGCTCCAGTTATGGGTGGAGCGCGAGAATCCTTATCGAATACTCGCGCCCCAGCCTTGAATCACGCACCCTGCGAAGCGATGCAGCAGCCGCCACAGTTATTTTGAACGAGCGCAGCGAGGTCCGGGTTGGACTTCAACGTGTCGTACCAGCACTCGGTCACTTCAAAGCCCATGACCTTGAGGGCGATTTTGAACTCGCCACCCTTGAAGAGGGCGCGTTCCGACAACATCTGTTGCGGGACGTTGAAACCGTCGAGCGTTCGCTCGAGAGCCACCGGCGTCACACCGGTTCCATCCGGCAAGTCGGACGAGATGTTTCCGTCGTCCGTTATGAGCGGAGGAATCGACGCCGATCCACTCTGCTGCGTGATCGACAGGTATCGGCGCATGATGTTCGCTTGCGCCGCGTCCGTCTCCTGGAAGAAGAGACCGATCGGAACGCCCGCCTTGATGATGTACGGAACTGCGAGCTTCCGGTACTCGCGATTGCCGAGCAGGGCAGTACGAACGCCCATGCCACCGAAACAAGCGTCGACCACTTCGAGAGAACGATCCGGCTTGAAGATGCCGACGTTGGTAGACGCAAGACCGAGAACGCTTCCAATGCGCAGGCGGTTGATCTTCAGAAAGTCGAGAGCCGAACCGAGCGAGTCGTACCGTTCGTTCAAACGAGCGATGAAATCGACCACATCGACCTGAGAAATCGACGCGCTGTCCGGCTGCGCCGCACTGATCATGTACGCCGTGTTGCGCAATTCGTCGTCCATGATGTTGGTGTGCTGACCGATCTTCCAACGCAGATTGTATCCGAGAACCATCATCCAGGCTGCGTACTGCGCCCACCAACCGTGTTCGTACACTGCTGGAATGAGCAGCTGCAACGGAGATGACTCGACCCCGACAAATGCTGCACCAAGTGCGCCATTGTTCAGATCGTTGAGCGTAAAAACGTCCGGGCTAGGAGGCTGCGCAGAACTCGTAGTCGGGTGCGACCACGCGTTGCCCTGCACGGTGAAACACAAGGGGTCTGTATTGAGGTGAACGCCGACGAAGCATGTGATCATGTACGTTTGCGTCTGGCCCGCCTGAGCCATCGTGGTCTCAACCTTGTCGATACCGGGAACGTCCTTACCTGAACCAAATAGATCGATCGACTCAGAGAAGTTCGCCGTAATCGTTTCGTCGGTCACTGGACCAAGAAGGTCCCACCGAACCTGCTCGATCGTCTGCATATTCCAGACGGGAGCCTGTACCTCGGTAGCAATCATCTCGAGGTAACCGGCCATTCCCTCACGTGCGCCGGCTCCACTTCGGATCTTGGCAGCATCCATCGGCTGTCCAAGTCCAAGAATGCGCCGCTCCGTTTCCGGAGGACGAGGAAGAATCCGATTTTTGGTAGGGAGAGATTTCTTTCCGTTGACGGTTGAAACTCGAACGATTTCGCTTGTCTTGGCCATGACGTTCCTTTTTGGAATCGGGTCGCCCATACGGGACCAAACTCGACTGTTGCGTACCTGGAGCCGAAAAATTCCTAACTGTTTGAAATTGACCTAGATTCCAGAGTCACCTGCGAATCTGGAATCTTGGGCCAAAAAAAATTACTCTGCGTTCGCCCACTCGAGACGACTGAGTTTCCGCGGAACACCGGTCAATCCATACGGGTTCGGCGTAATCGTTGCCGGACTCGGAGGCAAAATCACCGTAGGAATTCCTCCAGACGGAGGAGGCTGCGGAGACGTAACCATGGGAGGGGGAGGTACCGGAGGAGGCGGAGGAGGAGGCACTGACGTCATCGGAGGCATCTGAACTTGCGAAGGAGGTCCGCAATTGGAAAGCGCGTTGCCTTGCATGTCGTACTTCACGCCACCGCCACATCGGCCCGCACCCATCTGTCTCGGGACTCGTCCAAGGCCAGAAGTTGGAGCAGTCGGTGTCGTTCCGGCTGCAAGCTGCGCAGCGCGGATTTCGGCATCGTACAGACGATTGCCGAACGACGTCGTATTGGAGAACTGCGCAACCAGCGTCTGAAGACCCTTGCCAGCAGTTCGGAGTAGAGCTCCAACGCCGAACATCTGTAGAGCGCTGCGTCCTGCCGGCGCCTTGACCATAGTCGCAGCGAAGATCGGAACCAGCGGACCAACAACACCTGCCGCCCATCGCTGCCAGTTCATTGGCGCCAGAACCGCCGTTGCATTGTAGAGACCCGGGTACTGTGCACCGTTCGCTCCATCCGTAAACGATCCTGCTGCCGCTGCCGCCGTAAGGGCATGGGTTGCGAGAAATCGATCTGCGAGATCCATCGTGATGTAGCCGATGGAACCGGTGATGACGCCGATCAGGAGCTCTCCACCAGAGAGCGGATTCTCCATCACATACCGTTCACGACGATGACCACGATGGTGGCGCCGACGTGATGCCGCTGCTCCAGCTGAAGCTCTGGCTCGACGATGACGCCGACGCCTACGCGGCGCCTCGTAACTGCGATGCGCACGAACACGAACCCGCTTCGGCTTGCGGAAGTAGTGAAACGCCCTCACCGGATGCTTGCGGTGAGCTCGCTTCATCGCACGACGTTTGGCACGCGCCCGACCGAGATTGCGGATTGCAGCGCGACGAGCCTTCGCCGTAAAGCGGCGCGTTCGGCGACGACGACGACGCGGAGCTTGAGCCGAAGCTGTCGCCGCTGCACGAGCATGCCGCCGACGCCGACGACGGGGCGCTGCAGCGGTAGCCGCTGCCCGCGCTCGACGGTGACGACGACGACGCGGCGCCTGAGCAGTGGCAGCCGCCCTTGCGTGCCGCCGACGCCGACGACGGGGCGCTGCAGCTCCAGCCGACGCACCAGCTCGTGCTCGACGAGCCTTCCGAAGATTCTTGATCGAAATCGCTCGGCGCTGCGCTTTTGTAAGCTTGCGTCCCTTGCGTCGCTTTGCCATGTGAGAAACTCCCTTGGTAGAGGGTTTCTCCCGAGCCTTCTTTCCCCGTCGCCGTACGCCTGACCTAAGTGAAGCGCCCTTGACAGACTTCGTCAAGCGGTTACGCGAAGGTTTCGTACGTTTCGCAGCCGCGTAGAGAACAGAAACACGTTTTTTGCCAGCTGCGGCATTATCAGGACCCGAGAACCGAGCTTTTTCGAGGATGTCGATGTAGTCGAGGGGCACATCGGAATGGTACGCCAACCGTTGTCAGCTGACCATGTGTGTTGCTACGGATACACGATGCCGCGATCGTCGAGGATGCACCCACGAGGGAAATCGAGTCGGTAGTACGAACCGCTTTTGCGAAGCGTTACGTCCGCTCGACCGCCCTTCAGAAAATGCGTCACCTTGTAGACGCCACGCGGCGCGTTCATCTTGTGCGTAAATCCACCAGGTGCTTTGGTGCCGCCTCGTACATAATCGATGCGATCGATTTTACCGATCGTTTCCCAGTCGCCTGATGCAGATGGAAACTCGAGTTCAACAATTTTTGCTTGGTAAGTTCGACCGAGATAGTGCTTCGGTGCACCCTCGTACTCTTCCGGCTTGGCTTTCCGTCCGCCTCGACCCATAGGCGCGATCAGAAGCGAACACTTCGGCCAGTGTTTGCCCGATGGATCGTGAATCATCGCTCCACGGGGACACAGCAAACGCTTCTTGCCGTGCAGGTGCAGACGGATGCCGGTCCCTACGACGTGAGGGAATGGCACGTCACGACCGCTTCGGATGCGGAGCAAGCCGCATAGCTTCCAACGTCACATCGGTCACCTTGCCGACGACATACGCTCCGGCAAGGACAGCGGCAGCAACGGTCAGGACGCGCAACGTAGATCCAACAGCCCCTTGCGGATCAAGAGCGCTGGGCGATACAGGATTGAACATCGGAACCGCGCACGAATACGAGTTAAGCGTTTGCTGCTGACAGAAAAGCTGATCCTGAAACGTCTGACCCTGATCAGCCTGCGAGCCTAGGAGCCAAACGCTCGTATCGCTTTGCGCCCATTGCATCGCAGTGGCGTAGAAGATACCCCACTCGGCACGCTGCGCATCAGGCAAGCTTGGACACGCCTGCACCCCTATGTCCGTACTGAGAAGCGACTCTCGAAGGACATCTTTCAATTTGTCGATCTTCCCGACCGTCCAGAATTCCGGAAGCAGAGACGTCGGACGAGCTTGACACGGCGTGGTCATCGCTTGCGCCTCCGCCACACAGAATACCCAACTCCGCCCACTACAGCCGCAACTGCTGCAACTCCGATCAAGCTCAGATTGTTGCTCGGTGTAGGAGTGATCGACGGAACGACAGCGTTTGTCACGGGCGACGCAGAAGAAGACTGTACCGAAACGGATTCGTATGTAACCGTTGCCGTGTTCGCCAGGGTCTGATCAGACAGCGCTATCCCTTGAAGCACAAACTCTTGCGTCCACTGATCGGTTTGGCTTGTCTGTCCAAAATTCGATCCTGCCGATTGTGCGCTACCGACCGGTTCGAACGATTCAATGAACCAGTTGCTGGAAAACTGACTCGTTAAGGTGATCTGATCGACAGTAGACGGATCTTGCGAAAACAGAACCTGAAGCAGAATTCTATATCGCAAACCCGTATGAACGGAGTTGTCGGTTACTGTTTGAAATTGCGTCTGCGACGTAACGACCGTGGTAGGCGCACCCAAACCAAACGCCTGGGCTTGAGCGTCGTTCAGCTCAACTTCCGATCCATCAGCGGCAATCCACCACTTTCCGTTGCGGGAAAATGGAGCTCCTACGCCGGTCGAACTTGCTGACCATCTTCCCTGCGAATGCGTCCACCATCGACCATACCGATGTTCGTGCCAGGTTCCGTTTACCTGAAACAGGGCTCGTTTCTCACGACGGCGATCGAGCATCTGAGCCACCGCACCCAACGTCACGATTTCGGCGCCCACTGTTCCGAGTGTACCAGCCTGATCCAGCGGATCTACCCATTCGAGATCGACCGCTCCTGTCATCGAATCCAGAATCGGCTTGTTGGTCGATGGATCGACATAAAATCGATCGCCAGCATCGTCAATCAGACCGAGAACAAGATGCTGTTGGTGCCCGGAACCGTAATCCACCTTGACAGCGTAGGCGGGTAGCCCGATCGAGAGCATTGCGCCGCCGAGGGCGAGGCACAGACTTTCGCAATCTTCTCCAGGGATACATTGATCACCCAAACAGAGAGTAATTTGAGCCGCCTGCACATGCTCAGCCCCGGCAGAATCCGGAACGTAGATCGTCTGCGCACGAAACGCGTCCAAGAGCGCTTGCGCTTGCTGCCGGATACTGGGTCGATTGCGGCCATCGATCCCTCGCGCCGAAAGCGTTTCCACTGCCCAGCGCTTGATACGGGGGTCGTCCTTCGCAAGACGCATCAGTCGCGTGACCTCCTGTAAGCTCTGACGGATCCCCGCGTCGCCACCTGAGTAGGGACGAACAGAAACGGTCCACCCGTTTGCAGACGCCGACTGCGCCCCGAAGGTCATGGATAAAAACTATTGATCTGCAGAACAGTCGTTTGCCTGTTTCCCATCGCATCCATCCAGAAAACAATCGGATTGATGGGAGGAGAAACCATTGTTCCGCCTTTGTACGGATTTGCTACGACCTGGGTTCCAATGTAAGTAAACTCGATTGGAGTCGTTCCTATCTGTTGACGAACCAAATCGCCCACAGATACCGGCGGAGCCATAGCAATATTTTGCGGCCACGAGTCCGTGTTCTGTATGTAGTCTGCGCCCGGTGTAACCCAGACTGCTCCAGAAGGAAGAGTCAAAAACGTATCCGTATTTGCCGCAATCGACACACCCTGTGTACCTGGTGACACCAGAATGCTTTGCGTGTTGCTCGGAAGATTCGACGTGGCCGGTGGAGTTGCGGTAGCCGGAGGAGGTTGCGTGAACACCGGATTTGGCGTCGGGTTCGTAACCGTTACCGGCGATGGTCGGTTGATCGGACCCGTCTGACTTACAGGGGGAATCGTAGCAACGGGACTCACAACAGGAGCGGTTACAGGTGTTACTGGCGTAGGCGTCTGCGTCACTGGAGCTGTTATCGGCGTAGAAACCGGGATCTGCCCAGACGGAACCCCCGTCTGCACCGGAGTGATGCCACCTGGAGTTGGAATTTGGGACACGGACGAAACCGCAGATTGTTTGCTTGCGGCGTAAGCCAGGCCAGCGGCCAAGGCAACGCCTCCCGCAGCAAGACCCCCGATCCAAAGCAAGCGTTCGTTCATGTGAGCGTGACGTTGTTGGTGTGTGACGTACCGTTTGCATCGATCCAGGTGATCGCAATGTTCGCGGTGGCAGGAGTGCCAGAGTAAACGAGGGTTGCGTTGTTGTATCCAGAGCTTGGTATGGAAATCGATGTCAGACCGTTTGCCGCTCCGGATGCCGCGGCAGCCGAATTGTCTCCCCAGCCGTTGCTACCGATCGGCGAGAAGAACTGAACTGTCTGTCCCGCTGCCGGCGCGGGCGACGGTGGAGACGTGGTCCCGTCTGCATTTAAAACGACATAGTAAATGCCTAGTGAATTGGACCCGGTAGGAGTCGTTCCTGTCGAAGCTGCGGTTCCACCTGACGCCGCTGCTGCTGCTACCGCGCTCTTGTTCGACATGTAAATGCCGACACCAACAGCTGACGCAGCTGCCGCAGCAAGTCCTCCGATCCAGAGCAACCGTTCGTTCATGTGAGCGCGATGTTCGTCGTATGTGCAGCGCCGCTACTGTCCACCCAGTTGAGCGAAATGTTGGAAGTCGCCATCGTGCCAGAAAATACAGCTGACCCAGGTAGCGATCCTGAATTCGGAATGGCAATCGACGATAGTCCGTTTGATCCGCCCGCATTGTTCGTTGCGGTGTTGTCCGCCCAGCTGGCTCCCGCAGGAAGGTAGAACTGAACAGCCTGATCGGTCGCAGGACTCGGCGCCGCGGGGTTCGTCGTTCCGTCTGCGTTGATGATAACCGTATAGGTTCCGGCATTGGCAGCATTGCCAGGAGCCGTTGCTGCCGTTGCCGACGCTGCTTTGTTGGTCATGTAAATTCCAACACCAACGATGGCCGCAGCTCCAGCCGCAAGACCACCAATCCACAGAAGACGATCGTTTTTCATTTTCTTTTTCCGTCAGTTGATGGCGATGGAAGAATTGGTTTGACTGCCCGATGAGTCGGTATAAATCAGCGTCAGTTCAGCGGCACCCGCTGTAGCCACCGTAAGCGTGGCTGGAGCATTGCCCGAAGTCGGAACCCTGATGTTCGTCAGATCACTGCGACGAAGTGTGCCGTATATAGTATCCGCCGCATTCCAGGAGGCGCCCGCAGGCAAGTTGATCGTCAGTGTCTGACCCTGTGCAACTGCCACCGGAACCCTTCCTGGCGCAAGAGTTACTGACTGCGAACCGGAAGACACTGTACCGGCTGCAGATCCAGTCATCTTCCATACCGCATATCCGGCCGCTACCGACGCCGCAGCGATTCCGCCGATCCACAGTACGCGACTATTGACGCTAAAATGCGGGTTGCGGCGACGGTAACGACGTTTCATGACACAGTCACCTGGAGTGTCCCAGCCTGAAGCGTTCCAGACGAATCGGTCCACGAAAGACCGACGCTGCCTCCGCCCGTGATTCCAGTGATGACCGCAGGCGCGGATCCTGTTCCACCAGTCATCGTTCCACTCACTCCGCCGAGCGCAGCGACGTTAAGCTGCCCTTGCCAGGTCGAACCTGCAGGCAAGTTGATGGTTAGCTTGCCTCCGGAGTCCACCGTGACACTGTTGGCGCCAGGGCTAACGGTTACTGAGGCTCCCTTCCATTTTTCGAAGAGGTAGAACCCTCCACCGAGTGCGGCCGCACCGCCTACGAGACCCAAAATCCAAGGCATCCGCTTGTCGTGGACCGGATTTTCACGAAATTCGAGAAACTTCATGCGATCTCTCCGGTTCTGTTGCCTACCCCTACGAACCATTTGTCTGTGCACATGAGATAGGTACTTTCTGCGATTTTTCGTCTGTTTCGGCGTCGAGTACTCGTACCGACCCCATTCGCTGGCCATAACCTCAGCTTACGCGTGTCCCCACTTTTTGACAAACACTCCCTTGACACCTCGCCAGACCTGCTTAGCGACAACATCGAGAGCCACTCCGGTCACCTGCGAGTAAGCAACGGCACCCAGTACGACCACGGCTGCTGACGCCGCACCAGCAGCTGCAACACGTTTGGTAACAGTTGCTGGCGAAGAAATGGGCGCGTTCGGATTTACAGCCCATGTTGTTGTTCGCAAGTTTCCGTCGTGAAGAATGATTCCGTTCTGCGACCCTTTCTGCCCAGGGGTTGCTATGTAAAAAGGATCGCTAGGATTGCTCTGCAAATAGTTAAAAGCGTCGCTTACGAGCGTTTCGTAATATTTGGGCTTGCCCGTATCACACGAACCGGGGAACGGCTGATATAGATCCGAATCCTTCTGAGTAACTACAACGATTGAACCGGACAGATGCGAATTGTTCCAAACACGGACCAGATGCAAAAATACCTGCCAGTCTGGTTGTGATTTCAATCCGTTCAGTTCGTATTCTTTGTTTGCCTTCCAAGCTGTGTAAAACGCTTTCTGGAAATCGGTCACATTGGACTGACTCATCTCGCATTCGAGATATCGGTATACATCGAACGCGCAATCAATCGGACGTTTTCCCGACTGCGCCCACTGATTTGGAACAGGCTTGCCCGTGTTTGGGGAATTCGCTCCGATTGAGCCATCGCTTGTATATCCAGAATCAAATACAGCGCCCTTCCAAATGCCAGGCCCCTCGCCGCACCTGTAAATGGGAATAAACCAACGCGTGTCATCGGTCGTCCAATTTGGATACTGCGATGGAGAACCAGAGACGCCAAGTGTTGCAAGAGCATACGGCATCGGGCACGATCCGCCTGCGTTTTGAAACGTTACGTCTCCCGATTGGCCGTACGCAAAAGCATTGATATCTGGGCTCGGATTGATCGGAAACGTTCTCCAGTTCGCAGCACCCGGAGATACCTGCGGAGAAAACGGATCGTCTGGGTATGCGGCCACGCACCCAACCAAAAATCCTATGGTTGTAAAGTATGTAGAGGGAGGTGAATTTTTCGGTCCCAGAATTCCGCTACCCCATACCGAGGGATCAAAGTTGTTCGCCTTTGTAATCCTATCTATCTGGATGGATGGCTTGATTATTTTCGATTGTGCCAATACACCTGGACAAATTTCACTGCTCGGAACGGCGTACGTATTGAGCAATCCAGCCTTGCCCATCAAAGTAACGAGTCCACCAATGCCGGCAACAATGAGCGCACCCAATCCAGCCGTAACTGCTCCGGCGCTAATTGCTACGCTGATCATGGCTCCGGTGAACACCTGCGAAGCCTGGAGAAGGTTCTGCGTTGTTGCAGCTCCACCCTGATTAAACGTTTGAATAAGTCCGCTTACGTTGTCCACCGCACCAGCAATCGTTTTTCCCAGCAGAACGAACCTCTTGGCTGCGTCCGCTGGATTGGTAGTAAGCTCAGACAGTCCACTGTCCAGGATCCCCTCGTACGAGCCCAAAAATCCTAGCTTTGCTTCCTGCAATCGAGCATCCACCTGCCCGATTAGGTTGTCCGCAACGCCTTGCGCCTGACCCACAACACCATACGCAGCTTGCTGAGCTTGACCAATATACTGTCCCGCCGTCGTCGTAAGAACGTTTCCAGCGGCATCGACCACTTGCCCGCCTTGAGAAATGAGTCCACTTGCCGTCTGTTGTAGCTGGTTTCCAGCCTGATCAACCAGATGTCCAGCCCCATTCACCTGGATCCCGGCTTCCGAGTAGATTTGTGTCTGAATGTCGCTCCACCCGGCAGCAAATTGCGGATCGTAGCTAGCGCCACCGGGATCGACCGCGGCAGCAAAATCCGTCAGACTCTGTCCGATCCCTGATCGCCTACGCCGCAACGGTTGCGGAGGATCGAGCTGCGGATTGAGCTGCCTGTAACGCATTCCCTGCAGGATACGTCAAGCGCCGCCTGAGGTCGACACGTTGATCAAATCCTTAGCGAGCGTTCGAGGACTCCGTGGCGCCTCGCTACCATCTGGCATCTCCCACCAGAGGCTGTGCGGACACTTATCGAGAGCTTCGTGGTGCCTCGCTACCCTCTCTTACGGCTCTATCGAGAACTTCGAAGCGTCTCGGTACTCTTAACGCGCCGATCTACGTTACGGAAATAGACGAGCAGTGACGTACCAGGCTGCTCCCATAAGAACGCCGAATACAGCGGCCTCCAGCAGCATCAACGCGACAATCGAAGCTGCCCACTTCATTCCCAACCGCTCCCAAATCCGCCATTTTGTCTCGGTGCAGATGGTTGACCATTTTGTGCGTTCTCGGGCACCTTGTGGACGATGTGCGGACCGGCAACCCCAGCTTTCTTCACCACATCGGCAAATGCATCACCCACTTTCCCAGCCACTTCCATCAACTTCACAGCCATGTATGGGTTGCCAAAAGCGACCCCTGTCCAGTCAATTTTGCCAGTCTCCTTGTCCGCTGCATACCCAACCGGACTCCCGTCGGGCCACCTGGCCTCGAGCTGCACGGGTACAAACGGAAGAGAATCCTTTGGATCGACAGGCGGAACAATTTCAGCCGGCGCTGGTTCCGGTTCGTCATCAATCGGATCCCCTAGACCCGTGATCGACTTCTGCATTCCACCCATCACCTGCTGCATGGTTTTTGTGACGATGGTGTTCATCCCCTCCTTCATCACCTTCATCAGTTGGTCTTCTGCCGTAGCTTGCGGCTGCGTCGCTGGTTTTCCGATCCCAAGAACCGGCAAAATCCTAGTCAAAACGCGTTCTACAACGCTTTCTACATCCATTGCTGGTGGTGCACCCACACCGACAGCCGTTTGCGTCGTGACTGGTTGCACCGGCAAGTTGGGAGCTCGACCTTCTTTTTGCGCACGGAGAATTTCGTCCAGCGTCCCCTGCATCCTAGCTTCCGTCTCTCGAGCTCGAGCCAGGTCGGCACGAAGCTGCGCCACTTCGCTCGATTCCTGAGACAGCGGCTGTCCGTAACCAGGCGGGTACGCATACGGATACGGCGGATACGGCGGATACGGATTTGGCTGGTACACGGGACCCATCGGACGACCCATTCCTGGCTGCATCCCGGGTTGCTGAGGCATCATAGGCGGAAACGCTTCCGAGCCCTCTTTCTCGCGCATTTGCATATTGCGCATAGCAATGATCCGCGCCGGAGCATCCACGTTCATGACGCCGCGAGCGATCGGGTGGGAATTGTGTTTCCAGCAAAAATCGACCCGATACTTGCCAGGGCCTTGTGCCCCGCGATTCATATGAATGTCTTCCACCTTTTTGGAAAACATCTCTGCAGGCGACATGTTTGGATCCCCCATCACCGAAGCACCTTCGAACGTCACCACCTTTGAAGCTTCTGGAGACGCAAGATCGCGAAGAGTAATCTGAACTTCGTAGGCATCCTGACCGCCAGCAAACCCGGTCTTTCCGCCGTTGCGAAGAGCCTCGAGAATTTCTCCCCAACGCAAATCTGCCTCGAGATTGTTCCAGATCGACTCGTGCGACTTTGGACGAGCAACCCCCGCATCGATTCGCTTCCGACGCGCACCACGTCGTGCCGGAGTTGCACGGGCAACTACTGGCTCCGGCTTCTCATCCCTAGTGATGCGGCTGACGAGTTCCTCTTCCTCTTCCTCGTCATCCTCATACTCACCTTCATCCGGATCTTCGTTCGGTTGAGACATAAAAACTCCCTCCGGGATGTCTACGTGATTACCGGTGTCGTTTGAACAACCGGACTCATAACCGATGCAGACAAAGCCGGTGTCATCAGATTTTTGAACGCATTTGGCCATGCGTTTGAATTCGGGAAAAGCGCGAAAAACAAATCCTGTACGCTCACGTCAACCGTGCCGTTGTAGCCGAATCCTGGATCGACTACCTCGATCGAGCCGACACCCATGGTTGGCAAAATCAAAGCTCCCAATCCGACGGCATCTACCACCGCAATATTCGGAAGTGTGACATAGGGTCCACCAGGAGTCGCAACCGTAACCGAATTGATGACCCCTGCTGCAACGGTTGCCGTTGCTGTTGCCTGGACACCAACCCCAAGGTTTGCAGCCAAAACGGCTTCCTTGCCGCCACCAGATCCACTTCCCGTCGGTCCTGGATCCCATACGTACGCTGAAAATTCTCCAACGATTCCCTCGCCAGGGTCCGTTACGAACACCGAGAAGATACCTCCGGCGCTGTCCCGAACCAGCGTCGCAGTCGGGAGCCTTCCTCCGGCCACCATTGCCGCACGAAACTGCACCTGCGCATTGACCGAGTAACCGATGCCAGAGTCGACTACCGAGATCGCGGTGACACAGCATGGCGGGAAAAAACCGGTTGCCGGATCGATCTGCGGCGGAGCCAGACCACCCTGGAAGAACAGAGTGGGAGCCACATAACTCGATCCACCCTTGACGATATCCGTACCTACGACAAGTAGTGTTGAGCGCAGCTGAGCAAGACGATCTGGTGTCGTCGAAGAACCAAACGCGGTCACAAGCGGAGGCGCACCATATCCCTGCCCTGCAGATACAACCGGTACGGACACGATTTTTCCGTCCGCGAGAACAGCTGGACCCACGCTCGCTTGGGGTCCCGCGGCGATCCCGATCAACAAAATCCGAGCGCAACTGGACGAGCCAGGGCTCAGTGTATCGGACGACAGTTGGCATCCGATCATTCCCAGCACATCCTCGGGAACTGGCGGCACACCGAGAAGCGCCGAAACACCGCTCACCGAACCACCGGCCATCGTAGCGTCGTACTCAAACCCAGCTGCTGTAGGAAGGACCATGGCACGAGTCTAGCAAAAACGGTTCACGTCGCGCCGGTGATGTCCGCAACAGAGACGGTTTTTGCCGTCAAATCTGGAACCACGGTCAACTTTGGCGGCTCTTCCGTCTCTGTATCCGGCTCGTCGTCCCCTTCGTCCTCTTCCAAGTGGACACCCTCCTTGATGTCCTCCAGGAACTCCTGAAGCGTATACGGAGCATGGTCTCCCGGCTCCACCATCGCTTCCCCGTACTCGAGAACCGCAGAGCGTTCACGCTCGGCACTCGAGACTCCGTCTCGCAACTCCACCAGTTCGTCGACCACAGCATCAACGAACGCATTGATCTCGAGCTTTGTTGACGAATAAATACGAGCGTATTTCGACAGGCAAAACCGACTCAAAGAGTCGCCACCCATCGCGTACACGCGATACTCGTCTTCGTCTTCGAAGATCCCAGTAACAGTCTGCTCCTTGGCAAACGGACAAGGACTGCCAGCCTGAATTAGCGTCGGCTTCATCGAAGACAAAACACCAGCTTTTTCGTTCTCCGGACAGCTACTCAGTATCGCCATTCCCGATACCGCATCAATGTTCGGAAACCAACTGATCTTGAGCGTGATCTCTGTGACGGGACCCGCTCTCTGCGCAATCCGTTCTCCGATTTCTTTCCCCGTAATTGCAACCGTTTCCTCTGCCTGCGGCGCCTGTGTCGTCATGGTCCGTGATGGTAAGACGAACTCTAGCGTTTGGCAAGCTTACCGCGCCACGCGCTTGCACTTCTCCAAGAGTTCGTTCGCTTCGATTCTCGCGCCGATAGCGAGCATCACCAGCCGAATCACTACACCACATCCGACGAGAACAGAGATATCGATTGCTGTTTGCATCCTCACTTCACCTTGTAATGCTTGTCTTCCGATATCGAGTAGTACTCCCGTCGACCAACGATTACGTGATCCACGAGAACCACCGGTTCAAACGGTTTCGATGCTTGCTTGATTCGCTTGGTAAGGTCGCGATCTGCATCGCTTGGTTTCGAGTGCCCTGAGGGGTGGTTGTGGATCACGATGAATCCACTCGCATTGGTTTCGATCACACTGCGAAGAACATCGCTTGGGTCCACACTCACTCGATCCCGCTGACCGCGAGCTACCTCTACCGGTGGACAAAGCAAATCCCCGTGCAAATCGAGCGGGAGAACCAGAAACACTTCCTGGCTCTCTTTGTTCAGCTGCTCGTGCAGCATGTCGTACACAGCTCGAGCGTCCTTCGCCGTACCGTATTTTTTGCCAGCATCCACGTCTTTTGGGTTGCGTTCGGGTGCGGTGAACGGCGCTTCGGCCGCGTGCGATTGCTGGCCATGTCCTGCTAGCCTGCGCAGCTCGGCGTCGCTGAAACTGGCTAGCGGCCTAACGACGAAGTACTCCGGAGGAGTTGCATGAAGATCCAGCTTCCCGGTCAAGATGGCCCTCTGATGACCCGATCGAGTTCGATTCGGTATCGGCGTCTTCTTCCACACCTCTCGCTCTAGCTTGGCCCGCTCCGCTTTCGACAGGCTCGACTCCAACCCGACAACGGTTGGAGCGCCTTCCTCTGCCGCGATCGATTTCTCCGGACCCCATGTGACGACATACCCAGCTCGCGTCAGTCGACTCGCCAGCGACCGCGATAGCTCGTCGTCGTAGAACGTGAACAGAACTCGCGACCCGCCTTTTTCGAGATGACGAACTTCCCCGCGTATCCCAGCTAGGCGCTGGACCTTTTCAGGTTCTGTTGTCTTGACCGCAACGACCCACGGATCTCGGGTAGGGGATTCTTCTGCTGCCGCCGCTTCTTCCTCATGGCTACCAGGGAACATTTTCCGCGCCTCCGAGTTGGCTATAGCGTACGCCTGATCCGCTTCGTACCCCTCATGGATCAGCTGCGTCGTGCGCTTGCGGACGTAGTCTCTGTAGTTGTCGGCATGAGGTCGAGGCATACTGAGAAGTGTAGGCTATTTTTTCCGAACCTTGCGTTTCTTCACCAAATGCGCACCTGGGACGATCTCAAGTTTCTCTCTGCTGGCGCAGTCCGCATGAACAACAACAGCGTGTCCATCGACCATAGCTACACGATGGAAGTTTCCTTGCAACTGCCTGGAACACACCCAGCAGAACCTCACACGCGGCTTAGCGGCTGTTCCGATACCACTCACGCCTTGATCTCCCGAAGCCGCACCCGATGCAAAATCTCCTGCGCCGTAGCGGGTCCAGAGTGAACTGTCGGTTTGCCGCACGTAGGACACTCGGGTGCAGGCAACCGATGATCAGCATCCGAACGCGTTATGATAAAATCGTGAGCAATGCATGTCCAAATCTGGACTTCTGTTGCCTTCCAACCTTCTGCTGACTTGTTCACAACGCCTCCATTGATTGCGGAACCACCACGCGTCCTAGCGCGGAAAAATTTCGAACGAATTTCGCGATCGATCGATTCAGGTACCCACACTGCTGCGTAGCAACGGTTTCTATCGATCTGTCCGGCAAGAACACGATGCAGCTAGCGTGTGGAGGCTGCGCACCAACCGTTCCGTCCGAGCGCAGATACGCAACACGCTTGCTCGGGTAGCAAATTGGAAAATCGAGAGGAATCCGTAAACCAGACGGAGTCTTTAACTGTGTATTTTGCAAAAGCTCAACACTAAAGCAGACAAATACAGCGGATGGTACGCGACCTTCCCTGTACTCTTGCACCAGCTTGAACCACCATTTCTTCTGGCTCGCCTCGACACCTTCGTGTGTGTGACCCACCGGAAGACCGCACGATCCGGTTTCGCGACACTTGGCCTTCACCGGTCTCTGCTGATCGTCCGACAGTCCGCCAGGCGGATTCAAAAACACACGTCCGTACCAGTCTTTAGTGAACCCATCATACTCGCGGGTGTGAAAAATATTGGCTCGGATCCTATGGTTTGCTTCGATGGTGGACGCTGGATCAAGATCGATTGCGCCCATCGTCTCTCGCGCCAGCTCCACGATGTTCTGCGGCGTCCAGTGCTCGCTAGACTCCGACGAATGGCGAGCGGCGGTGGATAGCGGCGTGGCGGTCATGACGTGGGTTTCCATTTAGGATCCGCATCCAATACAACAGCGACTTGCTGTCGATCCGTGTTTCTCGATCGACCGATCGAAACAGATTTTGCGACCATATGTTCGGCAAGCGGTCCTAGAAACACTAGCGGCGCATAGTCGTGCGCCGTTTCCAACAGTTTGCGTAACTCGCCAACGGTTTTTATTTGCTTCACGACGCTTCCGATTTTGTCTTGTGAACCAATTCTTCGAATGCTTTGACAGCTTCTTCGGTACTGGGTGGACCCGTCGTTACAGATCCAACCGCCAACATCTGACCTGGCGAATGTTTTTCGTTGCAAACGGGACATTCAACGACAATGACTACTTCGCCAACGAATTCCACTGGACAACTGATGGCAATACGCGGTCTCTGCCATCCGCACGAACATCTCACCCGGATCAATCACGTCGCCTCCGACCCCTCTTCCTCCTCCTCCGCAACCACCGCAATCTCTCCGCTCAGAAACAGACAGGACTTGCCGGTTCTCTCGTCCGTCGATTCCTCGACGTCGGTCAGATATGCCGATGCGTAGTCATCCGCCTCTTCGTCCGGGCCAGCGATCTCCACAACCACCGGCAAATCATCCGGAAGACCCTTCAACGCCTTTTGCAATTCCTTGACCGTCATCATTCTTTTTCTCCTGAGCGTAGTATTCCATCACACGTTGCAATGCATCGTCGTGCGACGCAAAGCAGGAGAACGCATGCGACGTGAACACCGTCTGCTGTATGTCCCCACTTGCAATGGTCAGCTTGTTCACGCGTAGCGCGTAACCGAACTCAATCCAGCACCCAGCGGACGGCGCAGTAGGAACAACCAGCCAGAACACATCCGCTTCGTCGATTGCTTTGAAGTTTGCCAGCGACACGCGAACCCGATCCTCTTCCGACAATCCTCGGTTCGGACGATTACCGAATTCTCGAATCACTTTCGGCCAGTCGCGCGTAACCACCACCCCCACATCACGCAGCTTGCGCATGTAATCGCTTACAATGTTCACCTCGAACGAGCTGCCAGCGACGTAGATTTTCATGACTTCAACTTCACCCGCCGCACGAACGTGCGTGTGACTTTCACCAACCTAACGGTGGTCGGTGTGTCGTTCGGAAGCATTGCTCGATACCTATAAATCGCAGAAATTGCAGAATTGCGATTCTCCATAGTACGCCGTTCGTCGACATCATCTGTCGTCCGAAAACCTTCGTCGTTCTTGATCCAAAAAACACCATCCGGATCTACTTGATCGATTCGCACTGCATAAAACACATCGGTTCTCCGAACTTCACTCATACCCCGATCTCCTTCACCAGAAGTTTTACGTTGCTGGCTGCGCAGCTGCGACGATACTGCGACAACGCCTTCGTGGCCTCTAGTTCCGAGTCAAACGCAATCGCCTCGTCGGCCGCCATGTACCCAACGCCAGATGGTGTCAACCAATGCTCTCGCAACTGATCGCAAACAACGTACTTTAACTTCTTTTTGCCGTCCGACAGGTCCACATACACGTGTTCGGTTCGAATATCGGGCGTTGATCGTGCTCGCGCCACAAGCTCTCGACATGCAACAATGGCATCGATGCCACCGCGGTACACCTGATGCCACAACGAGTCGTCTTTTTTCTCATCTGGCGAAAGACACTCGAGCGAAAATCGCTTGATTCGTGATGTTGCAGGCTCAGCGTCGAAACCTTCGGCAACTACCGTGATTTCCGGAGATTCATCCACGATGGAACTCCGATGCCCACAATCGTCTCGGATCCAAACGGAACAGCCAACAGTAAAAATCAAGCCATCGGCACAATCGATTGGCGTGAACATCTCCAATCTGCCAGCTAAAAATTCGCCACTGTTGACTGCGATCAATCTTCGACATTCTTGCTACGGTTCGCTTCATCGTCCTCACCCCGTGCCCCGTTGCTGACTCGAACAGCGTCGGTCGACTCTTGCGACCTTTTCCCATCGCCCGAAGAGCGTCGCTCTACCGGGAACGGAGCGTTTAGGCGCAGTCCCGGGCCACCATGACCCGGGACCACTTGCAACTGTTTTCCCTCGGGATCGGTCCAGTGCCCAAACCGAACGGAGTGGGGGACGAAGAATCGTTTCCCTGGGAACGCACACCGATCCAAGGGACCCTACCCCACCCGAGTCCTTTGCTACCGCATCCCGAACGGAGGCGGGGGAGCGCCACCCGACGGCGCTGGCGTTTTTCCGGTCAACATCGCCACCTTTGCCGCAAACGTTCGCAGGTCCACCGGCTTGGACGCTTCAATGCGACCGCCACCCGACATGATGTTCGTTTTCAGAACCGGTCGAGTCTCATTGGTTTGTGGATCTGTGTAGTTTTCGTACCGAATCTCGAAATCGAATTTTTTCGATCCGATCCCACTCATATCTGACAGATCGTCGTTCACCTTGCCGGCTGCCCGAAGCTTCTCGAGCGAGTAGGGAAGCGCTCCGGCGCTGCAGTACAGAATTGTCTGCACCTCCTTGTCTAGTTCCGGTACGTACACCGGAATCAGAAGCCGCGGAGCTCCGTCGTCCGGAAAATCAGCCTGAATGCCAGGAACGTTTCGAACGTAGCACTCGTGATACACCTTTGATTCGTTTGCCATCATTCACTCCTTGTTTTGCCATTTACGCTTCAGTTGTTTGTTGCCGTGGCAGGCGACTCGACCACTGTCGTCTGCACCTGTCTCGCCCTGTGTTTTTCGAGTTCCGCAACGACACCGTTGCGAGACTCAACAATCTGCTGCGGATACTTCGCCATGTAGTCCTTGACGGTCGCAGTTAGCTGATCGCTTCCGATCTCGGCTAGCATACCGTCAATCTCTGCAAGAACATCCGAAGACCCGATCTTGACAGCATCCTCGAACGCTTTCCAGGACAAGAGGATCTTGTCCGGGAAAAATTCGCCACGAGCTTTTGCGTCGTACGCCGGAGTCCGTGTTGCGTAGGCGTAACGGATACCCGTGGTTGTCGACTTCGCCCGTCGCTCGTCCTTCGCCTTCGCCGTGATCACTTCCTCGCGGCAGAAGAACACGTAGTCCGACCAGATCTTGAGCTGCCGAGCCAATGCTGGACGGCTTGCAATCTCGAATCGATCGTACGCCGGTCCGTTCGGATCATTGAACGTTTTCACGAGCGTGTGTGCCACCAAAATGATGCCCTTACCCTGCACCCAGATCCGTTCGAGCTGGGCAAGCACGCGACGCCACTCGGGAGTAATCAGATCGTCTCCCTTGTTGTACCCACCCCCATGCTCGGATGCGGTACTGTTTGGGAACAGTACCTTGTGACTCATGAGTTCCAGGTCAGAGATCGAGTCAAGGACCAGCGTGCCGCACTTCAGTTCTCCGTTCTCCACCATGGTAAGCGCCTCGAGAGTTTCCTCCCAGGTCTCTACCTCAACGCGACTCACGTCGAACTTCAAGCTGCCCTTGTTGGCGTCGATCACTAGCGGATCGGGCGCCCCGCATGCGAACTTCGTCTTGCCTACGCCGTCCATACCGTAAGCAAAGATTCGGTCGCGACGCGCCAGGCGACCTTTCGAAAATTTCTTTTTGTCGATCATTCGGTTCGCTCCATTTCTTTCGCTAGAGATTTGTACCCACCACTCGCAAGCTTCAATCGTTGCGTCTTACTCATCCGCTGCAGAAGTGGACCGATCTCGATACACACCGGATGTCCCTGTGTAGCAGCCAGGTTGATACACCAACGAACGCAGTCATCATCAACATTGTTGTCGTCCAACACGATGTGCCAACAGCAGCCGGTTTTTTCGATGAGCAGCAAGTACAAACAATGCGCCTCAGCGAGTTCCTGTTTGGTCATTTACGGTAAAAGTTCGAAAAATCTGGTTGGCGATGGATATCCCATGTTCAGCCTACGCCAGCTGAGAATCTCACGCATCGGATCAGACCCAAGAAGAGCCTGAAGCAAAATTCTTTCTTGCTCTCCAACGGCTCTATCTATCGTCACATAGATGTGAAAGTGATCGATTTCTCCGCTCGGACTCTGGAAAATATCGTACTTCGCCTTTGGAAACTGTTGCAAGAACACAGGCCACTGCCTTTCAAATGTCACTTTTTGCTGGGCACTGTCGATATCTACAAACAGTTCCATCGGTTTCGGAAGAACAACCTTACAATTCTTCGCTGCAGCTGCCGCCTTTGCCGCCTCCATGTCTTCCGGTTTATCGCCGCTCACGTCTGCTCCTTTGGCTCATGCAGTACGCAACCGAAATCAGAGAGCGTATATACTGCCGAATTACTTTCGTATGGATCAACAACGATCGCTAGCAGTTTTCGATCTGATGACTCATGCGTCCTTATCGCGTCACAAATCCGATGTTCATACGGAGGTTTGCACCACGGTGGACTATAAATCTGTTTACCCCACCATTTACACGTCTCACATCGCTGCATCATGATCGGGCCCCCAAACGATCATCCCTCCGCCGCCTTCGGCTCATCGCTCTCCAAAAACTCAGTCAACACTTCGTCGTCGCCAAGCACCCAAGCGAAAACGCAATCTAGGACTCTCTTTATTTCGCCAGGAGCCATTACGTTGTCCGAAATAGCTTCCCGCATCGTTTCGATTTCTTTGCGACTACGAACTTCCGCTGCTCCGCCGCTAACGATCGCCCGAGCTTTCTTCGCGGTTCCCTTCTTGCGCTTTCCCTTCTCCTTCTTCGGAGCAACTTTCTTGAGCTCAGCAAGCCGTTCCTTCGCGTCCGCCGGCTCGAGTTTCGAAAGCTTGTAAGCCTCCGAAACGGTGATTCCACCGCGGTCCGCTTCGTCACGGATCGCTTTCGGCGCCTCCATCAGAGCGATCATATTCTTGACCGTGCCGATGCTGACGCAAAACGATCGAGCCACCTCGGCTTCGCTGCGACCCTTGTCGAGCAGCTTCGCCATCTTCGCTGCCCGATGGGTGGGAGAATCGGCCTCGCGAGCTTCGTTCTCACTAACCATCATCTCCACCATCGTCGCGCCGTCGCCACGCTTGAAAACGATTGGCACCTGAAGAAGCGGAGCTCCCTCCTTCTTCAATTCCTTGTTTGCTTGCAAACAAGCCATCACTCGCTTGCGCCCGAACACAACCTCAAGCTCTGCAGTCTCCGGATTTTTACGGCAACCTACCGGTTCGAGCACACCAAAGTGCTTGATGTTCGCAACGAACTCTTCGCTCGGCGGCTCGTTCACTCGCGGATCGAAGAGATCGCTCGCCTTGTCTGTCACCAGTTTCAGTTTTTCCGGGGGTAGGTAGTAGATGTTTGCCCTGGTCCCCTCTTTCGCTGTCTTCGCCATTTTCGTTACTCCTTTTGGTTGAAAAAATCGGAATCTACATACGGATGCTTCCCCAATAAATCGGAGCTTCCATACGGGTGCTTCCCCAATTTCTGGAGCCACGCTTCCATCGCGTCGGCACACACTCTAGCTTCGGCTACCTTCTCTGGTGCCTCGCCCGCGGCTTCCCGCATGTCCGCCCAGACGCGAACAAGCACACATCCCATTCGATCGCGCCCGAGCAGCACAAACATCGGTTCGTCCGGATCGGCTGCTGCGTAACAGTCAAATTTACCTGGATTATTACGGGTGCCCATCACTCCACCTCCGCCGCGTCGTTGTCATCCGGACCGGGACCGACCTGCGCAATCGACTGCTCGAGCAACTGTTCCAGCATCACCGGTTGCAACAGCGATTTGTCTGCATGGCATGCAGCGTCGAACTTACCAGCAAGCGTGAATGTTTTGCTGGGTCGACCTGTCTCCGGGTTGATCAGATCGATCTCGAACTGCTGCTCAACCGCCACGATTCCTTTCGGGACGCCCCATTGTGCCAGATACCCAATCAACATTGCCTTCTCGCGCTCGAATTTGTACGGATACTTCTGATCGAGCGCCGAAATCGCTGTCTCCAAATTCCCGGTCTTGCGCAAAATCTCAACCCCACCATGCACACTCGTTCCACGTCGCAACGGTTCGGCCTTCACTCGCGATCGGATTCCGAAAACGTATCGGAGCTGGTACTTTCGCATACAGGAACGAGCCACCCGTAGCGATGACTGCGTGAGACGCGTACGACCGCTTTCAGAAAGCTGCAATTCTTCGTGCTCTGTCTCTACCTTCACGTAGAGCAGAGAATCGTCCACCGACGATTCCTTGCAACAGATCGGAAGATACTCGCAGCTACGGCTCCATTGAATACACGCGCCAGGGTTGCGAGGGTACATGTTGAGCTGGCGAGCGCCCCGAAGAGTAATCGCTGTAGCCCACATATCTGCTGCAGCTTCGGCGTGTTCAGCCTCCAACCGAACCACTTCCCCTCGTTGAAAATATCGAGCAGGATTGCTTACAATTTCCGCAAGACAGCGCCGACCGAATTCCTCCGGAGTCTCATCATGATCGCGCTGGTTCGCATACAACGCACCCGTTTTCTTGACGTATTTGCGAGCCTCTATGGGTGTCGCCATCTTCGGCTGCAACTGAACGACACCTAAAACGTCATACAAACATCCGACCGCATTCCATCCGAGACTACGGGCTCCAATTAAGTACGCAGAAATCTGCGTGTCCATCACTGTTCGACGCCAGAAATCACTCCCCGGAGTGATGTCTTCCGATGACGTTTTTGTCTCGCAAATCCAGACTGGTGCGCCGTTAAGATTCACGACCCCACCCTCCGCCAGTAGGCCGCAACCATTGTCGCGCTGGCCAATTCCTCTTTTTGAGAAGATTCATCCAACAAGATAACGTCCCGCAGTAGATTGCTACTCGGGACAAACCGGAGAACGCGGTACCGACGTCCGCGCGGATTTACATAAACATCGCCGACAGCAACGATGCTCACGACTGCAACCTCGTCTTAGGCATCGATCCGCCGAACATCCGTTCGACCGATTCCTGAATTTTTGCGGCCGTACGATCGGCAATCCTTTCGTCCTCCGCGTTGAGCATGATCAATCGGCGAAGCTCCCAGTTCGGAAACTTCGGTCGCGTCTGACGAACGCGAAAAACGGTTGCCGGGAAGCGATGGATCGGAGGTCGGTACATCACCGATGGTGGCTTCATGATGTATTTTCTCACGCCATCCTCCATCGCCGATCGCTAATCTCTGCGGCCATCCGAACAGAAAGACCTACCGGAATCTGCGGATACTCCGTAACCCACTTCGCGATCTGTCCCACCACCCGATCCTCGGTCCCCTCCTGATCGGTAGGTATTTGCCGGATCAGTTGACCGGCAAGATCGGCGTGACCTTTACTACGCAACCATCTTGCTGCAGCAAGCACGCCGTTTTCCCAGTCTGACGGCTCCAACATTTTCCCCGATCTCCTCTCGACTCCGGCACTATTAGACGAACGCGACCACTTGTCAACCCTGTCGGAAGTGTTATGATAAAAAAAATGCAGGACACGACAGCTATCTCACTGCGGGTCGACACGAAACTCTTGGGAGAGATCGAATTTCACCGGGAACAGTTGCGAGGTCTCAACCCGGGGATGAACGTCACCGCCAGCGACGCGGTTCGCTCGCTTCTCAAGCTCGGCATCGCTGCCAACGCGAACGGAAAGAGAAGGGGAAAAAAATGACCCGACCGGATTTGGACATAATTCGAGCTCGGTACGCTTTCTTCGCTCCGATCGATCCAAACTACCGAGTACTTGTTTTCAACGACATCCAGGCACTCCTCGCCTACATCGCGGAGCTGGAGAATCTCGTCAACAGCATGGGTGACGAGTGGGAGGCGAAACATGGCGTGCGTTACATAATCAAGGAATCACGGACATGAACACCCTCACACTCGACGAAATGAAAGCGCTCATTCCGCTACTCGAGAGAGAGGTGAAACGATGCCCACACGACCACACGAAGTCGAGACTGCTCGAGCGGGTACAGAAAGCAATCGCGGATGAAGAGCTTGTTCGAAACGTCGAGTTTCCTCCATGATCTTCCCCTGCGAAGCATGCCGAGGTCTCGGATGGATCGATCCGGTAACTGGCGAGTGGCCCGACCCGTGCCGCATTTGCAAAGGCGTCGGACACTTCACGCTTGCTTCGCTAGGACACTTGCTCGACGAAGATCCTCGCGTACTCGAGAACGTTTACGAGGTCCGCTGTCAGTACCGCACGGCACGTCGTGTGTTTCGAAAACTTACGGAGATAATGGGATGACTGACGCGAAGCCACTGAGCGCGGAGGAGGAGCACGATATTCGAATCCTGCGCATTGATTCTCTAAATCGCATCTGGGTTACTCTCGACGCCGTTCGCGCGGAACTCGCCGAAGCCAAGCATCAGTGCACTTGTCTGGTGCTGGAGCTCGCAGCAGAGAAAGGGCGCGTGTACGAAGCCACATTAGAATGCACTCGACAGACCAAACGCGCAAAGGAGGCGGAGATGCTGTTGCGATCGGATGTGAAGGCCAGTGCAGCAGCAGTGGTCAAAGAGCTTTGTTCCGAGGCAACTATGAGCCTGGAGCGAGAACTAGACGTCCAGACGAAGCGAGCGGAGGAGGCGGAACGCGCATTTGCGGAATCAAGAAAGATGGCGTCACTGTCGTGCGCAGACCGATGGTGCCAGATCATCGTGACGCCAAATGAAGCCGCAGGCTGCCTCCCATGCGACACATGCGGCGGGTTTCGCGTACCTGAGCATCCTTGTCAGTTTTGCATCGGCCGAATGAAACGCCAAGAGCGAGAACTCGACATGATGCAGGAGGCGCTGACGAACATATCGTGGAAGCCGCTAGGCGCGTCCGATGCATCAGACAGTGAGGCACTGGAGACCGCTACGAAGATCGCACAAGATGCCCTCGCCGCCGTCGCAAGCAAAGAGACTTCGGGCCAGGAGCATTACGTTCCTGCGGCCACCGACCGTCACGCGCCTCCCCGTGGGCCCGGAGAGGGAGGCCCCGCAAGGGAGAAGTGGTACTCGTCCGGCCGAGGCATATTCAAGCAAGATGCTGGATCCCAGGTCGCTTGCGCGACTGCCACGGTGAACTGGCAGGAGGACACGGCGATGATGGTGCGCCTGCTGAACGCCGGAGAGTGCGCAGATGCGACTCTCGCCGAGGTGCGCAAGGTCGTGGCGGAGATGCGCGAGTGGAACGTTGTTGCCGACGTACAGAGCTGGGCCGACCGCCTGGACGCCGCGATTGGAGGTGGGAAGTGAATGACTCCAGCAAGAAGTACTCGCCACACCCGTGCGACAAGTGCGGTCAGAAGAAGGTGACCGTGTCTCTCGAGGACGAGCCAAACGGATGCGGCACCTACTACGATATCGAGTGCGAGGCGTGCGGTCACGCCTACAGAACGGATGGGCCCGATGCTTGACCGCCTGGACGCCGCGATTGGAGGTGGGAAGTGAACGGTGGGGTAAGACAGAAGACGGCAAGCAACACGACGTGGAAGCCTGCGGAGCACGCTGGCGTTTGCCATGGCTCCCCCTACGACGGGGGCATGTTTTGTAACGATGATTCGCACTGGCAGTTTATCGATGCTGCGCCGATGCACCGCGCCAATTGGGTCGGCGCTCCCGAGATGTACAATCTGGACCTGGCTGTTGCTTCACTCAATGAGGCTTTTGGAGCGCACTGCTATCATGTAGGTTCGAGCCTAAAACGACGTGACTGGCGTGATGTGGACGTGCGCTGCATCCTCCCGGATGAGGAGTACGACCGACTATTTCCGCTCTCTACTGTTGGGGTGCATTCGCAGTTTCGAGATGCTCGACTTATGGTGATGAATGCCGCGTTTTCGGAGTGGCTCCGTAAGGCAAGCGGGCTCCCAGTGGACTTCCAGTTTCAGCGGCGAACCGAGGCGAATGCAGAATTTCCAGGAGAGCGGTCAGCACTCGGTATGCACTACGACATTCAGCGATTCCAGAAACGCGATGCGGACGCCGCGATTGCGGGGAAGGAGACGAAGTGAAAAGTCTTGACCAGCAAGCTCGCGCAATCCTGGACGACGCTCACCCTACGTATCCGTACGACGGCAGCAAGGGGACCCTATACTCTGTGGGGTTCGAGCGCGCGCATAGCAACATAATGGCCGCACTCATGAACCGCGACGAGCAGATCCGGGTGCTGCGGGAGGCGCTCGAATGGTATGCGGACGAAGAAAACTGGCAATATGACGCATGCGACTCTGGGCCAGCCGAACGCGATGAGGGCGAGGCTGCCCGTATCGCCCTCGCCGCCACGGAGCCGAAGCCGTGAAACCGAAGTCGCCTGACAAGATAGGAACGTGGTCGAGAAGATGCGTTCACTGTGGCAGGAAAGGGACGCGTAAATTCATTTGGTCAATCGGAGTCGGGTGGCTTTGCGCCAATACGGACGCGTGCGCCGAACGGCATGACCGGAGAACCGTTCGTGTCGCACCTGACGAAGCGCATTTCGGAGACAACAGATGAATCCGCAGCCACCGGATCTGATTGATGTCGCGTGGTGCCAGAAGTGCCAACATTTCTGGCAGTGGGGCTGGGCCAGCGAGACATGCAGAAATGGCCAGCCACACACATACGACCGATTGACTTACAAGCTAGTCAAGAACAAGCCGAGGAAGACATGACGCAAGACGAGAAGATCGTGATTTTGAGAGCCGCACTCGAGCAAGCCGAACGCACTGCCAAGAGGCTCGCGGAGACGGCTCATAGACCCACGAACGCGTGGCTGAAGGAATTGGCGACGGAGTGCGAACGAGCTCTTGATAGAGCAGGATTCTGAGAATGCGCGTCCGCTACATCACCCACGCACCTCCGCTGGAGTACGGGCGAGTTTACGAGGTCACCGGCCAGAACGCGACGTACTACTCGCTAGCCGGGCATCCGGGAGTCGTCTACGTCCGAACCGCGTTCGAAGAGGCCCGCAAGCCGCACAAGTCACCGTTGTGCGGGTGCAGCGGATGCAAGAGTTTCGAAATAACAGGAGAACTCGAATGAAATTATCGATCGTAGCGCTGGCCATTTCTCTCACCGCATGCGGATCTCCGCCAGAGACCACGGCGAAACAGAAGCAAGCGTTCACACCGCCCAATACCTGGTACGGAACGCTCTACTACAACTCCTCCGGCCGGCAGGCCATCCCGGATTCGAACGGCAACACGGGCGACGTGTTCCTGCCAACCAGCGCCTGCTGGCCCGTGGGGCATTCGTCATGTGCCGGAGCTGCTCCGAACGACGAATGGATCCTAGACATCGAGGCGTCTGATAACGAATGGTATCTGTGGGTCGATTCCGATCCGTCCGTCACGTGCACGCGAACGGTTCAATTCGCCTGCAACTACAACAGCCAAGGATACTCGTCCGGTGCGGCACAAGGCCTTGCTGCCAACCCCGGCACGGCGCAGTCTGTAACCGTCTACAATCAAGGCACGTGCGGCATCCGAGGCATCAAAGGCATCACCTGGAACACCTCGGACATCAGCGCCGTCACGCCGCAATCGAACGGCACGTGGCTCGTGCAGACCGTTGCCAGCTCTGCGAACCAGGCTCAGCGTGTGACGTATTACGGCTGCTACGGCGGACCGTTCGCGCCAGGGGTAGGCCCGTACCGCGTGGACGGAAGCACGCACTTCGTGAGCCTTCAGTCTCAGAATCCGTACGGCCAGACGGACGTGCTCTGCTGGCCGTCGCGAATTCAGATGGGTCAGGGTCAAGGCGGAGGCTGGGGCGCCAACACGTCGTGGCAACTCTGGAACGCCGGGTCTGCGCCGTTCTTCCCGGTGACGGAGATGCGATGTTGGACGCAATCTGTCGAGTAGCTTCCACTATGTCTCTCTCAGCTTACATAGGCAAACTCGGTCGAGTGGCGATTGTCGTATCGCTCTCGGCTTGTAGCGGATCGAGCGTTGTTTTGCTCGGTCCGCTGTCTACTTCCGATTCTGGTTCAACGCAGTTAGAACCGCCAACATTCGACCCGCCAAATGGGTTCAGCTTCCCGGGAAGCTCAGCTGATATTATCATCCGATGCAACTTAGTTGGCGCAGGGATGATCGTCCAAGGAGCGTATCTCGCGGGGCAACCGTCCGTGCCTCCGTCCGTTGGCTACCTCGTGACCAAGGCCACACCTAGTGTCATCGCTGAGTGCACGGATCGAACCGGAACGTCGCAAGACTCGGTCAAGGTAACAGCTACTTACAATTTCCTAAGCGACGCAGGTCCGTGATGATAACTTATTTTTGCACCTCCACCGAAAGCAAACACAAACTATTCGTCGCCGCCGAACGATGGTTCGAGGCATGGGACTGGGCTAGACGGATGTTTCAGGTCGATAATCCGCAGTGCGTACCATGCGAGCAGCCTGCGGAAGTTGAGATTCGGTTCGTGGGTAGCGACTACGGATGGAAACCGGACAGGCACATGGAAATCCGAGAGGCAAAGGTTGGTGGATGGGGAGAGTGGCGCCGAGCATGAGCAAACAAACAGGAAAAATTGTAAGCAAACAAAATTTTGTCAACAAAGATCCGATCGCTTTTGATCTGGATGAAAAACGGATGCATGTAACAGCTCGCTGTCCGTTCTGCGGTGGCGAGTACACAGCCGGATTTGATACAGACGGAGGCGGAGTTATCCTTCATACGCTTCCATACTGCAAACGTTTCGAAGAGCTTGATCCAGATCGGTTCCTGGAGGCCGCACGACTATCCGGGGCCATACCGATACGTGGCGGACCGTGAGCGACAATAACCAGCCGTTCGTCATCGACTACATCACCATCATCTGCAAATATTGCTAGCTGTGGGAGTGGCGCCGAGCATGAACCAGCAAAAATGGAAGGACCATATGGCTCGCACACCGAAAATGCATTGCGACACACCGGTCATACATTCTGCCTGCTTCGAAATACCAGACTGTCGACCCTGCGAAGTCCTTTGTCAGCAATGCGGAGCTACAGCAACATTCTTCCGTGAAACGGACTCCTGGCTGTGGAGTGAAGAAAAACCATCATGAAACTCACACGACCACAACATGGTGCTGTCATATCGGCCGATAATAACGGATATTTCAGAGCCGACCCTCGGGTCATCCGAGCTCTACAATCTATAAAAGTTGCCAGCACCATTAGACAAATTCCGAGGACCAACGGATGGCTAGCCAAACTTACGGCTGCTGGCATGAAACTACGCAGCCAATTACGCGAGCAAAATTCTTGCGGCATGGAATGCTTGCAAGAACAAGGACGTCTACGATCTGACGGAGGAATCGATCCGGAACCAAGACGCCAGGCAAAACGCAGACGTCGCTCGCGATGACTTCTCTCCCCCTCTTCCCCACCGGCCCACTCTCCGGCCCACTCTCCGCGGACGCGCCTCCAAAGAAAGAGCTGCGGCCGTACCAGGATCTCGCAATCCGAAAACTAATGGTCCTGGTATCTGGAGGTACCAAACGTATCCTCCTAGTGGCCCCGTGCGCCAGCGGAAAAATGGTTCTCGTTTCGTACATCATCCGCACTGCAACGGTTCCGGTCTTGTTCGTCTGTCACCTGAGAGAGCTTGTAGAGCAATGTGTCAACGAGCTTGCTGCACAGGGTGTCCACAACGTTGGGGTAATTCGTGGAGACGACGACCGATACAACCCGCATGCTTCTATTCAAGTAGCCAGCATTCAAACGCTGGCCAGACGACAACCAATTTCAGTGGCGCCAGGTATCATTTTGCTAGATGAGGCGCATCACTGCGCCAGTGATTCCTACATTCGACTCTTTCGTCAGTACCCAGACGCGATCTTCATCGGCTTTTCCGCCAGTCCATCGCGTCTCGACGGAAAACCTCTTGGTGGAGATCTTTTCCAGCATTTGGAAGTGGTGGCAACGTACTTTGAACTCCTGAAGCGACCGGATTGGCTTGTTGCACCGGACATATTCAGTTCGCCACTAAAGCCCGACCTCTCTGAAGTGGAAACTCTCGGTGGTGATTTCCAGGAAGATCAGCTCGGAATCGTCATGTCCGCACAGCCTCTGGTGGGAGATGCAGTTGGCCACTGGTTGAAGCTGGCGCACAAGCATCCGGTACTGGGTCCCGTACGGCACGTGAATGCTCGCGGCCGAATGGTGACCACACTCGAACGGTTGCCGAACCAGTCTACCGATGGCGAACGTCGCCGCACGTTTGCGTTCTGTTCCAACATCCATCACTCAATGGTGGTCGCAGAAGCGTTTGAACGCGCTGGAGCTCGGGTAGCGCATCTCGACGGCAAAACACCGTCCGATCAGCGCAAAGCGATGCTGGCGGACATGCGGTCCGGCAAGCTGGAGGTGATCTGCAACTGCAACATCCTTCTTGAGGGCGTTGATTTGCCATCGCTCAAGTGCGTGGTGCACTGTCGACCCACGCAGAGCCTGGTTCTGTGGATGCAATCTACCGCGCGGGCCTTTCGTCCCTACGGCGACATCACGCCATTGATTCTCGATCACGCTGGAAACTTCGATCGACACTACGCACCGCACGAGGACAGGCAGTGGTCGCTCGTTCACAAGCCGATACGCAAGCCGGGAGCAATAACTCTCAAACTGTGTCGCAACTGTTACGCATACGTGCAACCTCACAAAATACTCTGTCCCTATTGCGGTTCGGAGTTTCCAAAGCAAGAACCGAAAACTCCGCAGCAAACAGAAGAAGAACTTGTGCGTCGTTCCGCCGATCCGATGGACACCCGCCGCTCGCTATTCACGAAAATGGCTCTGCTGGCTCGATCGCGAGGATACAAGCCCGGGTTTGCATCGGCCCGATTCCTGGAGCACTACGGTACATGGCCACCACGGGACTGGAGCGAGGGTCTAAAGGCGCTGTTTGCTTCGGACGAAAAATGGCAGGCTCTCAACGCAAGGAGGGAAGAGCGAAAGAAACTCGAGGCAGAGGAAGAACGTGAGTGGAACAAGCTGGAGTCGGGCGATACTTCTGAAATCGCCACAGGTCAAGAGTCGGATGGTACTTCGAAACTATCACAATGCTCAGATGGTACTTCGGAACCAGTTACACATTGCGAACACGATAGGTTGCTAACAGATTCATGTCATTTTTGTTATCGAGAGTCGGATGGTACTTCGGAACCATCAGCAACGAAGAATCACCACCAAGAGCAGCGTACGGCTTACAACGGTACGACGTCCTCAGAGTTGGAGTATCGTGCAGCTTCCGATCGCACGACGTTGGGGACCACGCCGGAGCAACGTGCAGCTGCAAATTGCACGACAACCACGACGCAGACAGAGCAGCGTACAGCTCCCAATGGTACGACCACAACCACACCAGAGCAGCGTACGGCTTCGGATCGTGCGACTTCCACCTCGCCCATGCAAACGTCAGAGCAGCGTACGGCTCCGAACAGTACGACTACGGTGACCTACAATGACGCGTCGGATCGATCCGTCGACCCGTGGGATCTCCCCGTCGATCAACGGTTTCCGCTACTGACCACAGAATTCATATCGCTCGCTCCCGACGAATCAGATGATATTCCATTTTGACGCAGTGCAGAGCGTTGAATACTGCAACTGGCAGACTGACAGAGCCGTATACTGCAACTGTTCGTAGGACACTCACGATTGCACCGCAGAGCATCGAATACTGCGACAGTGGAGGTCGGATACTGCAACAGCAACACTAACAAATGCAGTGCAGAGCATCGGATACTGCAACGCAAAGCGGCGACCACCAAAACAAAATGCACCGCAGAGCATCGAATACTGCGACAGGGACGCCGCCTCTTAAATAACCGCATCGCAGAGCGCCGAATATTGCGAAAATCCAGGCGAAAAATGTCCGAATCCAACGCTCAAAAACTTTTGCTACTACGTGCGCCTGAAAATCTTCCAACGCTTCGCCTCTTCCGTCGCAACGTTGGTATGGGCATCTTCGACGGTCGAAAAGTCCGTTTTGGCATCAAAGGTCAATGCGATCTCTACGCAATTGTCGACGGCGGGCGACACATCGAGCTCGAGTGCAAATCAGTAGATGGTCGAATCAAGCCGGAATCGCCACAGGCACATTGGCGTGACTGGTGTTTTGCTCACCATGTGCCGTGGCTATGCCTGACCGAAGGTCAGGGCGAAACGCCGGAGCAAACCGTTTCTCGCTGGATCGTTGAGATCACTGCAATCCCAGGCAGTACGCCGAAACCGTAATCTTTATAAATTATTGCAATCCCAGGCAGTACACAGAAACCGTAGGCCATACATCCCCACCTGGATACACGGTCAGTGTGTTCGCCACTGAATCGATCCGGTAGCCTCCGCCAGTTTCTCCCGATTCCCAGGCTCCCATGCCGCCAGCAACCCTCGCTGGAGCGCACAATGCGCCAGGCGGAAGGATTACTACGGGTGAAGCCGCGTCGGCCGTGTACTGACCTGCCAAAGGCACCGCAAAGGGCCACGATGTGCAGTTTGCCCAGGTCTCCCGCGGCTGCTCGAGACGAGACAACTCATGCGTGTAAACGCTCCATACAGTTCCGTTTCGGAACACGACGCTTGCGTCTGACGTCGATACAGTCGGTCCCGCAAATCCCATCAGGTAGCACCAGGCGGACGCGGAGCTCGCGTTGAGGTTGTCGATCTGCGTCGAGTCTACCGGTCCCGAGTCGTACATCCCCGAATTCCAGTACCCAGATGGAAGTTGATCGGTATCTGCACACCCTACCCAGAACGACCGATTGAAACCAGGAAACCCCTGCACCTTCGCCTGCACGAAGTAGTTACCGAACTCGTCCCAAGTCAGAAACGCTTCCTCATCCGTAGGGATCCTCCACTGGCCCCCCGGAACATCCTCAAACGACCCTTCGTAGCCGTTTGGTACGCACTTCTGACCATAGATGCTGGCCGGAACGTAGTAGCTGCCCGACACGCTGTACTGCACGCGGTACTGGGTCACCAAGGACTGTTTTTGTCGAACGGTTGCGGCTTGCTCGGAATAGGGAGAACCGCAGGCAGTGAGAAAAATAAAGGCGAACAGAACAATAAATTTCATCAGGCAGTGAGAAAAACCAATAGCAGATAGACCGGCGCATTTCATCGCTTGAACTCCACGTCTCGTTTTCCTCTGTTGCACTCAAAGCACGCCGTCCAGAGGTTTTCGTCATCATTCCCACCTCCCTTTGACACTGGCGTGTGGTGATCGATCTCGAGCGGCACATCGGGACCGCCACGTGCGCCGCAGTATCGACAAGTGAATCGGTCACGAGAGAAGATCCGGAACCGTTGCACGGACGAAATCCCCTGACGCTTCCGCGGCTTCGAACGCAGGAAAGCGACTTCCTTTTCGAGCTCCTCTACGCGGTCGAGTAGCGCAGGGACGTCCTGGCGAGCGTGAGCGATAAACTCCGCGTCCTTTTGAATATTATCGTTGTATTCAAAACTACTTACGACACGAGCACCTTTCTCTTCGATCGAATCGATACAACAATCACGCGTACCTATTAGATCGTCTCTACTTTCAAAAATGTACTCATCTCTTTCCACGGACCACGGACCACCTGTTGCTGCATTCGCTCGCGTACGGATGACCTTCAAGTCAAGTTCCGACATATCCACCTCCACGCTTGAGCTAGTTGGGCTAGTGAGGCTAGTTGGGCAGTCCACCCTGTTGCCGCCCAATCTCCCCGATTTTTTTTCAGCACAAGTCATACAGCACCGATTGGTAACCCACAAGCACTTTCAAAAAAAATGCGCCAAATTGGACGCCAATGAGATCAACTGCCCACCTAGTGTCACTAGCCCAACTAAACTATCATCTAAGTACTTGATCTCTGGTCTGATAAATTTGGAGCCTGTGATTTTTTTTCGAGCCTCCAGAGCAGTGTACCTCCATTTCCTGGACGACTAAGTAGTCTCTTGCCATCTATGTACCTACCTTTGAAGGCTCGAAATTTGTTGCCCAGGGCCACCGCATCCGGATTTTTTCTCCATTTTGGAGGGCAGAGCGTCTCTATTGCTTCCCGAAGTTCGTCCAAACCGTCGCTTTCGACGACGATATTTCCGAGCTCATCCTTTTTGACAGGTCTTGGGCTGTAGAGCGTCTCGAGGAAGGCCCCGATCTTGAAATCGGTGAGACCCAATCGCTCGATCTCTGACATCACAAACGAGAACGCTCTTGTTTCTGAGTCCACTTCTTCGTCATTTAGAGGTCGAGCTAGCATCGGATTAGCGCCACCAGCAAACATGATGGCCGGCGGTACAAAAGCACACCATTCCTCAAACGAGCCCCAACGCTCGCAAGGGATTTTGGGGCGGCCTGCTACGACGTAAGCACGCAAGATGGTAAGTCCTGCCGCGACGAGTCTTCCGCGCTCCCGACCGATCCATCCAAGCAGGTCATCATGCCGAAAATTGGTGCGTCGCTCCGGGTGCTCGTCCTTTGGCTCAAGACGTGAGATCAGCACTCGCCGGGCCGTGTCGGCAAACAGGTCCATGTTGTTCCCTGTAGCCATCAGGACAGCTCGCCAGCTGACAGTTGGAACTTCGGTACGTCCGAGCACGCGAAGCTGAACCTGGTCCCTTGCTGTGAGAACGCGGTCCAGTGGTCCGCCACCGAACGGTCGCGAACTAGAGACATTGTCCAGACAGAAAAATGGAGCTCCACGAAGGGCGTAGCTGGCTAGAATTTTTTCCATCTCTTCTTCGGTGGTGGGGTAATTCATGCGCGGTGCACCTCTACCGGTAGCCACCATCGCGATTGCATCCGTTTGCAACGTTTTGCCCGATCCACGAGTCGACGCATTAAAAAGGAACCCGGGAACCGCACCCTGGATCGCTGGACGCGCAATCAATGACAAGATCGCGGCAATTGGAACCGCCATGTGGGAGCTGTTTACGTACGGGAAATCGTAGAAAATGTCGACCAACGCCTGATAAGCCGCTCTTGCATCGTCCTGAGACGGAGTATCAGATACCTTCGGAAATTGCATGTTAGGTGCGTACAGATATCGAGTCGATCGATCGTACCCAGCTTCCTGAATAATTGTTCCGTCAACGCGCATTGTTGGTGTTTCGCAAATTCCGATAAGTGTGCGTATTCCAGGCCATTCCCCACAATCGTGAACGTCGCCAACGATCGAGTCGGTCGGAAGCGTTGGACGCCATGAACTTGACTTCATGTCGTATTTTTGAAATATAGCGATCTTGGTGAGTCGAGAACGCAATGTCGCTAACGATGTTGTGCGTATTTGCGGTGAACCCTCAACGAGTTCCCGACCGTGTTCGTTAAGTTGAGATTCGTCGCTCTCTTGCTGGGAGACTCGTGTTGTATGTATAAGGTATCCATCGCGTTGGTACAAATTTAGATCGGCTCGCATCGCCTTGATCGTGAGCTGGACGTTGTCGAATAGCTCTGTAGAAATGCGGATGACAGGTCGTTCTTGAGGGGTGACGCTGTTTGGTACGGCGTCTTTCCCCTCTTCCGGTGGCATCGATTTCGGTGGATCCGGCATGAGTACCGGAACACGAACGGATTGGGTGGCTCTTACCCATTCGTCTGCGCTTCTGAGCGTTTTGTACGTCTCTGATTCGGTAAGGCCGCAGTTTTCGGCCGCTACGGACAGAAGTCGGTGAACCTCTGTCCACCAACTGAAAAGCTTCATTCCGTTGCAAAGTGAAAAAATAGATACGGCGCATTCGTACAGGGTGTTATTTCTAAGACCCTTACCGCACGCAGAGACAGTTACGGCTTGACCGCGGAGCGCAGTTTCGAAGTATCGTTCCGCTTTTCTCGCCTCTTTTCCTCCAAGTTTGATCGTTTCGAGAGTATTTTTTTTGGCCCACTTCGGGACCTGATGCTTTACAAGCTTGAGAGCCCACAATAAAGGTAGCGTTGAGATGTGATTGTATTTCGACCATTTGTAACGTTTCCCATTGGGATGCCACGACGGGGCAACGACAACTTGTCCGCCTTTTGCTTTTGCGTCGACACCTGATTCTCCACCTATACCAGTTACGTTTTGCAACGTCTCCGTCGAAATCTCAGATGGAATTTCGTAGAACAGACGATATCCTCGTCCGGAATCGCATCTGGCGGTTTCAGGAAGTATTCCCAATTCGCCTTGCAACGTTTTGCTTCGTTCTTCGTCATCGATATCGATCGCAACTATGTACGTTCCGTTTCCCTGTTCTCCGAGTTCGATACCCACACTTGGCTGTTGAGAAAATCGTACGTATTGATCTTTTATCGACTGCTCTTCGTGAGTTGCTAGTTTTTGCCATGCGTTAGCAATAGGATGTTTGCCGGTTGATGAGCACTTTGCTTTGTTTTTGCATGTGCACCCAGTTGCTACTGGATGCTCTGTGGTAGGATCTGACGATCCGCCAAACGTTGGTGCCCACACGAATACCACACGCAGACCATCGCGGCCGTACGCGAGTGCGTGTTCGAGAACGCTGAGTGTTGGGTCGATCTCGCTGATTGAGATCCGTGGCAACGGATCTTGCAGCGTCATCGCTGCACCATGACAGCCGTTGTCTCACCGTTTGTCGCCGTGAGCTGCGCCTTCACGATGCCGCCTGCACGAATGCACATGTTGCGTGCGCCGGCTTGCCGTAGATGTCAGTGAGTACGGCCCACGGTTCGTAGCCTAGTTTGCACAGACAACATTTTCCGCATCGCGTAGCGATGTATGTAGTAACGAGAATGTCGCCAACGGATTTTCGTTGCGGCGCGCGTGTGGTGTGTTTTCGTTTTGGTGGCGAATGCTTGCGACGGAGATTTTCGGCAACTTCGTCTGCTGATTGTGACGAATGCTTGCGGAAATTTTCTGCAACCTCGTCCGATGATTGTGACGAATGCTTGCGGAAATTTTCTGCAACCTCGTCCGATGATTGTGACGAATGATTGCGATGGGAACCGTTATGTTGACGGATTACCACCAATCCGTTCTCTCGTATCAACTTACATGCGGCTACTGCTGCGGTTCTAGCCTCCTGTTCACTTGAACCTGGGTCGGTTGCGAGTCGAACAAGAGCCATGACCTTTTCTGCTGCACTGACAGCCATTCCCCGGTCTCCTTATTTTTTGGACGAGAGCTCTAGGCTGGATCGGTGAGTGAGAAATTTGCCCAGGAGAAAGGCGGTGTCACACGATCCAGTCCAGAGCCCACGTCATGTCCACCGTTCGGTTCTCACGCCGATAGGTAGACTTCGGTTCTCACGCCGTGACGGGTGAGCAACGAATTTACCTCTGCATAAGCGAACTCGTCCAGTACAAAAAAACTACGGCCACCGGGTTAGGGTGGCCGTAGTGGGCGCGTGGCTACGAAGAAAGGACCGGGGAGGTGCCGCTCTTCTGCTATGCCTCTAGAAGATACAGAATGTTTCTGTCTGATGCAAGAATTTCATACGCATCATTCAGGCTTTTTTGCGCACTGATCCAGTGCGATCCGTTTACTGCGTGTTGCCCACAGATGCTCCGCCGAGATTGAAAGCCATTCCGCCGAAGCCAGCGGCGCCTGCTGCGGCGTCCAAGTGAGCCGGTGTTGTGGAGATACCGCATGCGATTGTTGGGGTTGCGCCGCCAGTACTTGAGCATGCTGTAGCCACCCCATTGAGTTCGATTCCGGTAACAAGGGATGGGGCGGTAAATGCGTTGACGAAAGTTTGGCCTACGTTAGCAAACCTAGAACTACCCTCGACATTAATAATCTTACCTGTGTTGCCATAGATAACAGCTGGTGCATAGAACTCCTGAATCAGATCCATGGTTCCGGAGAAAACTAGTGAAGCGGCATCCATGTAAACGCGGCCCCAGATCACTTCTCCTCCATACTGTTGCCAACCTCCTCCGTTGATAATTACGTCTCCGTCGAGAAGCGCATTTCCTCCGTTTCCGCTTATTGCTCCGCTCACTTCTCCACCGAATACCCAGAATGAAGAAGAAGAGTCCACGCTGCCGGCAAGAAGCGTGTTGTAATTTACGAACGAGTTGGAGTTGTTATTGAATCCCTGATTGATGTTGATGACGCGAGTCCAGTTGACCTCACCTGTCGATACAAAAGTTCCAACGAACGACTGATCTGCGCTTGCTGCCGGATTAAACACAAGCAGTTGGTAGATATTGAGCAGATTGAATCCGCCTGAACTATTGTTGAAGTCCGTGTATACGGGCACTGCGGCAACAAGGTTTACCGATACGGGTGTGAGAAGTTTTACGGAATCCGTATTCGCCCAGGTATTTACCTCAGCGGGAGGTGTGGAAGAAAAAGGTGTTGTCAGTTTTACCATCGGTTGTGTAATCGAAAATGATCCACCACCGAACGACGCATAAGCCCATGCCCGGCTTGGATGGGTTGTATTTTCGAGCAACATGTTGGCGGCACCAGAACCACCTATATTCGCAATCAGAAGTGAATTTGCGCCTGCAGTGGTACTCTTTGCGGTAACTCCGGATAGCGAAACGGTGGCAACAACGGTTGGCGCTGCGCCTTGCAGTACCACGTAAGCCGAATTCTCTATCGAAGGGTAGAAGTACACCGGATCAGAAGTGGTCGTATGGCTCGATATAAAAGTAATGTTTGTATTTTGCCGTAGCCTCGGACAAGCGTTGGGACTACCGATACATCCCCATCTGTGATCGTTGATCTCGTGCCACGTAAGGCACGGAGTGGATGTGGTGGTACAATTGTTGTTGTCCGAAGCTGCACCTGATGTGTTCGATGGATCCACATACCATTGCGGTATCGTCCAGGATGGCGGGATGATTGGACCTACCGCTGTCGCTGACGATGCTCGCGGTTGTGGCGAGTTGCAAAACCACTGTCCGTTGGGACCGCGACAGGCGGCCGCAGTAATTTCTGCTGGCGATCGTGTATCCGATTTTAGCTCAGTACGAACGGCGCGAGGCGGGTGGTACCAAGACGGGGTTACCTGTGTAACCGTTTCGTCGTGAAGCTTTGGTAAAGACGTGTCTTGGACCGGTTTATTCGAACATGCAATAAGCAGGACCAGTAGAAAATAAAATCGGTTCATTATATGACTCCGTATAACAACCATTGATTGAGAGCCAGATTGTATCTCCATGTGGCATACCCACCGGGCCCCGACTTGATCGATGCAAACGTTGCAACGTTGGTGCGGAATGTTCCTGGTTGCGACGGATCTTCGATTGCTGGTTGACCTGCAACAGGCTCGATCAGGATCGGTGCCGCGGAAGAATCGCCTAGATTCACTTTTACCGAAAACGGATCATTGTCGGCCGGATTGAGTGGCGGATGAATAATTGTATTTGCGTTGCCCGCGTTCCCGGTTGATACGTCCGCAATCACATTGAATGTTGCATGCAATGCCTGATAAGGCGAGTTTGAGTTGTTGATTCGAACAACGGTTCCTGCTCCCGGCAAGTTGTCGAGTTTTGTCTTGTCGGACGCAGACAGCGATCCAGAAGCAGATTCGGTTGCGGGAGTGATCCCGATGACCGGATTAATTCCTCCTGTGCTGGTAATCGGAGCCGTGGCGCCAACCGACAAAATCGGTCCGGCTGCACCGCCAGCAATCACTGTTTCAAGCGCGATGAGTCGATTGATCTGTTGCTTGGCGTAGGTGCGCATGAAAAATTCCTTTTATAAAGCAACCGCTGTTACTGGCTTCAATCGTAAAATGGAATCCACTGCCGCTGTTACTGGTTTCAGCTCGGTAATCACAAAATGAAATCCACTACCGTTTTCACTGGCTTCGGTATCCACTTCTGACGGTCGACTGCAGCGGAGACGACATATCCACCGGCAATGATGGCAGCTGCTACCCAGAACGTTTTCGGAATAGTCCAGGCGGGAGCAACTGATACCGCGGCTTGCATTTGCGGCAAAAATCGCGTGATGGCGGCTTGGTAGTTGTCGTAATCAGCCTGGGTTGCCGTTCCACTGGGCGGAAGGCATCCGAGGTAGCAACCTTGTTGCAGAGCGGCGACGTACGCCGCGATACCGCTGTCGAGTGGGATGTTGTGTGATGAAAGCCAACTAACCATCGCCTTGGCTCCGTCGAGGAGCGAGCTGTAGCTTGCGAAGTGCAACGGGTTGGTTGAGCTTTGGATCATCCAATCAGCGTTCGGGTCGGCCGTGGTGATGTTGCCGAGATTCCAGTTGCGCATGTACTTCCAGGACGCCGTTTCGTCGGCGCTCTGTGCTGCGGCCAAATTGGCCTCGTCTCGTGACAGTCCAGCTGCCATGAGGGCGCCGATTGCTTGACCTGCGGTGGCCGAAGTCAAGACCGCGTTTACCTGGCCCATGCGTTAGGCAACAAGTATACTCGAGCTCGTGACCCGGGATGAGATTTTGGAACTAGCGAGCGAAGTTACAACGTTTAAGTCCCGAGGATACGTTCAGTCCGCTCGCATCCTGGCTACGTGGATTCTCGAGGTTTCCGAACCGGAGAGGCACGAATTGTTTGTGGAAAACAACCGTTTGCACACACGATGTTCGGAACTTCTCGAAGAAATGCACAGGCTTCGCGAAGAAAACGCTTCGCTCAGACGGGCGGAAATTCCTACGGAACCGAAGATGAAGCAGTCGTAGTTGTCCATGGATTCCTGCGGAGCCTAAGAACGGAGCAATGTTGATGGACGTAGTTGCGCTTTTTGTTGGTTTCGGATTGATGTTGTACATCATCGACCGGATCTCATATCCGGAAGGATGAAAAACCATGAGAATCGTTCCCGCATCGGTTGGCGCTGTCTTTTGCGATATGCTGACTCCGCTCAGCGTTCATATGGCGCTAGCGCTTGCAGATTTTACGTTCCCAGGGACGAAGACGAAGCCAACCGGAGTGATTCGGTACCTAGAGAACCTGACACCGCAAGAATTGGCGTCCAACCTCGCCTCTGGTCTTGCTGTGATGTTGGTTGGTGAGGCGCCGCCCAATTATTGGGCTCCGTCGGCGCAGCGCGGGACCCTGGATGGTCAACGCCAGGTGGCTCGAGCCAAAGCCCTCAGTATTCCGCAGGGACAGGGTGCCGAAATCTGGGTTGATCTCGAGGTACCAGCGCCAGATACCACGGCCTTGCAGATTGCCGACTACTCCAAGGCTGACTGCCAGGAGATCCTTTCGGCCGGATTCGATCCGGGTGGGTACGTTGGAGAAGGGATCCCTCTTTCACCAGAGCAGCTCTATTTGCTGCCTTTTCTTGGCTATTGGCATAGTCTCAGCAATGTGCAGCCGGTCGCCAACGTCGACTACAAAATGATCCAGCTCTTTCCGACGCAAGCGTTGCAGCTCATGACGGGATCGCTTTCGGTGGATCTGAACATCGTACAGCGAGACAAACGACTGCGTTTGCCCACCATGATTGTGGCGGAGTGACCGTGATCGACGACGGCGGAACCGGAGAAGCTATCTGTTTGGCAGTTTTTGTTGCGTATGTTTGCATTGCGTTTCTGACATATCCGTTGTGGTCGGTATACGATCCCGGTAGCGACGAGGAAATATGAAAGACGAAGGCAACAAAGACTTTTGGGTCGGTGTGGGAGTAGGTGTTGGACTGGGCTTGCTCGGGTACTACATGTTCACGCAGATCAAGCCGGCAAATGCAGCGCCGGCTCTTCCGACGACGCCGAGTGGTTCGGCAACAGGTTCGGCGACCACGCATTCGATCACGATGGACGGGTCGACGTTTTCGGTCACGGTTGCTGTAGGTGATACTGTGATCCTGGTTCCGGTGCAGGGAGTCACATTGCAATCGGTAACGAATAGCAACCCGCTGTTCTTCAACGGAGACATCACCGTGGCACCGTTCAGTGCAGTGGTTTCGCAATCGGGCAACGCAGGCGCAAATGCAATCGGTCAGGCGACTCTGACTGTTCTCGATTCGGCGGGTAAGACAACTGCGCTGACGGTGGTAGCGAGCTAGGTTGTAATTTATCAGAACTGATACGTAATTTGTCGATCGCGATCGCTCGCGTCTGTTCGTTCTGGTAGACTTCGCTTGCATGCCTGACGATCGTTCTCCGCCGCCTTCGCGGCGTACCCCTACGCGTCCGCAGCAAAGACCCAGTTCTCCTGGACGAGAGGTGATCCAGGATCTGTTCTTCGAAGAATACTGGGAGGATCGAAAAGCCGGTATTTCGTCTCGCTCCATGCATGAGATGCTGAAGGAACACATCAGCAAGGACGAACTTCATCAGTCGCAAATTCTGCAGCGAGTAGTCGCGATCGAAACCAACGACAAGCGGGACGCCGAGGACCGCGCCAACGGTACCGGTCGGTTTCCGATTTTGCCCGCGTACTCGACTCCACAGGTGCCTCCGTCTCACTCGATTGCGAGCGAACCGCCGCCACCGAAGAGACGCGAGAAGAGTTTCCGTCCTTGGTGGGCGGAAGCGATCAGTGGTCCACTGAAGTATTTTCTGGCTGGAATCGCGTTGATCGTACTTACGTGGCTCGCGATCAAGCTCGGGGTACCAGCGCCTACACCGATCGGAAAGTAAGCTTGCGTTCGCTTGTGCGGATGTAGTAGCTCTGCTGGATGCGAAAACTCATCCTATTGGTGGTCGTAGCACTCACATTTGCCATTGACGCTCGTGCGCAGGAGGTTGAACACGTTTCGGTTGTCGAGGTCATGCAAATGATGGCTCTGGTTCCGGTGCAGGGTCTACTCGGAAAGCGTCCGTCTGAATGGCGACCGGCCGGTTTCGACAAGAGCAAGGACGCTCCGGAGATTGCTCTGGCTATCTCGGAGAAGGCCCAGGATCGCGTCTGGGCGAGTCGGTTGGTGGTCTACGGCGCCTACGAATCCGGATTCAAACGGGACGCTCGTGGAGACAGCAATCGGGCTTACGGATTTTTGCAATTGCAGCACGTTTCACCGTGGGAAGCGTTCGATCCGCGCCGTGCTATCGACGCATGGATGATCAAGGCACAGTATTCTCTTGACCACTGCGGAACGCTTGCGGCGGTCGCCAGTGGCAACTGCAAGGGTGGAGTCCGGCTCGTGAGATTTCGTGAGGATGTTGCCCAAAAGGTGTCGATGATGGCCAAGGGAGAGGGGGAATGAAAAAGGTAAAGATCGATCGTGGTAGCTGCAAATTTTGCAGAATAGTTGTTCCGTACGGAGCAAAAGTTAAGCCTGGATACTGTAGCCAGGCGTGCATACAAAAAGAAAAAAGAGAACAAGAAAAGCGTACGCGTCCAGATTCAATACCCGGAGCCGCATGGTTGCAGTTAAATGACGGCATATTTGCGCTTGTCGATGAAATTGATTTTGAAAGAATTGATGCATATGTATGGAGAATAGATACCAATCGCAAGCGTGCAGTTCATACTAAGATAAGAGGTGTAGACATATCATTACACCATTTTGTATTAAATGTTGTAGGTCAACTAGTTGATCACCGGAACGGAAATGCCTTGGACAATCGTCGTAATAATCTTCGTTTTGCTACACCGACTCAAAACAACGGAAATAGGGTAAAATCAATCAAGAATAAGATGTCCAGATTTAAGGGCGTATCTCTCAGACCCTATGGCCGTTGGGAAGCAACGTTTCGAAGAAAGTATGTCGGTTCGTTCAGTACGGAAGAGGAGGCTGCTGCGGCGTACGACAAGTTAGCAAGGGAAGTACATGGCGAGTTTGCATGCGTAAATTTTCCTAGTGCTGGAGAACGATCGGCTGTTGCTTCTGTAACCGTTCTGGAGCAAAATATTACGCATGACTCCTAGCGCCGGAGCATTCATTGGCGGTCTGCTCGGAAGTGTTGCTGGTGGCATAGTGGGAGCACTTGGCGGCATGTGGCTTTCTGCGCACGACGGTTACGGCAAGAAAGAGCGCGAAGAGCTGATTGGGGCCAGCTTTGTTGGTGGCATCTCTTTAGGCGCCACGCTCGGCAGCGTTGTAGGCGCAGGTAGCGGAACATGTCCGCGGTCAACCGGAGTCGTATAACGTGTCCTACATAGAGCGAGAGGGTCTGCCGGCAAGCGGAATCAAGCGCAAGCTAGCCGTTGCCGGTGTTTTCTGCGCCTTGCTCGTTCTTATCCCGCTTGGGATGGCGTACTCGGTTTGCTCGTGTCTGAAAGACCTATGCGAGGAAGGCAACTGATGGGCATGTCGTTTGTCTTCCGATGTACTGGTCCGGACGACACCGAACCGTGCGGTCCACCATCGGACTGCAGAGGTTACGATCCGATGCCCGATTGTGATGGGTACTGCCCATCAGAGTCGGATGCACTGCCGTGTGCGGTCGAAGTGACGCGCGACCACACGCCAGAGATTGCGCCTCCGCCGCTGTAAGTATTTGGCTGAGACGGTCGCAGATTTCGTTGCGTTGCGGTTGGGTCTATGGGATTGTCACGGATTTCGTTGCACTGTTGCCCTTCCGTCGCAGGCTTCGTGGTGCTGCGATACGTTTGCGGGCGAACGCAACGGTCGCGATCTTAAATGCGTCGCGCTGCTTTTGCGAAATCTACGTTGGTTGTTGTAGCGCAAGCGAAACGAAAAGCAGCGCCGCTGTCGCAATCTTCGAGCGGTTGCGTTCACCTTATTAATCCGCGCTGTCCCGGGTTTCCAGGTGACCAGGTTCACTTCTTCCGCTTCTTCTTCTTCCACATTTTCATCGTCTCGCGATCGATGAACCTTTTTCCGTTGCAAACTGAGCAACCGTTTTTTTTATTGAGGCATGCGGGACACGGATACAGACCCAGGTCAGGACGAGTTATTTCTTTAGGGTCCTCATCGCCTTGCGTTGGATCCACGCTACCAAGCCTACGACATTTCTACGTATGTTGCGAATGAACGCAGGTCGAGCAATATGTTTCTCCACGTTTCGTCGCAGTTTGACAATGCGCTGCGCTGCACTTGTTCGCTACGTCGCGACTTTAAGGCGCCGCGCAGCCTTTCAATTTGGCATGCGTGGACGGTCGAATCGATTCGAGGCGATTCGCTGCCCTTGCAATCCCCTAGAGGTCGAAACCTTCAAGGCGTTTCGCTGCCACCGTATGACACCCCGTGTCGAACGCTTCAAGGTGTTTCGCTACCGTTTTTGTTGAGACCCCGTGTCGAAATTCTTCAAGGTGTTTCGCTGCCGTAAAGGCGTTTCCCTGCCGTTGCTGTCGAAATTCTTCAAGGCGTTTAGCTGCCCACAGCTTGCCGAGATCTCCAAGGTGTCCCGATACCTTTGTTGAGACCCCGTTTGTGTCGAGATCGGTAGGTCCAACCGTTCCTGCCGAGGATCTTCAAGGTGTCTCGTTACCCTTAGCGAGTAGCGTCCAAAATCGATTTCGCAGACGACTTTTTCGACTTTCGCTTTGCCCAGGCTCCTCCTTTTACTTCTTCGAAAGTGTTTGATTTTTCGCCGTTGCGAATATTTCCGGTCGTTTGCTCACCATTCCACCGGTCGCAAAGTTCTTGCACGTTCGACCCGGGGCCCATCGATTCTTCCCCAGCAAATGCGTTTCGCAAACTCTGCCGGAGCTCGTACACTGCCGCCGTCTGACGATCGGTTTGTACCTCCTTCGTCGTTCTAGCCTCAACACTCAAGTCTGCATCTGATAAAACCACGGTCTTGTACCGACGGGATAGTTTTGCGGACCACACTCGATAGAGCTCTCTCCTCTCTCGCAACGCTTCGCGCCTGGACCCTGCCTCGTAGTCCCAGAGGTGTGCATCACGCAGTTCCCACGTCTGCAAGATGTCGTACGCTTCGCGTGCATCGTCGCACTTTTCCCTCCGCCATCGCATCGCAAGCGCATGAAACGGATCTGGCGACCTCCAATGCGGAATCCTGGCAACCATTGCGGCGAGCCATGGTGCCATGGGTTCCCTGAATGCAGCGATCAGCCTCGGGCGGAGTTCATTCAAGTTCTTGTCTCGCACAGAACGGATTCCGTCTGGCTTACGCAATCCGGTGACCATTCGCGCCGGCAACCGTAGCTCGTCATACTCTCCGGTTTGGCAGTCGAGAGTTCGAGCTACGAGGAGCTCATTTACGGCCGCAGTCCACTCGAGCGATACAGCAATGGCTCCCGTGAGCGACGTATCGAGTGTTCGCGGATGGGCTCCGGGAATATCGATCGTGATCTCGCACGACCATTCTTCACGCAAACCTTCTCGACGCAGAGATACCCGGGCCCACTTGATGGTGGCATTGCTGGGAAGCTCGCGATGGTAGCGAAGTGGAAATGTTGCCCAGATGGGCGCTCGACCTTCGCTACCGATGCGTATCCAGAGCATCCGACACCGGCTCGCAGGGTGTCTGCCGCGAGCAGGCTCCAGGCTCACACGTTCGAGCCGCAGGCGCGTATCCCGAGCCTCGTGGAGCACGGGAATGGTAAGCCCCCCTTGGAGCTGAACGCCGATCTGGCTCTCTCCTGACCAGTATATAAACCGAGGGTCGTTTGGTGTGATGCCGTCTCGACCGTACAGCGGCATCTTGCGGACTTGATCCGAGGCAGCCTCAATCGTTAGGTACGAACCCCAGTAGCAACGCGTGAGAGCACGAGCTCCGCGACGCAAACCAGCGGCCAGTTCTTCGATTTCGTCTACACGAGTCGATGACTCTTTCAATCGTTTGGAACGAAGCGCTGCCAAGGATTTGTAGATCGGTAATCGTTCTGCACCGTTTGTGCGGCTTAGCAATTCGGATGCGGCGCGGATCTCGTCCGTGTCAAATAGTTCTCGTACGGCAGCACGTCTGCCGCGTTCGATCTCCACGTGCAAGTTGCGGTACTCGTGTGCGGCGCGAAACTGATCTCGAACGAGATTAATGTTTTGTGTGGGCGGTAGTAATCCGTACTTGTAGACACGAATCATTTTTCTCCCCGGCTTTTTGTGTTGGTGATATGGTTGTTGTTGTTTGCTGCAACCGTTTGTGCATAGTTGTCGATGTACCATTCCGGAGGTACCCACGAGTCCACTGGTTGCTCATACGAGCCGCATCTAGGACAGTACCCTTCAGGATAATGGATCGATTGAGTATGCTGGCGAAGCAGTTGGCAGACGAGTTTTCCCCACCATTGCTGCATGCGCATCTCGGCGAGCCAGATCCAATCGTGAAGGATCACGACAGCACATCCGGTTTGATTGTACCAGGATTGTGAAAATATGTGAGCCTATCTAAACATTCTTCGCCAACATATCGACCGTTTGATATCCACTTTCGCTCACATCCGCCTTTGTGGTTTTTGGTTTTTTCGCAACGAATGTTGCTGTATGTTTTGGCGCATTGGACTTCAACAGACTCGGCCCATCGGTCGCAACCGTCTTGACCATCTTTTACGCCGAAGAACCCGCAGTCTGTACACGCTATTTGTACGTCAGGAAGGATTCCGTCTGGTTCTCTACATCCTACTTCCTTATGCGTAGGTACCCGATGCTTTTTCACTCTCCACCCCCCAGCATCAACACCGGAGCACCCGGGCGCATGATCGCTTCGGCGATCTGTTCGTGTACCGTTTTGCCGTTGCTGAGCAGTAAATCGGCTGCAAACTCGCGATCGACCGAGCTCAAACCGATTCGTACCGCTTCCAGCTTCGCTTTGACGAGCAGCACAAATCCTCGCCAGCGTTCGCGGCAAGCTTGTTCGTACTGTTTATCCTTGTACTGCTGACGTTTGGCAGAGTCCCATCCGAACCATCCACGCGGATTTTGCTGATCGGGCCTGTTGTTCTCGGCAAGACCACGCTGCGGCATCGGGACGTCGATACGATATTTTTTGCCGGCGATCACGAACATGACCGCAGCGGTGCCGAGCGTGTCGTTGACGCGAAATCCTCGGTCGGTGGCGCCGTATTTGCCGAGCATTGTTTCGAGCTCGGCGCGGGATTTTTCAGCACTGACGTGCGTTCCAGCAGCGTACGGGCGGGTCATGGCTGCACCGGATACGCCTGCGTTGTTGTACCGTAGAATTTCAAGCAACGAGCTGGGACGTTGTGTGCCGACCACGAAGCAAATGCTTCGCACGGAGCATTATTCTTCATGTCTTTTTCAATAATTGTTTCGCGAATCATAAACATAAGAAAGACCGCAATAATCGTGAGTATTACTACCATGACTAGAATCGGAGCGTGATCCGATATCCAGTAACGAGCATTCTGTAGCCTTTTGTCCCATGGTGATGATACAGGTTCTTTCGGCATCTCTGCCGGTTCTCGGTATGCGTTCATTCTACATCCCACACGTCACGAAGACGCGGCCTCCCTGGTCTGAGCAAGTCATGCCGCGACAGAGTTCTGTCGCAGCGATGCACCCGCAGTTGAACGTTTCGCAAGCATTGCAGCCGGCAGGAACCGGCATCGAATAACGCTGTTGGTTGTTTGTTACGACGCAGAACGTTTGTGGTGGAGTTCCCCACCAGTCTTTGCCACCACCCATACCGTTTGGTCCGCAGTCGTAGGACTGAGCCAAGACGCAAATGTTGGCATCCGCGTCTATTGCGCCAGTGTCGGCAGCAGAGGCTTCTGTGGCACTGGACTCCGTTTCTGGAACAGACGCTTCAACCGTCGTCGTTTCTGATGTGCCAGCGTCCGGAATTGCTGGAGCATCGAATGTCAGAGGTGGGCCTGTGTCGGGCACCTGCTCGAGCGTCGAAAACGCTTCTCCTCCGCAGCCGGATCCGCACCATGCGAGACATAGGAGACCTACCCAGCCTAGTGCCGCTACTATGGCGCATTGGGTGAGCCGGATGCCTTCGTGGTCGCGAGGTAGGTACCTCAAAATCGGATGCACGGCAGGACGCACGTGATCCTTCATCCACTCTTCGATAGTCTTGGGAGGCATGGTAAGGTAGCTCCTGCTTATGACTGCTGCTTTGCTGAACCTGCTTCTGGTGTGGTTCTCCAGCGGTTGATGCGAATTGTGATGTACAGAAGTACACCCAGTAAGTTGATTGGGAACCAGAGTACACTAACGAGTATCGCTCGCGATAACGGATAGACTCCGGCATTGACGCTTGGCCGCAAGATTCCGAGCGCAACCAGAAACCCGATGGCGTATTCGGTCAGGGCGAACGCGACCCACCAATTCACAGCAACTTCTCCGGAGGGTAGGTGCCTACGAAATTGCATTCGTAGCAGTGAGCGTTTTTGCACGGATCCATTGCGGTTCGACCGTGGTCGGTCGACATTTGCGCATCACACTCGCACAAGAACGCAGGATGCATCGCTCCGCATTCGGGACAGGACCAATTGATAGTGTTGGCTTGCGAAATTTGTGTCGTACGCGACGAGTGTCTAAAATGTTTTCCGCCTCTACCGAGTCCCATTACAGTATGTCCCCTTCCAGCATGAGCTGCGCTCGGCAATGAGCTCGCAATCGCCACACCTGAAAACAGGTAAGCGTGTTTCTTCGTGGGCTGAAAGAACGCTTCCACGCATCGATAATCGCGGCTTCGTAGGCGCTATCGCTGAATATTTCGCCATCCGAATTGAGTTCAGCAATTTGCGTGGCATGAGCAGTAACATCCGGATCGGTTTCGAACAGACGTTTGGAGAGCCAAAGCTCGCGATCAATGAGCTCGATCCGCTGGATCTGTTTCCGCCAGGTGCCTACAAACGTGTCGAGCGCTAGGGCAGACACGTGCAACTCCGGACGGTAACGTTTGCGATGCAGTGTGGAGCGCAATGTGCCTCACACGCCTTGTAATCCGACGGCGAAATCGTTACGCATTCGTGAAAGGCACTTGTCAGGACTGCACCACCGAGAAATGCGGCAGTAAATCCGAGCCAGAGCTTCACACTTGTTAGCTGTTCTTCAAACATCGAGATTGTCGGTTTTTGCTCTCGCAGCGATACGCTCGAGTAACATTGCTAGCAACGGAACATCATCTGATGCTGCCAAACGTGAGAACATTGGATGTAAAAAAGTTCTAGCAACGCGTTCGAAATAGTCTGCGTCCATTTCTTGTTCTGGTCTTTTGTTCAAATAACTCAGGTCTTTCATTTTCATTCTCCCCAGTGAGCATCCGAAACGCGGGCGATAGTGGGGGGTATCCAGACGCGGCGCATCGGATGCTCACTGCGAAGAACGATCGTAGTAATCGGGCCAATGCGGCATGAAGATGCACGCAAGTCCAGCCATGAGCATGATTGTTGACAGATTGATCATGAATGTATCGGTCATGGTATTTGCTTATGTTTCATTGGTGGAAACGACGTCGTAGGCAACTAATGGCACCATCAAGAAACCGTTGTCCACGATATAGTGGCGGTGTCCGTTCGGACAGTCATCAAACGACTTGCCCGCGTTCGTGCCTCGCACGAGCACGGTCCGCGTAGTTGGCTCGCCGCACGCATGGCACGGATACGATTCCGTGGCAAGCTGCCAAACGAGAGCTTTCGCGCCTTTCGCGTAGGCTCGGTAGTAGGTGTCGCGTAGTTGCTCCGGCAGTTCCGTTTGTTCGAACGCCTGCGCATTGATCGCCGGCTCGTCCCATTCTGAGGCTCCGTCTACGAGTGTAGCGAGTACCGTAGCGAGCCCATGTTCTTGCAGCACGCTTGCCACATCGTCTCGTCCGTCGTGGTCGCCTTTTTCGATAGCATCCGAAGTTTGAATCGTTTGAGTGGCCATCGTCTCATCCTCCTTCGTGGATTCCGCGTTTCATTGCCTTACCGTTCGCACCGTGCTCCTGTACCGTCTGCTACGGATAGCGGACCATGGTAACGCCTTGCGATTCGATCGTTGTGTCGCTCGTACGCCGCTGTTGTCGCGGCTAGAGCGATGCGATTTTGCGACTCGGCCGCTTTGCGACGTGCTCGGTCCCGTTCCAGCGCTTTGCGTGCGTCATGATTCATGACTTCTCCGTTTGTTCGGGCCACACGATGGCACCTTTTGCAGGTTCGCCGTCGAGACTTCGGATTGCTTGCCATGCTGCGAGCTCACTATCGAACGGTCCCATGCGTCGTATCAATTCGCAGCGTGCAAAATACCTCACTTCTTTCTTTTGATTCTTCACGCGAGATTCCTTTCTTTGAGCCATTCGAGCATGCCCGGAAACGGTTCTTTGGCCCACGGCAAGCGACTGCACGGTTTTTCTTCGGTCGGTTCGGTGCAGTTTTTACCCGGACCGTCGTTCTCTGCTCCGCGCATCAAGAATGCGGAGCTACCGCATGCTTTCCTCGCGTTGGCAGCGGTTACCGCCCACGCTTCCCAGTCGACGCGGATGACGGGGGTCACTTTGCTACCCTCGCCTTCGGAAAAGCCCGCTCGGTGGCAGGGTGTGCCGATCGCGCCGACGGTACAGCGATAGCGCTGCCAGGTACACCGAGGCGAGCGAACATAGCTCGCACGTTCTTGGCCTTCGTTTCGGCCGCTTCAAACGATTCGCAGTCGATGCGGGAGATCGGCTCTAGTTCGTCGAATACGACCACTGTCCAGGTTGGTCGAATCATGGGAGCACCGAAATTGCTCGGAAGTATTCGACGGCTTCGCGTGGCGTGAGTCCTGCTTTCATTAGTGCACCGTAGGCTTTCACCTTGGGTTGCTGGGCGTGGTACTCGGCTCGTTTGTCGCCCGCTTGCTGGCGACGCTGGACATCAGCGGCGTATTCGTCCGCAAGCGAGCGAATGTGATCACGAAGGGCGAGGTCAATCATTGAACTATCGCCAGAAAGGCGCTCTCAGCTTGCTGTTTCGCCGCGACAACATCCGTTCCGATGCCTTCACGAAGCGAGTTGAAGGGGTGATTTCCGTGAAGTGCCAGGATGTACCAATCGGCAAACGATCCACGGTCGGTTAGTGTAACCTGATATGTGCGATCCGTAAGTTCGGGATGTCCAGTCAGGTGTTGCACGCCGCAGTATGGCGCGGTCCACAAAAGGGCCGTCATGTCTGGCCCGTTTTCTTTTCAGCCATCATTCGATCAACAAGGCCGATCGCTTTGACTCTCGTTCGCCGAACATGAATCGGACACGAATCGTCTTCACAAAGGACCGCGACGAGCTCCCTGTCTTCGGGCCATCCGACAACCGTTGCGTAACGGCCAGGTTTGCCGGGAACGTTACTCTGTACCAGGACAGAGTCGCCAATTCGATAATCAACTTTACCGTAAGTCATCGTCGCCCCGCGTGTTTAGGTGACACAATGATGTCTTCCGTGTCCGATACGGTGGCGCCTGCGTACCATGCCGCCCGCTCGTACATATCGATCACGCCTTGCGTTTCGCCCTTCGCGACTTGCTCGCGGAGATTCGCCAGCGCAACGTCTTTGCTCGTCGCTGCCTCGTCTGCCTCGGTTATTTCAATAAATATCCTTGCTCTTCTACACTGCCCACCTTGAGGGCGATCGTGATCGTGTTCCGGACGCGGTCCGATATGCGTTGACGGCGTCCACCACCCTGTTGCACCGCAGTGCAGACACGGACCCCACCTTGATTGAGGCGTTTTCACGATTGTACCCCCATAATCCGCGCGTAATCCGCCGCTTCGTCCGCCGCTTTCTTCGCAGCGTCAAACGCTTCTCTACCGTCGTAAATTCGCTTGAGCACCCACGCTGCCAAGCGGTAGCGTCGCTCGGCACGTAGGGCGCGAGTAGCGTTATCCCAGCCTCCGATAGATTCACCACGAACCGTCCGCTTCTCCGGGTGGCTCAAGTCGTAAGCCCGGATACGATGCGCATCGTCTGCCATCCTGGCCATGCATCGCCAGGCACTACAGCCGGACCACTCCACCCAGTCGCGAATCAACAGGTCGCAATCCTCGATTGTTCTCACGACTTGCGCTCCCTTCGATAGACGATGAATGTCCCTTCCTGGGTAACGTTCGCCCATACACGATGCCATCCAAATTCGAACATTGCATCGTCAACGTCTTTTGCAGACATGTCACGTGGATCCGTGTTCACTTCGCGAGTCGTATATTCGTAGCGACTGTTCCTAAATTCCACTCGGATACCCCTATCCTTTCGTTTGCCTCCCACGAAGCACGGGCAATCCGTGCGCCGTAGGCGAGAACCGAAATCCCGCGCAATCGATGCGAAGTCTTTGCCGCTACATGACGTCCTCCTTCCAGTTCTTCCCGGTCGCCTCCCGCTACCCCGGTCGACTACCCCGGGGCAGCAAGAGACGAACGAGCTAGAATGCCATTTCGAGCAACTTCCCCGCAGCCTTGTCGACGGCCGATCGGTCATCGGCGAATCCGGTTCGCTGCGAAGCTTGCGTGAGACCCGCTACGACACCCCAAAGGGCGCGAGGATTGCCGTACCAGTCGGTGTGCTCCTCCGCGACAGTCAACGCTTCCGCAACACGGCCCTTGGAGAGAATCGGTAGACTATGCGTTTTTGCATAGCTGAGGATCGCGCTTAGCACTTCGTCTTTGCTGTTTCCCAGCACCATGTTGCGTGCCGCAACGATCTTCGCTTCTTCCTCGGGCGCTGCATCGTGGTAGCGCCGCAATTCTGCCTCGAATCCGCGGAACGCTCGCGCCATGGTGCCTTCCCCGATGTGCCGGACGCGGATCTCGTGGACACCCGTTGCATTCCACACAATGTGATTTCCACACACTGCCTGCATGAGGAAAAACGTCACTGACAAGGCAGCGTCGCCCACTTCGGAGTTGCGTACGAAAATACCACGCATGAGACTGCCACCTGCACCGTCCGAGACCACCCGATCTGGCGCGACCATGAACGCGAACATGTCGTGATCCGAGGCGTACAGTCCCGAGGGGGCGATTTCGGACCCTTCACGAAGGTTGATTTGCCCTGGCAGAATATCGTCCGCCGTAGCAATTCGGGTAGGGCCCTCGTAGCCTGGCGGAGTCCTTCCGGCGGGCGTTCTCCACCCGTGGAGTTTTTCCAGCATTTCCACAACATCCGCGTCCCATACGCGATCGTAGCGATCGGAAAGAATGGCGCGAGCCGTCAATTGGCCGTTCTTGTGGAACAGGATTGACCGATCGGACCGTTCCAATTTCGCGGCACGCTCGATTGACGCTGTCAACGCTTGCGCCGCGACGCTTGCGGGAAGCTCGCGAAGGTAGCCAGCTGGCGCGCCAGCGCTTGCGGCAAGCTGGCCGAACGCGTAGTGAGTGAAGTGTGCCGGACGGCCCTCGGGGCCTACCAGACAGACGTCCTCACCCACACCTACCGCGGAAAGCTTCGCGAAGGGAACGGTTGCCACGGCTGAGCCGTCGCGACTCGATTCGCAAGATTGACGCATGTCGGAAAGATTCCAGAAACGTTCGTCCGCTGGACGCTTTGCCCACTGCGAACTTGCAGCCATGAGATTTGCTGACATTGGATACCCCGGTTCTACGGCTCGATTGCCGCGGTGTAGACAGGCAAGAAACCCGACTACACCGCGAGAGGCGAGCTACCGATCGCGTGTAGAACCGGCGTTGCCTGCAAATTCGCTTACGCCGTTCGTGGGCGGGCCCGCACGACCCGCTCGCCCTGCCTGTTCGTTCGCCTTGGCTTGCTCTGGTGCCAGGACATCGATTCCCGCGTCGGTGGCTTGGAACATGGGAGCGGACAGTTTGCCCGAAAGCGTGATCAGTCCGCCACCGAGGAGCGATACGATCTCGACTTGGAAATCCGCCGCATCCAGGTTGTCGGCTGCGCTGCGATTGCCTTGTGCCACGATCTTAAGGATCGTTGTCTCGTGCCTCGAAAGCTTGTGTTGCTTGGCCATTGGATACCCCTATTCTTTGACCTGTTGTGCGGCTCGATTGCCGCCTACTGCGCTCGGGTTAGCGGGCGCAGTGAGCGATAGGCGAGACTAAACCGGGTATTCGCGAACAGAATACGGAAGGCCGGCTAGATTTGCTTGTGCCCAGCGATCGGCTTCCGCTTTGCTCGCGAATGCACCGCGTGTCAGCGTGGAAAACGGTCCTGTAGACTCGGTAGGATGCCACTCTGTTGCGCCAGACTCGGCATACGGGATGACTACGGCATGGTAGCAAGGCAGGATTGTGTTTGAACACACGATACGCATGTTCCCTATCTTGATAGGTGTAGCGTCCAAAGATTTCGGCTCTTCCATTTGTCTCCCCTTTCCGTCAGTTAGACGGCCCTCGGCCGCGGGTTATTCACCCTGGATAACTGTTCCGTTAAAACGGCAAGGACGAGCAATCGGATTCTCCTGCGAATGTGTGAGCCATCCTAACCCGGATGGGCATCCGCAAGAATCATCGGGACATTCTTGCTGGCTAGCGTTTACGCGAGCGTTACAGCAAGCGCAGTAAACATCCGGCGTACGCGACTTACGTTTCGTTTTCACGTTCCTACCCCTTCGTTTTGACGTCGCCACGACGGCGACTTGAGGATTGCTGCTGGGATCCCAACACGGCAAGCGCCGGAATTGTCACGGTGCGGAAAGCTGTAGGCAGTACACCTACAGATACCCTTTGCCTTCCGTTGCCACCTACAGGCAGGGCGTCCGGGGCGGCAATTCTTGCCGTGGTGTAATATCCCGTAGCATCCTGTTTTCCGTGTCATACAAGTTAGACGTATCGGAGGGTCGAAAGATTCAAGGGTCCGATCTTTTTTTTCGATCCGTTGTGACTGTAAAAACGGCATTTCGTTATTATAGTATCACTGTAAAAACGAGACGACAGAAACCCGCGAGCGAGAGCCCTATTCATCTTGATTGGAGTTGCCCGCCAATCCCTGTTTCTGCCGTCTCGCCACCCATTGTTAGACGGACTGCACCGTAAGTCAAGCCATGCGTTTTTGCGTTTCTGACATGCGTTTTTGCATAGGGAGCCCCAACCGTTCCAGCCGAACGCCTGGCAAAAACCGCAGCGTTCGCGGGGTAGCTCCGGTTATTTGCCTGCCTAAGCAACAATTCTCGATCGCAATCAATTGTTGTGTATGCGTGTGTAGTTATTGCATAAGTATATGATATTATTGAGTTTTTCGTGTTTTCGCAAGTTTACGAGATGAGTGTGATTAGGGGTCTTATCTAGGATCTGGCTTGTAAGTGCCGGAAATTGTGGACTGGCTCACCATGCCGCGCAGCGAAGCGGCGAAGCCTTCGGGACTGCGTTAGCCTGCGGACATGTCCGAAACAGAAGATTCTGTACTCGTTTGCGCCGAACCGGCTCCACCGCACGTCGAAATAGTACCGATTGCGCCCGCAGAACTGGCCCGCCAGCGCGGTTCGAAGGCGTCTCCTGCAGCGATGTACCTGGCTAGCCTGTCTACCGAGCCGAGCCGGCGTACTGCACGCCAGTCAATGCAGAGAATCACCAGGGTTTTCGGATACAAGGGTCTGTCCGACTGGATCCATTTCCCGTGGGAGCGTCTCGATTACGAGGCCACCATGTTCGTCCGAGCCAAGCTAATCGAGACCCATGGGCCAAGCACTGTGCGGCTAACGCTTACGCAGCTGCGAATGGTGCTTCATTTCGCATTCCAGCAAGCGTTCATTACGCACGAGCAGTGGGCTAGGGCCACCACGTGGCCGAAAGTGCCAGGCAAGTCGATCGAGCGCGGTCGATCCATGACGGACGACGAGCTCGGGACCCTGCGGTCGTACCTGGACGAGCTTCCTGGGGCCTACGGCGAGCTCATGACGGCTATGTTCGCCGCTGGACTCGGTGGAGGACTACGCAGGGAGGAGATTTCGCGCCTACACCACTCGGCGCTCCAGCCAGACGATCTCTTGCTCGTCTACGGCAAAGGTCGAAAGGAGCGCAAGGTGTCGCTCCTTGGCGGCGCGTCCGACGACATTCGGCGCTGGATGGCGACTCGAGCAAAGCTCGGCTTCCGCACAGAGAACCTTCTGGTGAGCTTGTGGGCGGACGGCAGGCACATGGATCGCCCAATCTCGCCTGGAGCCGTAGCCGAACGCGTAACCGATGTGTTCAAGGCGATCGGTTTCAAAGGGCTCACGACCCACGATCTGCGCCGAACCTACGCAACACGAGCGCTAGAGGTTGGCGACGTATTCGCAGTGCAGCACCTGATGGGACACGCTTCGCCAGCGACCACCGAGAAGTACGATCGTCGTGGCGAAAAAGCCGGCATACGGGACG
>Ga0210404_10000063_pt1 | contig 84642 bp, 80 predicted proteins | sample IncBWH28MmetaG_FD_155455 | JGI IMG/M metagenome (GOLD analysis project Ga0210404, IMG submission 155455) | Forest soil microbial communities from Barre Woods Harvard Forest LTER site, Petersham, Massachusetts, United States - Inc-BW-H-28-M | ecosystem: Environmental > Terrestrial > Soil >... | reverse complement strand
TTCGATGGTTTCCAGGTGAACAATCTGCGCTTCAGCCGGCTCGGCACTTCGCTCTATCTCCAACTGCAGAAACTCGACTTCAAGAGCAAGCCCATAGCGCGGCTCATTGACCGGCTGAACACGCGCTGGCTGCGCATGTCGTCCAAGGTCTCCGCGGGAGCCCTGCACTACGCCCGCCAGCATGGCGCTGACCGCATTTTCTGTGGCCACACCCACCAGGCCGTCCACGTCGAACAGGACGGAATTCACTACTACAATTCAGGTGGCTGGGTCGATTCCCGCCTGACCTTTCTCACCGTTGACGAACAGGGGGTTCAAATCCATGAATTTAACGAGCATGACTCCAACGAGCATGAATACGACGAGCGAGCTGACGATCGTGATTCCAGCCAAGAACGAGGCGAAGCTGATTCCTCGTTTGCTGACTTCGCTGACGAATCAGGACTACTCGAAGATGTCGAGTACGAAGGTGTTGGTCGCTGACGCCAACTCAACCGACGGCACTCCGGAGATTGTTCTAGGTTTCCGGGACCGCCTGAACGTTAGCGTGATCCGCGGCGGAATGCCCTCTGTCGGCCGCAACCTGGGCGCGGCCCATGCCGATAGCACCTACGTTCTCTTTCTCGATGCCGACATCGAACTGGCGCATCCCTCCGTGATCCGCCGCGCCGTCGAACTGGCCCAGCGCAAGCAGCTTCATTGTGTCACCACGAACATCGTTTGCCGCGGAGGCAATTGGATCGACAAACTGTTCTACGCCGGCAACGACTTCTTCCAGTACCTGTCGCGTCTGCATCATCCCTTCGCAACGGGAATGTTCATGCTGTTTGATCTGAAGAAATTCCGCGAACTCCGCGGATTCCACGAGCAGGTTCTCTTTGCCGAGGACTACCTGCTCAGCCAGCAAGTAGGCCGAAAGCGCTTCGGCATAGTCCGCGGCGGCGTCTACACCACCAACCGCCGCTTCCAGAAAATGGGACATCTGCGAGTAGGCTGGCTGTTTCTGAAAACTGCGATGAACTACTGGAATGAAAACTACTTCCTGCGCGACCACAAATACTGGCAGACCTAAGCTGCACCCTGATCCTGTTTCCTCATGCAAGAAGCTAAGTGTCCGCTGGTTGATTTCCTTCAGCGCAGAATCGTCCCTCAGAACCGCCACACAATTCCGGTCGAGCCCCGGTACTCATTCTGGTTCTGGCTGAGCAGGTGCGTATGCACATAGTCGAACTGCAGCCGCCAGGAAAAGTTCTTGAAAGGAAGCTTGCGATCTACGCCAGCGCCGAGATCGAAAGCGGTGGGATGGTACGTGTTGCCGCCCGACTTGGTTCGTTGAATCCCGCCCATCGCATGCACGAACGGACGCCACTTTCCGTAGTTCATCGAAAGCCGTGGTCCAACGACCACGTTGTACTGTTGAATTGTTCCTGAGTCCGCCGCACCCTTGGTATAAAGGCCGCTGCCATCCAGCACGATTCCAATATACGACAAGCGGCGCAACGGGAATGCTTCAACTGAGCCATCCCATCCCCGGAACGCTAATCGGTTCACCACGTCGACGGAATCGGCGTAGGCAACTCCGGCATAAACGTTCCCGCTCGGGATGAGTTGGGCTTTCGATGGGGTTGGAAACAGCGTCAAGCTCAGGAACGCCAGAACCACGGCAGCGGTTTTCGACACGAAGATGAGTCCTCCCCGGCAATCATGCCAGCAGCAGATTCTACCTGAATGCGCGAAGTTCGTTAGATGCTCTTCGTTGGATGCCGTGGAACGGACGCCCAGGATGCCCTGTCCCCAAATTTGTGCGGGTGCAGGACTGGGACGCCAGACAAAAAATTACACTCTTTTCATGATTCCGAAACCCCTCGGCGAGCGTCTATCTATTAGCATGGAATCTTCAAACACAAATTGGCAATCATATCCGCAGCCGCAGCACCTGGCTGCTCTCGCAGCACCATATAAGGAGTCCAAGTTGAAACTCAGTTTGGAAACTCGCAATCGCGGTGATGTGATGGTCGTTCACTGCCAGGGGCGCATCGTCTATCGCGACGAGGCCGCTGCCCTTTCGCGCCTGGTCGCTGAAATCCTCGAAAACGGCGGCAAGGTGGTTCTCGATCTTAGTGGCGTCAGCTCTATCGACAGTGCCGGCATCGGCGAACTCGCTTTCTTGCACACCACGGCGCAATCCCAAAACGCGGACCTAAAGTGTGCCAGCCCCAGCCCCCTCGTGCGCGAACTGCTGGATCTTACCAACCTGGATTCAGTCCTTGAGATTCATCCCAGCCTGGGCGAAGCCCTGGCCGCCTTCCATTCCGCAGAAGCCTGCGCCGACTGCTGATCCGGCTCTTGTAGGGAAACATGTGGGGACAGCCGCCCTCGGCTGTCCGCCGGGCGAAGCCCGGCTGCAGCTGCCCGGTCTCGCTCTGGCCTTTCCTCCTTAGCTCTCCCGCTGAAACCGATACCGCCCCGCCCGCTCCAGCGCCACTGCCTCGGCCACTTTCAGAAACGCCCGCGCCGCATGCGAGAGTCCCGCCTCCTTGCGGTAAATCAACCGCAGCTTGCGTTGCACCCGCAGTTCCCGCACCGGAATGCGTACCAGCTCTCTCCGCGCCAGTTCCGCCTCCACGCTGATCTCCGGCATGAAGGCCACGCCGTTCCCCATGGCGACAAACTGCTTGATGGCCTGCAACGTCGGCAGCTCAAGACCCATGTGCAGCGGCGTCTTGTGCTTCTGAAACGTCTGCAGAACCTTCTCGCGGTAGGGTGACGAAACAATATGCGCCACAAACGACTCCGCCCCCAGTTGCCGGATGCTCACCTCCCGCGCCGTGGCCAGCGGATGTTTCGGCGGCACCACCAGCACCAACTCGTCCAGATAGGTCACAACCGAATGCAGCCGCGGTTCCTCCGGTTTGTACGACAGCACGCCCAGTTCGGCGCTGTGCTGCAACACATCGTCCGGAATGCGGCTGCCCAGCGCCCGCAGCACCGTAATCTTGATCATGGGATGCAGCCGCCGGAACTCAGCCAGCACCGGCAGCAGGTAAAGCGCCGTGAATTCATTCGCCGCGATCACCAGCTTGCCCTTCTGCAGTTCCCGCAGGGACGCCAGCGATTCGTGTGCGTCATGGCGCAGGTTCAGCAGCTTCTCAGCGTACTCGTAGAGCACTTGCCCGGCGTCGGTGAGAACGCCTTCCCGTGACGAACGGTCCAACAAAGCCTCGCCCAGTTCATCTTCCAGCTTGCGGATGGTCTGGCTTACCGCCGACTGGGTGCGGTGAAGCTTCTCCGCGGCACGGGAGAACCGGTGCTCCCGTGCCACCGCCAGAAAGACTTCCAGCTGCGAAAGCTCCATCTGTTATCCTCTTATGTAATCTTCACGATCCATTAGTACACCTTATTCTATAACACTGTCTAATGATCAATGAAGAATTATAAGTTTTGCTTCAACCTCCCCGCCCCGTACCATAGACAAGCAAGGCAAACGCAAAGCAGAGCGCGCCAAACCAAGTTTCGTCGAAGGAAGACTCATGGCCACGGACCCGGTCCGCATCACCGTTTTCGACACCACCCTGCGCGACGGAGAACAGTCGCCCGGTTGCAGCATGAACCACCAGGAAAAGTTGCGCCTGGCGCACCAGCTCGACCGTCTCGGCATCGACGTGATCGAAGCCGGATTTCCCATCGCCTCCGATGGCGACTTCGCAGCCGTGAAGGCCATAGCTGCGGTCATCCGCCGCCCCATCATTGCGGGATTGGCCCGCGCCTGCCGCCCGGATATTGAGCGCGCCTGGGAAGCCTTGAAGGACGCCGCCCGCCCGCGCATTCACGTCTTCCTCGCCACCTCCGACATTCACCTGAAACACAAGTTGCGCATCACTCGTCAGGAATGTCTGGCCCACGCCCGCGAAGCCGTAGCCTTCGCCAAGACCCTCTGTGATGACGTTGAATTTTCACCTGAAGACGCCACGCGAACCGACCCTGAATTCCTCTGCCATGTGCTCGATGCGGTCGTCGAAGCCGGCGCCACCACGCTCAATATCCCAGACACCGTCGGCTACACCGTGCCTTCCGAATTCGGAGAGCTGATCGCAACCATCCGCCGCCGTGTAAAGGGAATCGAGAACGTTACCATCTCCGCCCATTGCCACAACGATCTCGGCATGGCGGTAGCCAATACCATGGCTGCCATCTCCGCCGGAGCCCGCCAGGTCGAGTGCACCATCAACGGCATCGGAGAGCGCGCCGGCAACGCTTCGCTCGAAGAGATCGTCATGGCCATGCGGGTTCGTCACGATCGCTATCCCTACGAAACGGCTATCGCCGCGGAACAACTGTTCCCCGCCAGCCAGTTGCTGAGCGAGATCACCGGCGTCCCCGTGCAGCCCAACAAGGCCATTATCGGACGCAACGCCTTCGCCCACGAAGCCGGCATCCATCAGGACGGCATGCTCAAGAATCCGTTGACCTACGAAATCATGACCCCGCAATCCGTAGGCGTGCCCGACTCCAAACTCGTGCTGGGCAAGCACTCCGGCCGTCACGCGCTCGCCATCCGCTGCGAACAACTCGGCTACCAGTTCGACCGCCGCGCCCTTGACGACATCTATCGCCGCTTCGTCCGCCTCGCCGATAAGATCAAGCACGTCGAGGATCATCACCTGCTGGAATTGATCCGCGACACTCACAAGCCCGCGGCATCGGCCACTCCGTTGTTTGAACCGCTACCTACAGCGGTCGCTGCCAGCGTCTCGAGCCCCGAAACACTCCGGCCGTTTCCAATGGCGCCGCAAGCCAACGCTTTCGGTGTGCCAGTCCCCGCCGATCACCACCACGATCAGCAACAGGAAGACTATCTCTGGGGCGTGTAGGCGATTGGGTAATCTGGTAATTTAGTAATTGAGCAATTTGAAATTAGAATCAGCCGTCGCTGCCTCACGATTCAAGACTTAAAATTACAAAATTGCGAAATTTCCCAATTACAAAATCCCCGCATGCTCCTGAAGTTGACCATCCTCCCCGGCGACGGTATCGGCCCCGAAGTCACCGAACAAGCCGTCCAGATCCTGCAAGCCGTCGCACAAGCATTCGGCCATCAGCTCCAACTCCAACAAAAAAACATCGGTGGCGCAGCCCTGTCAGCCTCGAATGATCCCTTGCCGCCCGATACAATACAAGCGTGCCTTTCTTCCTCCGCAGTCCTGCTCGGCGCTGTAGGAAGTCCGGCGTTCGATCACTATCCCAGCCACCTTCGCCCCGAAGCCGGACTCCTCCGCCTGCGCCGCGAACTCGGCGCTTACGCCAACTTGCGCCCCGCCATCTGTTTTCCCGCGCTCGAAGATTGTTCCCCACTCCGCGCTGATCTGGTTCGCGGAACCGACATCATGATCGTCCGCGAACTGCTCGGAGGCCTCTATTTCGGCGCTCCCCGCTCGATCACAGGCGAGCCCGGCACCCGCATCGCCACCAACACGATGACGTATGGCGAACCGGCCATCGAGCGCATCACACGCGTCGCCTTCGACCTCGCGCTGAAACGCCGCAAGAAAGTTCTTTCCGTCGACAAAGCCAATGTTCTCGAGTGCTCCCGCCTCTGGCGCGAGGTCGTCACTCGCTGCGCCAAAGATTATCCCGGCGTGCAACTCTCTCACATGTATGTGGATTCCGCTGCCATGTCGCTGGTGCAGCATCCCAAAGACTTCGACGTGATCCTCACCGAAAATATGTTTGGCGACATTCTCTCCGACCAGGCCGGCGGAGTAGTAGGCTCGCTCGGCCTGCTCGCCTCAGCCAGCATCGGCGGCCCGGTCGGTGTGTACGAGCCGGTCCATGGCTCCGCGCCCGACATCGCCGGCAAGGGAATCGCAAATCCCCTCGGCGCAATTCTTTCCGCCGCCATGCTGCTGCGCCATTCCTTTCAATTGGAGGCGGAAGCCGCCTGCATCGAGAACGCCGTCAGCGCCGTACTGAATAAAGGCTCTCGCACCGCCGACTTGGTCAGAGGCGCGGAAAAACCGACGCCCACCTCCGAGATGGGGCGTCAGGTTGTTGAAGCGGCGAAGGAATTGGTTTCGATGGCAAAACGGAAACCCGCCTGAGGAGTTTTCTAGCGGTGAATTCCTGACAGATCTGATTCTCAAACTCTCGGCGTGGGCCCCCCGGGCAACGTCTTAACCGGCTGCGCGCCGACTGCGGACCCCCCATCATACTTCCCCGTCAAGTCATACCAGCGGATGCGCACCATCTCCTGAAACATGCGCGCCCCGTCCATCAGGGGATTAATCCGTGTCCCTCCGACGTGTCCCCATTGCACCGGCACCTCCTCCACGCGGAACCCAAACTTGCGCGCCAGAAAAAGAATCTCCGGATCGAAGCCCCAGCGCTCGATGCGCTGCAGCGGCAGAATCGTCTGTGCCGCCCGCCGCGTGAATGCTTTGAAGCCGCATTGCGTGTCTTTGTATCGTAGCCCAAGAATGATCCGGTTCAGCCCATTGAAGATTCTTCCGAAAAGTTGCCGGTGCAGCGACTGCCGCTGCGTCTGCAATTCCGCGCGCAACCACCGCGAACCGATGGCGATATCCGCCCCCGCCGCCAGCGCCTCCACCAATTTCGGCATCTCTTCGATTGGCGAGGACAAATCCGCGTCGCTGAACACCACCACCTCGCCCCGCGCATTCAGCATCCCATTGCGCACCGCATAACCTTTGCCCCGGTTGCCGGGATTCTCCACCAGCCGCAACCGGGGATCCTTTTCGGCAAACCCGCGCACCATCTCCGCCGTGTTATCCCGCGACCCATCGTTCACCACGATCACTTCCGCATTCCATCCCTGCGAGCCCACGTATTCCAGCACCTTCTCCACAGTCGCCCCCAGGCGCTCGCCTTCGTTGTAGGCCGGGATGACGATGCTGTAAGTGACGTCCTTCAATCTAATCACCGTAAAAAGGCGTGGCCATTGTACGTCGGAAAGACCCGGCTCAGAAACCAGAAACTGGAAACCAGAAAATGAGAACTGAGAACTGAGAACTGCCTTCTTCACGCTACGCTGCGTTTTTCCACCAGCATGCTGAAAAACTCATTCACCAGTTCGGTGTCCCACAAGCCCTGGCGGGCTTCCTCGCGCATCGTGAGCGCGGCCTCATCATGCGACAGCGCGGGCTTGTAAGGCCGCGCCGTGCACAGCGCATCGTACACGTCCACCACCTGCAAAACCCGCGGCAGCAGCGGGATCTCGCCCGCCCGCAATCCGTCGGGATACCCCGACCCATCGGCATGCTCATGATGATGCCGGATGATCGGCAGCACCAGCCGCAGCGACTTCAGCGGCTTGCAGATATTCTCCCCGGTCACTGGGTGCTGCTTCATAATCTCCCACTCCTGAAGCGTCAGGTCGCTGCCTTTTCTCAGGATTCCGTCCGGTACTGCGATCTTGCCCAGGTCGTGCAGATACCCGCCGCGCCGCAACGCCACGATCGAATCTTCTTCCAGTCCCAGATGCTGTCCCAAATCTCCTGCTCGAGATGCCAGCCGCTCGCAATGCCCCTCGGTGTAAGGGTCGCGGCTTTCCACGATCAAACCCAACGTGCAAAGAACAGAATCCGCGGTCTCCAGTTCATCGGTGAATTCCTTAACCCGCAGCAGCGACTTCACCCGCGCGGTCAACTCTTCCGCCAGAACCGGCTTGTTCAGGAAGTCGTCCGCTCCAGCTTCAATTCCGCGCACCTTGTCCGCGCTGTCGGTCAATCCCGTGATCAATACAAAAGGAATCAGCCGCGTTGCGGGGTCGCTCTTGAGCTCGCGGCAGAATTCATAGCCCGATTTCCCCGGCATTCTCACGTCCGACAGAATCAGGTCAGGCGCTTCCCGCCTCACCTCAGCCTCGGCCTGCTCCGCGTTCCCCGCCGTCACCACGTCATAGCCGCGCTGAGTGAGCAACTGGCTCATCAGGCCGGCAATGGTGGGATGGTCGTCCACCACCAGAATCCGCGGAACACGCCGCCCCGCCGAAAAGCTGCTCATCTCCTGATCAGAAGCCGCGCCTCGCTGCGAAGTTGTCCGGGCTTCACCGCTCACAGCCCATCGGAAATCGTGAGGGAAACTCATCGCGCAGTAGCTATTTCTAGTAATTCTACTGCAACTCAACCCCACCACGCGGACGCACCATGCCGCAAAGCCGTCAATTGCCTCCGTCGACCCAATCCCCGCCCCTGTCCCACTTCGGAACCCCACTTAGGACATCGCTCTCGATTTGTGACCTCTAACCTTGTTCTCCACCCTATTTTCTGCTTAACCTCGGCCATGCTCCGTATCTTACAATCCCGCCTCCGGATGGCTTTGCTGCTCTTGATCTTTGTAGTTGAAGCAGGCGCTGTCCTCGCCGCCACAAAACCACACATCATCACATTCGGTAAGTGGACCACGGTCCAGTGGTTCTCCGGCGCAGGGGACGACCAGCCCCTCCCCTTGAAAGTCCGGCCTCTCCTGGTCGACGCTCATGTCAAGGAATTCACTCTCGGCCCCGTTCACGACATCACCGACCGCCTGTTCGTAGTGCGGCGCGCTTTCCGCGTTAACGACAGCCTTCCCCAGGAATCCACCTCTCCACCGCACTGGCAATGGCAACGCGGTGGATGGCTTCTCGTCGACCGCACCACCGGCCACATTTCCCCCATCAACCTTCCCGAGTTCGACGCCCTCTACTCCGCCGCCAGTTGGTACCGTGACTACGCTGCCTACTGCGGCGTCTCCGATGACGGCAAGAAACTCTACGCCGTCGTCGCCCAAATCAGCCGCCGCAAGCCAATTCTCAAGAAGCCCATCGAGGGTGAGAACATCGCCGACAAAGAAACGAAAGATGCCACCCCGGATTCCGCCTGCCTCACGCCCGTCTGGCAACGAACCCCGACTCGCGTAACTTTCGAACCCACAGGTGCCCCCAAACAAACTTTTGCCATCCGCGGCCACACAGTGGACCTGTTGAATCAAAGTGACGAAGAAGACGAAGAAGCCTCGAAATAAAAGAGACTTTACCCCGCTCGATCGGTCCAATTTCTGAGAACTGAGAACTGAGAACTGAGAACTGAGAACTGAGAACTGCTACATCGCCTCCACCGCCGGCAATTCCTCCGCGACAGTTCTCTCCTTCACCTTGGCGCTGGTCACCAGAATCACCGACAGCACCACAATCGCACTCCCCATCACAATGAAGCGGTCCACCCGCTCGTGCAGAATCAGCCAGCCCAGAAATACCGCCACCACCGGATTCACATAGGCATAAGTCGACACCTTCGACGTAGGCACGTGCTCCAGCAGCCAGATGTAAGCCGTGTATCCGACCCACGATCCGCACACCACCAGATACAGCACCGCACCCATCCCGCGCGGCGTCCACGCTACCCGCGCAAAATCTCCCAACGCCAATGCAAACAAAAAGTTCGCCACGCCTGCCGCCGTTACCTGCCATCCCGTCGCGCTGAAGACGTCCATGCCCGACTGCCACCGCTTCGACAGCACCGATCCCAGCGCCCAGGAAAACGATCCACCAATCAGAGCGACTGAAGCCCACAACTCACGCCGCCCCAGCGCTGAGGTCGAATGCAACTCCGGCCAAAACAAAACCAGCAGCCCCACCATCCCCAGCGCCAGCCCCGCCTTGCCCCGCCACGAAATGTGATGGTCACCCAGCAGCAGCGAGTCCAGCACCAGAAACCACAAGGGCGTGATGGCAATAATGAGCGCCGCCAGCCCCGAAGGCACCGAAAGCTCCGCCCACGACAGCGTCAGATTGCCGCCCATCAGCAATAGGATCCCCACCACCGCCGCCAGCACAATCTGCCGCGCCGAGTACCAGATCCTGCGCCCCGTCGCCGCGCACACCACCAGCATTACCACGCCGGCAATCAAAAACCGCACCCCACACATCAGCGCCGGAGGAATGCTCTGCACCGCAATGTCGATAGCCAGATAAGTCGATCCCCAAAACAAATACACCAGCCCGAAGGCAAGAATCACCGCAAACCGGCTTGGACTCTGAGCTCTGGACATGTCAGTGAGAGAACAGGGGAAACCAAAAGATATCAGACGAGTTGGGACGCAAAGAGGATTCTAAAACTACGCTGTCATCCTGAGCGGAGCACCTGTCGGAGTCGAAAGCCTGCCCTGAGCGAAGCCGAAGGCGATCCCTCGCAGCATTAGTCGTCTGCGGCGACGCTAGATTTTCCGTCGCTGAGGCTTCCGCAACCCGCTACTTCAGCTTCTCGTATTCCGCCTTCGCCGTCTTCAAGACCGGAACATCGGCATCGGCATCTTTCCAAATCGCAAAGAAATCCTGGTAAGCGCCCTTCGCCTTAGCGCTTTCGCCCTGCAGTGCATACGCGCGTCCCAATCCAAAACGAGCCAGGGAACAAAGCGGGCTGGTCGGATCAATGCCGCGATGGTCGATAATTTTCTGATACTCCGCGGCCGCCTTAACTCCGTCGCGCAAACGCAGAAAGCCCTCGCCGCGAATGTAGATGGTCAGGAAGTCGCCGGCCAGCCGCCGATCGGCGCCCAGTTCGTAGGGCCTGGCGGAATCGAGCGCCGCTACCGCCGGTGCCGGTTGGTTGCGCTGCAGGCTGTTCAGTGCTCGTGCCTCTGGAAGTTTCACCTGATTGAGTAGGGTAAAGGCGGGAAACTCCTTGCCCAGGTCGGCAATCAATTTCTCGCTCCGCGCCGTGTCTTCGCTGGAGGCAAATACACGGGCGGCATCGGCCCGCACGTAGACGTTGTCCGAAAGTGCGAGAGCCGCATTCATTGTCTGGCGGGCCTCTTGCAGGAATCCAACCTCGGCATGGCAACTCGCTTCGGCTTCCAGATTCGACGCACCCCACTCCTTATTTCCATGAGCCTGGGCAACGCTGGCGCCGTGCGCAAAGCTTTCTCTCGCCTTGGTTACCTTTCCCAGCGCGCACTCCCCTTCCCCTCGGATCTGATCTATGATCGGCTCATAAACTTTGCCGGCTGCTTGCGCCACTTCCCGCTGCATAGCGCTTTCATCGCCCCGCACATATGCATCCCAGTAGAGCGTCATATGCACCGACCAGGGATCAATGTGCTGCGCGATGGCTTGCTCCGCCACCGCCTTCGCTTCATCGTAGCGATTCAAATACTGGTAGGATGCGGCCACATTCTGGTAAGCGTAGGCGTCCTTGGGATTTACCCGCAACGCCTCGCTCGCATTGGCCAGGGCCTTTTCATGCTGCCCGAGTTCCTGTTCCTCGAGAGCCAGGTTGTCCAGCGCCACCGCGTCGCGAGGATAAGCCCGTATCCATTCCTCAAGCGTCTCGACATACTTGTCCGCCTGTTTCGTGAATGTTCCGTAGTAGTGAGAAGAAATGTAGAACCTTTCTCTCTCGCTCGCTCTCTCTTTCACATCGAACGCTTTTTGCAGATATCCATAGGCTTCGTTGGGATTACCCGTGTTGTTATTGGCCACGCCCAGCACGGCCAGCGCCATGGCAAAATTTGGGTCAAGCTCAACGGCGCGCTTCAGATGCGGAATCGCCGCCTCGTCGTTAAACTTCCCATGCTCGGCCTCACCTAGGCTGAACTCCTTCAACGCGTCCAGTGACGACGTCGTGGCCGCTTCCAGTGGTGTATCGAACTTCCGGACCGAACCGATAGACTCTCCTAGCTTCTCCCGTAAACTCGAGGCCGCGTGGTCCAAAGATTTCAGCACCTGCTCTTTGCTTTCCGCCTCCACCTGCTCGCGCGCAAGCGAGTCGCCATTCTGGGCGTTCACCGCTTCCAGGGTGACTACGTAATGAGTGCCCAGGCTGGAAATCGATCCCAGCATCATGGCCTTCACACCTTCGCGCTGGCAGATTTCGCGTGCCACATCGCGGGTCACGCGGTCGTCGCCGGAGCGGCCCATGAACTTCAACGCCTCACGAATCCGCGATTCAGGAAGAATGTTGAGATACGGCGACTGATCCAGTTGCACGGCCAGCGCCTGTTTCAGCGTCCCGTCAAAAACCGCATCGCCGGTTGTGTTGACGAAATCGGCGAGCAAGATGCCGTCTTTCTCCGTCAGCTTCGCCCCTTGCCGTGAGCGCAAATACAATCCCCCGGCGATCAGGGCGGCCAGCGCCACTAGTAGTGCCGGCACAAGAGTCTTCCTCGACTTTCTTTCTGTGCCGATATTCGCTTGCGCCACACTCACAGCCCCTGAGGACGCGGCCACCACCTTCCCCGAGCCCGATGCCGGACCTTGCGCCCCCACAGCTGAATGCGGACCTGTCTCCTGCGCGGCCGCAACCGGCGCGGAGTCCGCCGCAACCGCCCGTCCGCTCTCCGTATCGCGCTTCAGCCGCTGCAGGTCGGCGCGCATGTCGGCCGCATGCTGGTAACGCAGGTTGCGATCCTTCTCCAGCCCCTTGTTGATGACGTCTTCCAGTTTAGCCGGCAAGTCCGGATTCAAACGAACCGGCGAGACCGGCGCTCGATCCAAAATAGATTGAAAAATCAGAGCCGAAGTCTCTCCGCGAAACGGCAGCGTCCCCGTGGACATTTCATACAGCACTACCCCGAAAGAAAACAGATCCGTCCGCGAATCCAGTTCTTTCCCCTTCGCCTGTTCCGGAGACATATAAGCAACCGTGCCCAGAGTTGACCCCGGACTGGTCAGGTGCTCCTCGACTGCCACATCGGTTGGCGCCGTCACGTCCGGTATTTGCTTCGACGCCGTGGGACCTGCCGTCACCTTCGCCAACCCAAAATCCAGAATCTTGGCGTGCCCACGCTTGGTCACAAAAATATTCGCGGGCTTGATGTCGCGATGCACGATCCCTTCGCTGTGCGCCGCGTCCAGCGCATCGGCAATCTCAATCCCCAGGGCCAGAATCGCCTCCAACTCCATGGCACGCGCGCCGATCATGTGCTTCAGCGTGGCCCCGTCAAGAAACTCCATGACGAGATACGCGCGCCTGTCTTCCTCGCCAATGTCATAAATCGTGCAAATATTCGGATGATTAAGCGCCGATGCCGCCTTCGCTTCGCGCCGGAATCGCTCCAGCGCCTGGCGGTCTTGTTGCAGCTCTTCGGGCAGAAACTTGAGCGCGACAAAGCGCCCGAGGCGCGTGTCCTCAGCCTTGTAAACCACACCCATACCGCCGCCGCCAAGCTTCTCGATGATCCGGTAATGTGAAATTGTTTGCTCGATCAAGGAGTGACCCCGCCCCCGGGGTGCAGCCATGCTAAGGCCCGGCCTGCCGGAAGTCAAAATTGACTCATGTGGGGACAGCCGCCCTCGGCTGTCCGCCGGGCGAAGCCCGGCTGTTCTTTGGGGTTCCGCCGCGCCCCGCCTCAAGCTATAATGACTTAGTGATGTCGACGGTTAGCGATGCAGCGCAACAAACCCAATTCGCATCTGCCCGAGTGCTGGCTGCACTGTCTCGTGTGCCCGCGGCGCTACCGGGCGGTTCTGCCTTCGCGCCTCCGCCCCAGCCTCTTCGGTAGCGACTAACAAAATCCTCTGCCTGATTCGCCTCGGCCTACATGCGTCCGAACCAGGACGCCCAGTTCGAGGCCGCGTTCACTGACCACTGGCCACTAACCACTGGCCACTGACCTACGGAGGATTCCATGACCACGAAAACAACAACAATGATGACGCCCGCCGCCGCCGGCCCAAAGATCAGGACTGCCCTGCCCGGACCCAACGCCAGGCGCGTGCTCGCCGGCGACCAGCGCCTCATTTCACCGTCCTACACCCGCTCCTATCCGCTCGTCGCCAAGAGCGGCCGCGGCATCGTCGTTACCGACGTCGACGGCAACGAGTTCTATGACTTCTCCGCCGGCATTGCCGTGACCTCGACCGGCCACTGCCATCCCGACGTGGTCGCAGCAATCCAGAAGCAAGCCGGCGAACTGATTCACATGTCGGGCACGGATTTTTACTACGAGAGCATGGTCACGCTGGCCGAGCGCCTCTCGAAGATCGCGCCCATGCCTGGCCCCCACAAAATCTACTACGGCAACTCGGGCGCGGAAGCCATCGAGTGCGCCCTCAAGCTCGCCCGATATTACACAAAACGCCCGAACATTATCGCCTTCTTCGGAGCGTTTCACGGACGCACCATGGGCGCGCTCTCCCTCACCGCATCGAAACCGCAGCAGCGGCGCCGCTTTTCGCCTCTCCTGCCGGGCGTGACTCACGTGCCATATCCTGACCTGTATCGCGGACGCAAAGATGCTACGCAGGATCCGGACGCCTTCGCCCTAAGCTGCGCCCGCTTCATCGAAGAGAAGCTCTTCAAAACTACGCTGCCTCCTGAGGAGGTGGCCGCCATCTTCATCGAGCCGGTGCAGGGCGAGGGCGGGTATGTGGTCGCACCCACCATCTTCATGCAGGAGCTGCGCCGCATCTGCGATCGTCACGGCATCCTGCTAGTGCTGGACGAAGTACAGAGCGGCGTCGGCCGCACCGGCAAGTGGTGGGCCGTCGAGCACACCGGCGTCGAACCGGACATGATCTGCATTGCCAAGGGCATCGCCTCCGGCATGCCGCTCGGCATCACGATGACGCGCTCCGAAATCATGGACTGGGTGCCCGGTTCGCATGCCTCAACCTTTGGCGGCAATCCCATCTGCATTGCGGCAGCGCTGGCTACGCTCGACGTGATCGAGAAAGAACATCTAGTGGAGCACTCGGCCGAGGTAGGCGCGCACATGTTGAAGCGCATGTCTACCTGGCCCGCGAAACTGAAGCTGGTAGGCGACGTCCGCGGCCGCGGCCTGATGATCGGCGTCGACATCGTCAAAGACAAGACCAACAAAGAGTACGCCGCCGCAGAGCGCGACCTGATCGTCGAGAAAGCGTTCGAGCATGGCGTGCTGTTCCTGGGTTGCGGCCCCAGCACGATCCGCCTGTGCCCGCCGCTGGTGGTGACCAAAGAAGAAGCCGACGTCGCCCTGGACGTGCTGGAAGAGTGCATCCAGGAAGTGGGCAAGTAGGAGGACGCGGGAGAAAGACGGGCTGGCGTCAGGTACCTTACGCAGCGAACATCTGCGGTACCGTTTTCATCGGGAGGAAAAGGCGGTTGGGGTGATCCGGGAGTTCCATGAAGCCATACTTTTTGTAGAAAGTCTTTGCCGGGTCATCTTTGGCGTCCACTACTACTGCCATCGAAGCGATTCGCAGGCTGTGATCGAGGGCTTGCTTCAGGGCGCTAATCAGGAGAACTTCGCCAACGCGTTGTCCCTTGAAGCTTAGGCTTCGCGCCAGCCGGCCGAGCAGCGTGGCCGGCAGGTCTTTGTATTTGGGAAGACCTAGACTGCGCATGGTCTCCTCGGGCACGCCGCTGGAATCGAGCGCGTATTGCGACAGGGTGTAGTAGCCGGCAATGGTCTTGCCGTCCGGGGTTAGAACAAATACCGCTGCTACGTGTTTTTTAATGTCTTGGATGGCTTGCCGCTGAATGTAGGTGTTAAGAGCTTCATGCTCGCACGAAAAAGCCGTTCGATTGTGTTTCTTCTTGTCGAACGGCTCGATTGCGAACTTTAAGGGCGAGTCGTCCGGCAATCAGCGGACCTCTCGCTTGAAGCGTCTGGCGGCGGCGATCGCGGCATCGTTCGGTTTCGGGGGACTTAGGAGAGCTTGCACAAAGATCTTCCTGGAGCGCTCCGCGAGAGTCAACACTTCACTCTCGCGGATGATTCGGTGGGCGGCATCGGTCACAGCGGTCCTCAGGAAATCTGTGACGGAGATGCCGCGAAGGCCCGCCGCTGCCTCGATTAATTCTTTCTCTTTCGGGCTCACCCTGGCGTCGAGCCGGGCGCTTCTTTTTGTGGCATAGGCCGCTTGAGGCATCTTCTGCTCCTGTATAATTGTACGGCACTTTGCCGTACATTGCAAATCGCCTGTGCCCGCCGCTGGTCGTGACCAAAGAAGAAGCCGACGTCGCCATGGACGTGCTGGAAGAGTGCATCCCACAGGTGGGCAAGTAGGACGACGCTGGAGAAAGAACGGAGCGGACGCCGGAGGACAATCTAGTTTCGTTCACCGGACTGAGTCTGTGACATATGAACATCCCCACTCAAGCCAAAACCGGGCTTGAGTGGGCCACCGGCCATTTTGATAAGCTGATGTTCATTTAAAAGGGCCGCTAGCGAGCAAGAAAATTGCGTAAGAAGCTGCAACGTCACAAGCATATTTTCTCCAATTAACAGTTCTCGACCTATCTTTGTCTGTGTCTGCGAAATCTGAAACACCGCGCACCATGAAAAACCCTGGCGGTTTTATCTGGGAAAAAGCCGCTGCCGCAACCCCGCCCGCCTCCATTTCCACGCCAATCAATTTTCTCCAGACTCCGTGATATTGTTTCGCCAACGAATCGTCGGCGATTACTTTGTTGCCGGTGCAAATCACGCCGGTACTGACCTGTGGCTTGCCTGACCCAGGCCTTTTGACGACTATCAGGTTTAACCAATCCTCTCCCAAAACATTGCTGACAGCTAACAGAAGCTGATTGTTTGTTGGATGCACCTGCCAACGTATCTCAGGTCCTTCTTCAGTCAGTTTTTGTACTTCATAGTTCGCAACTTGGGACGCAATCAATACGTCGCCTAACTTGATGCCACTTTTGCGAAGCCCGCCTGCAATACCCACCAGCAGGACAAAACGCGGCCTCCATTGGCGGATGGCGTCACCCGTCGCATTGCCAGCATCTTGTTGACCCATTTGCATGAGGGGTACAACGATAACTTTGTATGTTGCGGAGGTGTCATCGGAATATTTCACCGGCAACTCAGCGGCATAATAAACGCGGATGTTGTTTTTCGAAGGCGGCAACTTGCGGTACCCCTTTAGCTTGCTCAACACGGCATCTCGCTCCTCTGCGAGTGGGGTGATGATCACGAGATCGACAGGTGGTTTCATGGTTTTCTCCACGATTGATGAACTTCTGCTTCGAAGCACCGCGAAATTCAAGGTGGCAATGCGTTGCGGTAATTTACTAATGCGGAGCCAGTAAAGTCCTGTGAGGTATTTGCGATAAGCCTCGGTTTCCTCGGGCACATCGGAAAAACCTTCTGGGTATAACCATACGAAGATGAATTTCAGCAATCCTGAAACTTCTTGCTTGGTCATCCAACTTCTTTTGGGCGGTACCCGTGCTGCATACATAAGGATCATTGGAACTTCTTCGCGGTGTTTCTTGCCAGCAACCGGGACTGACAGCGGCGGCTGATGATAACGGAAATCCAACGCCCTCAGGCAAAGTCTAGAGGCCGCAGCTTGTATGGAGAACAAGCGGATTCTGGCCAGCCTCTCCATGCGTTGTTTCTTCGTACGCGCTTGAGTTGGATCATCTACTTCGAGAACAAACCCCTTACAGTTTTTCAGGTGCTTATGTTTTTTGAATATCGTTAATACATGCGACAAGAGTCGCTGAGAAACCCGTTCTCCACCGACGGAAATCCCTCGTTTTACTACGAGGTACGCGACGAATGCCAATTGCACTTTTGGATAAAAATGCACCAGAATAAAACCGCACACCTCATCGCGAATCTTGGCTACCAAGAAGTAATCTAGAGCCACGGATGCGCCCGCCGCTAACCGCTCCTGGTCCTCGCGCAACCACCGAACTATGTCGGGAGATTCAAACCGTTCGTTCTCCGGAACCCTCTTTTCGTAGAGTTCTAATGCGCGAAGCACGTCAGGATCAGTGCAATCAGTCACGAGCTTGACAGTGACCTTTGGGCCTGTATGTATCGCCATGATGACGGCTCGCCGTGAAAATCTGGGATGAATGCAACTCTAGGGAAGAAACCGTACAACGGGGCCCACGTCTCGCCAGATTATATCAATTATCCTTAGTGACAACGTAATCTGGATAACTGGTTGACTGCCGTCAGAAACCTGGGGCGAAACCTGGGGACAAGAAACTGGAGTGCACCCTCGGCGTGAGACAAAGAAACCGGGGACAGTTGTACTGCTGGAGAGAGTGTAAACCGGGGAGTGGGGTGTGCGCGAGGGGGCGCTTAAGCTCCCTCGCCCCACTCGCGGGTGGCCTACTCAAGCCTGATTTTGGCTTCAGTGGGGCGGTTCTGGAAATTCGGGGACAGACGCAACGTTCCCACTAACTAGTTTGAATCGCAACCCAGAGAGAAGCGCAGAGCAGCACACACCTCATTCATTCGTGTGGAACTAAGCTGGGCCACACGTTTCCCCAGCCCCTGTTGCGACACCGTGACTGCATTGTGCAGGTTCACCGCGCACGGGGACTTCATGCCGTCCTCCTCATTCAGAACGACTTCCGATGGCACGCCGCGAATCGTGGAAGTGACCGGCGCAACCGTGACTGTGGATAAATACGCGATGGCGCTGTTGCGGGTGAGCACGATGACTGGCCGTTTCTTGTCGGGAGCGGCAAACTGGTAGAGCCGGACCTCACCTCGCACTATCCCGCCCCGAGCTATTCTTCTGGCCACGCGGCCTCCGATTCCCAACCCTGCGCTTCCGCGTCGGCTTGCGAATGTCGCGAGTATCCCTGGCGGTCGCGCTCTTCACTGGCCCGCAGTTCCAACTTGAGGAGATGTTCCCGCAGGGCGTCGCGCACCAGAGCGGACCGGTTTCGCCGAGTCCGCTTCGCGGCTTGGTCAGCGGCGTGTAACAGCTTTTTATCCAGCACGATTTGAACGATTTGCATATGTGGAATACATTCCACAGTATACTCCACATAGAAGCCATTTCAAAGCCGTTATGTCCGGGCGGGGCTGTTAGCGGGGCTTCTTTCCCTCCGGTTGCGGGCGCAGCAAGCGCCAGGCTTCCTTGTAGCACTCGTAGTGGTAGGTATTTGCCTTGACGGGTTGCATGGGGAAGAGCATTGGGCTGATTGGCTCACGGCTGGCGTTGAAAAGAACTGGCGCCGGGATGAGGTACCAGGTCTCTTGGGGGACGACGTAGCCGGCGAAGAAGTCAAGGAGCTTGGGCGTGTATTGCCGGCCATGGATATTGGGATGGAACTCGCAGCGGTATCCGGTGCTGACGCGGTAGCTAGTGGACTTAACCTGGACCCTGACGATACGGTTGCCGAAGTTGAGGGCGACGTCGAAGGGCTGGGAGTCTCCCCAGGGCTTGAGGATCGTGTAGCCGCGGCGGAGGAGTTCGGCTATGAACAGGGCTTCCACCCATTCGCCGCGTTCCTTGAAGGTCCTGAACTTGGGCATGCTGCTCCTGGGGCCATTGCGGAATGGAGATTCGGCTGCAAAAGAAAAGGCGCGGCCCATGGGCCGCGCCTCGTTTTTCTGAATTTTTACCCTATATATCCAGTATATCAATTTGGAATGGGTAAACCCGCCATGTTTCCCGGAATTATATCTCCAATGATGTGAGCCGCTTGGGGTCAATCGCGTCGTTTTTGCCTATTGACAAGATTTTAAGCATTTCTCGGTTTGGGAGGGACGGCAGTGCCTGGGGCTGAGTTTGATGGGCGGCTCGGCAGCGATGGTCCCGGGGATGGGAAGCGGAATGACAATTTGGTAACAATCTCTTTACTCCTCTGTGACGGTTAGCTAGTAACCGTTGCTTACACTTATCCTACGTAGGAGATCGATCTCAGAAGACCAGTAGGAAACGCGGGAACCGCGGGAAACGCGGGGAATCCATATGAGACTTAGGACGCTAGCGTGGGGAATGCTGGCAATCGGGACGTGGGTCGGACCAAACAACCTTTACGCCCAAAGCCAGGCAATCGATGTGAACCGATCGAGTTTGAAGATCCGAGTCTTCAAGTCCGGAATGTTTTCCGCCTTCGCACACGATCACGAAATCCAAGCTCCCATTGACGAGGGCAGGATCGATTCTTCCGCCACTCCAAGCGTTCAACTGCGCGTGGACTCGCGCAAGATGAGCGTGCTGGACCCGGGGGTCTCGGCAGACGACCGGGCTCAAATCCAACACACCATGCAAAGCGCCGCGGTGCTCGATGTTGAGAAGTTTCCAGAGATCTCTTACCAATCCACAGCGGTGACCAGCCGTGGGGACGGTGACGGTCATTGGGAAGTGCATGGAAATCTGACCCTGCTTGGGAAGAAACAAACCGTCGTCGTGGAGGTGTCTTTACAGGGTGGACACTATCGCGGTTCCGCAGCCTTCAAGCAGAGCGAGTTCGGCATAACTCCCATACGCATCGCGGGCGGAACCGTTAAGGTGAAAGACGAAGTTAAAATAGAATTCGATATCGTTGCGGCCCAGTGAGGAGAGAATCTTCCTTTCTGCAGTCAAGGGCTGAGGCCCGCTCTTCGGCGCTACTGCATGCCTCGCTGAGTCTCCTCTTTCCCGGTTTGGGATGGAAAGCATTCCCGGCTGCCTGATTTGTTAGGGGGATCACGTCCTGTCACAGGCTGAGCCGCGTACAGTTAACTTGGAGGTTTCTTTGTGTTCTCTCGGCGGATCTTTTCCGGGCAGGCATTTTCTGGACAACTCACGCGGGCGGTGCTTCAGGTCCTGGACTGGCTGGCGCACCATACCTTGCCACCAGAGAAGACTGCCGCGCATCACCGCACCGGGCGACGGGGAGAAGAGGCAGCTTACTTCCATCTGAGGAAGCTGGGGTACACCATGGTGGCGCGTAACTTCCGGTCGCCGCGTTGCCGCGGAGAGATTGACCTGATCGGATGGGAAGACGATACGCTTTGCTTTGTGGAGGTTAAGACCCGGACCACGCGTGATGTGAAGCCTGGGGAAGCGGCGGTGGACCGGCACAAGCGGCGGCAGGTGGCAGCGGTGGCACGGGATTACCTTCGGCGATTTCCACCTTCGTGCCAGTGGCGTTTCGATGTGGTCAGCGTATACTATCAAGAGTCGAAAGCCAGCCAGCCGCAGATTGAAGTGTTTCGGAATTCCTCCCTGACGGCTTAGAATAAAAGATTCGTCTATCCTAATAAATGAGGTTTGGTGAGTGCCTGAGCTTAGAAAAGATCCTATTGTTGGCCGCTGGGTGATTATTTCCACGGACCGCGCGAAGCGTCCTACGGATTTTGCGCGGGAAAACGTGAAGTTGAAAGGCGGCTTTTGCCCCTTTTGCTATGGGAACGAAGGCAAGACGCCGCCCGAGATCCAGGCTTACCGTCCGGGATCGAATGGCGGACCGGTGTCGCAGCGCGATACGCCGGGTTGGACGGTGCGGGTGGTGCCGAACAAGTTTCCCGCGCTGGGGATTGAAGGTACCCTGAACCGGCAGGCCGAGGGCATGTTCGACCGTATGAACGGCATTGGGGCGCACGAAGTGATCATCGAGACGCCGGACCACACTGCGAGCCTGGCGACGCTGCCTCCGAAGCGGATTGAAGACGTGCTGTGGACGTTCCGGGACCGCATCCTCGATCTCAAGAAAGACCGGCGATTCAAATACATTCTCTTGTTCAAGAACCACGGCGAAGCCGCGGGAGCGTCACTCGAGCATGCGCACTCCCAACTGATCGCGCTGCCCATTCTGCCGATCAACGTGACCCAGGAACTGGAAGGCGCCAAGCAATACTTTTTATATAAAGAGCGGTGCGTCTTTTGTGACATTATCCGGCAGGAGACGGAAAATGGGAGCCGCGTGGTGGCCGAGAACGAGAACTTCCTGACCATTGCGCCTTATGCGCCGCGGTTTCCGTTCGAGACTTGGATTCTGCCCAAGCAGCATGAGTCGGCATTTGAGAATTCGTCGTCGCATATGTTTGAGAACCTGGCCAAAGCGCTGAAGACTCTGCTGATCAAGGCCGATCGGGTGCTGGATAATCCGCCCTACAATCTGGTGATCCACACTTCGCCGGCGCAGGATCCAACCAACGATCACTATCACTGGCACATGGAGTTCATGCCGAAGCTGACCAAGACGGCGGGATTCGAGTGGGGCACGGGCTTCTACATTAATCCCACACCCCCGGAAGAAGCGGCGAAGTTTCTGCGCGAAGCGAGTGTGGAGGAGCCGGTTGCGGTGACGGTGGGGTAGTCAGGGCGTTCAGACAAGACGGCGAGTTTAGGCAAGAAAAAGAGGGCGCGGCTTGGGAGCCGCGCCCTTTGCAGTTGGACGGAGAGAGAAGTTGATGTCGAGGACGCAAACCTCTTTGGGAGCCCTCGCCATAACCTTTTCGACTTTAGACTAGACCGGGGGCGGGCATCGGTTGTCATGAAAATGTAAAAAGATTGGCAAGGAGGAGTAGGCAGAAAGCGCCGCTGCTGCAGATCCCATCTTTGTTGTCTCTCGTCCCTAGCCCACCGTGCGGTCCTGGAACTCTTCGTGCCATGCCATCTGGATGGCTTCGAGTTTGCCTTCGTTGGAAGCTCCGGGGTCACCCTTGAAATCGGGCAATTCGGTCACAAAGCGATGCAGATCGGTGAAGCGGACCGTGAGCGGATCGATTTCAGGATGAGTTTCGGACAGAATGATGCCGATGTCTTCGGCGTCGTCCCAGGTTAGCGGTTTAGGCATGGGAATCCTCAGGGCTTCGGCTATCGGGCTTCGGCAAATTCGTGTTAAGCCGAAGCCCGATAGCTGAAGCCCGAAGCCGGTTTAATGGTGCTCTTCCGAGATGTAATTACGGTTCCAGGCTGGAATCTCGACCACTACCTTACCCGGCTTCGTGATCTGCACCTGGCAGCCGAGACGTGAGTTTAACTGCAAATCGGCGGCCATGTCGAGGCGGTCGGCTTCGTCGTCGTCCATTGGCGAAAGATTTTCTGCGCCCTCTTTGATCCAGATGTGGCAGGTTGTGCAGGCGCAATTGCCGCCGCAGGCGTGGTCGAGGGGGACGCCGAAATTCAGCGCGATGTCGAGAACCGACTCTTCCTTGCCATGATCTTCGTAGGGCAGCTTGCCGTGCTCGAACTGCACCGTCTTGCCCTCGGGCAGGAACGTGAGCTGCACCATATTTTCCTGTGGCATGTTTTCGCCGGGAGCTTCTTCGGTGGCTGTGCCGGCGCCTTGTGTTTTTTCGTCTGACATTGCTGCTCCTCAAAACGTCTAGCAAATGGCAATTAGCAGTTGGCCAACTGCTTATTGCTAACTGCTCTTCCTACTCAAACTCCGCCTTGGCCATGGGATGCGGCGCCGTGGGGCCTTCGCCCATGTCGGCTTCGTCCATGGTCTTGCCTTTTAGCGCAGTCGAGACGGCGCTGTCCATCATCAACTCTGCCAAACGCGTGGTGCCTTGATTCAGCGCGTCGATGGCTTTACGGATCGCCTGGTAATCGTCTTCGGCCTGCACCGCGATCAACGCCTTCTCCATCTTCGCAATCTTTTTCTTTTCGTCAGTGGTGAGGTGACCCCACGCCGCGCTCTTCTTGCCTTTGTCGAGCGCAGCCAGAATGGTTCCGGCTTCGTTTCGCGCCTCGATGACCTGACGCTGGCGGAAATCTTCTTCCGCACTGTCGAAAGAGTCGAGGATCATGCCTTCGACTTGTTCGTCGGTGAGGCCGTAGCTGGGCTGCACCTGAATTTCGGACTCCTTGCCGCTGCGCTGCTCGCGCGCCGAGACGTGCAGGATGCCGTTGGCGTCGATGAGGAATTTGACCTCGATGCGCGCCATGCCCGCCGCCATCGGCGGAATGCTTTTGAGATCGAAGCGCGCCAGCGAGCGGCAATCCTTTGCCAGTTCGCGCTCGCCTTGCAGCACGTGGATCGCGACGTTGGCCTGGCCGTCGACTTGTGTGGTGTAGAACTGCGTGGCAGACGCGGGGATGGTTGAGTTGCGCAGAATAATCTTGTCGGTAACGCCGCCCGCGACTTCGATGCCGAGCGACAACGGCGTGACATCGAGCAGCAGCATGTTCTCAGTGGCTTCGGAGCCGCCGCCGAGAATATTGGCCTGCACCGCTGCGCCCAGGGCTACGACCTCATCGGGATTCAAATCTGTGTGCGGTTCGCGCTGAAAAAGTTCCTTCACCAGAGCGCGAACCTTCGGGATGCGCGTGGATCCACCGACGAGGACGACCTCGTCAATTTGTTCGGGCTTGAGCCCAGCGTCTTTGAGGGCTTGCTTGCAGGGCCCAACCGTGCGGTCGATGATTGGCTGGATAAGTTGTTCAAACTGCTCGCGGGTGATCTCGCGCAGATATCGCTTGCCGCCAGGAAGTTCGACGTCGAGTTTCAAGGACGGCTGCGAGGAGAGCGCGATCTTGGCCTCGATGACAGCATTGCGAATGGCTTGCACGGCCTCGGCGTTGCGGCGGAAATCGAGACCAAGGTCGCCGAGAGTGTCATCGAGGGCAATGGTGATGAGCAGATTGTCGATGTCGTCGCCGCCGAGATGGGTGTCGCCGTTGGTGGCAATGACTTCGAAGATGCCATCGTGCAGCTTGAGAATCGAGATATCGAAAGTGCCGCCGCCGAGGTCGTAGACGGCGACGATTCCGTTTTGCTTCTTGTCGAGGCCGTAGGCCAGCGACGCGGCGGTAGGCTCGTTGACCAGACGGAGAACTTCGAGGCCGGCGATGCGGCCCGCGTCTTTTGTGGCCTGACGCTGCGCATCGTTGAAATACGCAGGCACGGTGATGACGGCCTTGGTAACCGGGGCTGCGAAGAAGCGCTCAGCGTTGCGCTTGAGCTGGCGAAGGATGAGAGCCGAAATTTCCGGCGGGGTGAAGGTCTTCTCGCCCAGCTTGATGCGCAGGACTTCGCCGGCTTGCAGGTCTTCGGCGAGTCGAAATGGGAAGAACTTCAGTTCTTCCTGAACGTCGTCAACCCCGCGTCCCATCAGGCGTTTGATCGAGTAGACCGCGCGTTCGGGCGTCTCGGTGAGATATTTGCGTGCGGCATTGCCGATGACGGGCTGGTTGTTTTCATCAAGGGCTACAACCGACGGCACGAGATTCGAACCGTCGTCACCCGGAATTACGACAGGGCTCTCCCCTTGCATGAAGGCCACGAGAGAATTCGTGGTGCCCAGGTCGATGCCGACGATGCGATCAGGAGCCATAGACGTGATTTCAAACCTTAGGTCCAGCAATTAGCAGTTGGCAGTTAGCCAAAAGCCAACTGCTAATTGCCAATTCCTAGCTGCTCTCCAGCACTTCGCTCACATCCCTCACTAAGTTGCGGACGTAGTTGCGGCGGTTCAGCACGTCCACCATCTTGTCGCGTTCCTGCCTGCGCTCTTCTTCTGACACCGGCTGACCGTTCTGCTCGCGCTGGATCATTCCGTCCCACATCTTCCAGCCATCCTGCAACTCGCGAAGAAGTGCTTCCTGCTTTTCTTCCAGTTCGAGCTTCTGGCGGCCGACTTCTTCGATGAGAGCGGGATCGTCCTCGCCCATCTTCTTCTGCATGCGCAGTTCTTCGAGCTGCATGTTCAGCTCAAACACTTCCTCCAGCAGGTCCGGTGGAACGATCTGCTTTTTAAGTTGCCCGGTGGAGCGCGCCTGCTCAGTCGCGGTCTTCGACTGCTCTTCCAGTTCCACGCCTTCCAGCTTCAAAAGGTACTCGGTGCGCTTGATCGGGTCTTTCAAGGTGCGATGAGCGTCGTTGAGCAGGGAACTCTGTTGCAGGCTCCACTCCTGCTCCTGGCTGCCGGCGCGGGCGTTGAGATCGGGATGCAGCTTGCGACTGAGCTCGTAGAAGTCTTTCTCTAGGGCGGCGACATCGAGATTCAGCTTGCGCGGCAGTCCGAAGAAAGTGAAATAGTCTACCGGCACGGGAGGCTGAACCTTGCCGCAAGCCTCGCAGAAGTGCACGGCACGCATCGCGCCGCACGACCAGCAGGATTGAGTCTCCGCGGGGGCGGGCTTTGCGGTGATGGTGGTGAATTCTGAGGGCATCGTCGAGTCCCAGAAACTTTACCGCCGAGCACGCAGAGGGCGCAGAGAACCAGGAAGCAAACCCGGTTTGATCTCGGCGCGCTCGGCGTCCTCGGCGGTTGACTGTTTTCCTCCTTGGATCACGCCGAAAATGAAGTGCCGCAACCGCACGACTTCGTGGCCTGGGGATTCACGAAGACGAATCCCTGTTGCATCAGCGTTTCCTGGTAATCCAGGATCATGCCGTGCAGGTAGATAAACGACTTCGGATCGACGAAGACGCGCACATCGCCATACTGGAAGATGCGATCGCGTTCACGCGGCTGCGTGTCGAAGCGGATGTTATAGCTTAGACCGGAACAGCCGCCGCCCTGCACGCCCAGGCGCAGCCCGCCCTGTTCGGGCGAGATGCCTTCTTTGGCCATCGCGCTTTTCACCTTGACCAGGGCTTTGTCGGTGACCTGTATGCCCTTGGCGGGTGATGTTTGTGCGGGTTGTTCGGTTGCCGTTGTCATTCCATTTCCTGACGCGGTTCCTCAGCGGCTAAAGCCGCCACATATGCGTCGCGCCTACGGTGCGGCTGAAGCCGCGCCCTTTCAAAACTCAGCTGCATCCAGGGCACGCGAGGACTTACTGCGCTACCGTAGACGCAACCGGCTGCGCGCTCGCCTGCTTCTTCTTCCAGTCGCCGATCGCGGCGCGGATAGCGTCCTCGGCCAGCACCGAACAATGGATCTTCACCGGAGGAAGCGACAGCTCCTTCACGATGTCCATGTTTTTGATGGTGAGGGCTTCGTCCACGGTCTTGCCCTTGACCCACTCGGTGGCCAATGAGGAAGAGGCAATCGCGGAGCCGCAGCCAAACGTCTTGAACTTGGCTTCTTCAATGACGTTGGTCTCGCGGTTGACCTTGATCTGCAGCTTCATGACGTCGCCGCACTCAGGTGCGCCCACGAGGCCGGTGCCCACATCGGCACTGCTCTTGTCCATCGAGCCGACGTTGCGGGGATGGTTGTAATGATCGATGACTTTATCGCTGTATGACATGTTTTTCTCCAGGTTTCCAAATTCAAAGTTTCAAGGTTTCGAAGGTTGCAAGGTTTCAATGATTCCAAGCTCCAGAGTTTCAAGGGCTTGAAACCTTAAAACTCTGAAACTTTGAAACCTAAATCTCTTACTCTCCTGCCCACTTCACATCCTTCAGATTGATGCCTTCCTTCGCCATTTCATAGAGCGGAGAAAGCTCGCGCAGGCGCTCGACGGTTTCGATGACGCGGTCGGCCACGTAATCGACTTCGGCGGCGGTGTTGAAGCGGCCGATGCCGAAGCGGATCGAACTATGTGCCAGGTCGTCGCCGGTGCCGAGAGCCTTCAATACATAAGATGGTTCCAGAGTCGCGGAGGTGCATGCCGAACCGCTGGAAACTGCGATATCATTGATGCCCATCAGCAGAGACTCGCCTTCGACGTAGGCGAAACTGATATTCAAGTTCCCGGGCAAGCGATGCTCCGTGGAGCCGTTGATGTAAGTCTCATCCAGACGCGTCATGATGCGGTCGCGCAGACGGTCGCGAAGGCTGGCCAACTGGACGGCTTCGCGCGACATTTCTTCCGAAGCAATAGCACAGGCCTTGCCGAGGCCAACGATGCCGGGGACGTTGAGCGTACCGGAGCGCATGCCGCGCTCATGGCCGCCGCCGTCGATAATGGCGGAAATCTGCACCCGAGGATTCTTGCGGCGAACGTACAAAGCGCCCACGCCTTTGGGTCCGTACATTTTGTGCCCGGAGATCGACATCAGGTCGATGTTCTGTTTTGTCACGTCGATGGGCACTTTGCCCACCGCTTGCGTGGCGTCCGTGTGGAAAATGATGCCGCGCTCGCGACACAGCTTGCCAATCTCGGCAAACGGTTGCAGAACGCCGATTTCGTTGTTGGCGGCCATGATCGTGACCAGGATGGTTTTGTCGTCCATGGCGCGCTTCAGGTCGTCGAGATCAACCAACCCATCCTTTTGTACCGGCAGATAAGTGACGCGATAGCCGTATTTCTCCAGCCGCTTGCAGGTATCGAGTACCGCCTTATGCTCGGTGACCGCGGTGACGATGTGATTGCCCTTCTCGCGGTACATTTCGGCCACGCCCTTGATGGCGAGGTTGTCACTTTCGGTGGCGCCTGAGGTGAAGATGATTTCCTTGGTGGTGGCGCCGACCAGCTTGGCGATGCGCTCGCGAGCCGTTTCCACGCCCTCTTCGCCCGCCCAGCCGAACGAGTGATTGCGGCTGGCGGCGTTGCCGAACTTTTCCATGAAATAGGGCAGCATCTCTTCCAGCACGCGCGGATCCATGGGCGTGGTGGCATGGTTGTCCATATAGATGGGCAGCTTCACTCCCTGGGGAGCGGCGTGTTGCGTGACCGGAAGTTGCTGGGGGACCTTTACATCCGTGCTCATAATTGCTTTCTCCTACCTTGGTTAAGTGCTCAATACCTCTGCTTACTAAACGATCGTTACCAGTTCGGCCGGCTTGGTTGCGGAACTTCCAGCCACTTCGGGCTCTTCCCGCATATGTGAGATCTTGATGCGCTTCAGCACGGCTTCGATGCTCTCGTTTACCTTGCGCAACGGTTCGCGGATGTTGCAGCGGTTGCTCTGACCGCACTCCCCGCGAACGGTGACGCAGGAGGTGATGAATAAAGGGCCGTCGATAGCCTGAATCACCTCGAAAGCAGAAATTGTGTGCGCGGCACGCGCCAGCCTGTAACCGCCGTTAGTCCCATGCTGCGATTGCAACAAGCCGGACTTGACCAGCCGCTGCAGAATCTTAGCCAGGGCTTCGGGCGGGATTCCGAAAGAATCAGCAACGTCCTTAGCGCTGGCGCTACGAGTTCCTTCGTGAGCGTGGTCGGCCAGATGCTTCATGGCCATCAGCGCGTAATCCGCCTTTTTGGTTAACTTAAGCATCTTCGTTCCGACTACAGCGTCCTGAGCGTCCTGGTCCGGCTACCGATTCTGAGTGCAGGCTCAGATGGAATTCCGACCTTTTCCGTCGTAATTCATTCTATGGTCATCGGCCAGGATTATGCAAGCCCTTACAGGCAGCCGGGAGAAGTGACATTGAATGGTAACTATCAGGGATTGAACGGTTTAGGCCTTGGCGATGATTTTGGTCGGAATTCCAGTAATCTGAGACGTCCTAAACCGGCCGATTGTCATGGACAGGAAAGAAATTTACCGAAGCGCAACGTCGGGGGACTTGACAAGTGCCAAAGCAAGGCTAAAATACCGGGAAATTCCCGCGAATCCGTTCCTCCGCGTATTCGATGAGGGCATTGCTTCCGGACTTATGACCTCAAAGCCGTTCTCGCATCCTCAAAACGCGGGCAAGCAACCTTGCAAACATCCGCGCGTGCAAATCGTCAGCCGTGAAGAAGACGCTGAGTTCGTGGAGTGCCTTGAGTGCCGCGAGGTCTTCGAGGCCAGCGAACTCAAGGACATGAGCATCGAGGAAAGCGCCGAAGGCGAAGCCCAGGAATCATAGCGCAAGGCGCGAACATCTGATCGCGCGCGCACCATGGTAACCACGCTTGCTCGATTCTGGCTTGTCCCCGGCGGAAGGCCTCTGCTAGTCTGCGGGCCGGGGGCGTGCATTCCGCACGTTGCAAACTCATGTCTGCCGTTGCTCTGGTGGTCGACGATTCCATGCTGATCCGCTATACCGTGTGCCGCTTTCTGGAAGAGCGCGGCTTTGCGGTGGAGTCGGCTACGAACGGAGTGGAGGCTTTGCAGATTCTTGAGCGGGTGCACCCTGACCTGATCTTTACCGACATGCAAATGCCAAAGATGTCGGGCAGCGAATTGATCACCGCCCTGAAGAAGAACCCGGCGACCGCTGGCATCCCCATTATTATTGTTGCCGGCCGCGCCAGCGGATTCGACGAAAAGGAAAAACGCGCCAACTTCGCCATCTACAAAGACATCGACATCCAGGGCCAGCTCGAAAAGGCGCTGGATGCAGTGATGGGGAAAGGCCACGCGCAAGCGGCTGAAAAGTAGGCGGCGTTCAGCTAGCGCAAGAGCAGACTTGCCTCGGCCGAGAAATCCGTCGGCGCAAAATCCTTCGCCAGGAACTTGGGATAGCCGGCAGCGGCAATCATGGCGGCGTTGTCGGTGGAAAGCGGTCGCGAGGGGAAATACACGGGCAGGCCGTCCTCGGCGCCGCTCTGCTCAAATGTCTTGCGCAATTCGTTGTTCGCCGCCACCCCGCCCGTAACGAAAAGTGTAGCCACGTCGCAGGCGCGGGCTGCGGCCAGTGTTTTGCCCACCAGATCTTGTATCATCGCGCGCTGAAACGAGGCGACCAGGTCGAGGATCTTCTTATTGCAATTGGCAAGGTAGTCTTCGAGCTTCGGCTGGGGAATGTTCGCCAGGGCCATGCGTCGGACCTCAATGGAACGGCGCATGTCGTGTATCTCGACGTAGCGCAGCACGGCCGTCTTGATGCCGCTGTAAGAAAAATCAAAGCGCGGACGATCTGTCTCCACTTCTTTCTGTCCGCGGTGGTCCCGGCGATCGCGGTGCTTGATCTGTGCGGGCGGAAACTTTACGGCAGTCGGGTCGCCGTGCGTGGCGAGCCGGTCGATGATCGGGCCGCCGGGATAGCCCAGACCTAGAAGCTTTGCGACTTTGTCGAAAGCTTCGCCCGCGGCGTCGTCGCGCGTGTGACCAATATTTTCGTACGTCCAACCCTCGTTTTTCTGCGCTGCCAGATAAAGGTGGGTGTGTCCTCCCGACACAACCAAAGCGAGCACGGGGAATTGCAGCTCGTGATTGCCCTTCTGGCGCTCTTCCAGCAGGACTGCATGGATGTGCCCCTCAAGATGATTGACTGCAATCAGCGGCTTGTCGAGGGCAAAGGCCAGCGCCTTGGCATAGCTGATGCCCACCATAAGCGCTCCCGCGAGGCCGGGGCCCTGCGTGACTGCGACTGCGTCCACGGAGTTGAAAGTCTGATTGGCGTCAGCCAAGGCCTGCCGGACGACTGGAACAATCGCCTTCAGATGCTCGCGCGATGCCAATTCCGGCACCACCCCTCCGAAAGGCTGATGCGTCGCGATCTGCGAGGCCACCACATTAGAGATAACCTGCTCGCCCGAGCGCACTACAGCCGCGGCAGTTTCGTCGCAGGAGCTTTCTATGCCGAGGATGTAGGCGTCTGGCATGACACTATATTATTAGAATTTCATGGCTGATCTGCTCAAACACGTTACGGAGTCGGGATTTCCGTTCGTTGAACGGTTGATCCATCTGTTCGTCGGAGGCTCCGAATTGCATGGAGCCAAGGTTCAAGGCACCGACGACCTCGATATCTACGGTGTCTATGTCGAACCTCCAGATCTGATCCTTGGCTTGGACTCGATGCCACACTTTGTCTGGTCCACAGCTGGCAATGAACGGAGAAATGGACCAAAGGATGTCGACATTACGCTCTACTCGCTGAGGAAGTGGGCAGGATTGGCATGCAAGGGCAATCCCACCGCATTGCATTTTCTTTTCACGAAGAGCGGAGTGCGCAGCAAGGCATGGACAAGGATTTTGACTCGTAAAGATGTTTTTCTGTCGCGCTCGTGCGTGCCGCAGTTTCTTGGTTTTGCCGACGCTCAGCTGAAACGGATGACTGGACAATTGGGACGTGGCAAGAAGGGGCAGCGTCCGGAGCTGGAAGAAAAATACGGCTACGATGTCAAAGCCGGCATGCATGTTCTCCGTCTGCTTTACGAGTGCCAGGAACTAGTCTCGACTGGGAAGATAACACTTCCTCGGCCGGAGCGCGATCTGCTCATTAGCGTTCGCACTGGCAAGTACTCGATGGACAAAGTCTTAGCCATGGCTCAGAAACAGTTTGCCGATTGTGAGAAAGCGGCTAGGGCCTCGTCTTTGCCGGAGAAGGTTGACCGCGCCGCCGTATCGAAACTCTTGGCGGAATCCTACCGCGCAGCTTGGATTACCGCGAACTGAGTCGTCTATGTCTAAGGATTTTGCCACCACCGTCATCCAGACTCTGCGCCAGCGAGGCTTTCAAGCCTACCTCGCGGGCGGATGCGTGCGCGATCTTCTGCTGCAACGCGAGCCTGCGGACTACGACGTGTCAACCAACGCCACACCTGCGCAAGTGATGGAGATCTTTCCTGACACCTACGCTGTGGGAGCGCAGTTTGGAGTGGTGCTGGTTCCGCTGCCAGAGGAGGAGCGCGCGGGCCCAGGCGAGAATACGACGCCGAAAGCCCAAGCCGTGGAAGTGGCGACCTTCCGCAGCGACATCGGATACTCTGACGGCCGCCGTCCCGATGAAGTGCGATTCAGCCAGGATCCGCGTGAAGACGTTGCTCGCCGCGACTTTACGATCAATGGCATGATGCTCGATCCGGCAAGCGGCGAGGTGCTCGACTTTGTGGGTGGGCGCAAAGACCTTGAATCAGGCATCGTTCGCGCCATCGGCAATCCGGAGCGGCGTTTCGCCGAGGACAAATTGCGCATGCTGCGCGCGGTCCGTTTTGCGGCTCGCTTTGAGTACGATATCGAGGCGGAGACGCTGGCCGCGATCCGACATCAGGCCCACGAAGTTCAGGTGGTCTCGCGCGAGCGGGTTCGCGATGAACTCACGAGGATGCTTACCGGGAACCACGCTAGGCGAGCATTTCTGCTGCTGGATGAGAGCGGTCTGTTGAAGGAAGTGCTGCCGGAAATCTCGGCCATGAAGGGAGTCGAGCAGCCGCCCGAGTTTCATCCCGAGGGCGACGTGTTTGTGCACACGCTGCTGCTGCTGGAAAACCTGCCGCACCCTTGCTCGCCTACACTGGCCTGGGGTGCTCTCCTGCACGACGTGGGCAAGCCTGCGACATTCCGCGTCGCGCCTGACCGCATCCGTTTCGATGACCATGTGGATGTCGGCGTCAAGATTGCGGAGGAAATCTGTGGCCGCTTGCGGTTCTCTAACGACGATACCAAGCAAGTGCTTGCTCTGGTCGACAATCACATGCGCTTTGGTCATGTCACGCGCATGAAGGAGTCGACGCTCAAGAAATTTCTCCGTCTACCCGGCTTCGATGAGCATCTCGCGTTACACCGCGCCGACAGCCTGGCCAGCCACCGCAATCTGAGCACCTATGAGTTCATCGGGGAGAAGCTCTCCGAGATTCCGCCTGAGAAGATCCGCCCGGTGGCTTTGGTCACCGGCGACGACTTGATTGCTGCCGGATACCCGCCCGGGCCAAGGTTTCGCCAGATTCTGGAAGCTGTCGAAGATGCGCAGCTTGAAGGGCGATTAGCTTCGCCCGAAGCAGCGCTTGAGTTCGTCAAGCGCACGTTCCCGCTCTCCGGAAAAAGTGGCCCGCCGGGATAGTGATTCAGTTGCTCACCGCATGACCATGTGACATCTGACCTTGCGCCTCGTAGAAAATCAGTCCATCATCGCAAAGCCGGGCGAAATACAAGTTTGGAAAAACGCGGACCGCAAGTCCTTTTAACGCAAGATTTTGCCCGCAAGTTGTTGCAGCTCTAAGATCTTTTCTCAAATTCCCGCTACTCCGATGATTTCAATAGACCGGGGGGAGGGGGGGTATACCCAAAACGGCTGAATTTCTCTTCTCCTTGTCATTGCACGGATAACAATATTTCCGCGCGAAATCCACAGCCGCTTTTTCGTGTCGGTCAGTCTGGCCGCCAAACTCCATGCGTGCACAACCGGAGTGCTAGAATCGGAATCTCCTGGTCACACCGAACAGGTGCGTCGGTTAAGGAACGAGGAACTGCATTGGAGCAAGTGGGCGTGGGACTGGAAAAGCTTGTGCTCGGTTCGCTGCAGCGCGTACCGCAGGGGGAAACCCCGCTGCTCGCCCGGCCGCTGGTGGAAGCGTCAGATGCAGAGTCTGGTGCCTCGCTATCTTGCTGCGCTGAACCGTTACGCCGGTCAGAAAGTGGAGAGGATCGAGTTTGTGATTCGGCAGGGATGATCGGGCAAGAGAACGAGATGAACTGCGGAAATCCGCACGTGCGGTTGTGATCAATGTGATTATGACAACGGACGACGTCACGCTGCTTCAACAGAACATTGACAAGGTTGTCCGACTGAAATGCACTGATGGGGAAATCATACTCGCTAAGATTGACCTAGTTGATCCTGTTGATGAGGAGATTGTGTATGAGATGCTTTCTACCACGGACGAGTCCAAGTACGAAAAGTTTGATCGTCAGCCCGCGTACCTGCTCCGTTTCAACGAAATCTCCTCTGTAGAAACGCCGCTTCCAACACAATGAGCTAAAGACGATGAAAGTAACAGAAAAGGACGTCACCTACGTCGCCGATCTGGCCAACCTGGAGCTTTCCTTGGAGGAGCGCACCGGGATGGTGCGCGATCTGAACTCGATTCTCGGCTACATCGAGAGGCTCAACGAAGTTGACACGTCGAGCGTCGAACCGATGGCACAAGTATCAGACCGCTACGGCGGTGACGAATCCAAGCAGGGCAGCGAGAGATTCGCGTACCCGGGCCGCGAAGATGTGGTCGAGGGTCTGCGCAAGTCCTTGTCACAAGAAGTCGCGTTGCAGAACGCGCCCGATGCGGATGGAACGTTCTTCCGAGTGCCTAAAGTGATTGAAAGATAGCCGCCGCGTACTTGACTCGAGTGCATCAGCATTTCTGAGCCGCTCTCTGATTTGCCATGGAACTCACCAAACTCAGCATCGACACCGCCCGCTCTGCCGTGCAAGAGCGCAAGACGACTGCGCTCGCGCTGGCCGAGGCGCACTACGCACGCATACAGAAAGAGGATGGACAAATCGGAGCGTTTCTCACTCTTAGTAAGGAACGCGCGCTGGAACAGGCGGATCGCATCGATCGGATGGCCGCCGAGGGCAAGCTGTTGCCGCCGCTGGGCGGTGTCCCCGTGGGAATCAAAGATGTGATGTCCACGCGCGGAGTTCGCACCACCGCGGGATCAAAGATTCTGGGCAAATATATTTCGCCCCACGATTGCACCGCCGTGGCGCGCATGGAGGCTGCAGGAGCGGTTGTGTTGGGCAAGACGAACTGCGACGAGTTCGCCATGGGTTCCTCGAATGAGAATTCGGCGTTTCATCCCGTCCGCAATCCGCGCGATCTGGGCCGTGTGCCGGGAGGATCGTCGGGCGGTTCAGCCGCAGCCGTTGCCGCGGATATGGCGGTGGTGGCGCTGGGTTCGGACACGGGAGGATCGATCCGGCAGCCGGCATCGTTCTGCGGCGTTGTGGGGTTGATGCCAACCTACGGCCGAGTTTCGCGTTACGGGCTGATCGCCTTTGCTTCTTCGCTCGATCACATTGGACCGCTGGCGAAGTCGGTGAAAGACGCAGCGATTGTGTTGCGTACAATCGCCGGGCGCGATCCGATGGATTCGACGTCGGCCGATGTTCCCGTGCCCGACTACGTTGCCGAATTGGAAAAGCCCGTGCGCGGTCTGAAACTGGGCGTGGCCAAGGAATATTTCGGCGACGGGTTGGACGATGAAGTCCGCCATGCGGTTGAGTCTGCGATCGACAAGTTGAAAAGCCTGGGCTGCGAGATCGTGCCGGTTTCGTTGCCGCACACGCCGTATGCGATTCCCACCTATTACCTGATCGCCACGGCGGAAGCGTCTTCGAACCTCGCTCGGTATGACGGTGTGCGCTACAGCTATCGTGCCGCCGGAGTGAAGTCACTCTCCGAGATGTACCGGCGCAGTCGCGACGAGGGTTTCGGCGCAGAGGTAAAGCGCCGCATCATGCTCGGCACTTACGCGCTGAGCGCCGGCTATTACGATGCGTATTATTTGAAGGCGCAGAAGGTGCGTACGCTGCTGGCGCGCGATTTCGAAGAAGCTTTCCGCAAGGTAGATGCGATCGTGACGCCGACGAGTCCGACTGCGGCCTTTCGGCTGGGCGAAAAGTCGAATGATCCGCTGGCTATGTATCTGGCGGACATTTATACGGTCACGGCAGATCTGGCGGGGATTCCGGGCATTTCTGTCCCCTGCGGCGAGACCCGCGAGAAGCTGCCAATTGGATTGCAGATTCTAGGGAAACATTTTGATGAAGCCACTATTCTTCGCGTTGCTCATGCGTACGAGCAGTCTTAGATTGGCTCGTAGTAGCGCTCTCCGGCGCAAGCACGGCAAAGGACCTTTTCACCAGTGCGGACTTCTCTGCGGAAATTGATGCCTTCGCCGCACTCTTCACAAACCACACGCTCACCCTTGTATCCGGGAAATTCTTCGGGCGGTAGATCGACCTTCACCCACTGCGTCGTGAACAGGTCGTCATCGGTGATTTCACGATAGGCAAGCATCTGCTGCTGATTCTTGTCTGCGATTTCAGGATGCATTTGGCGGGCGAGAGCCTTCGACGATTCCTTTGCTGCGATGCGGATTGCCTTGCCCGAGCTTACGTCCACGAACGTTGCCGCAACTTTTCCCCAGTCGCGAAATTTAAGGGCGCGCTTGCCCAGACGGCAACCGGTGACCACCGCGACGGCATCAGTAGCGCAGCGGTCGATTTCGACGAACGTGACGAGCCGCTTGCGGTCTTCCTTTTTGCCGCGGGGATCTTCAATGCCGAGTTTGACCAAACCGAGCATTGCCAGCCGCACGCCGAGGACTTGTCCGGCGCAGAGATGTCCGTGGGCTTGCTCGGCATCGCTGAGGTAATCGTCGAGGGATTTCATAGGAGGTGTCAGCTTTCAGCTTAACACCCGCAAGAACTTACTTTCTTCTCCAGCGCACGCCGTCCTTTGTATTCTCAATGACAATGCCTGCGGCAGTGAGTTCCGCGCGCAGGGCGTCGGACATTTTGAAGTTGCGGGCGCCGCGTGCCGCTGCCATCTCGGCGATTTTCCTTTCGATGTCGGCGTCGGAGAGTTGACCGGACTGCACCACCTCTCGCAGCTCTGGGCTGATGTCTTTATCGCGGCCCTCGGTCAGAGCCCAATCGAAAACCTGCTTCATCTTCGCACCATCGTCGTCCTTGAGAACGGCAAAGATTTCGTCGAACTTCTCCAGCACGGCGAGCAGCGGTACAGCATCGTCTTTCTTGATCTGACCCAAATCAAGCGCGGAATTGGCGCTGCGCACCATCTCGAAGATGGCGGCCTGTGCCTGGGCCGTGTTGAGATCATCGTCGAGCGAGGCCCGCATCCGGTCAATGGTTTCACTGGCGAGCGACTGCATTTCCGGGTTGGAGCCAGAGGGAAAACTCCCGGTGGTCAAACGCTGGCGGAAATTGCGCAGGCGTTCAACCGAGACCGCGGCTTGCTTGAGTCCGTCGAAGGTGAAGTTGAGTTGGTTTCTGTAGGGAACAGACGTGAGCAGATACCGGATAGAAGATGGCTTATGACCTTTCAGCACCAAGTCGCGCAGGGTGTAGAAATTTCCTAAGCTCTTCGACATCTTCTCGCCCTCGACGAGCAGGAAACGCACGTGAAACCAGAAGCGCGCGAACGTCTTGCCCGTGAGCGATTCCGATTGCGCGATTTCGTTTTCGTGGTGCGGAAAGACGAGGTCTTCTCCCCCGGCGTGCAGGTCAAAGCTCTCGCCGAGTTCCTCCATCGACATGACCGAGCACTCCAGGTGCCAGCCGGGGCGTCCCGGCCCAACCGGGGTATCCCAGGAGGCCTCGCCCGGCTTGGGCGCCTTCCAGAGCGAAAAGTCACGCGCGCTGTCCTTGTCATATTCGTCCACGTCGACACGCGCGCCATCGAGCATTCCGCTGAAGTCTTTCTTGGAGAGTTTCCCGTACCGTGGAAAGCTGGCGATGCGGAAATAATATGACCCATCGTCGGTGCGATAGGCGATACCTTTTTCCACCAGTTTAGCCACGAAATCCGCCATCTCTGGAATATGTTCAGTGGCACGCACCAGCGCCGGTTGCTCAATGCCAATCAGGGCTGCATCTTCGAGAAAGGCTTTCTCGTACTTCGCAGTGTACCGCTGCACGCTGACTCCGTCGCGCGCTGCATTGCGAATGATCTTGTCGTCCAGGTCCGTGATGTTCATGACGTAGCGCACTTTGTAGCCGGACTGACGCAGGAAGCGCTGCAGCATATCAACGGCGATGAAGGTTCGGAAGTTGCCGATGTGTCCGTAGTCGTAGACGGTGGGGCCGCAGGCATACATCCGGACTTCCTGGTCGCGGAGTGGATGGAATTCCTCGACCTGCGAGGACATAGTGTTGTAAAGGCGTAAGGCCATAGAGTGATTGCGAGCTCAGAGATGAACCCCCAATTCTAGGGGGACTTAAGAAAAAGGGTCAACCGGAGCGGACGTCGGCAGAAGAGTGCGAAGGCAGCGCGTGAGCGTGCGACCGCAGCCGGTGTTGCACGAGAAAAACATAATGCAACGCGGAGACAATCGTGAAGGCGAATGTGGCGCGCAAGAAGACGGTGCGGGTAATCCAGATCCAGCGCGCAGGCCTTATGCAAAAAAACATCACGAAGAACACGGCGGCGATCTGCGAAAAAGTGTTCGCTTTTCCGAAGATACTGGGCCGGAAATCACGGAGTCCGGCGATGGCAAACAGCACGGCACTGGCGGCCAGGATGGAAATATCGCGGCTGAAGACCAGTACGGTAAACTTCCAGGGAATCTTGTGCAGGATGGAGAGCACCAGAAACATCGTGCTCAACAAGAGCTTGTCCGCGATGGGATCGAGATACTGGCCGAGCAGGGTTTGCTGGTGCAACTTGCGAGCTAACAGGCCATCCAGCCCATCGCTGAACCCGGCGATCACGAAAAGAACCAAGGCCCAGAAATAGCGGCCCTCGACGAGTTCGATCACAATAAACGGGACAAAAACCATCCGCAGCAGCGTCAATTGATTGGGCGCAGTGAAGATTTGAGACAGCTTCATGCCGGGTCCTCAGTGGAATGAACCTCGGAATACGGTGCGCTGGCGCGCCGAGCGGTGCCGACACTCGCGGGAGAGCTCAGAAGCGTGGCGGGATCGAGGCCGGTCTTGGCCGAAAAGCGCTGCGAAAGCGAAGGCAGACTCCCGTCGGGAAGGTCGAGTTCAATGCGTTCAATCCGGTGCATCGGGAAGAAGACAACGGCGGGACTGAACGATTCGCCATCTTTTACCATCACAACAAAATCATCAAAAGACGCCAGCTCGATACCACTCATGCTGAGTCCTTCCGGAGCCAGCGCCAGTATCATTCCCCAGAACTTGTCCCGGGGATTGCCCAGCGTCACGACGACCATGGAGCCAGGCAAGAACGGACGGCCAGCCGCTGCCTGTGCGACCGAACCCTCACCCGGCGGCTGAGAATCTTTCGGCATGGAACGATTGTCGCTGCCCCAGGCGGGACTTTGCAACTGGCAACCGCGGTTCGTACGCCGCCGAGACGAGAAGGCCGCGTTCAACATTGCGGGAACCAACGACATTAGAACAAGTGCAGCGCAGGCGCGATGCTCAGATAACCCGGCGGGTGGGTGCTTGCTTTCGGGCAAAACCGACTCCGCCCTGCCGCGATTCGTGTAAGCCGACCTTACATGGGCAAGCAGGCTGGCCCTATCGGTTCAAAAGATTTGTATGTAAGCACGAACTCCTGGTGTCCGAGACGCTCAGAGCAACTTTTGCGTCCCAGAGGCGGCCTATAGCACCTTTCTATAAATTTCCCCGCCGACTTCGTCGACGCTAGCTTCCAACCGCAGGATGTTCCCTGCATTAACGTCCATCACTCCATTGGTACCAAAGTGCCAGTCGCACTGGAGGACCGGCACAATCTTGCCTGACTCATCTGGAGCACGGTAGGGCTTCCGAGAACGCAAAATGCCCAGGCTCGTGTTGAGTCCAGGCATTTGAAATAGGGCCTGCTTTCCTTTTCTTGGTCAGGCTTCTTGGTCAGGCGGTTTTCTTCGCGGCTTTCACCTTCGCCCATCGAGCGCGTTGGGCCGCAGCGATCTTCCTACGGGCAGCGGCTGACATCGGTCGCTTCTTGGGCATCGTCACCACGTTGCCTTTGTTGCCCTTCGCCCTCACCCATCGTGCTCGCTGAGCAGCCGCGATTCTTGCCCTGCCTGCAGCCGACATCCCGCCCTCAGTTCCTGTCTTTCTCCCGTATGCCGCGCCGAAAGCCGAGAGTGCTGCAGTAATCGCCTTCATTTGTTTGGTCAAGCGATTATGTTCTTTCTTCAACATCTGAACTGCACCGCCTAGGTTCGTCATTGAATCCCCCTCGCGGGGATTGTAGCAGGCCGGATATGTGAGGCAATTGTCGAGGGCATGTTCGGCGCAGCGGTAGTCAAACAAGATTCTGCAGACCTTATTTCAAGTGCTTGTTCAGCGCCTTAGTCATCTGAAACATGTCCAATTTGTCAGTGCCAAAGATCGGTTGCAACTTATCGTCGGCCAGGATTTCTCGTTTGTTCTTTGGATTCTGAAGATTGTGCTCCTTAATGTGCGCCCAAATCTTTTTTGTGACTTCGCTTCGAGGCAGTGGTTCTGTGCCGACAATTTTGGCCAGGTGCTCTGAAGGCTGCATCGGTTTCATAAAAGCGCTAGTTTTTAGTTTAGGGGTCGTCTCTGCCATTGTCGCTCTCCATCCTTGCCGCAAGTGTACCTAACTCCGCGATCACAGAAATTGTAGCGGATTTCGCGCGGACGTGAGGCTGTCACCTGGACAAAGCGGAGCAACTACCTTCCGCAAGAAAAGGTCTTGACTTCCATACCGACAACGACAAGAATGCGGTCGTCTCCCTTCCGCCGCTTTCAGATCGACCGTCTCCCCTCCAAAGGGCGTTCGCGGACACTGAGACATCGGGGCCCCTAGTCTTTAAATTGTTTTTGATTGCGATTAACCAAGGGTAATTTGCAGGTCGAGGTGTGTCGGAGAAACGGCACGGACTCGGTTCTTTGGCCTGAGGAAGTCGACCCTGGGGGTCAAATGGAAATTTCGGCAGTGCGTCGTTGGCGAAGGGTTACGCTGACCACTCCGCGTCGTTTGTCCGCCAAAATCAATGCGGCATTGATGTTTGTCCTAGCCTGCCTTACCCCCGGATTTTCCCAGAACTTTCCCGGAGTTCTGACGCAACACAATGACAATGGCCGCACGGGCCAGAACTTGCAGGAGACGACGCTTACTCCGCAGAACGTGAACTCCACCGCATTTGGCAAACTGTTCTCATATTCCGTCGATGGCCAGATCTATGCGCAGCCGCTCTATGTCCCCAACGTAAGCATCCCGAATCAGGGGATCCACAATGTTATTTATGTGACCACGCAAAACGATACAGTCTATGCCTTCGATGCAGACGGTCTCAACAGCGCTCCGCTTTGGCAGGACAGCTTTGTGAACCCGGCTGCGGGCATTATTCCTGTGCCTTGCGGAACCGATGGCAACACCAGCATAGCCTGCGGTGTGTACCCGATCTACGGGATCACCGGGACTCCTGTCATAGACCCCTACACCAACACCATGTACCTGGTGGCTCGTACGTACGAAAACAGTGTGGGGGTTCAACGACTCCACGCACTGGACCTTGGCAGCGGAGCTGAGAAGTTCGGCGGTCCCGTCGTTATTGCCGCTTCCGTGCCGGGGACGGGCGCCGGCCATACGAAGGGAAACATCGTCAATTTCAACCCTCTGGCTGACATCCAGCGTGCTGGATTGCTCCTGCTGAACGGTACAGTTTACATCGGGTGGGCAGGAGCCCAGCACGGGTGGATCATGGGCTATAGCGCCCAAAATAGTACTCAGACCCTGACCCAGGTGGCTGTGTTCAACACCACCCCAAATTCGGGGTCAGGTGGGATTTGGGCGAGTGGAAATGGGTTAGCGGCGGATACCTCTGGGAACATCTACGCCGCGGTTGGAGATGCAACCTTTGATGCCAACAGCGGCGGCATCGACTACGGCGACAGTGTGTTGAAGCTCAACAGCAGCCTGCAGGTGCTTGACTACTTTGCGCCGATGGATCAAGCCTGCCGGGCGGCGAACGATAAAGACTTGGGTTCGGCTGGTCCCATGCTTTTGCCTGCGCAGCCTGGCCCTGTCTCCGGGGAATTATTAATGGCCGGCAAGGGAGGCAGTCCTTGCCAGTCTTCAGGCTTCAGCTTGATCTACCTTATTAGTCAGAACAGTCTAGGGGCGTACAACGCGAATCAGGACCAGGTGGTGCAGGAAATATCTGGAACAACCGGTGGCTATTTCAGCAGCCCAGCCTATTGGCAGGGGGAAGGTGGCACCAATCTCTACTTAGCGGGCACGGGCGCTGGCCAGCGAGTGGGCGACTATTTGAAGATGTACAGCTTGACCAACGGGCAACTCTCGACTGCTCCGGTTGCCCAGAGTACGAATCCGTTCACGGTGGGAAGCACGCCATCGGTATCGGCCAACGGTTCCTCCGCTGGTATTGTGTGGGCGATCGAACGCCAGGATCCCCTGGGCACGATTTCCGGCACGCTGCCCGCCATTCTCTACGCTTACGACGCCACCAATGTTTCCACCATGCTTTACAACAGCGCCCAACAACAAAAGCGGGACAGGGTGGCTGTGGCAACAAGTTCCAGGTCCCGACCATTGCGAATGGCAAGGTCTATGTGGGGACACAGAATGAGGTTGATGTTTTTGGACTCCTTCCCAACAATCCCCCTGCGGCTCCTGGCGTCAGCCTGTCGGTTCCGTGTGAGGTGTTTCCTTCCCAGGCGGTGGGAACCACCAGCAAGGTGCGCAGTGTCGTCGTAACCAATATCGGGAACAGTCAGACGACTCCGCTCGAGATCACCAGTGTAGCGATCACCGGCCCCGGTGCAGCGGATTTTGCCCAGACTAACAACTGCAGTTCGCTGGCGATTGGTGCGCTATGCACGATCAGCATCACATTTACACCTTCTGTCGCGCACCCGGAGAGTGCGTATGTGATGATTACAGACAATGCGGCAGGGAGCCCGCATAACGTCTACCTGGTCGGGCCCGGCACTGTTGGAACACCGGTAGTGAACTGGCCGACGCCGGCGCCGATCACCTACGGGACTGCATTGAGTGGTACGCAACTGAATGCCACGGCCAACGTGCCCGGCACGTTCGTCTACTCACCGCCGGCCGGCTCAGTGCTGAACACCGGGAGTCAGACTCTATCGGTTACGTTCACGCCAAACGACACCTCGGACTACACGACGGCGACTGCGACGGCCGTGCTGCAAGTAAATCCCGGTACCGCGGTGGTGACGTGGGCGACACCGGCGCCGATCTCATATCCTACCGCGCTGAGCGCAACCCAACTGAATGCCACGGCCAACGTGCCCGGCACCTTCGTCTATTCGCCAGCGTCCGGCACCGTGCTGAACGCAGGCAGCCAGACCTTGTCGGTTACGTTTACGCCAACCGACACCACGCACTACCAGCCGGTAACCACAACGGTCGCGCTGCAAGTGAATCAAGCTTCAACCGCTGTCACCTGGGCGCCGCCCGCGCCGATCACTTACGGGACCGTGTTGAGCGGCAGCCAACTGAACGCCACGGCCAACGTGCCTGGCAGTTTCGCGTATTCGCCTGCCGCAGGCGCGGTGCTGGGGGCGGGCAGCCAGAGTCTGTCGGTCACCTTCACTCCGACTGACAGCACCGACTACACCTCATCTAATGCGGGCGTCACGTTGCAGGTAAGCCGGGCTGGGCTCGCGGTGACGGCCACCCCTGCGTACGGCACCTATGGCCAGGCGCTCCCTCTTTTTTATTACGGCATCACGGGCTTCGTGAATGGCGACACGCAGGGATCGGCAACCAGCGGCGCACCCAGCCTGGGCACTGCGGCGTCGCCGACCTCACCGCCGGGGATTTATCCCATCGCCATCGCGCAGGGAACGCTGGCCGCCGCGAACTACAGCTTCGCCTCATTCGTAAACGGCGTCTTGACCATTCAGCAGTCGGGTAGTTCAGTCGCGCTGACCTCGTCGAACGGCAGCGTTTCTCAGGGGCAATCCACGGCGCTGACGGCTACGGTTTCCATCACCGGGGCGGGCGCTGCGCCAACCCAAAGCGTGAATTTCATGCTGGGCCCCCCGACTTTGCTGGGAACGGGAACCTTGTCTCCCCTCGACGCCACCGATTCGGCGGCGACTTTCACCCTCAACGCATCGCAACTCGCGGCCGGAAACAACAGCATCACAGCGGTCTATGCGGGCGACACAAACTACGCAGGTTCAACCTCGGCGGCAATCACGGTGACGTTGTCGAGCACACCTGGAAATTTTGGCTCGGTGAACGTCGGCACGCCAGCTTCAATCGAGACACTGACCTATACCTTCAGCAATCCGGCGACCCTTTCGGCGGTCAACATCCTGACTGCGGGAGCGTCGAGCAACGACTACACAGACGGCGGTAGCAGCACTTGCGCGGCAGGCACAGCGTACAACACTGGTGATAGCTGCCTCGTGACTGTGGCGTTCAAGCCCACATCGGCGGGAATGCGCTCCGGAGCAGTGACTCTATTCGCTCAGGGCAGCAACCTGCCCCTGATGACCTGGTACTTGAGCGGTATTGGTCAGTCGGCGGAGGTAGTGATCGATCCAGGAACGCAATCGACGCTAGCCACACTCAGTAGCAGTGGCCAGGGTTACGGTTCGGTGGTGGATGGCGGCGGAAACGTGTATGTAGTGGACTATGCCAACAGCCAGGTGATCGAATTAGCAGCGGGGACCTTCGCGCCGAGCACGGTGGTGTCGTCTGGACTCAGCGGTCCGACCGCCGTAGCAATGGACGGCGCGGGGAATCTGTACGTCTCCGACACCGGGAACGCCCGCGTGGTTATGGTGCCGAACGAAAACGGCGCGCTGAACAGTGCGGACCTGTCAACGGTAAGCATCAGCGGGTTGGGTGCTCCGCAAGGGCTCGCTACCGACGGTAACGGAAACCTTTACGTCGCCGATTCCGTCAATGGCGCTGTAATAGAGGTCCTAGCAGGCGGCGGGGCGCCGCTCACAGTGGCTTCGGGACTGACAAACCCACAAGGAGTCGCGGTGGACACCGCCGGCAATGTCTACGTTGCTGGCAACAATCAGGTGGTTGAGTACCCGGTGGGCGGTGGATCTCCCATTCCGATGGGCAGTGGATACGCCAACCCCAGTGGGGTGGCCTTGGACGCATCCGGCACGATCTATGTGGCAGACTCGGGCAACTTACGAATCGTGAGAGTGTCGGCAGGAGGGGCTGCGCAGGCAAACCTGGCTATCGCGGGTCTCATTTCTCCCCAGGGCGTCGCGGTGGATGCCGCAGGCAATCTGTACATCACCGACACGAGTTCGGTGTATGAAGTAAACCGCACCCAGGCAGCGCCGCTTGTCTTTGGAACTACTACCGTAGGTTCGACCAGCGTTCCACAGACAGTGACGGTTTCCAACGCAGGCAACCAACCGTTGACGATGTCGAATCTCGCGATTACGGCGAACTTCGTGCAAGTGCCCTCTGGGGGAACGGATTGCGCATCGAGCGCCCAACTGTCCTCCGGCGGACAGTGTTTAGTCGCAACCGAGTTTGCTCCTACAACCTCCGGGTCTCTGACCGGTACACTCACCCTGAGCGATAGCGCGCTAAACACGGCGAGCACGCAGACCGTACAGTTGGCGGGTGGCGGCGCGCAGGCTGCGCAGACCGTCACGTTCGCTGCCATCCCGCCCCAGACGTACGGCGGAGGAACAGTTCCATTGAACGCGACCGCCAGCTCCAGTCTGCCCGTAAGCTTCTCCGTGACCTCTGGTCCGGCGACGGTCAGCGGGAACCTGCTCATCGTCACAGGCGTCGGTTCTGTAACCGTACAAGGGAGCCAGGCAGGAAATGCTGGATACGCACCCGCCACGCCGGTCGCGCAGACCTTTGTGGTGAATCCGGCCGCAACCACGATCACATGGGGAGCACCCACGCCGGTCACGTATGGTACCGCGCTGGGCGCGCCGCAATTGAACGCCACCGCCAACGTGCCCGGCAGCTTCCTGTATGCGCCGCCTTCAGGCACGGTGTTGAACGCAGGAAGTCAGACTTTGTCGGTTACCTTCACTGCCACCGACAGCACCGACTATAACTCGTCCAACGGTGCCGTCACGCTGCAAGTAAATCCGGCGAGTCAGGTCATCACGTTCACTCAGAACGCTCCAGCCGTTGCGCCATATAACAGCAGCTTCACGGTTGCGGCAAGTGCCAGTTCCGGGTTGCCGGTCTCGTTCACCAGCTCTGGCGTCTGTAGCAATGTGGGCGGAACCTTCACCATTACGAGCAGCAGCGGGACCTGCACGGTTACGGCGCTCCAGTCTGGCAACAGCAACTACCTGGCGGCTCCAACCGTTAAGGAAGTCGTAACTGCCGCGAAGGCTACGCCGACGGTGACCTTCACCGGAGCCCCGGTCAGCGCTCCGTACCAATCCACGTTCACGGTGACGGCAACGGCGAACTCAGGCGTCACGCCTACAATCACGACGAACAGCGCGTGCTCGACCAGCGGCACCACCGTTACCATGACTAGCGGCACCGGAAAATGCACCGTTACGGCGAAGTGGGCGGCGACTGCGTATTTTCTGGCGGCTTCAGCCTCACAAACTACCACTGCGCTGAAACTTCTCCCCACCGTGACTTGGGCGACGCCGGCGCCTATAACTTACGGGACAGCGCTGAGCGGCAGCCAACTGAACGCCACCTCCAACGTGGCCGGCAGCTTCGTCTATTCCCCGTCTGCTGGCACGGTCCTGGGCGCTGGAAGTCAGACTCTGTCGGTCACCTTCACTCCGACTCTCACTCAGAACTACACGACGGCTACTGTCAAGGTGACACTGGTAGTCAGTAAAAGCGCAACTTCGACCGTAATCACGAGCAACAGTCCCAATCCCTCGAAGGTTGGCAAGGCGGTGACTGTGAAGGTCACAGTAACTCCGGCGTCGGGTTACGGCACTCCGACCAGCCACGTCACGGTGAACGCCAGCACCGGGGAAACCTGCACGGCAACGCTCACGGTCGGTTCGGGAACTTGCTCCGCGACTTTCAAGTCCACCGGGTCGAGGACACTGACCGCAACCTACGCCGGCGACAGCAACGACAGCACGAGTGTGTCCGCTGGAGTTACACAGACGGTGAACTGAGATCGCCGGGGAAACAACGACGGGTCGTCGATTCGATCCAGCCTCGCTCTCCATCCTTGCCGCAAGTGTACCTAACTCCGCGATCACAGAAATTGTGGCGGATTTCGCGTGGCGAAGTGAGTTGCGAGCCTTCTTGTTTACCCAGTAGGAAGTACTCAAACGACTGGTTGTTGCAGTCAGGCCATAGCACTTGAACTCGCCCCGCAATGTGCCCACGACCCATATAGGGCAACGGCAGCACAGGTGGCGAAGGAAGCTCAAGGCGATTCCCTTCGTTGGGCTGAACAGTTGGACCGGGCGCCAACTCTGTGAGAAGATCCTTGAAATATTTCGGCCCCTAGTCTGGATTCGATGTTAACCCTCATTTCCCGCCAATTGATCCGCGATCTCCGATGGGGAGAAGTAGGTAGAGCAATTCTCTTCGCCTCGTTGATGCTCCCTTTGGGCAGCGCCACAGCGCAAAATCTGGAGCATCAAGATAGCCGGCAAAAGCAAAGCGGGATGAGCACGGGCGCAGCGCGTGCGCCCGTGAAGGACGCTTTGTCACGCCCCATTACGGCCGGGGGCTTCGTAGATGGCGCGCCTGTGCTCTTTGCCGACATTACGCACGCCGCCGGGCTGGACAAGTTCCTTCACCGATCTGGAACTCCCGAGAAAAGTACTATCCTGGAGACGCCCGGTTCTGGGGTGGCACTGATCGACTATGACAATGACGGCTGGCTCGATATTTATCTGCTAAACGGCTCAACCTTTCCCGCATTGAAGGGCAAGGAAGCTCCGCGGCGGGCGATGCTGTTCCACAACAATCACGATGGCACGTTCACTGACGTAACCGACAAAGCCGGAGTGGCCAACGAACGCTGGGGCTTTGGCGTCGTGGTGGGCGACTACGATAACGATGGCTGGCCCGATATCTACGTTTCCAATTTCGGCAAGAACCGCCTCTACCACAACAACCATGACGGTACGTTTACCGACGTTGCGGAAAAGGCCGGCGTCACTCTCGGCGGATGGTCCACAGGAGCGACCTGGGGCGATTACGACCGCGATGGCCTTCTCGATCTGTTCGTTCCGGGTTACGTAAAGTTCGACTCCGACCATCCACCGATTGCAGGCAAAGACGGCCTTCCCCCAGGCTTATGTCAGTTTCGTGGCATCGACGTGATGTGCGGTCCACGGGGCCTGACAGGAGAGAGTGATCACCTCTTCCACAATAATGGCGACGGGACTTTCACCGACGTGAGTGTGAAGGCAGGCGTGTCTGATCCCAGAGGGTACTATGGCCTCGCTTCGGTTTTTGTGGATATCGATGACGATGGCTGGCCGGATCTGCTCGTGGCCAACGATTCCGTTCCAAAGTATCTCTACCGGAACAAGCACGACGGCACATTCGAAGACATCAGTTATCTCTCTGGATTTGCTTTAAACGATGAGGGGCGCGAGCAGGCGTCGATGGGGATTGCCGTCGGCGATTACAACCGCGACGGCAGAGTCGATTTTCACATCACCAATTTCTCCGACGACTACAACACACTTTATCGCAATGACGGAGACGCGAGCTTCTCGGACGTCAGTTTTGCGGCCGGCATTGCCAATGTGACAATCCCCTTTCTAGGTTGGGGGACTGGTTTTCTCGACTACGATAATGACGGCTTGCTCGATATCTTCGCAGCCAATGGGCACGTTTATCCCGGCGTGGATAAGCAGGATTGGGGCACCACGTTTGCTCAGCGTCCGCTCTTGTTCCGCAACATCAATGGAGCAAAATTTGAGGAGGTTCCCCCGGCAACCGGGAGCGGGTTGGCAGTTATCGTGTCCGCACGTGGTGCTGCATTCGGCGATTTGTTCAACGACGGTCACATCGATGTGGTGCTCAACGTTATCGACTCGACGCCTGTGCTGCTCCGCAATGTTGTCCACAACTCGAATCACTGGCTGGGGATTCGACTGGTTGGCGGTCCCAAAAGCCCCCGCGACGCAATCGGTGCAAAGGTGTTTGTTACGACAGGCTCGATCCGCCAACGGGGCGACGTTTTCAGCGGCGGCAGTTACGCTTCCAGCTCCGATCAGCGTCTGCACTTCGGCGTGGGGGCGGCAACCAAAATCGACAAGCTCGAGATCCAGTGGCCGAGCGGGGTAAAAGAAGAGATCCGAATTCCATCGGTGGACCGCATTTTCACTGTAGTCGAAGGCAAAGGAATCGTTGAACCGTGACGCCAAATGGGCCATCCCGATCGCGACCTACATCGATCCCGTGTCCTTCTTCTCGCATCAGTTTGTTCCATGTCGTGTTTCTCGGCAACTCCCTCGGTTCCGCAGGATCCACCCTTCACTGACGGCGACGGCGGGTGTTTCTTTTGAGTCGTTTGTCGATGGCACCCCGGGCTTGGCATCAACTTCAAGGATCGGGCATCGCACACTTCCAGTAAGTACTTACTTGAGACCATGGGTTCCTGTCGTGGCGGGTGCCTCGCACTGCATAAACAGGAACTGGCCCTTTGTACGGATTCCGGATCAAGAGTGTTACGATTTTCCTAACACGCATCTGGGGGGCCTATGCCGAAATCAATGAAAGCCCGCTTGACTCAGCCGCTGGTACGCGAGAACGGGTTGCATCGTCCCGCTAGTTGGGACGAAGCCATGAATCGCGTCGCTGCGGCGTTCCGCAAGTCGATCGCGAAGAAAGATCCGCGGGACTTTGGCATGTTCAGTTGCTCCAAGACCACCAACGAACTGAACTACGCAGCGCAAAAATTCGTCCGCAGCGTCATGGGCACGAACAACATTGATAGCTGCAACCGGACTTGACACGCTCCCAGCGTCGCCGGTCTGGCGGCGGTATTCGGAGCAGGCGGCGGGACCAGTTCGTATCGCGAAATTGAAGACACCAGCGTGATCCTGCTGTGGGGATCGAACGCCCGGGAGACGCATCCGATTTTTTTTCACCACTTGCTGAAGGGTATGCAAGGCGGCGCGGAACTTTACGTAGTGGACCCGCGGCGCACCAGTTCCGCGCGCTGGGCCAATCTGTGGCTCGGCCTGGACGTGGGTTCTGACATTTCGTTGGCCAACGCCATGGGCCGCGAAATCATCGCTGCCGGGCTGGCCAACGAAAAGTTCATCCAACACGCCACCAGCGGATTTGAAGCCTACAAAGCGCACGTCGAGAAATACACGCTCCAGCGGGCTGAGCGTGAAACCGGCGTGCCCGCCGAAGCCATCCGCAAGACGGCCCATGCCTACGCCAGCGCTCCGCGCGCCCAGATCTGCTGGACTCTGGGTATCACCGAGCATCACAACGCCGTTGACAACGTGGTGGCCCTTATCAACCTGGCGCTGCTCACCGGACACGTGGGCCGCTACGGCAGCGGCGTGAATCCCCTGCGCGGACAGAACAATGTCCAGGGCGGAGGTGACATGGGCGCGATCCCCGACCGCCTTACCGGCTTCCAGCATGTCGAGAACGACCAATTACGGGTCAAGTTTGAAAAAGCCTGGGGTGTGAAGATCCAACCCAAACGCGGCTGGCACTTGAGCGATATGTTTGAGGCCATGGATCATGACCACGACCATGGCCGCCTGACCACGCTCTACGTACTGGGCGAGAATCCCGCCGACTCTGAAGCCGACCGGCATCGCGCCCTGAAGCGGCTTGGCGGTCTGGAATTCCTTTTAGTCCAGGACCTTTTCTATACCAAGACCGCTGAACTCGCTGACGTTGTCCTGCCTGCCGCTGCCGGCGCCTTTGAGAGCGAAGGCACAGTGACTTCGAGCGAGCGCCGCGTGCAGCGCGTCCGCCGCACAGTGCCACCTCCTGCGGGCGTGCGCGACGATATTGAGATCATTTTTGATCTGGCTCGCCGTCTCGGCCATGACTGGAGCACGCCTGATCCCGAAGCGATTTGGAATGAGTTGCGCACCTTGAGCCCCATGCACGCCGGCATGAGCTACCGTCGCCTGGAAGAATTGGGCGGCATTCAGTGGCCGTGCTATGACGAGTCTCACCCGGGAGAACTGTTTCTTCACGGACGGCTGTGGAGTGAACCGCTGATCGGTCCTCGCGCGCCGTTTAGCGTGGTGGAATTCGAGCCGCCCGTGGACCAGCTTGACGAGCAATTTCCCATTCGCCTGACCACCGGTCGCAGGCTCGACGATTACAATACCGGCGTTCAAACCAGAGAATATTCGTCGCCGCTGCGACGCAAAGAAGCGCTGGATGTTTCTCCCGAAGACGGTCGGTCCTACGAGTTGCGGGAAGGTGGAGACGTCCGGGTGACGTCGAGGCGTGGCTCGCTCGTCGCACCGGTGCGCTTTGATCCGGGGTTGCGTCCGGGATTGGCGTTTTTATCGGTGCATGCCCACGATCTGGTGGCAACGAACGATTTGACCATTGACGCGGTGGACCCCAAATCAGGCACCGCGGAGTTCAAAGCAACGGCCATCCGTATTGAAAAAGTATGAAAGGACTTGATTGGATCTTCATCTAACCGACGCGCAGCCGACCGCAGAAGAGCGCGCTGCCGTTGACTCTGATCTGGGCGTGCCTGAATCAAGCTGGCAAGGCGGCCAGCGGCAAGGCAGCGACACGCGTGCAGCTTTCAACGGCGACGCCTTTGGCAGGCGGCATCGTCTTCTACCCGTTCTCCATGCGATCCAGAACCGCATCGGCTGGATTAGCATCGGCGCTCTCAACTATGTCGCGTTGCGGTTGGACATTGCTCCCGCGGAAGTTCATGGTGTCGCGTCTTTCTATGGAATGTTTTCCCTTCAACCGCGTCCGCAGGTCGTAGCCCACGTCTGTGATGACATCGCGTGTGTAACACGTGGCACGGAGAGACTTTGTGCCGAACTGGAAGGCACGCTTGGCCCTGCAGCTTCGCCTTGCTCTGGCGGACGCGCGATCTGGCTTCGCAGCCAGTGCCTGGGTCTGTGCGAACGCGCTCCCGCGGCGCTGGTCACCTCGGCTGGAAACAAATCTCATGAAAGAGTGTTGGCCCCTGCGTCGGCGGAAGCCTTGCAGTCTTTGGTAGAAGATGCTGTGCGGGGTCGCCTCCCTGCCGAGCCCGACGTGCTGAACTCTCAAACCAGCGTGCCTCAGTCACTCCAGAATCAAGCAGGCCCGAATGGCGAATCCTTGTCGTTACGACTTCTGTATCGGATCGGCCAGGGTGGCGCGCCAACGTTGGAAGCCTATCGAAGACTCGGCGGCTATCACGGTCTGCGCAAAGCCTTGGAGCTTGGCCCTGAGGGAACGCTGCGTGAACTGTCCGCCTCAAAACTGTTGGGACGCGGTGGCGCTGCATTTCCTACCGCCAAGAAATGGGAGGCGCTTTTCTTGCAGAGACATTTGTTGCAGCAGGAACCCCGCCGCGCGCACTATGTCGTCTGCAATGCCGATGAATCCGAGCCCGGCACTTTCAAAGACCGCATCCTCATGGAAGGCGATCCCTATGCCGTTCTCGAGGGCATGACGATTGCCAGCTTCGTTACAGGCGCGCGACACGGCTACATCTACCTGCGCGGAGAATATCCGCTGGCCGCCGAGCGGATGCAACAAGCAATCCAGTCTGCCAACGAAAACGACTTCCTCGGCGACAACATTCTTGCCAGCGGGCTGCAATTCGCAATTGAAATTCGCCGGGGTGCCGGCGCGTATATCTGTGGTGAGGAGACCGCACTATTCAACTCGATTGAAGGCTATCGCGGCGAGCCGCGCAACAAGCCGCCGTTCCCCACCCAGTCTGGGCTCTTCCGCCAGCCGACCGCCGTCAACAACGTGGAAACACTGGTCAACGTTCCCGGCATCATTTTAGAGGGCGGCGCTGATTATGCCAGGCTCGGCACGGAAAACTCCACCGGCACCAGGCTCTTTTGCCTTTGCGGACACGTTGCGAGGCCCGGCGTCTACGAAATCGCCATGGGAACCACGCTTCGCCAACTCATTGATCTTGGCGGAGGGATTGTTGGCAGCGGCAAACTGCAGGCGGTTCTTCTAGGCGGGGCAGCCGGAACTTTTGTTGGGCCTTGGGAACTGGATACGCCGCTCACCTTTGAAGGCACGCGCGCCATCGGGGCCACGCTTGGGTCCGGAGTGGTCATGCCGTTTGATGATACGGTTGATCTTCGCCAGATCCTGCTGCGCATCGCCAGCTTTTTCCGCCATGAAACTTGCGGTCAGTGCGTTCCGTGCCGCGTCGGCGTGGTGCGCCAGCAGGAAGCGCTGCAGCGCTTGGTGAGTGCCAAGCCGCTGGGCTCGGCAGCGCAGGAAATCACCATGTTGCGCGAGATCGCCCAGGCCATGCGCGACGCCTCAATCTGCGGTCTGGGCCAGACCGCCTCCAGCGCGCTGGAATCTGCTATGCAGCGATGGAGTCTGTTCTCATGAGTCACCCTGTTACACACACGTCGCAACCGCTCGATGCGCCCCAGCCTACAATTCCTCTGCCGCGAGGCCCCGTGCCGCAAGCGCCGCCGGAGCGCGAACGGCGCTCTATTGAGATCGAGATTGATGGCAAGCTGGTTTCCGTCGCCGAGGGTTCCACCATCCTCGATGCCGCAAGAAAACTTGGCATTGACACTCCTACCCTTTGCTTTTTGGAGAGCCTCACCCCCGTCAACGTCTGCCGCGTCTGTGTAGTGGAGTTGGAAGGCTCGCGCACGCTCGTTCCCGCTTGCTCACGCAAAGTGGAACCCAATATGTCCATCAGGACGGATTCCGAACGCGTCCGCCTGAGCCGCCGCTTGGTGTTGGAATTTCTGGCTTCTTCCGTAGACCTTTCCACGGCGCCCGCGATGCAGGCGTATATGAGCCGGTACGGCGCGCATCCTGAGCGCTTCGGCGCAACCTGCGCCACAGTTGCCCAGCCGGTAAGAATTGACAACGAGCTTTATGTCCGCGACTACTCCAAATGCGTCCTGTGCTACAAGTGCGTGGAAGCCTGCGGCATAGACGCGCAAAACACCTTTGCGATTGCCGTGGCCGGTCGCGGCTTTTCCGCCCACATTGCCACTGAATTTGACGTTCCCCTACCCGACTCGGCATGCGTCTATTGCGGCAACTGCATCGGCGTCTGCCCCACGGGCGCGCTGATGTTCAAGAGCGAATATGACATGCGCCAGGCCGGCACGTGGAACGAAAGCCGCCAGACCCAGACTGACACCATCTGTCCTTATTGCGGCGTAGGCTGCGACCTCACCGTGCACCAGCAGGAAGGCCAGATCGTTCGCGTGAGCTCGCCACTCGACCATAGCGTGACTCATGGCAATCTTTGCATCAAAGGGCGGTTCGGCTGGCAGTTCGTGCAGATTCAGCCAGTCGACAAGCAAGAAGAATAAAGTGCAACTCACTCTTTGACCAGTGTTTTGTCACTGCGCCGTTTTGGAAACCGGCCCTGCCTTTTGGCGCGTGTGGCCTATTGTCCGTCCAAGTCGCGAAGAACGCTCTCGGGATTCCGAAGATAAGCATCAAGAAAACGAAGCAGGAACGGCGTTTGGCTGTCTATGCCGGCAAACAGCAGGACTGGAACGTCCGGCTTTATCCGCTTCATCTTCGCCCGTAACGCACTGCCAGCAGCATCGGGCAGATCGTATTCCAAGAGAACCCCGTCAACATGCAGAGTTGTCAAAAGGCGTAGAGCTTGGTCGCCAGTCGTCGCCGGCATGACCTCGTAGCCAGCTTTTTCCAGCACGTATTTCAGCGCGCCCATGTATTCAGGGTGATTCTCAACGCAAAGAACTCTTAGGGCGCTCATTGGTATTCGCGGTGTCTAATCCTTCGGTTATAGACATCCTCTTGTATCGCTGCTCCTCCGACCGTTTCTAGATCGGATTTTGCTGGAGGACTCTTTTTGCTCTTATGGCCTCCCTGAAATCACGACGGACCTGCTCCTCTTGTTTTAGGGCTTTGTGGAGTTCCTGAAGGATCTCCAGCAACTCATCGGGATCTCTTGCTTCGAGTGCGGCGCTACACAACTCTCTCCAGCTCTTGTGCTCTTCACCCATGGTGGATCTCCTCCAAAAGTTTGCATTGCTGTCGGGAATATCCTGGGTTGTGGTCCTCCGAGACAGTCACTTCACCCACGGAACCGAAGACCACTTCAGTTGCTCTTACTCCCAGTAGCGCTTCCACGGCTGACCGCTCGGAGGGCCGCAACCATCGAGCCAACGATGCAAGAAGCAATCAGGAAAGGCGGAAGGCTCAAAAATAGACCGCTCAACAACTCAACACTGCTTGCCAGCATTTACACGTTCCCCCTTCTGCGGAAGGTCCTACCCTCCACGAGCTTCCCGATCAGAAATGGAAAACGATTCCAGCGGATGGTTGGGCCGTGTGCGTCCAGCTGCCTGTGTTCAGGGCCCGGAGTCCGAAGTCCGGATTCTTGTAGACGAAACCTCTGTATTCAGCACGTAAAGAGAAGTGTCGCGTCAAGGCGTAGTCAGCCCCAGCTCCATACAGGAAGGCGCCTCTCCCTTGAGTGCCGGCGCCGGGAGTAGATCCGCCCCTGTTGCCGGTCGGATCGAAGATCAGGCCGCCGCCCCCGGCGAGCGCGTAAGTGCTGACCCTTCTAATGGGGAGTGGAAGGTTCACCACCAAATCCCCGGTTACTGCGTGCGTATTGGCCTGGACTCTGGATTCGCCGAAACTTCCAAAATACTTTTGAGTATTCCGGTCGAAACCATAATCGACTTCCGCGGCGAGCCACCGGCTGATGTGATACCGATATCCCAGCATGAATCCACCGGTTTCTGAGGTCGTCCGCGCGACACCCTGGCCGCTGGTATCCCTCGTGAAAAAGCCTGTGCCTTGCAGACTGATCTCAGAGCGGCTCTCCTGAGCCGTGGCGCCAAGAGTTAAGAGAATGACAAAACCTGCAAGCATAATCGCAGTTCGTCGCATCGTGTGATTCCTCCCTATTGAATTTGCCTAGGATTCCAGCCGCGATGGTCACGGCACACAAATCATTCTTTGTATTCAATACGGGCATGCGAGATGCCAAAGTTGTGTTTATCCTTGCGCCGTCGTCAAATACTTGAGCGAACGAAGGTTACGCGACGGGAGCGGAAAACTGCCCAGATGGTCTGTCGAGCGCCACGGCACGCGATTCGTCAGTTGGCGAAGTTTACGACATTTTTTCGAAGCCTTCCGCTCCTTCAGCACATCAGATCAAACATATTGATGGATCGGGTGATTGACACGTGCAGCGATCGCGACATTGCACTGCGGAGGTCATTAAAGGATGAGCACCTCTTCGCTGATAGCGGACCACTCCTTCAGCGCTCAGGAATCGCCGAGCGTAAGACGGACACTGCACAACGAGAGCGACCGACTGAAGTTGCTCCTGGACATGACGAACACCCTGGTCTCGAATTTGGAGTGTCGCGAGCTCCTGCGCGCGGTCTCGGCGAGCATTCGGCAGGTCATGCACTGCGATACCGTTGGCATTTGGCTGCCGGATGGGGAACAGGTCCATCTCCGCCAGCTCGCTATGGACTTCCCGGAGAGCAAGGGATTTGTGAGGGAGGATTTGCTGCAACCGGTCGAGGGGTCCGTAATGGGCGTGGTATTCAAGACCGGCAAGCCGTTCGTGTTGGGTGTTATGAGCGAAGAGATGCCTCCCGAAGAGGCTCCTGAAGCTCGCGCAGAAGCCCTCGAGTCTGGCTGCGCTCTGCCCCTGATCAGCCGGGGCCGGACGCTCGGCGTTCTGACACTCGCCAGCCGGGTCGAGAACTCTTTTAGCCGGGAAGACGTTGATTTCCTGATGCGAGCGGCGGGGCAAATTGCGATCGCCATCGAGAACGCCCTGGCGTATCGCGAAATCGCGGAATTAAAAGACAAGCTCGCGCAGGAAAAGCTGTATTTGGAAGAGGAAATCCGTGGCGAGATGGACTTTGAAGGAATTGTGGGACAGAGTTCGGCTCTGCGCCATGTTTTGAATCTCGTGGAAACCGTGGCTCCCAGCGATTCGACGGTGTTGCTTCTGGGCGAGACCGGCACGGGAAAGGAATTGATTGCGCGCGCGATCCATGAACGCAGTCAGCGTAAGGAGCGGACCCTGGTAAAGCTCAACTGTGCCGCGATTCCGACCGGACTGCTCGAGAGCGAACTCTTTGGACATGAACGGGGTGCCTTCACCGGCGCGATTGCGCAGAAGATTGGCCGCCTTGAACTGGCCGATCAAGGCACGCTGTTTCTCGACGAGGTGGGAGATATTCCCATCGAGATCCAGCCCAAATTGCTGCGCGCTTTGCAGGAACGTGAGTTTGAAAGGCTGGGCAGCAACCGAACCAAGCTGGTGGATGTGCGGCTGGTAGCGGCGACCAATCGCGACCTCGAGAAAATGATGGAGAATCGCGAGTTCCGCAGCGACTTGTACTATCGCCTGAACGTGTTTCCGATCCGCATCCCACCTTTGCGCGAGCGTCCGGATGACATTCCCCTGTTGGTCCGCTACTTCACACAGAAGTACGGCCGCCGCATGCAGAAGCGAATCGATTCTATTCCCGCTGCGGCGTTGAGAAAGCTCTCCAGTTGGCATTGGCCGGGGAATATTCGTGAGCTTGAAAATTTCATCGAGCGTTCGGTGATTCTTACCCACGGCTCGGCACTACAAGCTCCGATCGCCGAACTGGGCAACAATGGCAGGAACGCTCCGGTGGCGGGCACGCACGAAGCCAATGCACGCGATGAGATCGTCCGCATGCTGAAAGTGACAAGCGGGCGAGTGGCAGGCCCCGACGGCGCGGCAGCACGCATGGATATCAAGCGCACGACGCTTATCTCGCGCATGAAGAAGCTGGGCATCGACCCGCGAAAGGTATTGTGACCTTCTATCAAGCGGGCCTCCTAGACACGCTCCCGCCTGGGCTTGTGCTTCCTTAGAACTGCGGATTCTAGACTTACCTGCTGTCACCGATCGTTGACAAGTGTCAAGATCGCCTTCGACACTTCTCGACACCATCCTCCGGCTGATCCTCTCTTCGTTTATTGACTTCAGCAATTTACGAGATGTTCCCTTAGCACTTCACTTTGGTCCGTCGATTGCCTGCACGGAGATTTATAGGATCACGGAGATCGTCATGGCAAAGGTGATCGAGTTTTACGTACCGAAGAACTTCCGGAATCCGTTCGTGCGTGCGGCTCAATCGCAACGCGGAAAAGTCATCGAGTTTTGTTCACAGGCGAAGAAGTTGGTTCCGGCTCGACCGGCTGGCGGCGTACTTGGGCTCTTGGAAACAACGGAGACCGAACGTTCTGCAGTTAGTGAGTAACCTTGGCACGCCAGGATTGCTTCGAGAGGAGGCACGTTATGCCGGCGATCGAGATGCTAGTTGAAGGTGACCGGGAAGTTCGTGCCGCTTTGTCTGGCGACCGCATTCAAGAACTCAACGGTGTCGTATCGCGCTACCTGCCAATGTTTTACAAGAGGGCTTTTCGCTTCTTGGGGAACGCGACAGACGCGGAAGATGCTGTTCAGGATGCTCTCGTTTCCGCTTGCGAGCATTTAGGCCAGTTCCGAGGGCAAGCGAAGATCTCTACCTGGTTAACAGCAATTGTCACCAACGCTGCGAGGATGCAACTACGCCGCCGCCGCGGTGGCTACTTATCGCTTGACGAACAGCAGGGGGAAGACGGGGTCACATTCTCGGAACGGTTGCCTGATTCGCGGCCAGATCCAGAAGAAATCTGCTCCACATCAGAAGCACGTGACCAGCTGGCGAATGGCGTCAAACGGCTCTCACCCACCCTACGGAGAACATTTAAGTTGCGCGATATCGACGGTTTAACCACGAGAGAAGCTGCGCTTGTTTTGGGCGTCCCCGAAGGGACGGTGAAAGCGCAGCTCTCACGCGCGCGTGCCAAACTTGCTGGGATCATGCGGCTGAGGCCCGCCAAGCAACGCTCTGGAACCGTTTCACCTGCTGAGGATGCCGACGAAAGGGTGGAACGGGATTTAACGTGATCGGACCAATTGCATTTACGAGCGTTTGCGGTCCTGCAGTTCTCTTCATGCTGACTTTTCTGCGCGCTCTTCTCAGAGAAGCAAGAGCTCCTCGCGTTCGATTCACCAGCAGAAACGAGAGAAGCAGCGTCCTGCTTTTCCCGATTGAGCCTGGGTTGCCTCACCCTGACCGTTGGGTGTATTTCCGAGATCACGAACAGTTCACTCGTCCTCCCTGGCCTAATGTCGAATGCGGCTCTTCCCTGACCAGTTGGCGGAGGAGCGCAGGTTTCCCGTCCTCCATACTGGTTAGGCCTCTCAGCAAGACCTCTTTGATTGTCTCCAGTCTCGACAATTGTCGATCCTGGTTTCGACATTCTTCGACATGCCTGTCGCCGCTTTCCCCGCCGCCAATGAATTCAACAGGTTGCTGGCGTGCCAGGCAACGTAGCTTTGGCAAGCGTGTTGCGATATCCAGGTTTGTCGCGAGGCCAACATGTTCAGGATTTCCATCGTCGATACGCCGTCACGGCGAACGCTTGTCGTGGAAGGAACCCTCATCGGACCCTGGGTTGCTGAGCTTGGCACAACGTCGAGAAATGCGGGCCAGGACTTGGGCGGACGCAGACTGGTCGTCGACCTGAGTGACCTGACCGTCATCAGCCGCGAAGGAGAAGATGTGATCTTCGACCTGATGAAGAAAGGCGCGACGTTCTCCTGCGGTGGCGTTCTCACCAGGCACGTGCTGAAACAACTTGCATGTAAGAAACAACAGGAATCCTCACGGAGGTAAACATGCCGCAGGCAAAGCGCATCCCGAGTCCTACGCCATACGCCAGCAGCGGTGATTTCCACCGAATCTTCGACGAAGAGACCGACAGCCTGTACCGGCTGGCGTTCCTGCTGACGGCGGATCGTGAAAAGGCTGAGCAGTGCTTTGTCTCCGGACTGGAGGATTCGGTCAAGGGGAATCCGGTTTTCAAGGAATGGGCACGCTCATGGGCTCGGCGCGCGATCATTCAGAACGCCGTGCGAATGATCAACCCACAACCAGTGGAGGAAGACGCGCAATCGATATTCAACAGCAGTCGCACAACGCCGCCACCGGAGCAGGCGGAGATTGCCGCCATTCTTGACCTCGCACCCTTCGAGCGCTTTGTCTACGTCATGTCGGTTCTTGAACGCTACTCCGATCAGGATTGTTCGGTTCTCCTGGGCTGCTCGCGGCGGGACGTGATTGCAGCACGAATTCGCGCGCTGCAGCACATCGAAATGCAATCGACTCTCACTTAAGCGGCAGTGTCGAGCTTAGGCGCGTGCCTCCCAGCATCCCAATGGTCGCAGCCTGTGATCGCTCTGCAGCCCGACGGATAGCTTAGGAGATAAGGACAGCATTATGAAATCCAGTGTGGTTGTCGCCTTCCTGGTATGCATTGTTACCGCATCACAGCCAGCATTCTCTTCTATACAACGTAAGCCCTCCGACGACGAACCCCCGCATGTAACGATGGTGCGCGGCTCAGCCGCCAACGCTCACGCCCTGGCGGATCTACTTGCGACCACTCCTGTCATCCCCCGCGGCCCCCGCGACTTACTGCGGGCTTATGAACTGGAAATGGCTTCCATTGCGGAACAATTGTCGACGGATCTGGGAGTTGTTTCGAATGCGGTGGGAACGGGACAGATCACCAGAGAGCAGGGGGAATACGTAAGTGGTGAGCGATACCAGGTTGCAATGATGCAGTTTCAGCTCTTGAGCTCATTGCACGCAATCCTGGAGGCGGATATCGCCCGAACGCCGGCCGTGCGAACAGACCCTATCCCGCCCCCTGCTGGCGAGATGGTATTGGTCGCAATGCCATTTTCCTCCTTGCAGCTAAGTCCCTCATTGGTCGAATACCTGGGGCTGACCCCGAAGCAGGTGAAAGCTATCCAGAGATTGATGGACCAGGAACGGCCAATAACGGAGCCGTTGATGGTCGAACTACGAACCACTAGCGGAGAATTGGGTGCTCTTCAGCAGAGTCAGAATAATGAAGATCAAGGATCTGCCCAAAGACTCGCGGCTACGCAAGCACGGCTGCTCAAGCAACTAATGAGAGCCAACTCACATCTCCAGAGGAGGATTAACGGCGTGCTTGATCCACGGCAGCGGAGGAAGCTCGACTCCTTCAAGCGCACGAGCGAAGTCACGGTGGGGGAAGGGAACTAGAGATCTCGCTTCCCGGTTCAGGCTCTGTATTCGCATCCGGAAAGAGAGCTGCGTCTAGTACGCATACACCTTGAGGAACACGAAAACCACAACGCCGGAGATTGACACGTAGAGCCAAATGGGGAACGTCCAGCGTGCAATTCGGCGGTGCATCGCGAACCGGCCCGTCAGCGAGAAAAAGAACGTCGTCAGCACCATCGGCAGCGCGACGATGGAAAGGATTATGTGGCTGGCTAGAATTGAAAGGTACAGCGTTCGCACCGGGCCGTGGCCGGGAAAGATCGTGTCGCCGTGAAGTGTGTGGTTCACGATGTAGCTGACGAGAAAAACGGAAGAGAACGCGAAGGCCAGCAACATGCTCGTGCGATGCGCTTCCCGCTTGTGATGTTTGATGAAATACAATCCCACGCAGAGCGCCGTCGCGCACAATCCGTTCAGAAGCGCGTTGAGGGCCGGCAAAAACATCCAGCGCCCGGCGAAGTCAGCCGAGGCATGATGCACGTACAGCAGCCACAGCAGGAATGACACCGCGAGGCCACTTACCACGACGATCGCTCCCACCACTGGGCGCGAACTGATTTCAGCCTGTTCCATTCCGACAATTAAACCACAAAAATCCATCCATCAGTCATAGAGCCCAGTCGGCAGCGCGGTCCGACTGCACTAGACCACGACCGAGGCCCCTCGACTGCCTCATCTATTGCACGCTCTTGTCTCGCCGCTGCCGCCCGGCTAGAATGCCTTGGCATCCTGCAGGAGGCAAAAACATGGCTGCTGCTCCGCTCCCACCGTTATCGATACCCACGCCCGAGCCCGCTCCACTTTCCGAAGGCGCGCGCATTGTCGATACTTTCATCGCACCATCGAAGACCTTCACCGACCTGCGGCGCAGCGCGGCATGGTGGGCGCCATTTCTGCTGATGGTAATCGTTTCTACGATCTTCGTTTTCAGCGTTGGCCAGAAGATCGGGTTCCGAAAAGTTACGGAAAACCAGCTGCAGATGGCGCCCAAACAGTCGGCCCAATTAGATAGCCTTCCAGCCGACCAGCGGGAACACCAAATGCAACAACGGGCAACCGGTACCAAGTACGTCTCGTACTTTTTCCCATTGCTCACGCTGATTATCTGGATCATCATTGCATCGGTTCTCTTCGCCACGTTCAAGTTTGGCGTCAATGCTCAGATTTCCTTTAAGACGTCTCTCGCGATCGTCGTTTACGCAGGTCTGCCTCTGATGCTGAAAACGTTGCTGGCCACGGTCTCGATTTTGGCAGGTATGAGCCCAGATTCGTTTTCGTTCCAGAACCCGGTGGCAACAAATCCAGGTTACTTCATGAATGCCGCGGACAATGTGTTCCTATACAGCGTCGCTTCCGCATTCGATATTTTTATGATCTGGACGCTGGTTTTGACCGCGATCGGCTTCACTTGCGTCAGCAAGGTAAAGAGTGGCACCGCATATGCGGTGGTTTTCGGCTGGTGGATTGTATTCACGCTGGCTGGCGCAGCGATTGGTGCAGCCTTCTCGTAGGGGATTTGCTTTGCGGCCTGGGCCAGGCATGACTGCGACCCTATGGTCGGTGAATCCAAATGTTTTCAGGAGGATTTTCGTGAAACACGCTCTTGTATTTCTGACGGTCTTGATTTGTGCCACCGGTGGTGTTAGCCAGGACAAAAATTCGACTCCGTCGACCCCATCCGCCCCAGCGGCCATAGCGCCTACCAAAGATCCGGTGGCTACCGTCCTACGCATACTGCTGCCACGTTCGCGAAATAATATTCTCGGTGCCATCACCGCCATGCCCGCCGACAAGTTCAGTTACAAGCCCACGCCCGATCAGATGACGTTTGCACACCTGGTCGTTCATATCATCGGGTCCAACCACCTGCTGTGCTCCAAAGCGGCTGACGTTGCACCCCCGAAGGTGGAAGAGGCCAAGGAAACTGATGGCAAAGACAAACTTCTTGCCGCAGCCACCGCCTCATTCGATTTTTGTGGCGAGGCCTTGGGCAAGATGGACGATTCCAAACTGGGCGACAGCGTGGACGTCTTCGGTGGGCGCCAGTATCCCCGCGCCATGGCCGCGCTGGGCCTGGCCAGCGGCTGGGCCGACCACTACGCGGCCGCGGCGATGTACTTGCGGCTGAACAATATTCTGCCGCCGTCAGCGCAACCGAAGAAATAGCCACCGGGCTTGAGGAATGATCGGATCGGCGAGACTTATTTAATCTGAACCAGTTCTCCGGCGGATGTTGCCTCCGAAATTGCCGCTGCGGGATGCTGCGGCGCGCGCCATCCGTCGAAGATCGAAACCTGGTGCACGCAGGAAACCGTGCAATGCGGTGCGCAGCCTTTTTCGGTGAGGTATTCGCGGCGCATGTCATCACGCGTATAGGTCGCCAGCGGCACCCCGGGATAGCCGCGCTGCTGCGAGCAGTAGTGCACCAATCCGTCTTCGCAGATGTAGAGATAGCGCGCGCCGGCTCGGCAGCGCCACTCATTGGTCAGGCCTTGCGCAATGTTGTCCTGGAAAGCGTTGATACGGGTGAAGCTGCGTTTCTCCATCGCCTTCATCTCGTGGTAGATGCGGCGCTCTTCCCCTCCCAGCGGCTGCAACTGGCCGCTGCCATCGTGGATAATTCCGATGGTCGAGCTGAAACCAAGTTCGATGGCGCGTTTGCCGATGGTCAGCGCGTCCTGCGGATTCGAGATCCCGCCACCCACCACGGAGTTGATGTTCACGTGAAACTCGGCGTATTCGGCCAGCAGTTGCAACTTCTTGTCGAGGACCTTCAGGCTTTTCTTCGAAACTTCGTCGGGATTGACGTTGTCGATGGAGATCTGCAGCCACTCCAGTCCGGCGCGGTTCAGGCGCTGAATTCGTTCTGCCACCAGAAAATATCCATTAGTGATCAATCCGGCAATCATGCCGTTGGAGCGGATGCGGCCAATCACGTCATCGAGATCGGGATGCAGCAGCGGTTCGCCGCCGGAAATCGTAACCACCGCCGTGCCCAGCGCACCAAGCTTGTCGATGCGGCGGAACATTTCTTCGGTCGGGACAGGCTTCGAGAAATCGTCGAACTCGTTGCAGTAGGTGCAACTCAGGTTGCAGCGGCGGACGGGAATGATGTGCGCTAACAGGGGATGATCGGTCGAGGCCAGCGCACGCGCCGCCATGGCCGCTCCACGCAAGTTGCGGTGGAGGGCCTTTGCACGACGGCGCAAGGTTGTGATGGCTAACGGCATAGTCGGCTAATCTATTATTACAGCATGGATGCACGATAAATGCAGGCTTGGCAACAGCGGTCGGCGAAATTGGCGGGGCGAATGGTGTTCAGGGTGCTGCGGATTGAATGCTTCATTCAGATGAAGTTGCACCAGGATCGTCGTCACGCCCAATGAGTTCATGACCGGCATTATCAAGAGCCTGAAGAGTTACTCCCGCGTACTCTTCTTGCACCAGAACGTAATCCGTATCGTAAGTCGAGATGGCGAAGATGGGGACGCCGTTGTCGGACAGGGGCTCGATGAACGAGAGCAGCACTCCAGTCTGCGAAAAGGGGAACGGGCCTTCGAGCTTATAGCAGATCCAGCGCGGGCCGGGGTCGGCCTCTTTCGGAATGTCGTCCGCGGGACAGACAATGGAAAGTTCGTCGGCGGTACGGGTGATGGAGGTGAAGTCGCCCTTCGTGGCCCACTCGGGAACGGGCGCGTAGGCAGCCAGGCGCACGATGGCATAGGGACCGGGGAGCCAACGGAATTTGAGCTTAGTGCGCTTCGGCCACGGAGGATTTTCATCGTGAACTAACATAATCAATGTCGATTTGAAGGCCGAAGAAAACCGCAGTACGGAACGTTCAACCCTCCACGGCCTTGCGTACGGCGGCTCTTGCCAGCAGGCGCGTGGAATCCAGCGTCGCGAGCGGGGAAGACTCCGGCATCACCAGCAGCGGGATTTCGGTGCAGCCGAGCACGACTGCATCGCAGCCTTCATCCTTAAGGGACCGAATTACTTCCACGTAATACGCCAGTGAGCGCGGCAGACACAGACCATTAACTAGTTCGTCCATAATGATCTGGTCAAGGCGTTCCCGCTGCTCGGCTGCTGGAATGCGGTGCTCGATGCCGACGGCCTTCAGCACTTCGCGGTAGACCGGGCCTTCCATCAGGTAACGCGTGCCGAGAATGGCGAGGCGCTTGAACTGGCGGCCAGGGACGCGGGGAGCGGTGCTCGACTAAGTCAAAGGCCTGGTGGATCGTGTTGTCAGGACAAATCAGAAAGTCGGCGCCCGCGCGCGCCAATTTTTCCGCGGAAGAGAGCATGAGTTCCGCCACGCCTGCCCAATCGTCCACATACACGTGTTGCATGTATTTCGCCAGCGAGTGCGAGTGCAGCGAAACCTCAGGATGATCGTGCCTGCCCAGTATCTGCGCGCCTTCGAGCGAGATGGTTCGATAGCACAGCGCGGCGCCTTCCGCGCTGCAAGCGACGATGCCGATATGCTGAGACATGCAGTAGCCGGTAGCCAGTTGCCAGTTTGTTCCCACTTCCAAATTCAGCTCTTGATTGTAGCTGGAGACACGGCGTATGGGCTGGCGTCGCGGTATCGCTTTTCGAATTCTTCACGGGTGCAGATGGTCTTGAGATCAATGATGCGGTCGATTGCCAGGATGCCATCCAGATGGTCGATTTCGTGCTGCAGCAGTTCAGAAAGATTCCGGTCGTCCCCGGCGCGGAACTCGTGGCCTTTGCCTTTCATATCCTGATAGCGGACCGTGATTTCGCGATTGCGTTCGACCTGCATGAAGATCGAGAGGAAGCTCAGGCAGGCGTCCCACACGACTATTCTCTCCGCACTACGTTCGAGGATTTCCGGGTTGATGAGCGGCCAGGGTTTCTCTCCGGGCAGTTGCAGGAAGATGACGCGTTGCCGCACGCCCAGTTGCGGGGCCGCGATGCCCCGGCCGTATCCAGTGGTGGCGCGCCAGTGCGCGAGCGTGTCGGCGAGGTCGCTTACGAGACCGCGACTTCTAGAGTCGAGGGATCCTCAATCGGCAGTGCGACTTCGCGCAGGCGCGGATCGCCGAGTTGGAGGATGGATCGAACAGGCATCTGAGTTCCTAATCAGGTCTTGGGTGTTAGGTCGTAGGTCTTGGGCCTAGCACCTGACACCTATGACCCTCTCGGCGCCTATCTTGCGGCCGCCGCGTCGAACAGGTTCAGGAACTCCAGCTTCTTTTCCGCTGGCAGGAATGACGCCTCGAACGAGTTGCGGGCCAGTTCGCGCAGGTGTTCGTCGGTGAATCCAAAGGTTTGCTGCGCAATCTGGTATTCGCGCGCCAGCGTTGTGCCGAAGATGGCCGGGTCATCAGTGTTGAGTGTGATCATCAAGCCATGATCGAAGTAACTTTTCGCTGGATGATCGGCGATGCTGGGGCACAGTCCGGTGCGCAAGTTGCTGGTTAGGCAGATCTCGACGGGAACCTGGCGTTGCGCAAGTTCCTCCACGAGATCGGGATCATGGAAGGCGGTGAGGCCGTGGCCGATGCGCTCGGCACGCAAGTTAAGCGCTCCCCAGACGGATTCCGGTGGGCCAGTCTCGCCGGCATGAGCAGTGAGCCGCATGCCGTGGTCGGCGGCCCAGGCGTAGGGGTCACGAAAAAGCTCGGGCGGCGCTTTCTGCTCGTCGCCGCCGATGCCAATGCCGACGACTTCGCGGTCGTGAAAACGAACCGCAAGCTCAAAGACTTTCTGCGCAGCCTCCGCCCCGAACTGGCGGACCGCGTCGAAGATCCAAACCAGCGAGATGCCGAAGTCGCGCGCACCGCGGGCGCGGCCGCGATCCAGCCCCTCGAAAATTAGGGCGAAGTCCTGCTGGCGCCAGAGGCAGACTCCGACCGAGACGTAGACCTCAGCGTGCAGAACGTTTTCTTCTTTCAGCCGCTGCATCAGGCGGTAGGTGATGAGTTCGTAATCCTCCGGCGTGCGCAGGTGTTCGGTGATGTTCTTGAAGGCGAGCAGGAAACCGGGAAAATCTTCGTAGCGATAGAGTGAGTCGACCTCCGCCCGCGTGGGATGTTCGCCATGCCGCTGCCGCAATTCGAGCAGCGTAGCTGGCTCGATTGCGCCCTCAAGATGCAGATGCAGTTCGGCCTTAGGCAGGAGTCGAAGAAAACTATTCGGCGGCCGATCGGGAGCGGAGGACATCACTCCCTGATTGTAGATTCTTGGGAGAAGATTTGCGAGACCAAGAGAATTCACAACGGAGATACGGAGTCACGGAGGGAAAATGGGAAGGTTCAGTCGCTTACTGATTCGCCTCGCTCATCGACTTCCGCTCGGATGACAGCGCGGTTTTGTTGATGGCTCACAGCTACTTCTTCGCGAACTCGCTGCGGTGGCGGCTGTAGAAGTAGTAAATCAACAGGCCTATCAACAGCCATGCGATGAAGCGGATCCAGGTGATCACGAGGAGTCCTGTCATGAGGCCGCCGCATAGGACGATCGAAATCATGGGAAACCACGGGACCAGCGGCACTTTGAAGATGCGGGGGCGGTCGGGCTGGGTACGGCGCAGGATGATCACTCCGAGCGAGACCAGCACGAACGCGAAGAGAGTGCCGATGTTCGAGAGATCGGCGGCGTCGCTGATGGCGAAGATTCCGGCTGGGATGCCGACGGCGAAGCCCGCGATCCAGGTGGAGTAGTGGGGCGTCTTAAACTTGGCGTGAACTTTTGAGAACAGCGCCGGGAAAAGCCGGTCGCGCGACATGGCGTACCAGATGCGAGCTTGGCCATATTGGAAGACAAGCAGCGACGAGATCATTCCTGTGAGCGCACCGATCACGATGATGGAACGAGACCAGCGGCTGGCGCCCAGCTTCTGCAAGGCGTAGGCCACAGGAGCCTGGGCGGCCTCTCCCGAGACAAAGGTGGTGTACTTCATCATGCCGAGCAGCACGAGGGAGACGCCCACGTAGAGCACAGTGCAGACAATCAGGGAAGCGATGATACCGAAGGGCAGGTCGCGCTGCGGGTTGCGTGCCTCCTCGGCCGCGGTGGAGACGGAATCGAACCCGATGTAGGTGAAGAAGACGATCGCGCCTCCGGTGACGATGCCGCCGAATCCGGAGGGAGCGAACGGCTTCCAGTTGCTGGTCTGCACCAGCGCGCCACCAACCACCAGAAAGATCAAGATGGCGCCGATCTTGATGGCGACCATGATGTTATTGGCCTCGGCTGATTCGCGAATGCCGCGCACCAGCAGAACTGTGAGGATGAAGATGATGAGGAAGGCGGGAAAGTTGAAGTAAGAGCCTGTCCAGTGCCCCGATTCCCAGACGGGAGTCGACCATCGATCCGGCAAGTTAAGGCCGAACGAGGCGAGTTGCGCCTTGGTGTAGGCGCTGAAGCCAATGGCGACCACCACGTTGCTGACCACGTATTCCAGGATGAGGTCCCAGCCGATGATCCAAGCGAAGATTTCTCCGAGGGTCGCGTAAGAATACGTATAGGCGCTACCAGCGATCGGGATCATCGAGGCCAGTTCTGCGTAGCACAGTCCGGCGAAGCTGCAGGCGATGGCGACCAAGAAGAATGAGATTGCGATGGAGGGGCCGGCGGCTGGGCGTCCGTGCATGAGAATTTGCGAGGTGCTGCCGCCGCGCAGGAAGTTCACGATGATGTCGAGAACCTGCGCGTTCAAGATGGACGGAGCCTGGAAATTTTCTCCGGCAGCGGCAGTTCCGGTGAGCACGAAAATGCCGGAGCCGATGATGGCGCCGATGCCCAACGCAGTCAGCGACCAGGGGCCGAGGGTTTTTTGCAGCCTTTGTCCTGGGGCCTCGGACTCGGAGATCAGCTTGTCGATGGACTTGCAGCAGAAAAGCTGATTGTCGGACGTGCGAACCGTTGCAGCGGGTTCCGTAGATGATGGTGACAAGAGGTGGTTGTCTCCCTAAAACCTAGCCCTTAGCCGTTAGCACTTAGCAATTGGCCAGCGTTCCTTCCCAATTTGAGGAACCGTGTCGGCCAACTGCCAAGTGCCTACTGCCAATTGCTGCTTTACCGCTTCGACTGGCCGCGTGCCAATTTCTTCACCTTGCGCTTCTTCGATCCGCGGGCATAGTCGCGTGGTTTCTTCGGCTTCTCTGCTTTGCTCTTCTTACGTGAGGCACGCTTTGATTTCTTGCGTTCGTCTTTGCTTAGCGTTGCTGTGTTTGCCATGATTGCTTTCTTCGATCTCTAGTTTTGTAGTTTTGTAGTTTTGTAATTGAGCAATTTGTAATTTAACGTTAGGTCACCGTGAAATTACCAAATTACCCAATTACAAAATTACCAAATTCTTCTCAAGCCCGCTCCAGCTGGGCATACTTCTCCACCAGCTTCTTCAATCCGAAGCGAGGAAATTGTACAGTAATCTTGGCTTCTTCGCCTTCTCCTTCGCGCTGGTAGACCGTTCCCTCGCCATACTTGGGATGCCGGACCTTCTGGCCGAGGCGGAATCCGCGCTTGCCGCTCGGCTCTTCGACCGGTGTTTTCGGGACGCTGAACTTCTTGCCGCGGCTGGCGAAGAACTCGGCAATGTTCTCGATGGAGTTGTAGGGTTTGGCCGGGATGGTCGGTTTCTGGCGGCTGGCCTGCGGGCTATTGCGGCCAGCACCTCCTCTCCAGCTTGCGCTCTGGTCTTCGTCCTCGTAGGAATAGTGAGCGTCTGCATCATAGGCTGCAGTGCTTCGCCCCGCTGGACGGGCAAAGCCTGCCCTGAGCTCGTCGAAGGGAGTGCCCGTCCCCACATGATTCGTTCCAGTGCTCCGGCGGCGCCCGCCCAGCTCTTCGATCAACTGCATCGGCACTTCGTCCAGGAACCTTGACGGCACACTCGCTTCGGGCAGGTCGGTGCCATATCTCCTGCGGTAGACCGCGCGGGTGAGGATGAGTTGGTCCATGGCGCGCGTCATGCCGACGTAACACAGCCGCCGCTCTTCCTCCACGTCCTCGGGCTGGAGCATGGTACGGGAGTGCGGGAACAGCCCCTCTTCGAGTCCGCTGAGAAAGACAAGAGGAAACTCCAGGCCCTTGGCCGCGTGCAGGCTCATGAGCGTGATCTGGGAGCGCTCGTCATAGTCATCGGCGTCGCTGATCAGTGCAGCATGGTCGAGGAACTGGTCCAGCGTCTCGCCGCGGTCGCGCGAATCCATGGCGGCGTTCACCAGCTCGTGCAGGTTTTCAATGCGGGAAAAAGCTTCCGGCGTGTCTTCGTCTTCGAGCAGCTTGATGTAGCCGGTGCGGTCGATGAGGAACTTGAGCAGGTCGGCAGTGGAGGGAAGAGTTGCGGACACCGCGTCGGGAACTCCGCCCCCTGCATCCGCAGCGCCGTCGTCGGTTGTAGCGCCGGCAGCCTGTCCTGAGCTTGTCGAAGGGTCCCGCCGGCTGTCGTGGAGAGCCCGCCCTGAGCTTGCCGAAGGGCCTCCCGCTTCGACATCCGGCGCAATCTCGGAACTCGCAGCGCCAAAGTCAAACGAGAAGTTCTCGAATTCGTTGGGATCGAAGGCGGCAGCATCGTCTGGAAGTGAATCGTCGGCAGAGGCTTGCAAACTCTGTGGCGATTCTGGCATCTGCACAGGCGGGCCTGCTTGCGCCGCACTTTCTTCAGCACTTTCTTCGGAACTCTCTTCGGAACTCTCTTCCAGTTGCTCGGCGAATGTTCCCGACAACATCGCTTGAGCATCCACAATCAGCTGCTGAAAGTTCTTCAGGGCCGCCAGCGCGCGCGGCGGAAGGAGTTGCCGGCGAATTGCTTCCCCCAGCGCTCCCCAGAGCGACAGACCGGTTTCGAGCGCGAGGCGTTCGAGAGTTTCGATGGTGCCTTTGCCGATACCGCGAGTCGGCGTATTAATCACGCGCAGCAGCGAAATCGAGTCGTCCGGGTTCTGGATGACTTTCAGATACGAGATCAGGTCCTTGATCTCAGCGCGCTCGTAGAACGAGAACCCTCCCACCACGTGATACTTGAGGCCGTAGCGGCGCATGGCTTCTTCAAACAGGCGGGACTGAGAATTGGTGCGGTAGAGCACGGCGGCGCGTGGAGTCTCGCCCCGCTGCGCCGCCTCGCGCAGGTATTTTGAGATGTGGTCGGCGGCGAAAAGCGCTTCATTTTCGCTGTCGGGAGCCTCGTAGTATCCGATCTTCGTGCCCCCCTGGCGCGACGTCCACAGATTCTTGCCTTTGCGCCGGATGTTGTTTGCCACCACAGACGATGCCGCCTGCAAAATATTCTGCGTGGAACGGTAGTTCTGTTCCAGGCGGATAATCTTGGCCTCGGGAAAATCTTTTTCGAACTCAAGAATGTTTCGGATGTCAGCGCCTCGCCAGGAATAAATCGACTGATCTTCATCGCCCACGGCGCAAACATTGTGCCGCTCGCCCGCCAGCATGCGCATGAGTTCGTACTGCGGGCGGTTGGTGTCCTGATATTCGTCGATGAGCAGATACTGAAATCGGCGGTTGTAATACTCGCGCACCGGCGCGGCGGTCTTCAGCAGGCGGGTCGCTTCCAGCAGCAAATCGTCGAAGTCCAGAGCGTTGGCCTTTCGCAGTTCCTTGCGGTATTCCTCGAACAAATGCGCGATCTTCTCCGTCTTCGGATCCGCCGACTGCAAATAAAGTTCCTGCGGATCGAGCATGTGATTCTTGGCCCAGGAGATGCGCGCGAGCACGGTGCGCGGCGTGAGCTGCTTGTCGTCGAGCCCGAGGCGCTTCATCACCGACTTGACCACGGACTGCTGATCGCTCTCGTCGTAAATCACGAATTTCTTCGTATGCCCGACGGGCGGCTGGCCGGGCGTGGCAGAAGGGATCCGCAGGGCTTCAATGTCGCGGCGCAGAACCCGCACGCAGAAAGAATGAAACGTCGAGATGACCGGCTTGGCAATGCTCAGTCCGCCGACAAGTTTCTCGACGCGCTCCCCCATTTCAGCAGCGGCCTTGTTGGTGAAGGTCATCGCCAGAATGGATTCCGGCATCACTCCCATGTGCTCGATCAGGTAGGCAATGCGGTAGGTAATGACCCGCGTCTTCCCACTGCCCGCCCCGGCGAGGATCAGCACCGGCCCCTCGGTAGTTTCGACGGCCTCGCGCTGCTGCGGATTGAGTGGATCGAGAAAAGACAATGCGGAACTGGCTCCGGAGTCGATGATTGAATTTTACAGGGGATTCGCAGTTGGCGACGCCGCGCCGACGATTTCCGCTTGAAGTTTCGGGGCGGGGTGGCCCAGGCTTTTGATCTCTCGTCCGTCACCGACACAGTGGGTGCCCCGTCCTTGCGTTCTTTGCAAGGGCGGGAATCGGAATGCCTGCGCAACTGCGTCGTTCACGCTGCGCGATCCCGAAACGAAATCTTCGTCCAGCCTTCATTCACGCGCACCGGCCCGGCCTCGTCCAAAAGATAGAAACGATAACTGCTCCAGCGCCATTGCTCGGGCGATTCCACCAGTCCACGTTTTACCGGGTTCCGATGCATATACCGGAGCTTCTCCACACGCTTCTTCGTCGTCCATACGTTGAAGTCGTAGGAGCGCGCCTGCCAGAATGCTCTGCGCTTCGGCTCGTCCCCAAACAGGTTGCGTTGGCGCGGGTTCCTCCGTTTGCGTTTGGGCAACAAAGCGCGGGCCGTGCGCTGCTTCAACACTTGCATCACGGTCGAGGGAGTCCCAACTTCTGGTTCCGTCAAGAGCAGGTGAATATGTTCCGGCATAACCACATACCCGACGACTACGAACCGGTAACGCTGGCGGGTCTGTTCCAGAATCGTGAGGAAGGTATCGCGGCTGCGCGCCGTGCGCAGAAAAGACAATCGCCGGTAGCACGAGGTAGTGATAAAGTGCAGGTGATGAGCGCCGTAGGTCCGATGCAGGCCGCTGGGCATAACAAGCCCCATGGTACAGGCAGCATCGTACCCGCCCTTGCAAAGAACGCAAGGACGGGGCACCCACTGTTCCGGAACGGGAAGGGAAACACGGAAAGCCGGGCCACCCGCCGACCGTAAATGTCCAGAAAGTCTTTGTCGTGCCGCAACCAGCAGCGTCAGTTCCTGGAAACTGGGAACACATAAACGGCAGCATCATCGTCAGCACGAGCGACCAAAAGCAGAAGTGAGGGAGGAGGCCATGATGAGACACACAGTACTCAACGCGATGACGCTGGCTGTTCTGCTTTCCTTGAGTGCAGCAGCGGTGGCGCAATCCCAACCGGAACTTGTTGGCGAGGGAACGGTCATCGCTTTTCATAAGCAGATGCGCAATTCCGTCACTCCGAAGGGTCGCGAGATGCAAGAGTTCGCGACACGCACGGACCTGTGGATCGTTCGCATCGACCGATGGGACAGCGGCACCAAGCCTGTCGGCTACTTTCTTGTTCAGTACTGGCTCTATGAGCGTGCTGTGACTGATGAGGAAATCAATCAGCCGAAGTTGCAGTTCCGGTTTCGAGAACCCGGGGAAATGGATGGCAAGCAACCCTGTGAGGGGGGGACGCGCACCGAGTCCGATCCTTTCAAGTTCAGAGCCATGCGCGTCGGAGACTTTCAGCGAACACGAACAAGCGGCAGTGATCTGATTCCTCCGTTGAAAGAGCTGCCTTGCCTGATCGTGGAGAAGCCGCCTACCGTGGTTAAGGCCCAGCAGGGACAGGGTGCAAAAGTGACTGCCGGACAAGGTTCCGGGGAAAGACGGGACTGACCATATCCCGCAAGTCTATGTAATTAGCACTCCCCGCCGTCGAGTGCCAGCCTCTTTCGCCATTCGGCCCACCCGCCCTCCGCCCGTCCTAACTCCCGCAATCCGTTTCACTTAAAGCAGTTTGTACGTATTTCTGGGTACGCACACCAGTGCATGCACAAATGTTCCAGTCGGAACATTAGGCCTAATGTTCCGGTTGGAACATTAAGCCGTTCTCACAATGCTCCTGGCAGCATGGCCCCCTGGTGACCCCAGTCACCCCGAACGTCGGGCTGATCCCTCAAGTGTCCCCCTCGCCCCGCCGATGAAGCCTGAAGTTGAAGTAAAGAGTCCGCATCTCGTCCCGGAGGCTCAAAAAAAATGTCCCGCCCGTTCCCCGCGCCCCTGCAGCGTCACGCGATTTCATTTCTAACCTTAACAATTTTCCTATCGTTGCTTACCCTCGACCTGCCCGCTCAAGCGCAGCCCCCCGCCGATCCGCCGAGCCCTCTGTTCATGCAGCCCCCGTTCGTCCCGGTGAGAGACCGCATCACATCGTTCATTGATGAAGAGCAACGCGTGACGCTGCGCGGCAACCGCCATCCCCTTGCGGCCGCGCGATACGATGCCGGCGCAGTCACGCCCGACTTCCCCATGGAACACATGCTCCTCACTCTGCTGCCCGACGCCGCGCAACAGGACGCCCTCAACCAGCTCGTGGACGCGCAACACAACCCCGAGTCTCCTTACTATCATCAGTGGCTCACGCCCGAGCAGTACGGAGAGCGCTTCGGCATCTCGGAAGCTGACACGGCGCAGGTTGTGTCCTGGTTGCAGAGTCACGGCATGGAAGTGGAAGAGGTCACAGCCAGCCGCCGCTCCATCATCTTCAGCGGCACTGCTGCCCAGGTCGAGTCAGCTTTTCATACCCAGGTTCATGCCTACAAGATTGGCCAGGAGCTGCACCACGCCAACGCAAAAGATCCCGAAATCCCCGCAGCCCTGGTGCAGGTGGTGGGAGGTGTGGTTTCGCTGCACGACTTTCGCAGCGAAGCGATGCATGGTTCGGTCCGGAAACCCGCGCCCGACTTCACCAGTGGAGGCTCGTACTACCTTGCACCCGCAGACTTCGCAACCATCTACGACCTCGTCCCGCTTTATCAGCAGTCGATCAACGGGAGCGGGCAGTCCGTGGCCATCGTCGGCCGCTCCAACATCAAGCTGGCAGACGTGCGCCAGTTCAGAACATTCTTTGGCCTGCCCGCCAATGATCCTCAGATCATCGTCAACGGAAGCGACCCAGGCATTTTCGATTCCGGCGAAGAAACCGAAGCTGATCTTGATGTGGAGTGGTCGGGCGCAGTGGCGAGGAATGCGACCATCAAGTTTGTCGTATCGAAGTCGACGAATTCGAGCGACGGAGTGGACCTCTCGGCGCAATACATTGTGAACCACAACCTTGCGCCGGTCATGAGCATGAGCTTCGGCCTGTGCGAGGCCGCGCTGGGGTCTTCCGGGAATGGATTTCTCAATAGCTTGTGGCAACAAGCGGCGGCGCAAGGCATTACGGTCTTTGTGTCCTCGGGGGATGACGGCGCTGCCGGGTGCGATTCCGCCTCAGCCTCCTCGGCCACGCATGGACACGGAGTGAACGGCCTCTGCTCCACGCCCTACAGTGTTTGTGTCGGGGGCACCGAGTTCAACGACGCCACCAGCCCCGCGCTCTATTGGTCAGGGTCGAACGCCGCCGGTACACAGGCATCAGCTATAAGCTATATACCGGAAATGGTCTGGAATGAAAGCGGGCCGGGCTATGGACTGTGGGCGAGCGGCGGCGGGGTGAGCACGATCTATGCCAAGCCTTCCTGGCAGGCCGGAACGGGCGTTCCCACCGATGGGAGACGCGACGTTCCTGACGTTTCCCTTACCTCCGCCGGGCACGACGGCTATCTCATTTATCAGGAGGGCGGACTGTACGTGGTCGGGGGCACGTCTGCGGCCTCGCCTTCGTTTGCCGGGGTGATGGCGCTGGTGGTGCAGCACGCGGCGGCGCGGCAGGGCAACGCCAACACCACGTTTTATTCTCTGGCCAGCAAGCAGAGGGCAGGCGGAGCATCCGCTTTTCACGACATCACCAGCGGAAACAACAGCGTGCCCGGACAAACCGGCTTCAGCGCTACAGCGGGATACGATCAGGCGACCGGGCTCGGGTCCATCGACGCCGCTGTCCTGGTCAATCATTGGAGTGATGCAACTCCTGCTCCGACTCCTGGCTTTCATGCGGCTCTTTCGGCGAGTTCTATCTCGGTCGCTGCAGGGTCGAGCGCTGGATCGAGCCTCCGACTAAATGTCACGGTCAGCGGAGGATTCAACGCGGCCGTGGCCTTCTCCGTCGCCGGACTGCCCGGCGGAGTCACGGCCGTCTTCGCTCCGGCTGCTTTGTCTGCTCCCGGGCCGGGCAGCAGCGTGCTCAAAATCACAGCGAGCAGTAGTGCCAGGCCGGGCACTTATTCCGTCACCGTGTCGGCAGCCAGCAGCGGCTCTCCGACGCAGAGGATGACGCTTTCCGTGACCGTTGCGCGCCTGAGCTCCCATTTGCTCGGACGGACTAGGATCATCTTGAAGTAGAGATCGTGGAGTACCAGTAGCAGGCTGCGGAGGTTTGCCTGAACAGGCCACGGAAAACGTCACAGCGAATTTGAAGAGACTAAGTGAGAACCAGCCTTTCGCCCCTCCGGGGCTTATTTCTTTCCCACCCTCTACCCACGGCTTGCGCCGTGGGCTGCATTCTTGCGCCGCTCCGCGGCTAAAATCCGTAACGGAACTCCACCGGAATCCTTAACACTGGTTCTTACGCGGTTTCTTAGGCTGCTTCTCTCTCCAGCAGATCTCCGGTTCGCGGGGGCCAGAGCAGCGCAAGAGCCGAACCGGCGTAGATCACGGCTGCCAGGACAATCAGCGACTTCAGTCCGAACCACAACGACAGCGATTCGAGGAGGCCTCCGGCCAGCGATCCAAAGAGATTCGAGCCCAATGCGCTGCCCTGGAAATGCGCTTTCGCAAAGCTGGAGACAAAAACGAATCCGGCAAAGAACACGGGCAGACAGAGCACAATCGTGGAGACCAAAGCGCGGAGCGCGAAGGACTCGAAGAATAGATTTTCGAGCGGCACCACAAACGACATTATGAGCGAAAGGAACAGGCCGGTGTAGGCCCAATGGAGGGGGATTCGGGGGAACCTCTGGTACACAAGGTTGGCGGCCACGATCAGGCAGAGCAGCCCAGATATGACAACCGAGTTCACTACCCAGGTGGTGCCGAACAACAGCGCCATACGGCTGACGATCTGAGCTTCGAGAAGCATGAAGCCCGCGCCCAGCAGCAGAAAATGGAAGTTCACGCTGCCCTCTGAGCGGCTCGCTTGGCGGACAAACCAACCGAAGGTGAGCAGAACGGCGACCGAGACAAGGATTACGCTGATCGGAAGGCCTGGCGCGTGCTGATAGAAGTAAGGCCAGTCATCGGTGGTCAGGCGGGCCAACTGCATCGCCATGCCGGAGTGAGCCTGAACAAAAGCGGCCAAGGTAGGGCTCGACATGGCCTGTTCGATGCGCTGGCGTGAGCCGCCGATGAAGAAGCGCCCTCCCGTGTCATGGGGGTCTGATGCGACCTCGAACTGTATCGGGTCTTCGCCGAAGGTGGCCTTCATCAGGGCGTAGAGCCGGCCAACAATCCAGGGATTATCCACCTGGAACTTCACCACAAAGAGTCCATCCGGTTTCAGCAACTGACGAGCTCGTTCCAGGGCCTCGCGGGTGTAGACGAAGTTGTCGATGCGAATGTTGGAAAAGTACGAAGAGGTGGTGTGCGAATCGAGGAGGGAAAAGACAATGAGATCGAAGCTGTCCTTACTATTCTGGATATAACTGCGGGCGTCGTCGAGGACGACCTGCGTGCGGGGCGACTGATAAGGGTGTTCGAAATGAAGATCGCGGCCCAGCTTGAGAATGAGGGGATCGATCTCCACGGCCACCACACGGCCCGCGTCGTTGCGTAGCGCTGCGGCAACGTCGTTGCCCATGCCCGAACCCAGCACCAGCACTGAGGGCGGCGCAGGGTAGAACTGATAAGGCAGGTTGTAAGCTCTCCACTGTGCAGGACGCGCGCGAAATTCGTCCGGGTGAGACTGCACAAACTCGGGCGAGAGGTCGACGATCTGTTGGTACCAGGAGTCGTTGGTGTTCAGCGTGTAGGTTGTGATCCGGCCATTCTCGTAGTTCGGCGACAGATCGAGCTTTTGGTAGGGCGACCAATAGGTGCGAGTTTGTAGATGGTCACGAACGCCGAGCAGGAGTACGCAGGCGAGGAAACACGCCGCCAGGAGCCATCGCGCCCGCGGCTTGCGCCAAAACACAAGAACTGAGAGTACTCCGGCTGCCAGCATCCACACAGCCGGTGGCTGATAGAGAAAACAGAGAAGTGTGTAGCCGGCAATCCCAGCCAGGCTGGCCAGCACGTTCACGCTGTAGGCGGTTACGCCGTTGGAGGCACGCTCCAGGTACCAGCCTACTAATTGTCCCGTGGGGACAAAGGCCATTGCAATCACGGCGAATAACGGAACCATGACCGCCAGCGCCAGCAGCGTTCCCGGCCAACTCGTTGGCAAGGATGGCACGCCCCAGATGTGTACTTCGGTCGCCCCGCCCAACATCTGTGGAAGGGCGGGCACGATTTTGCGTAGAGGCGAGCGGGGTATCTTTAGAATCGCGGTTAGGACCAGGATGGGCGCGATGAGGGCAATGAGCTGCACCCGGCGGCGGCACAAGTAGCAACCCAGCCCAAACCCCAGAAAACAGGCAACCAGTAACAGGTTTTTGAGGTAGGCAAAGACGCGGATCTCCGAAGAGATCCAGCGAATCATCAGCATTTCCAGGAAGAGTGAGAGCAGACTGATGAGCGCCAGCGACCGGTAGTTGAACCCACCGAGTTCCTCAGGAGTGATTTCGAGAGCCCGTAACCAGGTGGGGCTGCGGGCGGGGCGGTCCTGATATAGCGCGAAGAGGCGGTAAACCAGCCCGATCAGGAGACCGGAGATTACGAACAACCAGAAGAGGAGGCGGGGCGAGTGAGTGAGTTTATCCATTTACACGCTCCGCAGAGGGTGCGCTTTCGCAGAACGACGTGACCGTGAGTATATACGAGCGATGATGCTCCTCACGGAACAGTGCGTCTCACGGCTGGACAAGTTCTCTTCTGCCCAGAGGCCGCACCGCGGGGTAGTGGCTCAGTTTGAAAGGGAAGCGATCCAAACGCGCGATTATTGTGTCGCAAAGAACGCGACACGTCGCGCGGATCGCCCAGATCCTTCGCTGCGCAAAAGGCGCTTGCTCAGGATGACAATCAAACTGAGTCACTACGCAACGGGGCCCGTGGTTGACGCATCTCAATTGGGGCGCTTATCATTTTCGTTTGACCCTTACCCCATTGGGCGGCTCCGGGGGAGCCGTCGCAGGATTATAGAAGTGAACTTATGGATAAGAAGAAAGTAGAAGCATTCAAGAAGCGGCTGGAGACGCGGCAGCAGGATCTGCGCCGGACGGTTTCCCGCACCCAGGCGGACGGCCGCTCCGCTGACGAAGACACGGCGCAGGACATCGCGGACCGCGCCGCCAGTTCCTACACCAAGGAGTTTCTGTTCAGCCAGAGCAACAACGAGCGGCAACTGCTGCAGATGGTTGACAAAGCGCTGGCGCGGATCCGCGAAGGCAGCTTTGGTGAATGCATCCATTGCGGCAAAGAGATCAACGCCAAGCGGCTGGAGGCTGTGCCCTGGACGCGGCACTGCATTGAGTGCCAGGAGAAACTCGAGCAGGGACTGCTGGAAGAAGCGCCGCGGTAGGAGTGAGTGGTGGTGGCTCGGCAAGGAAGCGAGCCAAACGCGCGATTATTGGGTCGCAAAGAACGCGACCCTTCGCGCAGCTCGCCCAGATCCTTCACTGCGCAAAGAACGCTTGTTTCAGGATGACAATCAAACACTCGGCTTTGACGGTGCCGTTTTCCGGCTGATAAACTAGTGGTTCGTCCCACCAAGACAGAGACTCACAGACTGAGACTGGAAGGTAGTCGTGCGCGCAGAAACCCGCCATCAACTTAAGCAGGATGCATTCAGCCGGGTCACCATCGGGGCTGCGGAGAAAACCGCTCACTGGAGCGTGGAACACAGGAACACGCTCGCTATGGCAGCCATCGCCGGTGTGGTGATCGCCGCCGCCGTGCTGGGCGGATGGTTCTACCTGAACGCGCAGGATGAGAAGGCGAGCTTCGATTTATCGCAGGCAGTCCGGACTCTCGATACGCAGCTTCGACCCGCCGGAACGCCGGCGCAGCCGGACATTCCCAGCTTCACCTCGGCGAAGGAGCGCTCTGAAGCTGCCAAGAAACAGTTCCAGGCGATCGTGGACAAGTATCCGCACACGCGCACGGCTGATATGGCGCGCTACTTCCTGGGTGTGACGTCAGCGACTGCGGGCGACAACGCGGCGGCTGAGAACAACTTCAAGGCGGTGGCTGCGACCGGCAACAAAGAGCTGGCTTCGGTGGCGAAGCTGGCGCTGGCCGCTCTTTATGGCAACACGAATCGCACCAAGGATGCAGTGGCCCTCTACCAGGAGCTGATCAGCCATCCTACGGCTTCGGTGAGCAAAGCGACGGCGCAGTTACAACTGGCGGAACTCTACCAGACCAGCAACCAGCCGCTCGACGCCAAGCGTCTCTACGAGCAGATCAAGAAAGATAATCCCGGCGCGGAAGCGGTGCAGATCGCGACGCAGAAGCTGGCGGAACTGAAGTAGGTTTGGCCGGCCTTCTCATGGGTCCTCGACCTAGGGCTGAAGCCCACGTTGATTCTGCACGCTTTAGGCGGCGCTCTTCCACGTTGCCAAAGCCTGTTTGCTTACCTTCGTAAGGCCAATCCAGACTTTTGCGGTGAGTTGCGGGCCTGGCTCAAGGAGAATGACGGGAGTGCATTTCCGTCCTTGAGTGAGGGTTCATGAAGATATTTCGGCCGTGGGGATTCTTTGCGATCTGCTTTCTGACATGTTTTGCGTGCTCCGCTTTCGGGCAGCAGGCGGATTCCGGGCAGAGCCTGGGCGACGTGGCGCGCAAACTCCGCAAGGACACCAGCAACGAAGTGAAGATGACGGAGGCGGACACGAAGAAGCTGTTCGAATCCGTGGACAAGATCTTTGCGTTTGCGGCTGAGGACACCGGCATGCCGAAGCGCGCGGTGGTAAAGCGCCAACTGGTGAGCAAAGCTGATGTAGAGAAGTACGCAACCGGACGGCTGGCGAAGGAAGAATTCACGCAACGCCTCGCGCAAGAAGAGCTGACCATGAAGAAGCTCGGGTTCCTGCCACGGGATTTCAATCTGAAAGAATTTCTGGTGAAGTCGACGGGGCAGGAAGTTGCGGGGTACTACGATGAGGAGACCAAGACGATCTCGCTGGTGAGCTGGGTGCCTCCCGACCGCCAGGAGCCGATTCTGGCGCATGAGCTGACGCATGCGCTGCAGGACCAGAACTATGATTTGGCGAAGTGGATGAAGGCTGGGACGAAAGCGGCGGGTGGTGACGCCAAGGGCGGCGCCAGGGACGACAGCGCGCTGGCACGCAAGGCCGTGGTGGAAGGTCAGGCCATGGTGGTGTATGTGGATTACCTGCTCAAACCCGTTGGGCGCAATCTGGAGGACACGCCGGGGCTGATTTATCAAATGGAAGAGCCGGCGGTGAAGGCGGTGATCGATTCGCAACTCATGCACGATGCGCCGATGATCATGCGCGAAATGGGCACGTTTGCCTACCAGGAAGGCTTGATCTTTGAAGGCGAGCTGCTGCACAAAGGTGGAAAGAAGATGGCATTCGCGGGGGTGTTCGCGCGTCCGCCGCGGAACTCGCACGAGGTGTTGCAGCCGGAGACTTACATCCGTGGCGAGAAGCTGCCGCCGGTGCGGATCCCGGACATGCGGGAAGTGCTGAACAATCACTATGACGTCTATGACTCGGGCGGAATTGGCGAACTGGATGTGCGCGCGCTGTTGAAGCAGTATGGCGAGCGGAGGATTGCGGATGATGTTTCTTCGGCGTGGCAGGGCGGAGCGTATGTGACCTTCCGGCGAAAGGACAAGGTGGTGGCGGAAGTCTCGGCCGGCACGGGAGATCTGGCGCTGCTGTACATTTCGCGATGGAAGACGCCGCAAGCGGCGGAGCGCTTTGCGCGCTTCTATGTGGACGCAGTATCGCAGCGCTATCGCAGCGCGACGGCGCAGGTGGTGCAGGCTTGTACGGGCGCGAGTTGTCCGGTCTCGACGGCGCAGATTGCGACTGAGGAGGGTCCGGTGATTGTGGAGCATTGGGAAGATAACAGCGTCATCGTCTCGGAAGGCTTTGACACCGCGACGGCGGCGAAGCTGCGCACCGCGGTGCGGGACGAGACGGGCACGGTGCATGCGCAAGATCTGCCGGAGGAGGAGATTGGGCTGCGGCTGTTTGAGCTTCCGGCGTTTCGGGCCTTTGCGAGGGAGATTGGGGAACGGATCGCGGAGGGGATGAGTCGAGAGGCGGGGCGCTAGCTTTTTGAGATTGAGACTCTGAGCCCAGGGACCGAATCCATGGCCGGCGGGCGGGTCTAAGCTCACCCACGCGAGAGGGCTTGTTCAACAGCAAGTTGGCAGCAGGTGGGGCGAATGACTTCCTGCACGAAGTTTGACTCAACGAACTGGAAGCCGTAGCGGAAAGCGCTTCTTTGGCGCACGATCGCATAGATCTTTACGGTGCCGAACGGAAGGGTGAAGTCCAACTCCACGATCTCGCCTACGGGAACTTCAATTCTCAGCATGGCTGAGATGCCGCCTTCACTGATGTCCACGGTGTGACCCTTCAGCATCCCAGAGGTCCGGGAATGGATACTGATATCCACCTCAAGCTTGAATCGGGGCTGTCGGCGCGCGTCGACCGCGGCTCGAAGGGGGCCGGCTGCGGGCTGATTTTGAGGTTCCAATTTTCGGCTCTCCAAATCGACAGTCAATTACTCGACAGTCCATAACTCGACAGTCACCAACTCGACAATCAATGCAAGTCGAGAAGATCTGTATTCCCTATCGACACAAAGGGAGCTGAGCATTAGGTTGGGCCACTCGACGCGAGCCCATTCCACTTTTCCTGCGGGTTGAGTAGGATGATTGTCCAAGCTGCAATTCATCCTGGAACCCATATGGCCGACTTCACACTGCGCGTTAACGGTAGCGAGAAAAAGGTAAGCGTCTCGCCGGAGACTCCGCTGCTCTGGGTGTTGCGAGATACGCTGGAACTCACGGGAACCAAATTCGGATGTGGCGCGGGGTTCTGCGGCGCCTGCACGGTGCATGTGGAGGGAGCGGCGATTCGGTCGTGCTCCACGCCGGTTTCGCAGGTTGCCGGGAAGAGTATCACGACGATCGAAGGGCTGGGCGCGAACGGGCTGCACGTGTTGCAGCAAGCATGGATAGCCGAAGAAGTTCCGCAATGCGGCTACTGCCAGACTGGGCAGATTATGACGGCGGCGGCGCTGCTGGCGAAGACGCCGAATCCGAGCGATGAGCAGATCACGCAGGCGATGAACGGAAATCTCTGCCGCTGCGGGACGTACGAACGGATTCGTAAAGCGATCCATCGGGCGTCAGGAGCGGCAGCTTCCGGTGCGGGAGGTGCGCGATGAGTCCGCTTAATCGGCGCGAATTCGTTGCAGCGGGGTTGGCCGCGGGAGCAGGGCTGGTGGTGGGGTTCTACCTGCCGCACGGGAGGCGCGCGGGCAAAGAAGTTTTTTCGCCGAACGCTTACCTGCGGATCACCCCGGATAACAAGATCACGATTGTGGTGGCGCGCTCGGAGATGGGGCAGGGCGTGCGCACGGCGTTGCCGATGATTCTGGCGGAGGAACTGGAAGCGGACTGGAAACAGATTGAGATTGAGCAGGCGGGAGCGAGCACGCTCTACGGGGATCAGGGTACGGGCGGCAGCGCGAGCGTAAAGACGACGTGGGATCCGATGCGCAAAGCGGGAGCGTCGGCGCGGGAGATGCTGATTTCGGCGGCCGCGCTGACCTGGGGAGTGCCGCGCTCGACCTGCGCGGCGGTTGAGGGAAACATTCTGCATGGGGCGTCCAAGCGGCGGCTGAGCTATGGGGAACTGGTGGGGAAAGCGGCCACGCTGCCGATCCCGATCGACGTACCACTCAAGCAAAGCAAGGATTACAAGATTGTTGGGCAGCGCCTGGCACGCGTGGACACTCCGGGGAAGGTGAAGGGCGAGGCGGTGTTCGGCATCGATTTCCGGATGCCGGGGATGAAATACGCCGTGCTGTCGCGGTGTCCGACGATTGGCGGGAAGATGGTGAACTTTGACGATAAGGAGTCGAAGAAGATTGCCGGTGTGAGTTACGTGGGGAAGATCAGCGATGCGGCCGTGGCTGTGGTGGCCGACAGCGTTTGGGGCGCGATGGAAGGGCGCCGCGTGCTGAGTGTGAGTTGGGATGACGGCCCGAACAAGAACCTGAACACGGCGGCGGTTGTGGAGGGGCTGAAGCAGGCGGCGGCGAAGAAGGGCGCGAGCCTGTATTCAACGGGCAACGTTTCGAAAGTCACGGGGCGGCGGGTTGCGGCGGAATATCACTTGCCGTTCATGGCGCATGCTCCGATGGAGCCGGGGAACTGCACGGCAAATTACTCGGGAAGCGGATGCGAGTTGTGGGCTCCGACGCAGGTGCCGCAGGGCTGCCGCGACTCGGTGGCGCAAGCGGTGGGTTTGGATCCGGACCAGGTAAAGGTGAACGTCACGCTGATGGGCGGAGG
>Ga0210404_10000061_pt1 | contig 87114 bp, 76 predicted proteins | sample IncBWH28MmetaG_FD_155455 | JGI IMG/M metagenome (GOLD analysis project Ga0210404, IMG submission 155455) | Forest soil microbial communities from Barre Woods Harvard Forest LTER site, Petersham, Massachusetts, United States - Inc-BW-H-28-M | ecosystem: Environmental > Terrestrial > Soil >... | reverse complement strand
ACGGCTCCAGCGCCGGAAGCAGTCCACAGCGGGACTGCACCCAGGATGAAGGCGAAGGAGGTCATTAAGATTGGGCGAAGCCGCAGGCGCGCTCCCTCCAGGGCCGCATCAGGCAAGGATTTGCCGTTCTCATATTGTTCTTTCGCGAACTCCACAATCAGGATCGCGTTTTTCGCGGCCAAGCCGATCAACATCACAAGACCGATTTGCGAGTAGACGTCGCTTTCGATCTGCACCATGTAAGCTGGCAGGAAAGTGGCTAGAATTGTGCGCCTCAGCCACAAAACGGCAAACGCTCCAAAAATCGCGACGGGAGTGCTCAAAAGCACGCTGAAGGGGAGAGACCAGCTTTCATAGAGTGCCGAGAGGATCAGAAAGACGAATAGAAGAGAGAACCCGAAAATCGCGGCTGGCGGAATTCCTTCCTGGGCTTTCTTTTCCTGAAAGGACATGCCGAGGTAGTCGAAGCCCATCTCGTGCGGCATCGTCTTCCGGAAAACATCTTCGAGGGCGGCCATGGCCTGGTCTGCGCTATACCCGGGAGCGGCGGCGCCATTGATTTGGGCGGCGCGATACTCGTTAAAGCGCATGGTGAATTCCGGTCCGTCGCGCGACTCGAAGCGTGTCATCGACGACAGAGGAACCATTCCCCCTTTGTCATTGCGAACGTAGAACTGGCCAACATTTTCCGCCTGGGTGCGATAGTCGCCCTCCGCTTCGATGTAGACCTGCCATTGCCGGCCGAATCGGTTGAAGTAGTTGATGAAGTAGCCGCCCATGAAGGCCTGCAGCGTTTGGTACACGTCCCTGACGGAGGCACCCTGCTTCATGACTTTTTCGCGATCCACGTCCGCGTACAGCTGCGGCACGCTCGAAAGAGAAGTGGTGCTGAGTCCCGCAAGTTCAGGGCGTTTCCGCGCCTCGGTGAGGAAGGTCTTGAGATTCGACGAGAGAAACTCGAGGTCCTTGCCGGCCCGGTCCTCCAGCACGAACGTGAATCCGCCAGACGTTCCAATACCAGGGATGGCCGGCGGAGAGAAGGAGAAGGCAATCCCTTCCGGCAGCGACGACAGATCCGCATTGATTCGTTGCTTGATGGCCTGGAGTTGCTCCGCGCGCGATTTCCGGTCGTCCCAGGGCTTCAGCGTCACGAAGAAAAAGGCGTTGTAGCTGGTACGCACGAAGCTGAGCAGGCTGAATCCAACGACGCTGGTCGTATGCTCAACACCGGGTGTGTGGGCCAGAATGTTTTCGATTTTCGCGGCCACATCGTCGGTGCGCTGAAGAGACGCGGCAGTCGGAAGCTGAACGTTTACGTAGACGTAGCCCTGATCCTCATCCGGAAGAAAACTGGAGGGGACTTTGCCCCCGAACCAGGCGGCGGCAACCCCGAAGGCTGCCAGTAGAAGGAGCGGGATCGCACTCTTGCGAATCAGGAAGCCGCAAACCCGGACATACCATTCCGTGGCATTCGCGAAGACACGATTGAACCAGCTGAAAAATGCCGCGAGCGGTCCGCGAGAAGAGGTCTTTGGGCGCAGCAGCAACGCGGCCAGCGCCGGGCTCAGCGTCAGCGCGTTGAATGCGGACAAAATAACGGACAATGCGATGGTAACGGCAAATTGCTGGTAGAGACGTCCGGTGATTCCGGGGATGAAGGCGGTCGGAATGAATACGGCGGAAAGAACCAGCGCGATGCCAATGACCGGACCGGAGATCTCCTCCATCGCTTTCAGTGCGGCGGCTTTTGGCGTGAGACCCTCGTCAATATGCCGCTCCACCGCTTCGACAACGACGATGGCATCGTCCACCACCAGTCCGATCGCCAGCACCAATCCGAACAGCGAAAGCGTGTTGATCGAGAATCCAAACAGGGGAAAAAACATGAACGTGCCGACAAGGGAAACGGGCACAGCCAGCAGCGGAATCAGCGTCGCGCGCCAGCCTTGCAGAAAGACGAAAACGACGATGAGAACCAGGACGATGGCGATGACCAGCGTGAGTACGATTTCCTTCATGCCAGCGCTCACGGCCTCCGTCGTATCGAGGGAGATGGCGTATTCCATGTCCTGGGGCAGCCGGGTCTTCAGATCGGCCATGAGCTTCCTGATATCGTTGGCCGCTTGCACTGCGTTTGAACCGGGCAACTGGTACGCCGCAACGATAGCCGCCGCTTTGCCATCCAGGCGGCTTACCATGTTGTAGCTCTGCGCACCGAGCTCCACGCGCGCGACGTCCTTGACGCGGACGATGGCCCCCGTTGGCGATTCGCGCACGACGATATTTCCGAACTCTTCGGGAGATGTCATGCGACCCTGAGCCCGCACGGTATAGGTGAACTGCTGCCCCTTGGGGACCGGTTCGCTGCCCACCTGACCCGCGGGGTTGACGGCGTTTTGTGACTGAATGGCCGAAACAATCTCGGGAACCGTGATGGCCAGTTTCGCCAGCCGGTCTGGCTTCACCCAGAGGCGCATCGCATATTGGCCGGCGCCAAAAATCTGCACACTCCCGATTCCGTAGGAACGATTGATCTGGTCGGCTAGATTGATGTACGCGTAATTGGCGAGGAAGCGCGCATCGTAGGTGCCGTTCGGCGAATAGAGTGTGACCAGCATCAGCGGAGCGGTCACGGTCTTTTGCACAGTGACGCCGTAGTTCGCGACATCGGACGGCAGTTGCGAGGCGGCCTGCGTTTGTCGCATCTGCGTCAGCATCAGATCGGTATTCGGATCGGTCTTCACGTCGTAGTCCACGATGAGGCGCATCAGGCCGTCTGCTGTGGAGTTCAGCGAATACATGTAGTTCATGTTGTCCACGCCGCTCATCTGCTGCTCGACCGGCGTTGCCACCGACTGCTCGATGGTCTGTGCATCCGCCCCCACATAGGTTGCGAGCACTTGAACTTCAGGTGGAACGATGTTGGGGAATTGAGCCACGGGAAGCGTGGCGAGGGTGACTGCTCCCACGATCACCATCAGGATCGAGATGACCATGGCTACGATGGGCCGGTTGATGAAAAACTTGGACACGGGTCAATCGCCTTTCGCCTGTGGCTGTTTGATTTTCACGGTGCCGCCGTTTTGGACCTTCTGCAGTCCCTCGACGACTACCTGTTCCCCTGGTTTGACTCCACCTTCGACGATCCACATGGGTCCGACACGGTCCCCGGCTTTCACCGCCCGGATGCTCACCTTGTTGTCCGCGCCGACGACCGCGACCTGGTAACTTCCCTGCAGTTCGCTCACGGCTTTTTGCGGCACGAGCAGCGCGCCGCGCCTGACTTCCGGCGCCGCTCGCAGCCTTCCAAACTGGCCGGGGCGAAGGAAGCTCTGCGGATTGGGAAAGGAGCAAACGATCTGAATACTGCCTGTGCTTACGTCCACCTGGCGATTCGCAAGCAGGCCAGTCCCTTTGTGCGGATAGACGGAGCCATCCGCCAAAATCAGCTCAAATGGCGGCCCGTTGGAAGGAGTCTCTTTTTGCGCGTCGGCATTAATCCGGCCCGCGAAGTGGATGTACTCCTGCTCGCTAATGGAGAAATACGCCTTGATGGGATTTAATTTTGAGACCGACGTGAGAACCGTCGTCGGATTGACGAGATTGCCGATTTGCACCTGAGCAATTCCGGCCATGCCATCGACCAGCGACTTCACTTCCGTGAACTCGAGGTTCAACTGGGCCTGCTCCACTTGGGCCTCGGCGGCCTTGACCGCCGCCTTCGCCGCCCGGTTGGCCTGAATGTCGTTGTCCAACTGGCTTTGCGCAATGGCTCGTTCTTTGGCGAGCGGGGTGTCCCGGTCGACATCCATTGCGGTCTTGGCGAGTTGAGCCTGAGCCTGTGCCAGTTGGGCGTTCGCTTGTTCGAGCACAGCCTGGAAAGGCCGCGGATCGATGTGAAAAAGAATTTGCCCCTTGTGCACAAACGAACCTTCTTTGTAGGTTTGCCGGATGATGTATCCCGTCACCTGGGGCTGAATCTGCGCGTTTACGTAGCCATCGAGCGTCGCAACCCATTCGCTGAATATCGGAACGTCCTTCTGAACTACGCTGGCGACTTCCACCTCAGGAGCCGGAATGGCCGGCGCAGCGTTCGTCCTACCGCAACCCACGGCTGTAGACACCGTTGCCAGCAGGACAGCCAGAACGAGTCGCGACACAGCAGTGCAACTAAGGCCGGGGATGGCGGCTGGACCGCGATCTCGTGGCATGAGCCGTTGTTTAGAGAGGCGCCGGCTCTGCAACGCAACTAGCTCAGCTATGCTTTTCTTCGTCATGTCAGTCCGTCCTAAAGCCGGCATTCACCACCGATCCTTCAATTCCCCCGCCAGCAATTCGCCGCCGCAAATCATGGCGGATTTACCCCGGCGCTGGAGGTCGAAAGATCCCATGCTTCTTCATCCGCGAGATCAGCGTCGTGCGGTTCAACCCCAATCTTGCGGCGGCCCCGTCCGATCCGCCGACCCGCCATCCCGTGTTCTCCAATGCTCTTAAAATCCGAATGCGGTCCGACTCCCTGAACGTTTCCCTTGCAGCAGAACCAAGAAGCGAGGCAACTCCGGTTAGCCGTAGAGGATTTGGGAGCACACCATCGTTGGCGAGTACCACTGCACGTTCGATCAAGTTCTGCAGCTCACGAATGTTTCCCGGCCACGAATAGGACTTGAAAGTGTTCAGGAGTTCATCTGGAATGCCGGTTATGTGCTTTCCCATTCGGCGGGAAAAGACTTCAACGTAATGCTCCGCCAGAGGCCCGATGTCTTCGAGTCGCTCCCGCAGGGGCGGCAGCGTGATGGGAAATACGCTCAGGCGATAGTAAAGATCGCTACGAAACTGGTCGCGCTTCACCATCTGTTCGAGGTCCCGGTGAGTTGCCGCGACGACGCGGACATCGACACGATGAGTTCGTCCACTCCCGAGACGTTCGAATTCTTGTTCCTGCAAGACACGTAGGAGTTTGGGCTGCAATGAAAGTGGTATGTCCCCGACTTCATCAAGAAAGAGCGTCCCTTTGTCGGCCAATTCGAAGCGGCCAATATTTTGGGAGACGGCGCCCGTAAATGCTCCTCGCTCATGACCAAAGAGCTCACTCTCGAGCAGGTCGAAGGGAATGGCGGCACAGTTCAGCTTGATCAAAGGGTGGCCGCTCCGGGGGCTGGCATTATGGATCGCGTGAGCGATGAGTTCCTTACCTGTCCCGGTTTCTCCCTGGATGAGTACTGTGGAATCGGCCGCCGCGACACGCTTCGCTTGCTCCAGAACGACTCGCAGAGCTGCGCTGTTGCCTACGATCTGCTCGAATCTGCGGGCCCGGCGGTCTTGATCAGCCATTGTCATCGAACCTGAATCCCAAAGCGCACCGCGCATTCCTGAGCTAATGCTCGAGAGCGGCATGAACGATTTCTAAAAGGACTGCGTCGTCGAACGGTTTGCTCAAGAATTCCACCGCCCCCTGACGCATGGCATGGATCCGCATCTCGGCATCACCATGCGCAGTGATGAAGATGACCGGTACTCGGCATCGCTCGGCCTTAAGCTTCGCCTGCAGTTCAAGACCGGACATGCCCGGCATGCGAATATCAGCGATCAGGCACGCAACCTTGCTTCGGGCTTGGGAATCCAGGAATTGTTCCGCGGAGCTGAAGCAAAGCGCGGACAGGCCGTCTGACTCGATCAAATCTTGCAGCGAACGCTGAACTGACTGGTCGTCGTCAACGATTGCTACGAGTCTTGAGTTGTGCCGGATACTCATTGAGCGAAGAGTAGCGCCGTGACAATGCGGGCACAATCAGGCCTTAGTCGCGCCAACTACTACTTAGGTGGTAGTCGATTCGGACGCGAAGAGCGATGAAATAACCGGACAGGCTAAAAAGCAGGCGAGGCTATTTACGAGGAGAGAGTTTGAGCTTGTCGGCCATACGGACCAACTCCACTAACGATCCGGCCTTCATCTTTTGCATTACGTGACCGCGATGGATTTTTACTGTCGCCTCGCTAGCTCCGATTTCGTAGGCGATCTGCTTGTTGAGCATTCCTGTCACCACGTGAGTCATAACCTCCCGCTCTCGTGCGGTCAATGCCTGATAGCGCTCCTGCAATTCGTGGATCTCGGCCTGCTGTTCTCGGGCGGCGCTGTCACGCTGGAGGGCCTGCTGAATGGCGTCCAGCAGATCCTGGTCCCTGAAGGGTTTCGTCAAGAATTCCACGGCACCCGACTTCAAGGCACGGACGGACATGGGAATGTCGCCATGCGCCGTAATAAAGATGATGGGGATTTGCACGCCGGTCTCCGCTAATTGGCGCTGGAAATCGAGTCCACTCAGCTGAGGCAGTCTTACATCGAGAACCAAACAACTGGGGCCACCGGTGAGTTGCTTCCTAAGAAAGTCCTGACCAGTTGCAAAAGCCTCGGCGCGGAGGCCAACTGACTCTACGAGATCCTGGATAGCCTGACGCATGCTGCGATCATCGTCGATGATGAACACGGTGGGACCGGCCGCCGATTTCATGCGTGCGCCTCAGCTTCGACGGGGAGGGTGAAATGGAAGGTTGCACCCGCCCCCTGATTGGCTGTGGCCCAGATTCGCCCTCCGTGGGACTCCATGATCGAGCGGGTAATCGCCAAACCCATGCCCGTCCCCTGAGGCTTCGTCGTATGGAACGGATCAAAAATTCGTTCGGTATTCTCCAGCGGTAATCCTACGCCCGTATCGCTGATCGAAATGAGTAGCTGATCGTCCTGATTCAGTCCGGACTTGATCGTCATTTGGCCCCCGGCGTCTTTCATAGCCTCGATTGCATTCAGCATCAGGTTCATGAACACCTGCTGAAGTTGTACCCGATCAGCCAGGATATTAGGCGTCTCTGCGTCGATTTCGGAAAGGATCGTTATGGAATGCCGAACCGCTTCGTCGCTGAGCAGAACAATCATTTCATGAATGATCTCTTTGACGTCCACGATTTCGCGTTCGGGCGGCGACCCTTTCTTATAGAAGGACCGCAAACGGTTGATAACATCAGCCGCACGGTTTCCGTCCTGCTCAATTCGAGTTGCTGCTGCTCGCACTCTTTCCAGGTCTGGTGGATCATGTGCCAACCATCGCAAAAGTGCGTTCGCGCTTGTGATCGAGGCGGAAATGGGCTGTTTTATTTCGTGTGCCAGCGCGGTCGCCAGTTCTCCCATCATGTTGACGCGGTGGATGTGTGCCAGATCAGCCTCGAGCTGTCGCAGCCTTTCGCGCTCTTTCTCGGCATGCTTTCGTTCCGTAACATCCATGGTGATGCCGACGTACTCGCCGGTTTCTCCCGAAGGATTGTGATGTCCCACAGAACGCAGGAATCTGACAGTGCCATCTGGACGAAAAATCCGATATTCGAGGTCGTAATCCCTGCTTGCTTGGATTGCACCATAAAACTTTTCCCTCAAAGCAGGCTCGTCTTCCGGGTGAGTAGCGCGGTACAAGCGTTCGAATGGGACAGGGCCTTGGCTGGGATCGAAGCCATAGATGCGAAGGGCTTCGTCTGATAGGTGAAAAATTTGTCCAGTGACGAAATTGCACGCCCAGCTGCCGGCGTGGGTCAGGCTCTGCGCTTCCGCGAGGTATGCTTGCTCCCGCCGCAACTCTTGCGTCAATAGTTCATGCTCTGTAACGTCGATTGTGGTACCGCGGTATCCCTTAAACACTCCATCTTCTACGACTGGAATGCCAACGCACCTGACGTATCGAATCTCGCCATCGGAACGAACTATCCGGTTCGTAACATCGCAACCGCAGTGCTCCTCATGCAGCTTCTTCATTGTTGCTGTCAACGAGGCTTGGTCCTGGGGATGAACCGCACTTAAGAACTGCTGAAGACTCGGAGTTCCATTTTTGGGATCGAACCCGAAAATCTTGTAGACCTCGTCAGACCAGTAGATATTCAAATCTTCTGACCAACGAATACCCAAATCTGTCGACGCCCAACTCCCGATGTGGGCAAGGCGTTCCCCTTCGCTCAGATAAAACTGGCTTTGTCGCAGAGCCTGTTCTGCTAGTTTTCGCTCGGTGATGTCCTGACCGGTCCCGAACATCTCATAGGCTTTGCCCGATGCATCTCTCTTTACAGTTCCAAGACCCAGGATGACGCGCACTTCACCACTGGGAAGCACAATTCGATGTTCCGACTTGGCATGAATCCCGTTGCTAATGGCTTCGGCAGCTTCGCGGGAGACATTTTCCCTATCCTCCGGATGAATTCTTTCAAAAATCGCACTCACGTCAAAAGAGTCTTTCACCGGCGGTATACCCCAGATACGGCAAAGCTCTTCAGAATACGTAACGCGATTCTCGATGAGATCCCACTCGTAGTGCCCGATGTGCGCCAATCTCTGAGCTTCTTCAAGCCTTGCGTTACTTTGCTGTAAAGCGTTTGACAGCGCCTGGCGATCTTCCTCTACACGTTTCCGGTCGGTGATGTCCTGGGTCGTACCGAACATTTGAATTCGGCCCTGTGAATTTTTTCTCACCTCACCCAAGCTATGAACTACCCGCATCTCCCCATTGGGACGCAAAAGACGATGCTCACAGTCGGCGCGTGTTCCAGTATCAATCGCCTTTTTAGCCGTCATAAATACAGCTTCCCTGTCATCGGGGTACATCATTTCGCGCACAAGCGCAACGTCAAAGGAGTCGCCCTTTGGAACCAGCCCAAAGATGCGGTACGTCTCCTCGGACCAAATCACCTGATTCGTCTCTAGATCCCAGACCCAATAGCCCAGGTGAGCGACACGCTGGGCTTCTTCGAGCCAATCCTTGCTCTCCTGTAGATCGCGAGACAAGGCGCGACTCGCTTCTTCGGCCTGCTTCAATTCCGTAATGTCTTGGACGGTGCCGAAAAGTCTGTTGTGCTTCCTGGAAATCCCATTCTCCAGTCCCGGACGCGTTGTCTTCCAGAGCTTCGAGGTAATGGACTGAACGGTACGCACTTCTCCACTTGGACGGACGATCCGATGTTGGTGAACCGGATATACGCCGACAGCAACCTCCTCGTCTACTGTGCTGTAGAGAGCCTCGCGGTCATCGGGGTGGATGAGGCCGCTTACCGTTTCAATGTCCATAGGGCGTTCTTGCGGTTTGAACCCGAATATTCGATAGGTCTCGTCGGACCAGATGATCTCGCCCGTCTCAAGATCCCAATCCCAATAGCCGACATGGGCGACACTTTGAGCTTCTTCAAGTCTTGCTTTGCTTTCTTGAAGGCTCCGGGACAGTGCCTCGCGCTCGTCATCGGCGCGTTTGCGTTCAGTGATGTCGGTAACTACGCCCATGTACTCGAGATTGCCAGAGCTATCTCTTCCGGCATGCGCAACGGCGTGGACGTACTTGATGACACCATCGGGCAGCAAAATTCGATGCTCGAGGTCCAAGTCCATGCCGTTCTGCGCGGCACGATCCGACAGCTGTCGCACACGATCCACATCGTCGGGGTGAACTCTGTCGAAAACCAGATCGAGCGTAGGATTCGTTTCACGTGTAGTGCCCAGAATTCTGTAGGTTTCGTCCGACCAAACGAGCTCACCACTGCGGACCTTCCAGCCGAAAGTTCCCGCATGACTTAACCGCTGAGCCTCCGCCAGGTACTGCCATCGTCGTCGCAACTCTGCCTGGTCTCGTTTCAAATCCTCATTGGCTCTTTCGAGTTCGTTCGTTCGCTCATCCACCTGAACTTGCGTGGTGCTACGAGCTTGTGCAACAAGTTTTCGGTTTCGACGCCAGCTGCTTAGCAGGCCAACTGACAAGGCTAGAATCACAAGAAAAATCAGAAAAGAGGCCATTGGGAACGAAGCTCCGAATTGCCAGAATCTTACCTTACCTTTTGCAGTCGTGGTCCCTCCCAGGATTAAATCAGATCAGTGCTCGATCCACTCATCCAAACTGAGAGCTGGTTTTCTTCTCGGCAAGACTTTCAGCGCGTTACCGATCTTCTTAAGCACCCCTTCCAGCGGTTGCAGCTCTTCTGGAGAGACATCCTGGAAGGCACGTTTGATGAGTGCTGTATGCCGACGAAAGAGAGGGACGAATGTTTGCCGCCCTTTTTCAGTCAGAGACACGGTCCTTACCCTACGATCTTCGCTGCACTCTACGCGGCTGACAAATCCCTTTTTGTACAGACGATCCACCGCGACGCTTACTGATCCTGCGTTGAGGTAAACCTTTGGGCCAATCTCTCCGGAGGGTGTGCTCGAAAAAAGACAAATAAATGGGGTTTTCGGAAAATTCCTGCCTATGCTTTGTGAGGCGACTTCCGCTTTTTAGTTTAAACATTTCTGTCAGATTGTTTTTGGTTGGTCGCAAGCGCCAACTTCCCACAAGCCGACTTCCGGCCAGCGTCGTGGAGGGTCCATCCTGGGCATAACTTCCGGGTTGCCCGTCATCCGACCAGAATCGATGCCAAGGGCGGAGCTCACTTGCTACAGGCCGACTCTCGGGTCGTAATCCGGTGCCTATAACGGCGGTTCATCCACGATTCGGCGAACTTCGGCCCCCTTCCAAGATTCAGTTTCATAACTTTCGGTCAACGGCTCTTCAACTTCGTAATTTTGAAGCTGCTTCGAAACGCGTATACTCATCAATCTACGGGGACCAAAATGCGTGTTCAATTCATGGCGGCAGTCATTCTTGGACTCACCTTAAGCCCTGCGCCAGTCTTTGGTTGTACTTGCGCCGCACCACCGCGGGAGGTCAAGACTGCATCAGAATTGGCGGCTGTCAGCGGAACGGTATCCAACTCCGACAACCCCCAGCTATCAGCCAAGGTCAAGGTGATGTTGATGAGCGCGAGCCAACCCTTGCTCGCGTACACGGCCGATGCAGCGACGAGTGGCTCTTTTGCGTTCAATCAGGTCCTGCCTGGGGAGTACTGGGCCATTGTGACTGTCGATGCCAGCGTCGAATCGAAATGGTCGACAAGAAAGGCACGGGTAGAAGTCGTCGGCGACATCACTCACCTATCTTTGGAGCTAATTGCGAATTAGCTGCTTGGCGCTGGCGCGATCGGAGCGCGAAGTGGAGGGCACACCGATGGCGTCGAACGAACGTTTAGCTATGAGCTTCCTGCGCCGTGTCGTAATACTCTCTCGCAGCCGCAAGTTTGGCCGGTATCCAGGGGCCATGTGGGCGAATTGCGCCTGTGGAACAATTCAAGCGTCCATCGCTTTGCTCGTGCTGCTGTCGCTGGTGCATCCATCGCGGGCCTTCGCGGCGAATCCTGACCTGGAGACTGCGCTGACTGGCTCGCGCCAGCGTATTGAGAAATTGGACTACCGCGCGACCGGGCGGCTCACACGCCTGGCAGGCGATGGCAAGCGCACGAGCTACAAGTTTGTCGCCAAGGCTCACTGGTTTCCCGATGGTCTGCGTCTGCTGTTTGAGATCTCGGGGCCTGGCTCACAGAAGACGACCCTTCTTTTGCAGATGAGCGTGAGCGGGCACGTGACCATCGAGGCGGTACGTCCTGGTGAGAAGGCCCCTAGCGTGTTGCCATTCGAACGTTGGAACGATCCTCTCGTGGGAACCGACTTCTCCTATGAAGACATGGTAGAGAATCAGTTCTTCTGGAAACATCAGGAGCTCCTGCCATCGGAGAAATACGGGGCACGGGACTGCTTTGTCCTGAAGAGCATCTCTGGCTCTCAGGACCGGACTTACTATGATTCGGTAACATCTTGGGTTGACCGCGGCATTTTGTATCCGGTGCATGTGGTGAAGACGTCTCGCGGGACGGGACAGCAGAAGGAATTCATTTACTATGGGCTGCGGCAGGTCGGCGGAGCCTGGTCTGCGTCGCAAGTGGAAGCAAAGCAGCAAGGCAAGTCCGGCTCCTCGATTCTTGTAATCGAAGCGGGCTCGGGAAAGGCGAATCTTGGACGCAAGGACTTTGCTATCACCCAGTCCAGTGGTCAAGAAGAGAAAGTGAAATAAATCGATTCCCCGACTGAGGCTGTTGCAACGCCCTTTGCTGTCACTGGGGCATCCACGGCGTTCGCAATCATGGGACAAGCTCCTTTTCAGACGTTGCCGGGGCCCCATATAAGCCAAAGGGCCACCAATTCCAGTCGCCGGCAAGTTGCAATAGTGCCGGCCCAACGACCATCCGCACCACTGTAGCATCAATGAACACCGCCACGGCGAGCGTAAAGCCCAGCATTTGGACGACCAGAAAGCTTCCCACGGTGAATGCCGTGAAGACGGCAATCATAATTGCCGCGGCGCTCGTGATGAGCCCGGCGGTCCGCGCCAGGCCCTCGATCACGGCCGATCTCTCGGACAGACCGCGCCGCCGTTCTTCGAGGACTCGGGCGACCAGGAAGACTTCATAGTCCATGCTCAATCCGAAGACGATGGCAAACGAGAGAATCGGCACGATCGGGTATACGGTGCCGGTCGGTCCGTCGAGCCCAAAGAGTTTGCCGCCGTGGCCTTCCTGAAAAACGATAACTAACGCACCGAACGAAGCCCCAACGGACAGCAGATTGAGCAGAATAGCTTTGACAGCCGCAAACAGAGAACGTAACCCGATCAGTAGCGCCAGCAAGCTCCCCAATATGACGCCAAGGACCACCCGCGGCAACCGCTCTTTTACTACCGAGTCATAATCTGCTTCGAGTGCGGGAACGCCACCGACGCGCAGCACAGCGCCGGGCACGCCGGTTATCGCCGCGACATCGGAGGAACGGACCTCTCGTACCCATCGTATCTGTTCGTTGGGCGAAAGAGTGGCGGTGGGCAGCAACTCAATCAAAGTAGCCTGGCCATCGCTGCGAAGAAAACTCTTGCGGATTGACTCGGGCACATCGTTGACGGCATCCGCAGTGTCGGACATTCCCGTGAGGGTCGGAAGAGATACGACCTCTTCTGCTCTAGGATCGCTCTGGAAGCGCTTCGTCAAGCGACTGACAGCAAGCCAGCCAGTCGGCGACAGCGGCGGTAACTCCAGGACCACTCGGAGGGACTGCACAATACCCGACCGCCCCATGCCTTGAAGCGTGTGGAGAGCTCGCACTGACTCGGCTGCGGCCGGGAGCGAGTTATGGTCGGGAACCCCGGGAGAGATTTTCCGTGCCTGGAATGCGAGGATGAGTAGCGGAATCCCGGCGACAAGCAGAGCTGTCCAGGGCCGGCGGGTTATGATGCTGCCCCACCGCACCCAGCGCTCGCTCGCCGCGCATAGGCTCTCCCGCGTTTTGAATCGTCTGGCTGGAAGAGGCACTCTGGCGGCATCGATGCGATGCCCTAGCAGACCGAGCACCCAAGGCAGAATGAACGTACACAGCATGACACTCAAAACGGTGACCAGCAGGCCAGCTATCCCGATGGAGCGCAGTTCGCTGATGGGCACAAACAGCAGCGCTGAAAAGCCGATTGCAACTGTCGTGGCCGATATCATCAGCGTCCGCCCCGCGCACCCGGCAGCGATATCGGCAGCGTGGCCGGGATCATATCCCTCGGCTAGTGCTTCGCGAAACCGGCTCACCATCAGCAACGCATAGTCGATGCCCAGGCCAAGGCCGAGCATCGTCGCCAGATTCTGCACCAGAATCGACAGCTGCAGATAATGCGCGAGTAGCGCAGCCGCGCCCATCGCCGTCGAGATTGAGAGTACTCCAACTCCCAGCGGCAATAGCGCAGCCACCAGACTGCCGAAAGCCAGCAACAGCAGCACGAGAGTCACCGGCATCGCTCGTTCCTCGGCATGTTTGACGTCATCTGCACTGACCTTGCGAAGATCGAAATTCAGTGGCGTTTCACCCGTAATCTCCAGTTTGATATTGGGGTATTGCGACTTAAGCTGACCTTCCATCCAGTCTGCTCTTGCCCTCAGTTTGGGGACCAACGCCTCGACACTTTCATCGTGCGGGTCCAGCCCGACGATGATCAAGGCTCCGCCATTGTTCCCAGTGAACAGAGCATCTGGCCAATCCAGACTCGAGACGGCACCCGACACTCCAGGCACACTACGCAATGAACTGGTTAAAAAGCCCAATGCATCTGCGCCTTTGGCTGAATCCGGATCGGGAATACCGCCGATCACCAGAATTAGGCGGTGGGCGTACGGAGACTGGAAACGCTGCGCCAGTTCCATGTCAACTTTTTCGGCTTCTCCACCCTTGATGTGAACAGCTGTCTCCAGGCGACGTTCGACTTTATAGGAAAAGGGCAGCAGCGCAAGCGCCATGACAAACCCCGACATCGCCAACCAGAATCGGCGGCGAGCGGCATCATGGCCAGTCTTCAAGCTTGGCATTACCATGGAAGATCCACGTCGTTTCTTGGTTTGTCTGAGAGCAATGAAACGACTTCTGTGATCGGCTACATCCATAATATAGGGTCAAACTGGATATTTATTGGGGTTCGGCCTTGAGCTTAGTTACCGTAGGTGTGGGGAACTGCCCGTTAAGCCCTTGTCAATCGAGGGGCGTGGCTGACGAAGACTTGCTGTACGATTACTTTGGCCGATCTTCGGGAATGCAACCTGTGTAGGTTTCCGGCGCGTCATACCGGCAAGCTTTACTTGCGTGATGCGGCCAGCGTACGATTAATCAAGGTCGATTGCGACTGTGCGATAGATTCGAGATGAACCGTTTCACAAATCCACGAGATGGCAAATCACCACGTGATGCGTGGCGGGTTGTGCTGGTTGTCTTAGCCATCTGTGCTCTCACCATCAGCGTGGCGACTCGCTACAGTGGGGTAGGTTCTGAAGTTGGAAGTGTGACGACAGTCAGTGTGCTAAAGTCGCACTCTCAGGGATTTCAGAGACAGCGACTTCTGGGCAATGGGCTTCACTGGATGGCTCCGTCTCCCAGTTCCGCACTTTTCCAGCCGCCGAGAGCTTCGGTTCAGGCGGTCTCGGCAGAATTCACTGCGATTCACCTCGACTCGGAAAGCTGGCTTTACAACCGGCCTCCTCCTTGCCTGCTGACCTTTTTGTAAATCCTAAATACAGGCAACAATTTGCTTTTGAACCCCAGCCTCAACGGTGGGTGGTCTTGCTGTGTTCCCGAGGCCGGATAAACGTCAGCAACTTCAGAATCGGATAAACCAGAAAAATGTGGAAACGATCCTTCGTCACTTCGTCTAAACGAACGGCGGTTGGAGTGATGGTCGCGTGCCTTGCGTCCGCGACCGCGTGCGGACACTCGGGCGAAAGCTCTTCGTCCGTATCGGCCGATGCTCCTGTGCCCGCAGCTGTGGTGCAAGCCAGGCGCACGCAACTTTCCAATACGCTCTCCATCGCGGGCGAGTTCCTTCCTTATCAGGAAGTCGATCTTCACGCCAAAGTCGCGGGCTATATCAAGAACATTAGTGTTGACATCGGCGACCGCGTGCGCCAGGGGCAAGTACTCGCCGTTCTTGAGATTCCAGAATTGACGGCTGAGTTGCAAGCGGCCAGTGCCGGCGTCCGCCACAGTCAAGAGGAGATCACTCGCGCCCAGAATGAAGTAAGTCGCGCGGAAGCGGACCATGCCGCAGTACATGCCGCAGCTACCCGTCTGAAGCAAGCGTCGGAAGCGCGTCCCGGCCTGATCGCAGAACAAGAACTCGACGACGCAACCGCAAAAGATCGTTCCACGGAGGCCCAGGTCGAATCCGCCAAGTCAGCGCTCGCAGCCTCGCGGCAGCAATTGGAAGTTTCGCAGGCCGATCGCGAGCACTACTCTGCGCTATCGGAATATTCCCGCATCACCGCACCATTCGACGGCGTCGTGACGGCGCGTTATGCAGACACGGGATCGCTTATTCAGGCAGGCACCTCCAATATCAGCTCACAGCCCGTCGTCAAGCTTTCGCAGGTGAATATGTTGCGGTTACGCATTCCCGTACCGGAGTCCCTGGCTGCCAGCGTCCGCGATGGTGAGCCCGCCGATATCCGTGTTAAGGCCACCAATCAACACCTTTCCGGCAAAGTCATCCGATCCACAGATTCGCTCGACCGATCCACCCGCACCATGCAGGTGGAAGTGGATGTGCCGAATAAAGACTACAAACTCACTCCGGGAATGTATGCGGATGTTTCGCTGCGCGTGGAGAATGCGCCAAACGCTTTAACTCTTCCACTCCAGGCGATCAGTCGCAGCGGAGAGAAGACCACCGTGCTCTTGGTCAACGCGCAGAATCATGTGGAAGAGCGCGAGGTCCAAACGGGAATCGAGGGTTCCGACCGCATTCAGGTTTTATCGGGACTGAATGAAGGCGACCGCGTGATCGTCGGAAATCTCGGGGCATACCGCAACGGCCAGCACGTTGATCCTAAGTTAAGCGCGATGGCGGATGAGGGCTACAACGCGGAACAGGGAGCACGTTAGACATGGCTGGATTCGCGATTCGCTATCCCTTTTTCATTATCATGCTGTGTCTGATCATCGCGGTGGTTGGCGTAACCACGCTTGCGCGCATGCCGGTCGATTTGTTTCCCAACATTAATATTCCGGTGGTCGTGGTCGCGACGTTTTATTCCGGAATGCCTCCAGAACAAATTGAAGCGAACATCACCAATCCCTTCGAACGTTTCTTCACACTAGGCAGTGGGATCGATCATATCGAGTCGCGGTCGCTGACCGGGGTCAGTCTGATCAAGATTTATTTCCAGCCCGGGACGAATCCAGACGCGGCCGTCAGCGGCATCTCAAATCTCGCGATGGCGCAATTGCGGCGTCTGCCGCCGGGCACGCTGCCGCCGGTCGTCCTCAAGTTCGATGCTTCCAGTTTGCCGGTGTGCCTGATCACTTTGAGGGGCCAGGGTTTAAATGAGACCGAACTGCATGACTTGGGGCAGTTCAATGTTCGCAACCAGATCGCGAACGTTCCCGGCGCATCAGTGCCCCAGCCTTTCGGCGGCAAGTACCGCCAGATTCAGGTCTATGTTGACCCTGTGAAGTTACAGGCCCATCAGTTGAGCCTGATGGATGTAGTCCGCACAGTGAACGAAGCAAATACCATCCTGCCTGCCGGCGATGTGCGCATTGGTCCCAAAGATTACAACATCTACACCAATAGTCAGTTGCCCACGACCGTGGAAATCAATCGCCTCCCATTGAAAACGGAAGGCAATGCGGAACTGATGGTTGCCGACGTCGGCCACGCGGAGGACGCGGCCGCAATCCAGACAAACATCGTTCGCGTGGATGGACAGCGATCCGTTTATCTCCCCATTTTGAAGCAAGGCGGAAACAGTAACACCATCGCCATCGTCAACGGCATCAAGAAATCGGTTGGCGATCTGCTGGACGTTCCGAAGTCGCTGGTGACGAAAGTTGTGTTCGATCAATCGATCTACGTCAAGACGGCGATCACGAACCTGGGCAGCGAAGGCGGCATTGGTTTAGTGCTGACCGCTTTGATGATTCTGATCTTCCTCGGCAATGTTCGAGCTACTTTTGCAGTGATGCTCTCCATCCCGCTCTCTGCCCTGGCTGCATTCCTGGCCATCAATGCCACCGGCGGCTCCATCAACACCATGGTTCTAGGAGGACTCGCGCTCGCGTTCTCGCGGCTGATCGACAACTCGGTGGTGGTTCTCGAAAACATTTTTCGCCATCTGGAACTGGGAGAAACTCCCGAAGTAGCTGCCGAAAAGGGAGGCCGCGAGGTGGCGATGCCCGTTCTCGCCGCCACGTTCACCACTTCGATCGTATTTTTCCCGGTCGTATTTCTGTACGGCGTCAGCCAGTTCCTGTTCACCGCTTTGGCGGCCGCCGTGGTCTTCTCGCTATTTGCCTCCTATGCGGTTGCGATGACGGTGGTGCCCTTGTTCTGTGCCCGCTTCATCAAGTCACCGCGCGGGGAAGCAGCTCACCACAAAGGGAACTCACCATTTCAGCGCTTCGTGCGATCGTTCAATCGCCGCTACGATCGCATGCTGATGCGGTACGACATCGCGGTGCGGCGCAGCCTGCTCCGGCCCCTGGCCACTGTGGTCGGAATCCTTGGCATTTGCCTGTTCAGCTTCGCGCTCTATCCCTTGCTCGGTCTGGGATTCTTTCCGCGCACCGATCCCGGGCAGTTCGTAATCAACGTGAAGGCACCGACCGGTACGCGGCTCGAGTTGACCAACCAGTACGTCAAGCATGTGGAAGAAGACATTCGACAGGTTGTCCCGCCGCACGATCTCGATATGATCGTTTCTAATATCGGGATCACGCCGGACTTTTCCTCGATCTACACCAGCAATTCCGGACAGCACACGGCGTTTGTCCAGGTCAATCTCAAGAAAGAGCATTCAGTTGGAAGCTATGAATACATGCGCCGGGTGCGCTCCAAGCTGAATGACGATCTGCCCGAACTTTCCACCTACTTCCAGTCAGGAGGCTTGGTGGACTCAGTCGTGAATCTTGGCTTGCCCGCTCCCATCGACATACAGGTCAGCGGCAACGATCAGAAACAGGCATTTCAGACCGCGACGGAAATCGCCCGCCAGGTGCGCCATCTGCGCGGCGTAAGCGATGCGCTGATTCCGCAAGATCTTGATTATCCCGGAATTCAGCTCAACATCAATCGTGAAATGGCTTCCCGCTTGCGGCTCTCGTCGAAGGAAGCGGTCGATAACGTCATCACCGCGTTGGCTTCGAACAGCATGATCGCTCCCAGCTACTGGGTCGATCCCAAGAGCGGCAATAACTACATGCTTACCGTGCAATATCCGGAGACCCAGGTCCACTCGATCGCCGACCTGAAGCAGATTCCGTTGCATGCGGCCAGCAACGTGAACCCCACCGATCTTGAGGCTGTCTCCGACATAAAGATGATCAACACTCCCACCGAGGTGGATCACTACCAGCTTCGGCGTGTCATCGACATCTACGTGTCGCCGGCGGGAGAGGACCTTGGGGGGCTCGCGAGCAAGGTGGATAAAATCATCGGCGAAACCAAACTTCCCGAGAATGTGCGCGTCACCATGCGCGGTTCTGTCGAAGGAATGCGGGAGTCGTTCAAGACCTTCGGCATCGGATTGATCTTATCAGTGGTGCTCGTCTATCTGATCCTAATGGCGCAGTTTTCATCGTTTATCGATCCTTTGATTATTCTGCTGGCAATTCCACCGGGCATCACCGGCGTCATCCTGTTCCTGCTGCTGACGCATACGACGGTCAACGTGATGTCGCTGATGGGTGTGATTATGATGACTGGGATCGTGGTCTCGAACAGCATTCTGATTGTCGAGTTTACGAATTCGCTCAAAAGGGAAGGCATGCCAATCAAGGAGGCCGTGTCGACTGCGTGCCGCGTGCGTTTGCGACCGGTACTGATGACGTCGCTGGCGACGATTCTGGGGATGATCCCGATGGCGCTCGCGCTCGAAGCGGGTAGCGAGCAGTACGCTCCCCTGGCGCGCTCCATCATCGGAGGCCTGACCATGTCAGTGATTGTGACCGTATTCGTTGTGCCCGCCGCCTATTTGCTGATCCATCGGAAAGAAGAAGAGCGAGCGGAAGCCGTGCCGGGCTTGGAGTCCTAAGCAAAAATCATGAAGAAGAAAGTCTTGTTCGTGCTTTTATCGTTCGATCTTGGTGGCCTGTTATTTGCAGCGCCCATGAGCTGTCATGCACAGGCAGTTGCCAGTGCGAACCTGGCCGCCACTCTGCCCTCGGCGCCGACGCCACAGACGTCTTCAACGCAATCCGCGCCGGGTTCGCTATCGAGCACACAAGGCATCACCGCGGTTCCGTCCAATCCTGGGACGCCGATCTCCCTGTCACTGAAGGAAGCAGAAGGGCTCGCGCTGAAGAACAATCCACAAATTTCCGTCGCCCGGCTGACTGCTCTCGCCTCCCAGCAAGTGACGCGAGAAGTTCGCTCCAGCTTGTGGCCGAGCGCTGCCCTGAACCTGACTGGCGTAGATGCCAGCACGAGCTCCCGAATCACGGCCGGGGCTATCAACAATCCCTCCGTTTTTGAGCGCGCAGCCGCAGGAGTCACCGTAAGCCAACTGATCACCGATTTCGGACGCACTCGCAATCTGACGGCCAGCGCCGATTTCGCGGCTAAGGCGCAGAATCAGAATGCCCTCGCGACTAAAGAGCAGATACTGCTCGCCGTGGACCAGGCTTTCTACGGCGCTCTGCAGGCCCGTGCCGTATTCACCGTCGCCCAGCAAACGGTAAACGCGCGGCAGGCAGTCACCGATCAAGTATCGGCATTATTCCAGGCAAAATTGCGCTCCCAGTTGGATTTCAGCTTCGCCAACGTAAATCTTGCCCAAGCCAAGCTGTTGCTTCTCGACGCGGAGAACAATGAGAACTCCTCCCTGGCAGCTCTGGCCGCGGTGCTGGGGTACGCGACTCTGCAAAACTTTCAACTGATCGAGGACACATCGGCGGTCACACCACCCCCGGGCAACGTTGACGATCTCATCTCCCAGGCCCTGACCGCGCGCCCAGAAATGTTGGCGCTCAATTTTCAATATCAATCGGACAAGAAGTTCCAGAACGCACAACACGATTCGTTCTTTCCCACGATCCAGGCCATGGGCGTCGCGGGAGAAACTCCGTTCCACGATCCGAGCATCGCTTCCAACTGGTACGGTGCGGTGGGCGTCAACGTTGGAATCCCGGTATTCAATGGATTTCTCTTCAGCGCACGCGAGCGCGAAGCGAATTTCAGAGCGCAAGCCACACAAAATCGGCTCCTGGATCTCCGCAACCGCGTCTCGCGGGATGTGCGCACGAGTTGGCTGAATGCAAACGCCGCCTACCAGCGGCTCGCCGTAGCGCAACAGCTATTGGATCAAGCAAATTTGGCAGTCGATCTTGCCCAGACGCGCTACAAGCTGGGGCTAAGCTCCATCGTCGAGTTGAGCCAGGCGCAACTGCAGCAGACGCAGGCTCAGATCGGCAACGCGCAAGCGGGATACGACTACCGCCTGGCGCTGGCGATTCTGCAGTATCAAACTACCGGGCTTTAATTAAGGTTGACGGCGAGACCCGCCTTGTATTACAAAATTCCGACCGGGCCATTCATCATAAATTCATCCGTTTGTAACGGTCCTTTAACACGGGGCCGATAGAACCAGAACATCTATTCCAAACCCGAATTAATCCTGGTTGCGCCGAATTGTGTTCGCTGCCGGATCTGTTGCATTAGAAAGCGAATCCCCTTTGGGCGAACAAAGTCGTGACCATGTTGGCCTTCAAATGCATGAAAATCGTGCAAAATTCAGTAAAAAATGAGGAGAGCGTCATGAGATCTGCGTGGAAGGTGTGCGCAATTCTGTTTCTGGCAACGTCGCTGGTGGGGCAAACCAGCACGAAGCCTAAACCCAAGAAGAAGGCCGCGCCCGCTATCACGGCGGCGGATGTGCAGGCGTTGAAGGACGCGATCGCGGCGCAACAGGCCGCGCTGGCGCAGCAGGGCCGGCAGATTCAGGAACTACGTGACGCGCTGCAAAGCAAGGATCAGGCAGTGCAGCAGGCGCAGACGGTCGCAACCGACGCTGCCGGGAAGGCCGATGCCGCACAAACGCAGGTCGCTCAGGAACAGCATGCCGTGGGAGAGCTTAAGACCGACGTGACGGACCTGAAAGCGAACCTGCTGAACACGACGTTGAGCGTGCAGGAGACGCAAAAGAATGTGAATGCGGCGATCGAAAGTCCGACCTCGCTGCACTACAAGGGGATCACGCTGACGCCGGGCGGATTCCTGGTCGCTGAATTTGTGCGGCGGTCGCGAGCGCTGGGTGGAGAAGCTACTCCGTTCAACTCTTTGACCATGCCGGGGGCGTCGCAGAGCACGACTTCGGAATTCTTCGGGTCGGGGCGGCAGTCGCGCATATCGCTGTTGGCAACCGGTCAGATAAGCAGCGCCAAGTTGGCTGGCTACTACGAGGCCGACTTCCTCGGGGTTGGAATCAGCTCCAATAACAATCAGACCAACAGCTATCCCTTGCGCCAACGGCAGGCTTATGTCCAAGTGGCCATGAACAATGGATGGACTTTAACCGGTGGTCAGATGTGGACGTTGCTGACGGAAACCAAGAAGGGCGTGGACAACCGTACGGAAGCGACTCCCATGACCATTGACCCGAACTATACCGTGGGCTTCACGTTTGCCCGGCAGTACGGACTGCGCCTTTCGAAGAATTTCAACAACAAAGCCTGGTTCGCGGTGTCGATGGAAAATCCACAAGCCACGGTAACGACCCACGGCAACGGTCCCAACTTCCTGGTGGGCTCGGCGGGCTCCGGCGGCGGCCTCTACAATGGAGGTGTTACCGCTTGCTCCACCAGCAGCACAGGCGTGACCACCTGTACACCTGCGGCCAGCTACTCTTTCAATCCGGCGCCGGATATCGTGGCCAAGCTAGCCTTTGAGCCGGGTTTCGGACACTACGAAATCTTCGGCGTCTATAGCCGCTTCCGTGATCGCGTATTTCCCTGCGTGGAGAACTTTGCCAGCGCCGGTTGCGGTAGTCTCGCGGCCGCCAGCGCAGCTCATGCTTCCAACGTCTCTACGAATGGTGGCGGAGTGGGCGCCAATGCTCGCTGGTCCTTCTACAACAAGCATGTCGACTTCGGGCTGCATGGGTTCACCGGCAGAGGGGTAGGCCGGTACGCCGCTAGCGGACTTGCCGATGCCTCAATTCGTGCCGATGGGAGTCTGGACCTAGTCCGCACCTATCAGGGCCTTGCCACCTTGGAATGGCATGGACCTAAGCTGGATGTGTACTTCAACGCGGGCGCGGATTATGCCGGGCGCACATGGGGTTACGATCCCATCACCAACAAATCTGTGGGGTATGGTTCTCCGAACTTTGGCAACGGCGGGTGCTATACCGAAACCGCGCCACTCAACAGCGGTGGCTTTGTTCCCGGCCCCCTGTCTGGCTGTACGGCCGACACTCGTGTAGTGTACGAGGGCACATTCGGTTTCTGGTTCAAGCCGTACGACGGGGCAAAGGAGAAAGTGAACCGTGGCCGTATCCAGTGGGGACCGCAGTTCTCCTACATAGACCGGGTTGCCTGGTCGGGAACTGGCACCCCGAACACGCCTCACGGGCTGGACGCGATGATTTTCACGTCCTTCCGCTACTACTTGCCATAAACAGCGTCGCAGGTGTGGGCGGCTGCCTGCATACAGTAAGGAAAAACAAACGGCGTCGGGGGATCGATGGTTCCCGGACGCCGTTTTCATTTCCCACCACTCGGCATCTTCTCGTCTGCATCGGAATCAACGAACCTCAGTCGTAGGGAAAACAAAGGCTCTCTTCCGGGAAGAGAGCCTTTTTGTATTCTATTTAAATCGAGTATTTTGCTAGGCCACGCTCCGGGCTTTTACAGCCGCAGAGATGTCAATAGCGGGAACAGCGCTGTTCGACTCCTCGATGGTACGGGCCGCCAGCGGCTTCAGCCAGAACAAAGCCAGGAACGCGGCGATCAGGTCGCAGGCAATCATCGCCCAGAAAACCTTGGTCCACGATCCGGTCTTTTCAAAGAGCCACGCGGCTCCGAAGCCGGCAAACAGCGCGCCCGTCCCTTTTGCCGTGTATACGATGCCATAGTTCGTGGTCGCCCAAGTCTTCCCGAACAAATCTCCGGTGATGGAAGGGAAGAGCGAGAAGATCTCACCCCAGGCAAAGAAGCACAAGCCCGAGAGCGCAATGAACCACACTGGGCGGCTGATCAATTGCAGCAACGCGAACACGGCGATTGCTTCCAGGGTGAAAGCGATGAACATCGTGTTCTCGCGGCCGATATGGTCGGATACCCATCCCCAGAACGGACGGGTCAATCCATTCAGGTAACGGTCCACCGAGATTGCCAGAACCAGAGCGCTCATGCCCCACGCGACGATCACCTTATCCACGTGGAACGAGGCGGCCATCGGGTTCAGTTGAGCCGTTACCACCAAGCCGCCGAAAGACAGCATGGTCATCATCAGGTAAATCATGTAAAAGGAAGGTTGTTTCAGCATTTGCACAGGCGTCATGTCGACATTGGAACTGCGGACATGTTGCTTGATCTTGGCTTCCTTCTCCTTCCAATTTGGCGGAGTCCAGCCTTCCGGCGGTTTTGCCAGGAACAGGGCCGCAGCTAAAACCACAAAGCCCTGGATGATTCCCCAGAAAACCAGCGTGTGCTGATAACCAGAGGACGCGATCATTTTGGCGATCGGAGCCACTGTAAGGGCGGTGCCGATGCCATACGCACCAGCGGTAAGTCCAACACAGAGTCCGCGATGATCGGGAAACCATTTCAGCGCGTTGCCGATGGTTCCGCCGTAGACGATGCCAGCGCCGACGCCGCCGAGGCAGTACCAGAAGTAAAGCGCGCGCAGAGATTCCGCCTGGCCAGAGAATATCCAGCCCAATCCAACTAGAACGCCGCCGACGCCCAGCATCAGGCGTGGGCCGATGCGGTCAACCAGCGCTCCTTCAAATGGAACAAGCCATGTTTCAAGGAGAATAAAAAGACTGAAGATCCCTTGAATAGCGGTTAGGGAAACATGCAGGTGAGACTGCATGGGTTTGGTGAAAAGGGTCCAGGCATATTGCAGGTTTGCGATCGCCATCATCGCGATGATGCCGGCGACCAACTGGGCCCAACGATTTACAATGCGCGACGGGTGAATAAGGGATTCGGTCATAGCTACGCCTCCGGGGTGTCTCGTCAGACTTTTAAGGACTTGCTTTGACTCACCAGTCCCCGTAATGCCTGCGATCTATTCCTGAGACGTGCGCGACCAGACTTTCACTTTGCCCCCGCCGTTTTCTAGGCCGACGGGACGTCGCCCTCCACCTCTGTGCGGAATGGAATCACGCCGGGAACCAGCCACTTTTCCCACATCTCATCGATCTTACTTTGGAAATAATCGATATCATCGTTGGTAAAGTGCGCAAATCTTCCTTGCCTTAGTAAGTAATCCCGTACCGGTTGCCGCTGGATCTTCTTGGCGGCAATCTGCTGCGTTCTGCCGGTGAGTTTTAGCACGCCATCTTCCACTTCGTAAAGCGGCCAAATCCCTGTGTTGACGGCCAATTCGCCCAGTTCATGCGAGATATAAGGATCGTAATCCCAACCCTTTGGACAGGGATCGAGCGAGTGAATGAACGTGGGGCCGCCAATGGCGAGCGCCTTGCGCATCGAATTCATGGCCGCCAAACCATAGGACATGCAAACAGTTGCAACATAGCGGCACGTCGGATGGCCTGCTGCCATCATCCCCGCCATATTCTTCTTCCAGCGGCGATGCATGATTCTTTTCACCTTGCCGGGCGTGCTAAACGTAGTATTGGCGCCCCACGGCGTGCTACCGGAAAGCTGTATGTCAGTGTTTGCGTAGGACTCGTTGTCATACATCAAGATCAGGCAGTTGTAATCAGGATGCGTGAGCGTTGCCGAGATCCCACCCACGCCCATGTCGGCGCCACCGCCATCGCCGCAGAATGCTATCACATTGATGGGTTCCTGCTTCATTTTTCCTTTTCGCATGAGCACCTTCAAAGCGGCGGAGGTGCCCAGCGCGGCGGAGCCGCTGCTGCCCAGTTGCGTGTGCATCCATGGCAGAACCCACGAGGTGCTGTAATACGTGGTGTTCGCCACATACATGCAACCAGTGCTGCCCAGCACGATGGTGCGCGGGCCCGCGGCCTTGGCCATCATCTTCATCACCAACGCCGATTCACAGCCCTGGCAAGTGCGGTGGCCGGAGGTAAAAAATTCCTCGAGGGGAATTTTCTTAACTGCTTTAAACGGTTCTAATTTTTGGGTCGGATCAATTTGTACGTAGGTGTCCATAAAATTTATCCTCATCTGAGGTCTAAAACCCCTCAGTCATTGTCATTCCGAGCAAGCGTTCTTTGCGTAGCGAGGAATCTGGGTGAGCCGTGCGTCCCTCCGGAGCCTGCCCTGAGAGAGCGCAAGCGACCGAAGGGCGCGTTCGGTTCGCATCCTTTACTCTCGCAATCCGATCCATTGAGTTAACGGAGCCGCCTTACCATCAGCGGCGGCGTACACTGCGTCTGCCATTTTCTGCACGTCGGGAATGGTAACTTCCCGTCCGCCGAGACCACAGATGAATCCCACCACCGGCGGCTTCTTGCCCGCTCCCGGATATAGCGCATGACGAACTTCGCCGGCCAGCACGCCGCCGGCATACGGGGAACCAAACGAGTAGTCGCGATCAATCACTCCAATTGCGGCAAATCGCTGCAGCGACTTCGCCAGATCCTCAGCGGCAAAAGGACGGAACCAGCGCATGCGAACAAATCCCACGCGCTTGCCTTCCTTGCGCATCTGCCGGATCGCAACTTTCACTGAGATCGACAGCGTTCCCATTCCCATCAGAACGATGTCAGCGTCTTCGGTCATGTACTCTTCGAAGAACGGGTTGCCGTAGGAGCGTCCAAAGATCCGTTCGAAGTCAGCATACGCTTCTTTGATCACGCCATAGGACCGCTCCATCGCCGCAAAATTCTGGCGGCGGATTTCCATGACCCAATCTTCATTGCCTTGCGGCGCAACGGTAATGGGATTGTCAGGATGCAGCAGCAGATCGCCACGATTGTATGGCGGCAGGAATTCATTCACCTTCTCTTGCGACGGAATCTTGACCAGCGCCTGCGAGTGCGTCAAAAACGCTCCGTCGCAACTGATGGCACAGGGCAGGAAGATACGCCGGTCCTCGGCCACTCGATAAGCGATCAGTGCTGTATCCAGCGCCTCTTGCGCGTTGTCCACCCAGACCAGTTGCCATCCTAGGTCGCGCACCGTGAGCGCGTCGTTGTGCTCCACGCCGAAGGCGCCGGGATCATCCAGCGCCCGGTTGCCCACCATCGCGATCATAGGAATGCGCAGTGCGGGCGTGACGGTGAGCGCTTCCATGGCGTACATCCACCCCACGCCGCTCGAGCCGCAGAACACACGCGCGCCGCAGGCGGAAGCGTGCTTCACAATTTCAAACTGCGAGTGCTCGCCTTCGGCGACGATATATTCGCAATCCATGTCGCCGTTCGCCACCAGCTTGCAAACGTATTGCATGACGGTGTCGTACGGGCGGATGGGGTACGCCGTGATTACGTCCACGTCGGCCAATTTGCAAGCCACAGCGATGGCCTCGCTGCCGGTGATCAGGGCTGTTTCTTCGATTTTCTGTTTCTGCTCTTCAATGACTGTCGCGACTGCCATGACACTCTCTCCTGGTTTGTCATTCCGAACAAGCGTTCTTTGGGCCGTGAGGAATCTGGGCGAGCCGCGCGACGCGTCGCGCTTTTTGCGACGCAACAATCGCGCGTTTGGCTCGCTTCCCTATCATTTTCCGCTCGCGATCTGGAGCATCTCGGGAATCTGCTCGTCATACTGTCCGCGATAGCGGAATCCATGCGACCGCTCCGGATGCGACTTGATCTTTTCTTCCAGCCAGACTTTGTAGCCCTCTTTGTCCTTACGCCAGTCTTCCCACTGGCTGCTGTTGTCCTTGAATTCCGTTTCGTTCACCATGGTGACGCATTCTTTGACGGGGCATACTGCCTCGCACACGCCGCAGCCGCAGCAGGCTTGCATGTTCGCGTCGTACAAGCCTTCAGGCGTAACGTCGAAGCAAGAGTCCGGACACTGCAGCCAGCACAGCGTGCACTTGATGCAGGTATCGAAATTCACCACCGGACGCATGGTTCGAGTGCTGAATTTCTTGAATGTCGGATTGCGGTCGGGTTGGTATCCGCCGTTTACGTGAGTGGTGGGATCATCCATCTTGTGCCCGCGCGGAATGCTGGGGATCGCAATGCCCTCGCCCATTTCATGCCACTTCGGCAGATCGAACTTGTAAGGCACTTCAGGATTGCCCTGGTTCGGCATCACCGTGATGCTGGAGGTGCGCTCATAAGACTTCGCCGCCGAGATCGCCTTCAGTTCGTCTTTCCACTCGGAGCGAATCGCCTTCTGTATCGACTCCAGGCTCACCAGATCTGGCAAGATCTTCGCGATGGCGCCGAGAATGCGCACATCGGTGTGATCATCCTTGTAGACCCAGAGGCCGGAAAAGCTGACCGTCCCCTTGATGATGGACAATTGATAGGGAGTCTCCTTGCGGTGGGCCATCGCAATGATGGCATCGGGACCTTCGCGGGAGGTCACAATCAGCGTACCGCCAGGTTTCAACAGCTTGTTGACGGGCTGCAAACCGTACCAGGCCCACGACTCGACGCCTTTGCACAGGGTGTCGTCCACACAGATAGTGACGTCGACTTCCTTAGGTTCGTACTTTGCCATGCCGTCCTGCAGAGTCTGTTCGTCGGTCGCGACAATCGCGAAGCCCTTCGCCGGAATGCCATTGCGCTCAGGACTGTCGCCGTAACGGCCAAAAGAAATGCCCATCTTGCCTTCATGATGGGCGGCCAGAACTATGGCTCGACTGAGTCTGGTTGCTAAAGTTTTTTGAAAAATTCCGCGATAGATAATTTCGATGGCGAATAGCCGGCCCATAACCAACCCTCCCTAGCTGAAATTGTCCAGAACGATTTCTTCCACGTCTTCGATATGCCGCCGCATCGCAGCCTTCGCGGCTTCGGCGTCATGGCGCTTGATGGCAGCCATAATTCGCCGATGGCCGGCCAGTGACTTTTGCGAACGCCCCGGCAGTTGTAGCGAGCGTTCGCGCGTTTCGCGCAGCAGGTCCATGAGAATGTCGAGAACTTTCAATACCACGCTGTTGTCCGAAGCTAGCGCAATGCTGTAGTGGAATTCTGCGTCTTCGGCAACGGCAGCCTCTCCCAAATTCTGTTTCTCCGCCTGGCGCTGCAGAATCTCTTCCATCTCTGTGATTTGATCGAGAGTCGCGTGCGTAGCGGCACGCGCTGCCAGCGGCGGCTCAAGCATCTTGCGAAAATCCAGCAGTTCGCTCACCAGTTCCCGCCGCCGCTTCAACGCGTTGGCAAAGGGATTTACCAACGAATCGGCGGAGACTTCGCGCACGATTGTGCCCGCACCCTGACGCGGTTCCACCAGGCCCATCAATTCCAGACCCCGGATCGCATCTCGAACAGAGCTTCGGCTTACTCGCAGCATCTCCGCTAGTTCACGTTCTGCCGGAAGTTTGTCGCCGGGTTTCAGTTTTTTCAGGATCAGACGTTCGATCTGCTTGGCGACTTCCTCGTAGACTTTGTTCCTGCGAACGGCTTCGAAGTCAGATTTGATTGCGGATGGCATAAAAAAGTAAAGTGGTCCGACAAGTGGACCAACCGACGACGGCAGTATACTCCCGCTGTCAAGCCCCGGATCAAATAAATTTCTGGGAGCTACAAAAAAGGCTGATTTCCACTTCCCAAAAAAAAGCAGCTTGACAGTTTCCTTTTGAATGTGGTAAACCGCCTGCGTAACTGGTGCGCTCTTCGTACCGGACAGGAACTCATTCTCAACTCTGGACACTTTCGGTTCGTTGCCTGACGGACACAGTCGGGATTTTCGCGTGTCCGCAAGCCTTGAGGGCAGGCCCGTTCGTTAACCCATTCCGGGAGAGGAAACATATGCGCTCGCTAAAAATGTTCTTCGTTCTTCTGGTAGTTTTCGCGGTGCCAACTTTGCTGGCGCGCGCTCAAGGCACGGGAGCCGCAAGCAAGGCCGACAGCTCAACCGCCGGCGCTACCAAGGAAGAAGTCAGTGAATTGCGCAGCGAAGTCGCGGCGCAGCGCCAGACTATCGAGGAACTGAAAGCGTTGGTCGAAAAGTTAGCCGCCGGCCAGGAGAGGGCAAACCAGACCCTTCAAATGCGGCCGATCGCCGATGCCTCTCCAGCGGAAATCCGCATGCAGCCGGTGGATGCGCCCGCTGACGGGAGCGCGCATCTGATGAATGCCGTGATGGTGGAACCCGTGCAGGCTGCGAAACCAGCGGCCAAAGATGCAAAACCTGCCGAAAAGAAAGACGCCCCACTCGCGGCAGGATGGAACGGCGAGCACTTTTTCATCAAGAGCGCCGATGGACAATTCAGCATCAGCCCTTACGGTTATCTGGACACCGACTATCGAGCCTACCAAGGCGACGGCGCGCCCTCCGACACATTCCTCATTCGCCGCGCACGGTTCGGATTCCAGGGCAACTTCGGGTCCCATTTCGATTTCGCCATATTGACCGATTCCAACGCCACTACTGGCGCCATCGTCCGCGATGCTTATCTCAACGTCCGAATCAGGCCCGAGTTCCAGTTCCAGGCGGGACAGTTCAAAGAGCCCTTTGCTCAAGAAACCGGAATTGGCGCCACCAACCTGGACTTCGTCGAACGCGGCCTGCAGTCTCTGCTGTACCCATCGCCGGGCACCGCCTATCGCAGCCCCGGCATGGCTTTGCATGGGGACATTAAGGGCGGCATTGTCCAGTGGTGGGCGGGCGCGTTCAACGGCCGCAACGGCGTCACCGCCAACAACACCAACGAGCCCGATTTCGTGGGCAGACTGCGCTTCTATCCTTTCCGCAAGAGCAAGAACGATCGGCTGAAACAGTTCGCCTTTGGCGGCTCAATTGATCATGCGCGTTCTCGCGGTCTCTCCGGCGATCTCAGTTTCAGTGGCGTTATGCCGGATGCGGCTTACAACTTCTTTCCATCGTTGCACATCAACGGCCCGATCGAGCGTTACGAAGGCGAATTCACTTATCTCTACGGACCCTATGCTCTCCGCGGTGAGTATGTGCAGATGCAGCAGCAACGCTACGACATCGGGTCGGAAACGCCCGGAGGTCTGGGCTTCCTCTCCGTTCCCGGCGTCGGCGCCAAGGCGTGGAATATCAGCACGACTTATTTGCTGACCAAGGAGAAGCGTCCTGAAAACGGCACGCCGCGGGTCAAGAGCCCGCTGTTTGGTCCGGACACTCCGGGCGGCAAAGGGCGAGGTCTCGGAGCCTGGGAAGTTGCACTTCGCTACACCGGCATTCAGGCGAATGCCCCGGGAGCGACATTCCCGAATCCTTTCACGCCGGGCTTGGTTCCAACCTACGACTTTCACACCGATGAAATCACGTTCGGTCTCAATTGGTATCCGAACTACTGGGTGAAGTACATGGTCAATGTATCGGTCGATCAGCTTCATCAACCCAGTACGACGGGGCAGATTCCGCAGAACTACTTTGTGATTTTGCAGCGCTTGCAGTTCCGGTTCTAGATTCGTCGAAACATCTGAGTGCGTCCGTGGACAACGGACAATTTTGTTGGGAATCCGGGCGCTGGCGGCCTGGTCTAAAACGCGAGTGCAGGAGGAGATTCGATGCGACCGCGAATTCTGTTAACCGTTCTTCTCACGACGCTATTTGTGATCATGAGTGGTTGCGGAGGCGTGAAGAACTGCCCGGTGTGCGGCACGACCACAGCGGACGGCTACGCCGTGATCGATATCATGCCTGTGCCAGAGCACAACCCCACGGGCGAACCGGGTGGGCCTTTCAATTCCTTCGACATCAGTGTGACCGATTCGGTAAACCACCGCTTCTTCGTGTCGGACCGCATTGGTTTGGACGTAGCGGTTTTTGACACCCAGCAGGACTTACCTGTGAATTTCTTTGCCGGTGCGAACGGAGTGGCTGGTGGCGGAGTCAACGCCAGTTCGTGCGCCGTCGATTCCACCGGTACGATTTTTATTCCGCCGATCGTTACCGGTTTTGGTAATTGGACTCGCTTCGGTTGCCGCACGCTGGGCTTTCATATCCCTGGCTTCGGCACAGGTGGCAGCCCTTTTGGTGGCTTTCCTGGGGCACAATGCTGCGCCGCGCGGGCCAACGGTGTAAATCCGCTGTCAGCGCCGGATGGTGAAGTTTTGAGTCCAGACAATAAAACTCTATTCGTGGGGAACGGCAGCGCCAGCGTAGTGGCCTTCGATCTCACAACAACCACTTTCAGCACGTCGGCCAGCAGCCTTCCGCCCGGGCCCAAAGTGATTGCGGAGTTTTCCACTGGTGTGTCTCCCGATTATGACGGCCCGAACGGTGTCGCTCCCTGCATCGCTTCCGCCAACGGCCGAGCATTTTCCGATGGCAGTTGTGGGGATCTGCGGGCTGATGAGATGTCCATCGGAGTAGTGAATGGCACTACTCTCCTCCTGGTAGCAAACGGAGACCCAGGATTTCCGTTCATCACCATAGCCGACGTTACCAACATCGTGAGCCCGACAGGCGTATATACAGCAGACCACTGCTTGCCTTTCGCTACGCAGACACCCTATGGACCTCCTGTAGTCACCACCGGAGGTGTGGTAGGACAGGGCAGCACCGCCCCTGCTCCCGGGCCGGTCAATCCTCCCACTTGCGTCCTGGGACAGATTTATTACGATGGCGCGGTCCAGAACGATTCGACCGTTGTCATCGATGATGGCGGTCTCAACGGGCCCGCTGGCTTCATCTGTCCTGATCCCTCTGAAACCGTGGCTTCCGGCGTGACAGGTCACGGTGGTGGTGTAAACATCCTCGGTCCTGACCGCCCTTGTCACCATGGGCCGATGCTCGACCCCAATGGAGCGTACTGCGCCAGTCAGGCTCCGCCTTCGGCCGGTTGCTTTGGAGCCGTGTCTATCGCTGGGATCGGCGGGTCAGCGTTCAATCCTAACTCTGGCCGCTTCCTGGTTACCAATTCGAATGCCAGCGCCACTGACCTGACTTACGGTACTGTGGACGTTATTAATCCCAACCTCGGAAGTCCAAACGGGCCTTTTGTCGAGAACGCTTTCCGTATGCCGAACTGCATGCCTACCAGCATCGTCCAAGGTCCGGGCAACAATTTCCTGGTGGGTTGCGGAGACCACGACGGCGAGGCTTTCCCTCCAAACGAGTATGTGATTGACGGCACGTCTGGAAAAATCCTGGCCACCATTACGAATGTAGGCGGCGTCGATGAAGTCTGGTACAACCCCGGTGACAACCGCTACTACCTGGCGGCGAGGGATATGCCGAACGGCGCCGTCATGGGGGTCATCGATGCCAAGACGAACACCTGGCTATCGAACGTGACCACGAATTCCAATTCGCACAGCATCTCGGTCGATTCCAGCAATAATCACGTGTTCGTGCCCTTGCAAGCGGGAACCATCTGCACGACGCAAAGTGCCAATGGCTGTGTCGGCGTTTATGCGCAGCAATAGGAGCTTTCAGGGGGCAAGGATAGAATCGGAAACAACCGTTGTTTGTAGCGTCTCAGGGATACTATTATGCAGTTAATGACCAGGGAAAATGGCTTTGCCGCAGTTCCGTTGCTTGTCGTCACACTTTGCCTGACGCTTGGCGCCGCCGCGGAAGAGAAAATCGTCAAGCCCCAGGATGTTTCTGCGACCGTTGTGGCTCATCTCCCTTTGCCGCAGGCAACTGGAAACCAGATGCTGCTGCAACGGGAAAACGCCAAATTGTATCTTTACATTCAGCAGGCGGCCAAGCAGGGCTTCATGGTAGTGGATGTCAGCAAAACAGAGAAGCCCACTCTCTTGAAACGAACGGCCGAATCAAACCAGGCGACAAGCGGCAACCTCGAGATGGTAACCCCTGAGATTGCCATTGCTGAAGCTCCCGAAAAAACTCCGGCGACTCTGAGCAGCAACAACCATCCTACCGAGACTGTTCGCGTGCTCGACCTGAGTGATCCACGGAATCCGAAGACACTGGAGACGTTCAACAAAGTCACCGGTTTGCTTCCGGATGGTGGCCACGGCCTGATTTATCTCACGAATAATGAAGGCTTGTGGATCCTTCGCTATAACCACCCGTCGCTGCTGGAGCCTGCCAGGAAGAAGTTGCCTTGCGACTCAAATTCGGAAATCATGGCGATGCCGCCGGACTGCGATTAGTCCCTGAGCCGAGTTGCCCGCGAAGCGTCGAAACTTTAGTGGTCCGACTTTGCCCGGACCGTGCATTCTTTATCGACGGTTCGAATAGAACTAATCGTCAGAGTCACGGAAGACGCCGATCCAGTCTTATTCATCGCGTCTGAACTCGTGCTCAGCGAAGGCGACTCTCTCCCGGTGACCTCTACTCGCTGTCCCAGATAATCCTTGAGCCTCGTTTTGCCGGTGGCCTGGAGTTCATAGGTCATGGCCGGATCCCGCTTGGTCAGAACGTAGTCGCCGCCCGAACGACCGACGCACCCCTGTACCGTTATCTCGTCCTTGGAAGATTGTGGGCGACTCGCGGCGTCTCTAGTCTCTTGCGCCAAAAGGCCGCTCGAAAGCAGCAACGCAATTAATAGTTTCCTCATGAGACTCTCCTCTTCGAAGTGGGATGGCAACGCCGCAGCCGCGGTTGTTCGCAATTTTCGCCCAACTGGCCGAGCCCTTCCCTTCGTAAGGGAGATCTTGTCCAACAGGCGCGGTCAAAATCCGCAGTTCCGCACCGCATTCCTAAAGTTTGTTTTTTCCAAGGCCGATATGGCTATTGAAAGGCAAGAGCAAAGCGACGTTCACTTTCAGAGCCACGTCACATCAACCGATTTCTGAGGAGAGACTCATGTCGACAGCAGCCGTTTCCAGCACTCCCATCAGCCAGCAACTGCAGCAGTATTTTCAAACCCGCCAGCACGACTTGCAGCAACTTGGACAAGCACTAAAATCCGGCGACCTAGCGGCCGCCAAAACCGCCTTCAGCGCCATTGCTGCGCTTGGCCAAAACGGTCCCTTCGCCAGCGGCAATGCTTTCAAGATCAGCCAGCGCCAACAGGATTTCACCGCCATTGGCCAAGCCCTGCAATCCGGGGATTTGGGCGCCGCCCGCAATGCATTTGAATCTCTCAAAGACACATTTCGTTCCACCGGCGCCAACGGCGGTCCCGGTGGCACTCTCGCCCAACACGCCGGCGGCTCGGGCCCCGGCCCCGAAATCATTGTCAACCTCACCGGCTCCGTCCCTAGTGCCGGCGCCAGCAACGCCAGCGCGGGCGGCCCCGGCGGCACTCTCGCTCAGGGCGCTTCGGGCTCTTCCTCCGGCGCGGGCCCCGAAATCATCCTTAACCTCGGCAACGGCGGCGGCAGCGCTGGCCCCGAACAAATCACGATCAACATCGCCAATTCCTCCAGTGGCGAACAAGTCTCCCTCAGCGTCGGCCACCAGGGTTCTCCCGCGCAAGAGCTTCAATTCAACCTGCCCGCCAACAGCAATGAGCAGATTGTTCTGAACTTATTGAACGGCCCCTCTTCCACCGCGGGCTCAACCAGCACCAGCAACTCATCCGCCGGCGGCGGTCTCAGCGTTACCGCCTAACCACCATCCGGTGCAGTCGACGGGAGCACGCCCTCCTCGCCTCGCCTACTGCACCGGAGCATTCAACGCCGCAACCCATCTAAGACATCATCAGATGTTCACGACGACTTCTTGGACTGCGCGCGCACCTTCGCCCAGCGCGTTCTTTGCGCTGCCGCGATGCGCTCTCGGGCTGCCGCTGACAGCTGGCGCTTCATGCCTTTGCCTGAACCAGATGACGGACTGCTTGACCTCACCTTGCTCAGCTGCGCAATCACTTTCCCCAGTTGCCTAAGCTCGGCCTCCGCACGTTTACGCTCTTGCTTCAACTGCTCTAGAACCGCATCTAGATCAGCCATGCACTCTCCCTTGGGGGAAGAACTTTATGCCCCCGAGGATACATGGAAGGCAGCCTGATTGGGAGCATTAAGTTGCTGACACCGCAAGAGTAAACAAATGTCGCCTGGTGGACCAAGGGCGCGCCTTTACTCGCCGTGACCCTCCCGCTTCCGCCTTTGCGGCTTCCAAGTCGCTGAGTGCGACGCTTCCCAACTTACTTACTAAGTAAAGTACTTAGTAAGTTTATAAACAATTAGTAACTAGAGGAGTTCCACAGGTCAAATTAGATTGACACTTCGCCTGCCGGCAGCGGACCATGCGATCTGGCCTTGCCAGCGTGTTATACAGCCGCGAGGAAGATATTGGATGAACTGCCTGCTCTTGATTGGCGTCGTCTTACTTAGTTCCGCGAGCGGAGCGCTGTTAGTGACGCTCCTTCATCTTACTCGTACCGAACCATTCTCCAATGCTCCCCGGCCGAAGGCTCACGTCAACTCCGTGGAGAGCTCCGAATGACGAACACCGAGTCGGGCGCCGCAGGAACTGCATTAGTATTATGCAAAGATGCGCCAACTCGCGAGTTGATTATCAATTCGTTGCAACCCCTCGCCATACGCCCGGCGATCTGCGAAGAGGTATTTAGTGCCGTCCGCCTGCTGGCGACGAATAAGTTCGAGGCAATAATCGTCGATCTGCTACTGGGGGAGGAAGCTCTCCTGATCATGGAGCAACTCCGGTTTTCGCGCACGAACCGCACCGCTGTTACTTTTGCCATCACCGGCGGCGCCGGCCTTTCGGAAAGGCCCAGGCTGGACTCGACTTTTGTTTTGCAAAGGCCTCTAACGGCTGAAGTGATAAACCAAACTCTACGGGCCGCATACGGACTGGTTGTCCGCGAGCGCCGCCGCTACTTCAGGTGTCCTATCGCGGTTCCTGCGTTCATCAAGGCGAACCAACCATTGGAGTTCCTCTGCCAAACTGTGAACGTCAGTGAGGGCGGAATCGCCATCAGCACGCGCACCATGCCGCATTCGACGCTTCCTTCGGCAGTTCGCTTTAGTCTGCCAGAGCGCTCGGGACAATTTTTCGCTCAGACAAAAGTCTGCTGGCGTGGACAACAAGGCCTATTGGGGCTGGAGTTTCTGTCACTGCCTGACCCGCAGAAAGCGGAACTACAGGAATGGCTTGCCCGCAAGCTCGATGAGACTCTGCCGCAAAATGCCGCTGCCTTGCTCCGGAGCGCAGGCCAATCGTCTCCTTAAAATCGAAAATCCACTGATTCCGGAGGCCAGTACAACGAATGTCTTAGAGGCGTAGATCGGTTTTATCCTTTGCAGCAAACTTTACGAACAAAGAGAGGTAGTCAGTGCACCTCAACTCTATCGCAAACCGAAAATCTTACGACCCACCAGCGATCAGAACGCTGGAGTTTAATCAAGGTGTCCTCCTACTGGTGGGGCATGCATACATCGGCGACGCGGGTGCCAAGTACTTGTTAGAGCTGCTTTTCCCCGAGGCAAGCGTTCTCGAGGGATCCGGCGCCGCACAAGATTGAGGCTTACGCCCTGCGACCGCAGCACGAAACGATTTACTGCACCGGAGCATTCAATGCCGCCACCAGTTCCAGAAAACTGCTCGCCTTCACCGCCCGCTCCACCGCTTCCCTGTGGCTGAACAGTTCGCTGGCATCACCCAGCAAATCGCGCTGCGATTGATTGTCTTCCGTCAGAATCAGAATGATCAGCCGCGCCGGCTTGCCATCGCGCGCATCGAAATCAATCCCTGCAGATTTTGCCACTACCACCAGCGGACGCCCCAGTCCATTCACGCGCGCGTTGGGCACCGCCAGCTCATTTTCCCAGCCGCTGGAAAGCACGCGCTCTCTCTCTGAAACCAGCCGCAGCAGCCGTTCCGGAGCGTTGCTGGCAACTTCCGCGGCCACCTCGCACATCTCGCCCAACGCTCCAATGCGCGTGGTCGCCTTCAGGGCAGGCAGAAACAACCTGGCTTCGACCGTATCCTTCAGCGTAAGCGTTCGCCGTCGGCCGATCAGAAAATGAATGGCCGGCGCCGACACCAGCGAAGTCAGCAATGCCATCACCACCATCGCCACAAACATATTTTCGCGGATCAACCCCGCTTGCAGTGCCAGGATGCCGAGAATGATTTCCATGGCGCCACGCGCATTCATTGCCAGCCCTACCGCCAGTGAAGACGTCCGGTCCATGCCTCCCAGGCGCGCTCCCCAACCCGCTCCCACCAGTTTGCCCACGCACGCCACCCCGATCACGGTGGCGGTCAGTCCCAGATGGAAATTCGTGACAAAGTTTGTGCGTAACCCGATGCTGGCAAAGAAAAACGGCGCAAAGACGTTGGTCACGATTTGGTGAATGTGTTGCGATGTGCGCTTGCGCAGATGGCCCGACTCGCCCACCGCGATGCCGACCACAAAGGCTCCGAACACGGCATGAATTCCCGCGTACTCCGTGAAGGCCGCCCCCGCCATGGTCAGCGTGAAGATGAATCCGATCACGCCCCCCGGCCATGTGGTATGCGCTTGCAATACCGGCAGAATCTTATCGATCAGCCAGCGCCCTAAAGTCAGCGTGATGCCGACAAACAAAACCACCAGCACGATGGTGTGTTTTACGCCATCGCCAACGCTTCCACCCGCCGTAGGGTGCATCATCCCCAGCACAAACGAAAACAAAATCCATCCCACCAGGTCGTCGAACATCGCCGACGAAATGATTACAGTGCCCATCTCTGTGCGCAGAAGATTCAGGTCCATCAGGATCTTCGCAATCACCGGCAGCGCAGAAATGGAAAGTGCCGTGCCCACGAATAGCGAAAATATGAGTTTGTTGGAACCCGACACTGCGCCCATGTACTCGGGAAAAGCCTCCGCCGCCAGAAAGCCGGCGGCAAAGGGAAAAGCCACCCCGAAGATGCTTACCAGCAAAGCGCTCTTGCCTTGACGGAAGATGCTGCGCAAATCGATCTCGAGGCCGGCCGTCAGCAGAAAGAACACGACCCCCAGCGTGGTTACCGTATCCAGCACAATCGGCATCGGACCGGTGACAGGGAACAGCGCCTCATAAAGGTGAGGCTTGTAGTGCCCCAGAACCGTGGGTCCCAGAAAGATTCCGACCGAGATCTCTCCCAGAATCGGAGGCTGCCCGATCTTCTGCATCAGCTCCGCCGCCAGCTTGGCGCAGCCCAGCAGCGTGGCCAGCGCCATAAACATTGTCATTACGTCATGCGGACTCAAATGCTGCATTCGCTGAACCTGTCACGCCTATCCCATACACCGATTAGGATGGGCCGAATCTTTCGCGTCGCGTTCCTGCAACCGTACCCGGCCCAACCGAGTCTAATTTTGTCAGATGATTTGGGGTCTACAGGAAACCCAGTAGTCCCTCGGTGGTTAGCGTTGAGTATACCGAGCCGGGCTCGGACATGTTCAGAGCAAGGAGATTTTATGAAGCGTATGATTTTGGCTGTCGCCGTGACTCTGTTATCGCTTGCAACGTTGACGATTGCTCAGGGTCGCGACCAACCCTCAGCCCGCTCGCAGGAGCGCATCACCCGGGAAGTCCGCCATGAACTCCTCATGCTTCCCTATTTCGGAGTGTTCGACAACATCGCTTTTAAAGTGGATGGCTACAACGTCACTCTCCTCGGTCAAGTTGTGCGCCCTTCGCTCAAGTCTGATGCGGAGAATGCCGTGAAGCACATCGAAGGCGTCGAGCGGGTCGATAATCAGATCGAAGTGCTTCCTCCTTCATCCATGGATGATGGCCTGCGCATTCGCCTTTACCGCGAAATTTATGGATATCCCGCCCTTGAGAAGTACGCCATGGGTGTGCAGAAGCCGATTCGCATCATCGTGAAGAATGGCCACGCCACGCTGGAAGGCGTAGTCGATAGCGAAGCCGATAAGAACCTGGCCGGACTTCGCGCCAACGGCGTCCCGGGCTTATTTTCGGTGACCAACAATCTTCGCGTGGAGACTCCCCGCTGAGATTTGCTGGCGCGGCAGCGTCCTGGCCCTGGAGTTGCCGCGTACTTTTTTTCTCACACCGCCGTCTGTCCCGTCGCTTCCTGCGTATAATTGCTCCGCATTCCGATTTACCTTCGGAGAAAACGTCATGATGAATCGCCGTCGCTTCCTTGAAACCACCACCACCATTAGCGCCGCCACCCTGCTCGCGACCAAAACCGGATGGGGCGCGGCCGAACACAAGATGGATAAGCTGGGCGTGCAACTCTACACCGTGCGCGACCTGATGAAAGCGGATTTCGAGGGCACTCTCGCCAAAGTTGCCGCCATCGGTTACAAAGAAGTCGAATTCGCCGGATACTTCGACCATTCGCCAAAAGACGTGCGCGCCATCCTCGATCGCCTCGGCCTGACCTCACCCGCGCCCCACGTGGCTTACGACCAACTCGGCGACAAGTGGCCCGAGCAGATCGAGTCGGCAAAGATCATAGGACAGAGCTACATCGTCTGCCCCTGGATTCCCGAAGAACTTCGCAAAGATCCCGACATTTGGAAAAAAGCTGCCGAAACTTTCAACCGTGCCGGAGAAGCCAGTCAGAAGGCCGGAATCCAATTCGCCTATCACAACCACTGGTTCGAATTTCTCCCGGTCAACGGCAAGCTGCCTTACGATTTTCTGCTCGAAACCTGCGATCCCAAGTTGGTCAAGATGGAACTCGATCTCTGCTGGATCACCGTCGCCGGCGGCGATCCGGTCAAATACTTCGACCGCCATCCCGGACGCTTTCCGCTGGTCCACGTGAAAGACATGAAGCGTCTGCCGAAAGTTTCTGAAGCGGGCGGCCAGGATTTCGGCGACTCGCTCCACGCCGACATGACCGCGGTGGGCAGCGGCATTATCGACTGGAAACGCATCTTTGCGAAATCCGAGAAGGCGGGAATCAAGCACTACATCGTCGAGCACGACAAACCCGCTGATGCCTTGGCAAGCATTAAGGAAAGCTACCAATACCTGCGTCAATTGCGCTGGTGAGCTGCCTCCTGTTCTCGTATCCAGCTGAAAACACGGGATATGTTTCTGTTGTAAGTTAGTCCAAAACAGGAGATAATTAACTACGTAATTGGATTAGCAGAAACGGGGGGTATGCAGTGAACGCGTTAGCCGTTCTTCCTGATCTCGGTTTGGATTTGCGCAAGCTGCCCGACTTGGGCGATGCCGCTACGCGTGCTCGCCTCAGCCTGCCTGCGATCGAAGCGTTTTTTGCCATCGTCGAAAAATGGGAGTTGCGTAATGAGGACGCGATGGCGTTGCTCGGCGGCGTCTCTCATGGCCGCTACTACGAACTCAAGAAAAATCGCAAAGGCCTTCTCGCGCAAGATGAACTGACTCGAATCTCGCTGCTCATCGGCATCTTCAAAGCGTTGAACATTCTTTTCAGCCGAAAGCTAGCCAATCAGTGGGCGTCGCGACCCAACAGCAATCCGATGTTTCACAATGCGCCGCCGCTTGAGATGCTGGTTCGCGGTGGCGTGCCCGGAATGATCGGCGTCCGCCGCCTGCTCGACAGCCGCCGCGGCGGAAGATAAGTAGCAATTTGGTTCGAAACCACAAGCACCCGCAGTGACGTGGAAGAGCGGCGCTTTAGCGCCACGTAAAGGGTAGGTTAGTTGGGCTTTAGCCCCCGTGGTCGCCTTTTCTCATCCGCGAGAGTTTTTCGCCCCCACCATCGATATGAACCTTCCAACCTCGCAAATCGATCAGCGCGACACTCACCGCCTTATCCCCGCCCAATTCGCCGATGGCGGCGCATCCGTCCTGACACGCCTTACCACCGACGCCGTTGCTCTCAACGCAATCTTTGAACTCGATAACGCCACCAACGATCGTCTTCTCGCCGAGTCCGGCCTATTGCCCGGTATCGATGCCCGGGAACTGATTTTCGGGATACCTTCTTATCGAATCATCAACGCGGCTTTCTGTCATCCCGCACCAGCCGGTTCGCGATTTAATTCTCCGGATCGCGGTGCATGGTATGCTGGCTTCGAATTGGAGACTTCGCAGACAGAGATCGCTTATCACCGGCAGCTCTGGCTTCGTGAAACCGCGTGGGAGGAAGAAGAAATCGCCGAGTATCTCGACTATCTAGCCGATTTTCGCGCTGAATTTCACGATCTTCGTATAAACGACGTGAGAAAAAATGAATTCGCCGATGTGCTCTCACCCGTTAGCTATGCCGCTTCCCAAGCGCTGGCCGCGGAGTTACTGCAACTAGGTTCGGCAGGAATCGTTTATCCCAGCGTGCGCTGGCCCGGCGGCACCTGCATCGCGTGCTTTCGTCCGGTGCTGGTCACCAATGTTCGTAAAGGCGACACGTTCACGTTCGTATTCTCGGATTCCCGCACGCCGCCGACGATTCGCCGCCGTAATTCGCAGCCAGAGCTCTCAAGACTTCCCGAATGGATCTTCCAGTGACGGACTTTGCGGCGTGAACAACTCCGCGCCGTTTTCTGTTATGTGCATGTCGTCTTCCAGGCGAATGCCGAATTCTCCGGGAATGTAAATTCCGGGTTCGTCGCTGAAGGTCATATTGGGCTGCAGTTTGGTCATATTGCCGCGAACCAAATAGGGCCACTCATGGCCATCCATGCCCATGCCGTGGCCCAGCCGGTGGGCAAAATATTTGTAATCAGGGCCATAGCCCGCGTCAGTGATCACTTTTCGCGCCGCGGTATCCGCCGCGCCACACTCCACTCCCGGGCGCGCCGCCGCCAGCGCCGCCGCCTGGGCGCGATGCACGATGTCGAAGACGGCTTTCATCTTGTCGTTAGCCTTGCCCAGCACGAACGTGCGCGTGATATCGGACTGATAGCCTTCGACCTCGCAGCCATCGTCAATCATTACGATGGAACCTTCGCGAATCACCTGCGGCGTTCTCGACCCATGCGGCAACGCCGAATACTCCCCGACCTGTACGCTGGCTTCGCCGGGAAAGCCCAGCTGACCGTAAGCGGCTGTAATCAAATCACCCACGTCGTGCTGCGTCATTCCCTCGCGCATCGCGCGGTAAACCGCTTCGTACGCGGCCAGAGTTACCTGGCAGGCCAAACGCATCAGCGCGATCTCGTGTGCGCTTTTGATCATGCGGCAACCGGCGGTCACCGGCGTCGCGCTCGCCAACATCGCTTGCGGCGCGGCCTTGGCAATGCCATCGGCGAAGACAAAATGCACGCTCTCTTCAATCCCCAGTTTGCCCGTCGCCAGCCCGCGCCCTTTCAGTCCTTGCGAAAGGACATGGTAAGGATTGTCATCTTCCTGCCAGGTGCGTACATCGGGATGTTCGCCATCCGGCGCATTGGCGAGTTGTTCGTGCGCGCGGCCCTCTTCAAATGCCGGACAAACATAGAACGCCGCACCTTTCGCAGGGAGCACCAGCGCGAACAGCCGCTCGCCGCCCCACCAGCGGATGCCGGTGAAATATTGAAGCGAGGTGCCTTCCATCAGCACGATGGCGTCGAGCCCATTTTCGCTCATCAGCTTGCGCGCCCGCTCTTGACGTTCATGGCGCTCTTCGCGAGCAATTGGGACTGCTTCGCTCTTTCGCGACTTCAAGAGCGCAATCGACGGCGGCAGGGAAGAGTCCTTCAACTTGTCTTCCGTGGCCGGGGTAGAAGCCAGCAGGGAATGAGCGGTCGCGGCAACTCCTGCTGCTACACCGCTTGCTTTGATGAACCACCGTCGCGAGATCATGAACGCTCCGTGCTCCAAAAAAAATGTCAGCTCGGTCATTATAGGGCTAAGTTGTTGAGAGTAGGTGTAAGTGATTGATATTCGTTGTAAGTTGTTGAAGACTGGTGCAAGTGTATGAAAACTATAAGCTATGATCCGGGGTACGGTAGATTCGGAACTCCAGTCCAAAGAAACAGGTCCGACCCCTGTCTTAAAATGCACGCTAGGGCACCTAGGGAGCTCGTACAGCGAGGTAAAGCAGCCGGACGAGGGAAACTATGGTAAAGAGCATCCATCCCTCTTAAATCGCCTCCTATTGGATTGTTCTCTATAAGCTATAGTGCTGGCGGCGATTCTATGGTTTCTCATAGAATTCAAGAAGATCGTTCTCCATGGAATCAGGTTTCCAATGCGCGGGGTGTGGCGAGTGGAATGTCACCTTGGTGGATGAGTCGGCCGGAAGCCGGCAAAGCTACGTCGAAGACTGCCAGGTCTGCTGCAAACCAAATGCGTTGCGAGTCGAGTACGATACATCGTCGCAGGAGTATTTCATCACGGCAGCACTGGAGTGATTGATTTAGCGCGCCGGCGGTTGGTACTCGTACGCTCCCATGTCGATGACGGCATTGCCGTCGTTGTCTCCTTCGACGATTCGAGGTTTGTTGCCGAGATCACGCGGGGGAAGATTCGGAGCCGAGTTGTCACCGGAATCAATGGCGGGCGAGCCTGCTCGCAGACGGAAGTTCAGCGGGATACTGGAGAACATGGGATCGCTGGAGATGTTCCCATTGGTGTTGCTCTGCCCCGAACACGTTCCCTGCAAGCCGCTGCCGTTGGGGCTGAAGGCATCGTTGTTAGTGAGGGTGGGCGGGTTCGAGTCGTAGCCGGGATCGCAATACACGGCACTGGTGCCGGTGGTTCCGATCATCAGGTTGTTGAAAAACTGCACCTTATTGTCGAAACCGGTGGCATATATGGCAGAGCCTTGGGGCGAAGAACTCGTCCCGACGATGGTGTTGTTGACGAGCGCAGGCCCGCGGTACCCGTCGGGTACGCCGAAATAGATTCCAGACCCCTGGCTGGCAGTGTTGCTGTAGATGAGGTTCTGCACGATCAAGGCATCCGAGTAATTCGAAATCGTAATACCGCCGCCATGCGAAGCGGCCATATTGCCGCGGATGATGTTGTTCTTAAGCGTTGGCGTGCCGGCGCCGAAAAGGTCGATCCCACCGCCTTCATCGGATACCCAGCTGTTGTCTTCAATGATGTTGCCGATAATCTGTGCTGACCCACTGCTGACGTAGATTCCCCCGCCTCCTCCCCCGGTACAGCCCGATTGAGAGTTGTGGGAGATTGTATTGCTCTGCACCACCGCGGAGGAGAAATACAGCTGGATTCCCGCTCCGCTGCCGCAGGCGGTATTGTTGGTGACGATGTTTCCAGTAATCGTGGGCGATGCGTTGCTGATCAGAATGCCGCCACCGGAGCCGGCGTTGCCATTCTGGACGGTGAATCCTCGGAGCACAGACGTGAGCCCCTCGCCGGTGTCGAACGTGACGACGCTATTGGCATGGCCGCCATCGATGAAAGTGACTGTGTTGCCGCCCGTGCTTTTGACTGTGATGGCCTTGCCTGAGAAGTTGATGCTCTCGAAGTAAGTGCCGGGAGCGACAAGAACCGTATCGCCGTTCTGCGCTGCGTTGATCGCGGCCTGGATAGTGGGCTGGTCGGCGGGCACGTGGATCACGGCTGCGAAGCTGGCGGCGGTTGCGAATAGTAGCAGGCAGGAAATGAAGAAACGATTCATCGGAACCTCGTAGTCGGATCGTGCAGGATGGTTAACTAAGTTCGCTTATACTTCACCCGCCGGGACAAGCCAAGTAAGATGTTGGTTACGTCTGTTGGTCCGAGAATCACTTGATTTCAGAAAGGAAGAACCGCGATGGCGACAGGTTACGTAGGCAGTGGACGCATGGTGGCGCACAACATGGTGACGACTCAGTTCGAGCTGGATGGTTTCCGCGTGACTCGCACTTTGGGCGTAGTGCGCGGCATCGTGGTGCGCTCGCGCTCGATCTTCGGCACGATCGGCGCCGGATTGCAGACGCTGGTCGGCGGCAACATCACTCTGCTCACCAACTTGTGCGAGAAGACGCGCGCCGAGGCTTTCGATCTGATGTTGCAGCACGCGGCCGAACTGGGCGGCAACGCCGTGGTCGGCGCCCGCTATGATGCTACCGAAGTGATGCAGGGGGTCACCGAAGTTTTGGCGTATGGCACCGCGGTATTCGTCGAAGCGGTGAAGTAGGCGTGACTCGTCTATGAAATCCGCGCGCGTTTTGTTTCTAAGCTTTATCTGCTGCTGCGCCACCCTACAGTACTGCGGCGGAATTCAAATACATTCGCCAGGGCAATCGGCACGACATTCAAACTCGAACTGACGCGGGCGTTGCGATGATGGGCGGCGGCAGCGATCTGGACGAAGCGTTTCGCTGGTTATGCGCGAAGGGCAATGGTGGTGACTTTCTGATTCTGCGCGCGCACGGCGGCTCTGACTACAACCCTTATGTCGCCGGACTCTGCAAAACCAATTCAGTTGCCACGTTAATCATCCGCAGCCGAAAAGCCGCGCAAAACCCGCGCCTAGCCGAAATCATTGGGCAGGCAGAGGTCATTTTTATTGCGGGCGGCGACCAGTCGCGCTACGTCAACTTCTGGAAGGGAACTCCGGTGGAAGATGCCATCAACACGCATGTGGCCGCGGGCAAGCCTATTGGAGGAACCAGCGCCGGCCTGGCTGTGTTGGGACAATTTGTTTACGGCTGCCTGGAGGACAAGCCGAAGGATGCCGATCTCACGTCGCGCGAGGTTCTCGCCGATCCATACACGAACCGAGTGACGGTAGTCCGCGACTTTCTCAAAGTGCCCGGTCTGGAAAACACTCTTACCGACAGTCACTTTGCCAAGCGCGATCGCATGGGGCGCAGCCTGGGATTTCTGGCGCGCATCGTGCAGGATGGCTGGTCGAAAGCGCCGCGCGAGATCGCCATCGACGAAAAGTCGGCGTTGCTGGTGGAAGCCAGCGGTCGCGCGAAAGTGCTGGGCACCGGGCTGGGCGTTTATTTTCTACAGGTCACCGACGCACCGGAAGTCTGCAAGCCGGGGCAGGCTTTGACGCTGCGAAACATTGCCGCCTATCACGCGCCCACCGGGGCAACGTTCGATGTGCGGACGTGGAGCGGAGATGGCGGAGAGGCGTATTCGATTTCGGTGGAAGGCGGAGAAGTTCGCAGCAGCCGGGCGGGAAACGCCGTCTACTAGTAGCGCCCGCACCTTGCCGCCAAGGACGGTGGCGCTACACCAGCAGTGTGGGAAGCTTTTTCTGGCGTTGCGCGAACGTATCCCGCAGCCGAGCCTCGAAGAAAAGCCTATTCGCCAGCGCTTCCAGTGGTCCCATCCCAAACTCGTACTCAATCACATCCCGGACCAACGTCCCGCTCACGCCCTGGCGCGTGTCCACCACAAACTCGTGCCGATGGTGCCAGCGCTTGAATGGACCTTTCTCCTGTATGTCGGCGAAGTGATGGTCCCATTCGAATTCAGTGATGCGTGCGACCCAGGGCGCGCGTAAAGGAAGAAAAGGGAAGAGGCGAAACGAAGTGGTAATGATCGTGCCGACTCCCGCGGCTTTTGCAAAGTGAATGGAATTTGGCGGCGGTGGAGGCGGGACGAGGACAAGCTTATCGATTCGGGTATGCGTAGCGGCAGGCATGATGCACGGCAGGTTCTCGGGGTTCGAGAAGAAGGCGAAGACGTGCGCTGCAGGGAAGGGAACCCAGTCGGCGAATTGGAGTTGAGTGGGCAGGTGGACGGGCTCTGTTCGAGGAGTCTAGGAGAGCTTGATCGAAAACGCCAGCCTGCTGCCGTTACCCGTATTACTCCCAAACCAGCGGGCTTCGCCCTGCCGGAGACAGCCAAGGCGGCTGTCTCTACGCGAGTTTCGCGCGAGTTTCTAGATTTTGCACAGCACTCTCCGCCACCGGCGCGGGGTGCAAGAAAAATCTTAGCGAATGGATAGCGAAGGAATATGGAGCGTAAACGCAACTGGTTGTGGTCGTATTTTCAGTTAACCACAAGCGCTCGTTGTTTGACTGGCAGGTACTAAAGTGCGGGTATGACCCTCAAGTTTGTTGTTGACAATTAAGGACTTACGGGTAAGATGTGGTACAAAGTGGTAGAGAGTGGTAGGTAGAGTTAGGTTGTGGGAACGGGAAGCTGAAAACGAGGAGCCGGTGGAAATCCGACCCGAAAGCTTGGCCAACAACCCGAACCGAGCGAGTTTGAACAGCTTTTGCGTCGTTTTCGCCTCCTTCCAGGCGGCAGTAGTGGTCAGGAGATCCTGCGGCGACAAAAACCGTCGCCTCAGGATGACAAGACATGTTTCGCGGCAATCACCCAACTCGCGTCGACGAAAAGGGACGGCTCAAGGTCCCGGTCGAGTTCAAGCGGGTGATCGACGAGAAGTACGGACAGCAATACTACATCACAAGTCTGGATGGAAAGGTTGCTCAAGTATATCCCTTCGAGGAGTGGGAGCGGATCGAGCAGAAGCTGGCCGGGCTCTCCACTTTCAATCCTACGAAGAAGAAATTTCTCGACCGGGTGAACTATTACGGGCAGATGGTGGAAATGGATGGACAGGGGCGGCTGTTGATGCCGCAGCTGCTGCGCGAAGCGGCGCAGATCAAAGGCGAGGTTGCGGTGACCGGCAATTTGACGCATTTGATCGTGCGCAACATGGAAGCGTACCGCAAGACGATCGAGGAAGAAAAGTTTACGTCCGACGATGAGAAGACGCTCGACGAACTGGGCATCTAGTGGACGAGGGTTCAACAGACACCCCTCAGGGGGTAGGGCATGGTGGTGGAAGGGAAGCGAGCCATCCTTTAGCCAATCATGTTCCGGTTCTTTTAAAAGAAGCGATCGACTCTTTAAACGTGCGGCGTGGTGGGACCTATATCGACGCCACGGTGGGCTTGGGCGGACACAGCTACGAAATCGCAAAACGCCTCGGCGCACCGGGACATTTGATTGGGCTCGATAAGGATCCGGCGGCGCTGGAGAGAGCGGCTGACAGGCTTCGGCCAGCGGGCTCCGGCGAAGCGGATTGGCCAAAGATTGAGTTGCGGCATGCGTCGTTTGCAAGTTTGGCTGAAGCCCGAGGCCTGAAGGCCGACGGCATCCTGGCAGACATCGGAGTCAGCAGTTTGCAACTCTCCGATGCCGCACGCGGATTTAGTTTTCAGGCGGATGGGCCGCTCGACATGCGGATGGACCCGCAGAGTGAGCGTACCGCCGAACAAGTGGTAAACCACCTCGACGAGCGCGAGCTTGCCGATGTGATTTACGAATTCGGAGAGGAAAGGAGGTCGCGGAGAATCGCCAGAGCCATTGTCCGGTCGCGGCCGATACGATCTACGGCACATCTTGCCGAGGTAATATCGGCCGCGGCCCGGCCAATGAATTCCGGTCAAAACAAGTATGAACGAAGGATTCATCCAGCGACCAGAACTTTTCAAGCTCTTCGAATCTTCGTAAACCGCGAACTGGACGATCTGAAGGCGCTGCTGGAAGCGGCGCCACGGATTCTGAAGCCAGGAGGACGCGTGGTGGTGATAAGTTTTCACTCGTTGGAAGACCGCATCGTAAAGGATGCCTTCCGCGAGGGCAGTATTAAGGACAAGTACTTCCGGGTGCTGACCAAGAAACCGGTGACGGCATCTTTAGAAGAGCAGGATCGCAATCCGCGGGCACGCAGCGCGAAGATGCGGGCGGCGGAAAGAGTTTAGATTCCGGAAAACCTGCCGGAGTCCCCGGCACAGCTGTAATGGCGTGCCGGGCGTTCAAGTTCTGATGGAAAGCGGGCGGAGTAAAGATCCGCAGTAGCGCCGGCATCTTGCCGGCTGTCGCGAGGGCGTCTCGCCCTCGCAGGTGTGGCGGCGAGACGCCGCCACGAACAGCCGCCGGGACGGCGGCGCTACAAAGACGTGAAGGGTTCCGTGGTAGGAATCCAAGTCTGAGGTTAGGAAATGTATACGGGAACATTGATTAGCGATCTGATGGCGACGGTGGAGCGGGCGGAGCGAGGCGCGTTCCGGAAACAAATCGTCGATGAAATGGAACTGCTGCGGATGTGCGAGCTGCAGGTTCCGCAAATGGACAGTGAACCGGCTTACGCAGGAGCGGCATAAATGGCGGCAGCAGCGGCGGCAGGACTGATGAGCGGCGTAATCCCGGAGGCTCGGCGGAAGACGTTCTTTACGGGAACGCCGGAGATTTATTTCGCCAAGGCAATCGATAATTCTCGGTTGGTGAAGATGGAAGATCCCGGGCGCAATCGGGAGATGAAGCAATTCTGCACGGCGCTGGTTGTATTGTTCCTGCTGGTGTTTACCTATACCTGGCAGCATTTTCGTGCGATTGAGTATGGCTATTTGATCGAGTCATCGAAGCGGACGCTGAACGATCTGACGGAAATGAATCGTGCATTGCGTCTGGAGGATGCTTCGCTGCGCGATCCGGAACGAATCGATCTGATGGCGAGGCGCATGGGACTGGCACCGCCGGATCCGGGGCAGGTGATTCGCATGGACAGCGCGGCGGCGGAGTCGAACACGCCGGTAATGGCGAGCGCGGAGCCAGTCGCGATATTGCCGGGGCAGTAAATTTCGCAGCCAGGCCGAGCTTCGCTCGGCGGACGGGCGAATGCGCCCGTCCCCACATGAATTTATTTGGCGGTCCGCCGGCCGGGTGGACCGCCATGTTTGTCTAACGACCAACGACCAACGACGGTTTTCATGGCGACTCAATCCAACCCCGGCAAGAACCGGCGGCTCTATCTTCTCGGCGGAATGCTGCTTTTCTGGTGCGCCGCCATCTGCGGGCGTCTGGTTTACCTGCAAGTCTTCCGCTACGGAAGTTTTGTGAAGCAGGCGGAACACCAGCAGCAGCGAGCGATTCCGCTGTCGGCGAAGCGTGGCGTGATTTATGACCGTGCCGGCAAAGAATTGGCGATGTCGGTCCTTGTGGATTCGGCATTTGCCGTGCCTTCTGAAGTAAAAGATTTGCCCACCGCGGTTTCTCTGATTACCCGCATTACCGGCGATGACCACAATGTCGTACTGGCCGACTGCCGCAATCACAAAACGTTTTGCTGGGTAGCGCGCAAGGCTGACGACGAGACCATCGAGCGCATCAAGTCGCTGAGGCTGCAAGGGATTCACTTTCAAAAAGAGCCGAAGCGCTTTTACCCTGCGCGCGATTTGGCGGCGCAAGTTGTCGGCACGGTCGGGATGGAAGATTCCGGGCAAAGTGGAATCGAGCATGCGTTCGACGATGAGTTGCGCGGACGCGCGGGAAAGATGTTCATTTCGGTGGACGCGCGCCGGCAGTGGTTTTCCGACGTAGAGAAGCAGCCGGAGCCGGGCGAAAGCCTGGTGCTGACCATTGACAAGAACATTCAGTACATCGCCGAGAAGGAACTGGACCAGGCGATTCACGATACGCAGGCGATTGCGGGTACGGTGATCGTGGAGAATCCGCATACCGGCGAAATTCTGGCTTTGGCCAACCGGCCTACGTTTAATCCAAATCTTCGCAAACAGATTACTCCTGCCGCGCTAACCAACCGCGCGGTGAGCTATGTGTACGAGCCGGGATCGACGTTCAAGCTGGTGACAATCTCGGCGGCACTGGAAGAGAAGCTGACCAATCCTGACGAAGTGTTCGACTGCCAGATGGGATCGATCGTCTACAACGGCATGCGGATTCGCGATTCGAAGCCGCATGGATTGCTGCCGGTGTGGGGCGTGCTGGCGGAGTCGAGTGACGTGGGCGCGATCAAGATTGCGCTGCGCCTGGGCGAGGATCGTTTCTACAAATATATTCGGGCATATGGATTTGGCCAGCAGAGCGGCATCGAGTTGCCCGGCGAAACGCGTGGGCTGACCAAGCCAGTGAGCCGATGGTCGAAAGTTTCGATCGCGGCAATATCCATGGGACAGGAGATTGGAATTTCTCCGATTCAGTTGGCGGGGTTGGTTTCAACTTTCGCAAATGATGGCGTATGGGTTGCTCCGCGCATCGTCGCGGGAAAAGTTGAGCCACAGGGTACGCCGCAGACGGTGGCGTTTCATCCGGCGGCCTCGCACCGTGTGATTTCGAGTTTCACCGCGGCCGAGATGCGGTCAATGATGCAAAAAGTTGTGCTCGAGGGCACGGGACGCAAGGCAATTCTGGAAGGGTACACCTCGGCGGGAAAGACTGGGACGGCGCAGAAAGTGGATCCGGCAACGGGGGCGTATTCGAAGACGAAATATATCGGCTCATTTGCGGGATTCGCGCCCCTGAACAATCCGCAGATTGTGGTGGCCGTGATTTTGGATTCGGCCGTGGGTCTGCATCAGGGCGGACAAATATCGGCGCCGGTATTCCGCCGGGTAACACAGCAGGTGCTCGAGTACCTGCACACGCCGCACGATCTGCCTCTGGCGCCGAAGCATCAGTTGCTGCTGGCGCAGGCGAAGATGAAAGAGAAAGATCTGGAAGAAGGAACGCCGGACCACCTGGGCGCGCCGCTGGAGACCGCAGAAGTGAATGGAGACTCTCTGCAGCCCGCAGCCAAGGCAAGTGTGGAGCGGGCGCCCACGCCCGCGAAGGCCAGTGGGGAAGGAAATGTAGTACAGGCGGCGATACGCCAAAGCGAACCGTTGGCCAGCTCTACCAGCCAATCGACATCAGATCGTCCAAGCACATCTTCCGCTCCGACTAAATTACCGTCCATCGGAACTGTGGTTCTCGATGTCGAACAAGGCGGCATCGAAGTGCCCTCGTTCGTGGGCAAGACCGTGCGCGGAGCTGTGGAAGCTGCACAAGATGCCGGACTGGAACTGGAAGCCATAGGCAGCGGCGTGGCGCGGCAACAAACTCCTCCTCCGGGAACCCATGTAGCCGCCGGTGCGCACGTGACGGTGCAGTTCGGACGGTAAAGAACTTGCCCGTTTGACCCGCCGAAAAAGCGCGTGATACGGTAAACAGTCATACCATCCAGCAGGCCGCCCCTGCGCTGACTGAGGTCTCGCTTGTCCGTCGTTGAGACGACCACTTCCACTGTTCGCAAGACGGCGCTGAATGCCGTCCATCGCCAGATGGGCGCGAAGATGGTGGATTTCAATGGCTGGGACATGCCGGTCGAATATCCCGCGTCGATCGGCTGCGGAATCATCAACGAGCACATGGCGGTTCGCACGGGCGTGGGCATTTTCGACGTCAGCCACATGGGCGATATCCGGCTGGCGGGGCCGCAGGCGCTGGCCGCGGTGCAGCACATCTCCATGAATGACGCTTCGCGCCTGGCGGTCGGCCAGGCGCAGTATTCGGCGCTGCTCTATCCGCAAGGGACATTTGTGGATGATGTGATCGTGCACCGGCTGGGCGACGATGAATATCTGCTGGTGATCAATGCGGGCACACGCGAAAAAGACTTCAACTGGGTGCGCGACAATACGCGGGAGTTCGACTGTGCGGTGGAAAATCTTTCAGACGATTTCACGCAGATTGCGATTCAGGGTCCGAAGGGCGTAGACACGCTGCAGAAGCTGACCGACGCGGATTTGAGCGCGGTTAAGTTCTATTGGGTGACGCGCGGGACTGTGTGTGGACTGAGAAACATTTTGATCGCGCGCACGGGATACACCGCCGAAGATGGGTTTGAGATTTATATTCCCGCGGATGAGACGACCAGCGCGCGCGTCTGGAACGAGATTTTGGCTGCGGGCAAGGACTTCGGTTTGGTTCCCTGCGGATTAGGGGCTCGTAACACTCTGCGATTGGAAGGCAAGCTTCCGCTCTACGGTCACGAAATTTCCGATACGATTAATGTTTGGGAGGCGGGGCTTGACCGCTTCTGCAAGATGGAGAAGCCGGAATTCGTTGGGCGCGCTGCGCTGGAGAAAGCGAAAGCTGCGGGTGTGACGCGAACGTTGGTTGGGTTGGAGATGACCGAGCGGGGGATTGCGCGTGATGGATATAAGGTGCTCGATGGCGGCGGCAGCGAGATTGGATACGTCACCAGCGGATCGCCAGCGCCTTTCCTGAAAAAAAATATTGCGCTGGCGTATGTGCCGCCGGAGTTTGCTGTGGTTGGGACACCGGTGAAAGTAGAGATTCGTGGGCAGGGCGTTGGGGCGCAGGTTGTGCCGACGCCGTTTTATAAGAGACCGAAAAAGTAAGTAGCGCCGGCATCTTGCCGGCTGTCCCGAGGGCGTCTCGCCCTCGGCGGTTGGCGGCGAGACGCCGCCACGACAGCCGCCGGGACGGCGGCGCTACTTTCAAAGTTAGGAGCTAGACGGCATCATGAGCTATCCGACAGATCGCAAATATACCAAAGAGCATGAGTGGATTCAGGCGAACGGGACATCCGCCACCATCGGCATCACCGACCACGCGCAGGAGTCGCTGGGAGACATTGTCTTTGTCGAGCTGCCCAAAGTCGGCGCGGAACTGGCTGCGGGCAAGACTTTTGGCACGGTCGAGTCGGTGAAGGCGGTGTCGGATCTATATGCCCCGGCCTCCGGCACGGTCACGGAAGTGAACGGGGACTTGGCCACCTCACCGGAAAACGTAAATAAGGATGCGCACAGTGCATGGATGTTGAAGATTACGTTGAAAAATCCGGGCGAATTGAACGGGCTGCTTTCGCCCGCGGACTATGAGAAGTTCGTAGCGGAGGAGGGCGGTCACTAACCCGTTGACGCGAGACTCCACCTTCGACCTGATCTCTTACCGCAGCTCAAATGAGCGGCGGGCGCGCACAATCCAACTACCGTCGACTTACATCTAATCAACTTCCTATGCGCTATTTACCGAAGTCTCCTGCCGACCGCGAAGCCATGTTGAAGGCGATTGGGCTGCGTTCGGTCGACGAACTGTTTGCGCCGATTCCGGCGGAATACCGTTTGAGCCGCGATTTGAAAGTTCCGCGCCAGATGGCGGAATCGGAAATTGTGGATTACTTTCGCCAGCGCTCGCGAGAGAATGGCGAAGGCTACACCAGCTTTCTGGGCGCGGGCGCTTATGCCCACTACCGCCCCGTCATCATCGATTCGCTGATATCACGCGGCGAGTTTCTCACCGCTTACACGCCTTATCAGGCGGAAATTTCGCAGGGCACACTGCAATCCATCTTTGAATTCCAGACGATGATTTGTGAATTGACCGGCATGGAAGTCGCCAACGCTTCCATGTACGACGGTTCTACCGCCGCGGCCGAGGCCGTGATGATGGCGGTGCGGCTTACCGGACGCAGATCGGTGGTCGTGGCGAAGAGTTTGCATCCGGAGTATCGCGAAGTGCTCGCGACTTACGCAACCCACCAGGGAATGCCGCTGTCGGTGGCGGGGTTTGCCGCCGACGGGCGCGTGAACGTTTCGGAGCTCGCGAAACTGATCACCGCGGAGACCGCCGCAGTTCTGATCCAGTCGCCGAATTTCTTTGGCACCATCGAAGATGTAGCGGCGATCGCCGACCTCGCCCACAAGAACGGCGCCATGCTGGTGGTTTCGATTGCCGAAGCGGTGTCCTTGGGAATTGTGGAACCGCCGCGCGAAGCAGATGTGATCGCAATGGAGGCGCAATCGTTCGGAGTGCCGCTGGGTTTTGGTGGTCCGTACTGCGGCGTGATTGCGACCCGCGAAAAATACGTCCGGCAGATGCCGGGGCGCCTGGTTGGGCAGACGGTGGATAAGCAAGGCAGGCGCGGGTTCGTTCTGACGCTGGCGACACGCGAGCAGCACATCCGGCGGGAGAAGGCGACCTCCAACATCTGCACGAATCAGGCGCTGGTCGCGCTCATGGTCAATATTTTTATGACCGTGTACGGCAAAGTTGGATTGAAGGAATTGGCGAAACAGAACCTGGCGAAGACTGCGTATGCCGCGGGACAATTCGCGAAGAGCGGCAAATTGCTATTCGAAGGCGCGCCGCGGTTCAACGAGTGTGTGGTGGACACTGGGGAAGATCCGAAGGCGCTAAACAACCGACTGCTTGAACAGAAGATTGTAGGCGGGCTGCCGCTGAAAAAGTTCTATCCCGAACTGGGGAATGCGGCGCTGTGGTGCTGTACGGAACTAACCACGTGTTCGTCGGTCGATACGGCGGTGGCACTGGCTGCCGAGGCGAATGGGCTGAAGCGATCGACGAAAGAAGACGCTGCGGTGGAAGAGGTGGCGCGATGAAGCACGAGACTCGCAAGGCCACGCTCCATGTCAATCAGAACGAGGGCCTCATCTTCGAAAAGTCTTCGGCAGGCAAGGCTGCCTGGAAACTTCCGCCGCTCGACGTGCCTGAAGTCGATACTGCAACGCTTCTAGGTTCATCGGAGAGAAAAGATCTGGGCAACATGCCCGAAGTGAGCGAGATCGAAATCATCCGCCACTTCACGCGACTTTCTACGTGGAATTACGCGATCGATCTGGGCATGTATCCTCTCGGCTCCTGCACGATGAAATACAATCCGCGGGTGAACGAAGCGGTGGCGCGCGTGGAGGGAATCGCCAACGGGCATCCCTATCAGCCGGAGAGGATTTCGCAGGGTGCACTGCAGATTTTAAAAACACTGAGCGAGTGCCTGATCGATATTACCGGCATGGATGCGATCACCATGCAGCCAGCGGCGGGCGCACACGGAGAGATGACCGGGCTGTTGATGGTGCGTGCCTATCATCACGCGCAAGGGCGTCCGCGAAAAAAGATTCTGATTCCCGACTCGGCACATGGAACGAATCCGGCCACCGCGGCAATGGTGGACTATGCGGTCGAGAACCTGAAGTCCGACTCACGTGGCATGGTGGATATCGCCGCGCTCGAAGCGCAGATGAATGAAGACGTCGCTGCGCTCATGCTCACGAATCCCAATACGCTAGGCGTTTTCGAGCAGCAGATCCACAAAATCGCCGACATTCTGCACGCCAAGGGCGGCTTGCTTTACATGGACGGTGCGAACATGAACGCGCTGGTCGGAAAGGTTCGGCCGGGGGATTTCGGTGTCGATGTGATGCACCTGAACCTGCATAAAACGTTTTCCACGCCGCACGGCGGCGGCGGGCCGGGATCGGGGCCAGTGGCGATCAAGAAAATCCTCGAACCATTTCTGCCGACGCCGGTTTTAGTTACGAAAGCAGACGGCGCTCTCACATTCAACTACGACCGTCCGCAGTCAGTAGGACGAGTTCGCGCATTCTACGGCAATTTTGGCATGTTCGTCCGCGCGCTGGCTTACATCCAGGCGAATGGGCCGGACGGCTTGCGGCAAACCACGGAAGATGCGGTGCTGAACGCCAACTACATTCGCAAGGGGCTTGAAGGTACGTATGATCTGCCGTACTCGACGCCGACCATGCATGAGGTTGTTTTCAGCGACAAGCTACAGGCGAAAAAAGGCGTGCGCACCATGGATATCGCCAAACGCCTGATCGACTACGGCTTCCATCCCTACACGACTGCTTTTCCTTTGATCGTTCCCGGCGCGCTGATGATCGAGCCGACTGAGAGCGAGTCCAAGGAAGAGATGGATTTGTTCGTGGAGGCGATGAAGTCGATTGCGCAAGAGGTGGAAGAAGATCCGCAAACGGTGCTGGATGCGCCGCATTCCACGCGGGTTTCGCGGCTGGATGAAACTGCCGCGGCGAGGAAGCCAGTTCTCCGCTGGAAGCCGGCTGTCTAATTGTTGATTGCTGATTTCGATTGTTGATTGAGAACCGTTCGGCTGCGGCTAGTGTTCTTCAATCAACAATCAGCAATCAAGAAATCAGCAATCAACCTATCCTTCGTATTACTTTGCCGAAATATCCACCGAGGCGCGCGTCGTTTCCCAGTCCATGCGCAGGGTGCAGCCGCTTCCGGACTTGTCGTACCCAATTGTGAAATTCTCCACTGGCGACGGCAGCTTGGAAACCTTCATATCCACGCGCGCGAGTTCCTCACTCTCGTACTTGTAAGGGATGCCCCACTCGCCAGTCTTCTTGTTGATGATCAGCGTCCATTTGTCGGCATTCGGCACGGTGAAGATGGTGTAGCTGCCTGCGGGTACGGCTTTCCCGCCTACCATCACATCCGCGCTGTTGACGAAGGTCGTCGCTTCGTTGGCGCCGGTACGCCAGACTTGGCCGAAGGGCACGAGGTCCCCGTAAATCTTGCGGCCCTTCATGCGCGGGCTGGAGTAATCGGTCTTGATGGTCTTGCCGCCGCCGAGGTCGCACGTGGCAGAGGCTGCGGGACTGGGCTTGCCTCCACCTCCGCCCATCTGAGCGACGGCGGCGGTGGAAAACAAGATGGCGAAAAGGGCGGGAAGGGCGATTCGTTTTTGCATGGATTCTCCTCTTTCAATGTTTCGTTCAACTTTACGTCAGTCGCAAAAATATTAGACGCGCTGGAATGCGATATGTCAGCAGACGTACGATTATCACCCATTCGCAGCAGCGGGTACAATCACACCATGTCGGTATTCGACGAAAAGCAGGAAGAACTGGAGCACTACGAGACCATGATGGGCGTGCCGCGCGGACGTTTGGCTGTCACCATGGACACGATCACCGACGCCATGGCTTTGGTTGGACAGCACGGCGTCTATTGCCAGAGCCAGCGCTGGCCGGGCAAGCCGGTGATGGATATTCAGATCATCATGAAGAGCCTGACGGACGCCAAGGAATTGATTCAGAGCGTGATGGAAGAGCTGAAGAAGAAAAACGCATAGTCCGTCCCACCCAAATCAAGTTCACCTTCCGACGTTGCGATCGAAAAACTTTGCCATCAGTTCCAGCGCTTCTTTGGTTTCGGGCAAGCCGAAGTTGTACCAGAAAGCGTGCGGCAAGGCCTCGAACACTACGAGTTGCGCGTCATTTCCAGCGCGAAGCAAGGCCCGGTGCAGGATGGCAGTTTCACTGAGCAGAAGATCGCGCGAACTGGTGACCAGCAGAGCGCGCGGCATGCCGCGCAAATCGGCGAACAGAGGCGACAGGACCGGGTCTTTGCGGTCCGTCTTGCCCACGTACGCGTCATCGGGCAAATGCCGTGGATCGGTGGGCTCGATCTCACCGGGAAATCCGGTGAGAGTGTAAACCTGCCGGGATTCACCCGGCTGGCTGAAGTCGGCAAGGCCCGAGAAAATTCCGAGGGCCGCCGGAAGGGGTAGTCCCAATTGCTTCAACCGGACAGTGACTTCGCAGGTCAGAATGGCTCCTGCTGACGTGCCGAAGATCCCGATACTCTGCGGCTTGTAGGTTTTCAGAAGCTCCTTGTAGACAGCGACGACATCATCGACGGCGGCGGGGAAGGGATTTTCTGGAGCGAGCCGGTAGTAGACCGACACAACCTTAATCCTTGCCAGGTTCGCGATGGGGACGCCCTCGATGAGCGAGCCGGAGTCAGAATTAAAGCCGCCGCCATGCAGGTTGATCAGGACGCGTTTTTTGTATGCGTCTGGTGTCGCGAGCGGCGTGATGATATCCGTGCGCACGCTGGCAATGCTGGTTTCTTCAATGCTAACGGGATAAATCCTGCGGGCTTCGGCAGAATCTTTGGCGCGCCAGGCGTCGGTGTGGGCGCGGCGTTCGGCCAATGTTTCGGGGCTGGACCGCTTCGGAACTTGCGCGAGGGCGTTCAGAAACTTCTGCGCCTCGGGGCTAATCGTGGAGGGCACAGGGATGACGCGCGTGAGGTGCGCAGTGCCGTCGGGATCGAAAGTGGCGGAGTCGGGAGACGGGGCTGGATTCGATTGGGCTGCTAAGGACTGAGCGAGTAAGAGCGCGGCCAATGGATACAAGACTCTGATTTTCATCGAGACAGTTGTATCAGAGCTTTAGATACGGCGCAGAAAAAAAACATCACCACAGAGGACACAGGGTTTCACGGGGTACCCCGTGTGCCTCCGTGGCTACCGTGGTAAAGGGTGCTACGCCAGCGTGTACTTCCCGCGCTCGATTGTTTTCTGCGCGATCTGCTGCCTAAGTTCGATGGTGTTGAACGGCTCGTACTTGGCCAGACGGCGGAGAATCGCAAGCTGGGTGCGCATCATGTCTCCATCGGCGACGGCGGCGATAACTTTTTTTGCCGCCGATTCCACTTTCTCCATGGCTTGCGAAAGATAGACACGCGTCATGGCGATGGGAAGAGCGGCGGCAGATTCGCCTTTCGTCTCGGCGATTTTCTGCGCCCGCAGCACGGCAGATTCCATCGCATAAGTTTCGATGGTCATGTCGGCGATTGCGCCCATGATCTCCTGCTGATCCTGAATCGCCTGCATGTATTTCTGCGTGGCGGCACCGGCGGCGAACAGGCCGAGCTTCTTTGCCTGGCTTACTATCTTACGTTCTTCCGCGAGCGGACCCTCAAGATCTTCGCCCATGGAAGGCCCAGAGAGCACTTCATCCATCAGCTTCTTAATGGCAGGCATGAGCGGCAACTGTCCGCTCATGGCGCGTTTCAGTAAAAATCCCGTGATGATCAGCCGGTTGATTTCGTTGGTGCCTTCGAAAATGCGATTAATGCGGGCGTCGCGGTAGGCACGCTCGGCGGGATACTCCTCGACGAAACCGTAGCCGCCGTAAATCTGCAGGCTTTCGTCGACGACATAGTCGACCATTTCCGAGGCCCAGACCTTAATGATCGAGCACTCGACGGCATATTCTTCGATGGCCTTACGAGTTTCCTTCATCGCGTCGGCGCCGGATTTGTCGACTTCACCGAGCGCAGAATCCATCATGCCTACGGTGCGGTACACGAGCGACTCGCCCACATAGATAAGCGCGGCCATGTTGGCGATTTTCTCGCGGACCAAACCGAAATCGGAAATAACCTTGTTAAAAGCTTTGCGCTGCTTGGCGTAACCGATGGCCTGTTCGAGAGAGACACGGCCACCGCCCACGCACATGGCGCCTAGCTTGAAGCGCCCAATGTTGAGAATGTTAAAAGCGATGATGTGGCCTTTGCCGATGTCGCCGAGAAGGTTTTCCGCGGGGACCTTGCAGTCATTCAGAATGATGGGGCAGGTGGAGGAGCCGCGAATGCCAAGCTTGTGTTCCTCGCCGCCGATGGAGAATCCGGGGAAATCTCTTTCGACCAGGAACGCGGTGAATTTCTCTCCGTCGATTTTGGCGAAGACCGTGAACAGGTCGGCGAAGCCGGCATTGGTGATCCACATCTTTTCGCCGTTAAGAATGTAATGCTTGCCATCGGGCGTGAGTTGCGCTCGGGCGCGGCAGTTCAGCGCGTCGGAGCCGGAAGAGGCTTCCGACAGGGCATATGCACCCACAAGGTCGCCAGCAGCCAGGCGCGGCAAGTATTTTTGTTTCTGCTCTTCGGTACCAAAGTAAACCAGCGGCAGCAGCCCGATTCCGCTATGTGCGCCCCACGTGGTCGCAAAGCCGGCGTATTGTGCGATGTGGTCGGCGATCACGGCGGCGGTCACTTTGTCCATCTCAAGGCCGCCGTAGGCCTCGGGGATTTCGACTCCGCTCAGACCAAGTTCTCCCGCCTTCTTCAGCAACCCGCGGGAAATGGAGAAATCCTTGTGCTCCATCTTCTCGACATTGGGCAAGATTTCATTGACGGTGAATTCTTCCGCCGTCTGCCCGATCAACTGCTGCTGCTCGGTAAAATCTTCGGGCGTGAAAACTTCGTCTGGCCGGCGGGTTTCAAGCAGGAAACTTCCGCCGGAGATTCGGGTCTTGGGAACTGCTGTGGTTGTGGCCATGTCTATCCTTAAAAAACTCGCAATAAAAGCCGCAGAGTGCGCGGGAATACGAAGAACAGCTCTCATTCTAATGGGAGCCCTGTCACAAATGATAGAGGCGAAGGGAGTGCCGGGCTCAGGTTTCCGAAGCGGCCCCGGCATGAACTTTGGTGCAGACGGAGGCGGCGGTGCATCTGCTCGTCTAAGCCCGATCCGCGCCAGTTTAGAGTGATATCGGATCGGGCAGCGTCGTCCGGCAACTTACGGGAGCCTCGGTGAGCAGCATTCTGTACCGTTGCACTGCACCGTCATGGTTCTGCGTAAGGCGAATGCAGTCCTGGCTTTGAGAATTTAGAGAGCAAGCCCTTTCCATTTCGTTGCGAATACCTCTCGCCTCTACGGCCAACATCTCCGCTCGCGAGCTAAAGGACGCGCACAGTGTGGGGTTTACGCATTCAACGCCATTCCAGGTTTCCCCTGCCTGGCAGCGATTCATCGGGGCGCAAGCGCTGCCATTCCAGGATTCGTTGGGCTGGCAACTGGAAACGGTCTTTGCAACGGCAGGCGCGGCCGAGCAGGCTCCATTCTTCCCTGGGGACTGTCCGGGCGGGCACTCTCCGCACTTACCGTTTGTGCAAATTCTGCGGCGCAGGTCGCCGTCCGTTGGCTCGGGCTTGGGATCTTTGCAGGACCCATCGGGACAGATTCGCCGGCGAAGATCTGACTCAGGAGCCTTGGGCTTCTCTTTGGTTGAGGCAGCTTCGGTAGAAGTCGCTTCTCTAACGCGCGGCGAGCCGACAATTCTGCTCTCGCCGGATGTGGACGAGCGGGGCGGAGATGCAGCCTTGTTTACGCCCGAGTCCGAAGATGAAATCGAGACGTGACTCGACGTTGCATTTGGCGTTGGAGCGAGCGCAGGCGTTGCATGGCTTGAAGGAATGCTGACAGGACTAGGGCTGCTGGGCGCGCTGGTGTGCGTAGGACTTGAAACCGGGGTAGGAGGAGGAGCAGGGGCGGCAACAGACGCGGGCGCAGGAGCGGCCACAGGTGCGGGTGGCGGGCTGGGTGGAGTAGAGCTGGTGGTGGAATGCTGTGCGAATACGGAAGAGGCGAACAACAAAGTTATTGCAACTACCAGGCTGGAGAGCCGCATGACGCACCTCCTAACCAACCACAGAAAATAGGATCAAACCTTACCTGTACGTCGCCGTCAACTCAAAGCATATCCCGGAATCGTGTCAAAGTGCATAGCGATTTAGTAAAGAATTGTTTCGCCGCGTTCTCCTTGCTCCGACCGCTTCGATCAAGGACAGCAAGGGTCGAGCGGCCCACATGGTATACCGCTGTTCAATGGCACGGGGGCGATTCTGCACCCGAAATGCGGGGTCGGAACCACTGGGAAGACTGTGGAGCGGGCCGTTGTAGGAGAAGCGGTCGGGTAAGGAGTCTTGGGTTTTTCGGGTTTATGCCTGCGGAAGAATAAGAAACGGTGGACCTTTAGCGGCTCCGCGGGGGCAGAATGAGTTGAAGATACTGGCAGAATGCCTCGCTGTGCGCGCTGCGCACTCACCACATTCTTCTTCGAAACCGGCAGCGAGCCTCGACTTGCACTGGCGGCCGCGGTCATTCCAACCGGGTGAGCGGACGAAGTGGCAGAGCTGTGCACGCTGGACGGCGCGGACGAAACATGGCTGGTTGCCATGCTGGTGTGAGCTGCAGAAGGAGGAGCGGAATGTTGTGCAATCACAGCCGGTGAGACGAGCAACACAAACGATGCCGGGAGTAGCCGTAAGAGCCGCATAGAGCACCTCTTTTAGGGCCTAACTCAACCACCTGGCTGCAATGATGCAGGGACCCCTGACAATAGTTGCACGGAGGTGGGGCATCTTTTAAGTCAGGTTTTCGAAGATCCCGGCTGCACCCATGCCACCGCCGACGCACATGGTGACCATGCCGTACCGTCCCTTGCGGCGCTGGAGTTCGCGGATGATGCTGGCCGTGAGTTTGGCACCGGTACAACCCAAGGGATGTCCTAGCGCGATGGCGCCGCCATTAGGATTTACCCTCTCCGGATCGAGCCCCGCCTCTTTGATTACTGCAAGCGACTGCGCGGCGAAAGCCTCATTCAACTCAATTACATCGATATCGGAAAGCTTAAGCCCGGCCATCTTCAATGCTTTCGGAATCGCGAACACCGGTCCGAGTCCCATTTCTTCGGGCTTGTAGCCCGCCGTAGCGAACGAGACGTAGCGGGCCAGCGGCTGAATGCCAAGCGCTTTCGCGCGTTCGGCGGACATCACCACCGCCGCCGCTGCGCCATCCGACATCTGAGAAGAATTTCCGGCAGTCACCGTGCCTTTAACATGGAACGCAGGCTTGAGCGAACTCAGGGCTTCGAGAGAGGTATCGGCGCGCGGCCCTTCATCCATTTTGAAAATAATCTCTTGCCGCTTGGGCTTCGAGCCATTGGGAGTAGTGAAGCTCACAGGAACCGGAACAACTTCTTCATCGAATTTTCCGGCTTGAATCGCGGCCAAAGCCTTCTGATGGCTGCGCAGGGAGAATTCGTCGGCGGCTTCGCGCGTGATGCCGAAACGCTGAGCAACGCGTTCGGCCGTAAGGCCCATGTTGAGATAGGCGTCAGGATAGTGGTCGACGAGCCACGGGTTGGGCGAAACTTTGTGGCCACCCATTGGAATCATGGTCATCGATTCGGTGCCGCCAGCGACGATCGCTTCCGCGCCGCCGCTCATGATGCGTTCGGCCGCCATGGCAATGGCTTGCAGTCCGGACGAACAGAAGCGGTTGATCGTCAGCGCCGAGACTTCTACCGGCAGTCCCGCGCGCAACGAGGCGATGCGGGCAACATTCATCCCCTGCTCGGCTTCGGGCATGGCGCAGCCGAGAATGACATCTTCAATCTCTTTGGGATCAAGTTGCGGCACACGCTTCAGCGCGCCTTTGATGGCGATGGCGGCCAGTTCATCGGGACGAGTGGCGCGAAGCGTGCCTTTGTAGGCGCGCCCTACGGGTGTGCGGACGGATGAGGCGATGACGACTTCTCGCATGAGATTTCCCGGTCAGTTGCTTCAACTATTTGATGCTTGGTAGCCTGCACCAGCTTCACTTCGCCGGTGCAAAGAAAAAATAGTCTGCTGTGTAATTGCTTTTGGATTCCGTGTCGCGGTGCGCGGCGTCACAACCCTCAGCCGGCGGCTTTCCGCCCTTGGTGTGAACGCGCTGGATGGTAGTCACTTTCGACAGCTGGCCCTTTCCTGAATTGTTGACGACCTTCACCAGCAGCCAGGGAATCGAGTTCGAGTCCAGCGAGTCGACCTGAGCAGCCGCCTTGCCCTTCACCTCGCTGCCATCTTTCAGCGTCCACGTGGGGCCGGCGGAATGTTGCCCAATCACTTTGTCGTGCCGGTCGCGCAACTCAGCCTCGGGCGCCTTCAAGATCCAACTGAAGCGGTCTCCCGCGGCTGCCTGACACGTGTAGATTTGCGAGCCAATGGCGTGAGCCGACAGGACTACCTCTTCTCCGGCTGGAACCTGTATGGCATCCGGAACGTCGGGCGGGAATTCTTTCTCGGAAGCATTCTTCGTTTGAGCATTGGCCAGGGAGCCTCCAAGAATGAGAACACTCAGGCTAATAGCGGCGGCAGCATCTCGCAAAAGTCTTCGCATGTGGGCGATTGTAGCAGGGACACCGACACACGATGCAACGCTTGATTACTGTAACAGGTAACGTTACACTATACAGAGTGATCAAGAGTTTTCGGCACCAGGGCGTGGAGATTCTTCCGCACCGGCTCGAAGGCTGGGATTCAGCCGAAGCACGCGGGCAAGCTACAGCTGTAGCTGTTCGCCTTGGATAGTGCCAAGCAGCCTGCCGACCTGCGGGCACCGGGATGGAAACTTCACCGCCTCGCCGGCGAGCTTGAAAATCACTGGGCGATCAGCGTCAGCGGAAATTGGCGGCTCACGTTCAAGTTTGAAGGCGAGGATGCGGTCCTCGTGGACTATCAGGATTATCACTAGGAGGCTTTTCTTATGCCGATGCACAATCCGCCGCATCCGGGCTTTGTTCTACGCGAGTATCTGGGCGACCTGACGATTTCGTCGGCCGCGGCACATCTGCGGGTTACACGCGTCACGCTGTCGCGGGTGTTGAATGGCAAGTCTGGAATCTCTGCGGCCATGGCGATCCGCTTGGCGGCCGCTCTGGGCACCTCCGCCGAACTATGGATCAACATGCAGGCGCAGTATGATCTTTGGCGCGCCCGCCAAACCCGCCAACCCACAGTCAGAAGATTCGCTCACGTTGCTGCTGGATGAGTCTGCCGTAACCGCCTTACGAGCTGGCTCAAGGCTTCTCCCAGTGCGTGTCATTGAATTGTTTCGCATCGAAGGTGCCCGGGGCGAGCTTCACATTGCACAGGATATCCGAATAGTCCTCGCTGAAAATCATCTTGTCGTCGACACGAACTTCGACGCGCGCCGCCACCCATCCTCCGGCCATCTCGCGGTAATCTTCAAAGCGGACGTCCTGAAACTTGGCCGCATCCGTCCGAGTGGGCTCGAACAGCCGCACAAATAAGAGACGGTTCTTGTCCACCCAGAACTGTTTGGAGTTTAAATCGCCCTTCGCAGCACCCACAACATAGACAGGATGTCCTTCCCAAGTGTCCCTCATGAATCTTGGTAAGGTCGTAGCCCTCGCCTTTCACTACCTGAATCGTGGTCTCCGGCGCCTGCCCGTAAACGTCAAAGCCCAGGACCAGAAGCATGTTCACCGAGGGGAGGGTTTTGACCTGCTGGCCGTTCCTAAAGATCGTGAGAGTTCCATCTACCATTAAATATCCGTCGTTGCTGGCTGGAGTTCCAATGTCGATGCGTAACTTTGCGGGCAGCACCACTGCCTCGTGCCAGGTATCGACTTTGCTCGTTCCATCGGCATTGTAGGTCGTGCTTTTCTGGGTGAAGGTCAAGGTCTTATACCAAGTCCTCGCGTAGCGATCGTGCATGACGCGCAATACGTTCTCGCCGGTTCGGACGTCTTGAGCATGAGCCGAAGTCAGGCTCAACAAGATCAGCAAGGGCAAGCGCAGCTTTCCAGCGTTCATCAGGATTCCTCTCAGGATCGGGTTAACGCCAATGCCACCTAACGTAGACGAAGATGGTTCACAAAGGTCTGATCGGATTGATTTCACGGCTTCGCCCAGTCTTCCCATGACAATCCCTTCACGCGGGAAAACTCGGACACGTTGGCGGTTACCAGCGTGAACTGGCGTGCCAGGGCCTGGCCGGCGATCAATAGATCGTAGGGCCCGATGATCCTGCCTGAGACCTCTAGATTGGCCCGGATCGCGCCTGCCGCGCGAGCATCACCGTCATCGAAGGGAAGAACGTTGACCCGCCCTGATAGGAACGCTTCGAGCCGGTCCGTATTGAATGCAATTCGCGTGCTATTCGCGACTCCGTACCACAATTCGAAGGTAACAATCGACGGAACATACACGATGCCGCCCGCACGCGAAACCTTCTGAAAACGTCCGCGAACCAACGAGTCTGTGTTCTTGATGAGAGCGATACACACGTTGGTATCGAGGACGTAATCCACGATCTACTCGAATATGCGCCGCTTGGGAGTCTTCGGCTGTTTGCGGCCTTCGGGCATAAATGGTTCGGAATTAAACTCATCGAGCTTCCGAAACCATTCTTTCGTATCTTGAATGATTGGTTCGAGGAGCACGCCCTGACCCACTCGCCGGATGCGCACACGGTCGCCCTCAAACCGAAACTCCCGCGGCAACCGCACCGCCTGGCTGCGGCCGTTCTGGAAAAGCTTGGCGATGTCGGTCTTGGGCATGGCAGAACCTCGGATGCTCAATTAAATATATACCAAAGATATATACTACGCAAAGCGAACGAGTTAGATCACTCGGTTAGGTCGCCGATAAGTGCTTCGCACCACTCCTCGGCCTCACGCTCGTGCTCGGCCTCGGCTGCCATCTCGCGATATGCCTCCTCCAACTCCGTGTCGTCAGCGGGAGGTAATGTGTCTGAATCCGGAAGTCTCACAGCTCACACCTCGCGAACACGATCTTGTTTGAGCGGTCGAACGCCACCGAGCCATTTCCAGTTCTGCTTCTAATCTGTCCAGCAATCATGCAAATTATCGGGGCTGCTGGTCAGATATTCAACATTACCCGACAGCGGCTCGCGTTAGACTTGGCTAATTATCTCGACGAGCCTCTTTCCGCGAGGAGTCGGACCGAAGACCATGTCTTGGGGCGCCCAAAGAGTCAACTTGCCGGTGATGGGACGCGCTAAACCAAACCCAGAAAGCCTCAAGGCACGACCGTAGAATTCGTAGTTTGACATACCGCTATCTACGGCCGCCCGGATGACATTTTTGAAAGCATTCTCTAGAGCGTCGTGTTCTTGCGGAGTTGGGACGTCACGAACATGTTCCCCTTGGAATCGGATCATTATACGGAGCGCATCTAGATCCTTTTCGGTGAGCCGCGAAAGGTCGTCAACCAGTGAGGCAGCTTCGTCCCATCCCTCCTCGTCCTCCGACGTAGCCTCGTAACCGAGTATCCAGCCGAATTGGCGGATCCGTGTCACGTTTGGCGTAAACACAACTATGTTAGCGGACGCTAGAAAAACTTGTGCGAAGTCGGCGGTTCCGATCTTCGCTTTAATCTCACTGAGTTCCCGGTCGTGTTTTCGGACTTCCTCGATGACTGCCTCGGAAAAAACCTTTAGCCTCTCCAGCGCCTTCTGCGAGGAGAAGTGGCTACGAATCGCATCCGCCAGCGTTATCGGAACTCCCACTCCCGGAATCAACGACAGTGCCTTTAGCGTTAGATCAAGTACCCGGTTTGGAGACTCCTCGGGATACTGTTGGCTGATCTGATCGAACTTGTCATCTATCGCCATTACTTTGCCTAATTCCTCAGCGTCTTCCCCGTCTTCAGCGTGTACTGAATCCGTTCCTGTGTCTTCTTCTCACCGCAGAGCGACTTGAACCCTTCGCGCTCGAGATCGAGGATATACTGCTCGCTCACCAACGTACCGGGCGTGACATTGCCGCCGCAGAGGACCTCGGCGATCTTCGCTCCCAGCTTCACTTCGTAATCGGTAATGTAGTCGCCTTGGCGCATCAGGTGAACTCCCATCTTAAGCGTAGCGAAAAGGCTCTCGCCAGGCGCGGGGATATCGGCGCGAAGCACAGGCGGCTCGTAACCGGCGCGAACGAGTTCAAGAGCGCGGGTCTTGGCATCGGAGAGCACGCGTTCGCGGTTCATCGTGATGCGGTCGCTGTCATTGAGGAATCCGAGGCTGCGAGCTTCATGCGCGGAGGTTGCGACCTTGGCGGTGGCGATCGTTTCAAATGCGCGCTTCATGGCTTCGAGCATTTCGATGGATCCCGCAAGGGCTTCGCTCGAACTCTTGCCATGCGCTGCAGACGCGCCGTCGACGGCGCGCAGCAGCATTTCCTTGCAGCCTCCGCCGCCGGGCAGCAGGCCGACGCCAACTTCGACCAGCCCGGTATAAAGTTCCGCGTGCGGCTGCCGCGCTGCGGCGTGCAGAGAGATTTCTGTGCCCCCGCCCAGGCACAAACCAAACGGCGCCGAGACCACCGGCTTTGGCGAAAACTTGATGGCCTGCGTCATGCCCTGAAATTGCCGGATCGCGAGGTCGACGTCATCCCACTCGTCCTCCTGCACGCTCATGAGCAAGAGCATGAGGTTTGCGCCTACAGAGAAGTTCGCAGCGTCGTTGCTGATGACAAAGGCGTCGAAGTTGTCTCCCGCGCCGCCCGGCTTCAGCGTTTGGAGAATCAGGCCAACGATGTCGGCGCCTAGCGAGTTCATCTTGCTGTGAAATTCGATGCAGCCAACGCCGTCGCCGAGATCGACCAGCGATGCCCCGGAGTTTTTCTTGACCACGCCGCTGGATTTCTTCGCGACGGCAACCGACCACACTCCGTTGGAAACTTCCAGCGGCTTCAAGGTTCCCGTTGCCAGGTCGAAGTAGGCACGCCCAGAAGAAGTTTTGGAATCGTCGGCATACCAGGATTTCTGGCCAGACGCGAGCAACTTCTGAACGTTGGCGGCGACCGGCTTGCCTTCTTTCTTCATGCGCGCCACGGTGACTTCCACACCGGCGGCGTCCCACAATTCGAAGGGGCCAAGTTCCCAGTTGAAGCCGAGGCGCATGGCGCGGTCGATCTCAACGATTGAATCAGAAATCTCAGGAATGCGATTCGCGGAGTACGTCCATAAATCCGTCAGAGCCGGCCACAAAAACGCGCCTGCTTTGTCTCCTTTTTGTGGGCTGCCTTCGACTCCGAGCAGCATGCGCAAGCGCGCGCCGGTGTCTTCAATATTCTTCGCCATGTCGAGTGCCGCGAACTTCGGCTTCTGCCGGGAACGGTACTCCAGCGTCTTCCAATCGAGGGCCAGGCGTTCGTCTTCTTTGCCGGCCTCGGCGGGCGAGGGCGCCCGCCCTACATTCTTCTTATAGAAGCCGCCCTTCGTTTTGTCGCCCAGCCATTTGCGTTCGAGCATCTGCGTGAAGAAGCCGGGCAGGCGAAGATTGCTACGCTCGTCGTGGACATTGTTGGTCATGTTGCCGACCACGTGACCCAAAATGTCTAGCCCGACCAAATCAATTGTCCTGAAGGTTGCAGACTTGGGCCAACCCACGGCTTGTCCGGTAAGAGCGTCAACGTCTTCGATGCTGAAGTCCATTTCCTGCATCAGCCGCATGACGTTCAATACCGAGAACGTGCCGATGCGATTGCCGATGAAGTTCGGCGTGTCTTTTGCGAGCACGACGCCCTTGCCGAGGCGCACGTCGCAGAAGTGCGAGACGGAGGCGATCAGAGCGGGATCGGCTTCCGGTGTGGGGATCAGTTCAAGCAGGCGCATATAGCGCGGCGGATTGAAGAAATGCGTGCCGAACCACGAGCGCCGAAAATCGTCGGAGAAGCCTTCGGATATTTTGCCGACCGGCAGGCCGCTGGTGTTGGTGGTGACAATTGTGCCGGGTCTGCGGACGGCTTCGACTTTGCGGAGCAACGCGCGTTTGAGATCCAGATTCTCGACGACCGCTTCGATAATCCAGTCGACCTCGGCCAGCTTCTTTAAGTCATCGTCAAAATTGCCCACAGTAACGAAACGGGCCAGAGAGGATTCCATGAACGCTGCCGGTTTTGATTTCTTCGCCGCGTCGAGGCCGGCGATGGCAAGCTTGTTCCGTGCGGCGGCGCCTGCGCCCGGCACAACATCCGGGGGCACGATGTCTAACAAATAGCTGGGGACGCCGGCGTTGGCAAAATGTGCGGCGATGCGGGCGCCCATGGTTCCGGCGCCGAGGATGGCTACTTTATTAATCCGCTTGGTCATGAGGCCTTTCAAAAAAATCTTCACCACCCTTCGACTCCTCTCAGGGCAGGCTCCGGACACTGGGGAACACAGGGTAAGACCTAGTATTTTACGGCAGTTTATCAATGGCCCAGTCGTTGCGGCCAGTGTTTACCACCACAATACTGGAGAAGCGGCGGCGCGGGGCTTTCGCCCCGCCCAGGACGAGCACCACTGGAAACTCGTAGCGGCCGGGTTTCAAAAACTTGCCGCGGCTGATCTCATAAGCGGATGGCCCGGCGTCGGAAAAAAATCGCTCCACGCCGTCGGTGGAGGCCGATTGCTTGGCATGAGTCGTGAGCAAAACCATCCCGCTCTCGGCGTCGGCAGACTGCCAGGCTTGCAGCAGGTGGTTCGCGGCGGCGAGGGCTGGAACGTAGCCGGCATCGAGAGACGGGGTGGTTTTAGCTTTGGCGGCTGATACCTGCGGCAGAAACAAAAGGGTCACGGTGAGGAACAGCAGCCAACAAGGGAAGGCAAGATGCCTTCCCGACAGCTGGCGGGACGCCGGCGCTACGAGGGAGTGCGCTACCCGGTGCGCGAACTCGCTAAGTGTCATCCCATCATTATGCGCGATGAATGTGCAGGGAAGGAATTCAGCAGTGCCTTGCTGGTTATAGTTCGGGGTGCGCTTTCACGTAGTCTAAAGCGCGTCGCGCCATCTGCTTCTCTCCACCATAGGCGAGTAGTTTCGCCGCGTCTTCCAGACGGACCCACTTGGCTCGTGCGACTTCAATCCGCATGGCAGGAGTGACGTCGTTAATGCGGCCAGAGAGATACTTCATCAGGTAGAAGCTCACGATTTTAAAAACCCGCTGCCGGTCGCCCCAGGCTCGCGTGTAGACGTACTTGCTGTCGCCTAATTTGGTGATCAACTCCGCCGTCACTCCGGTCTCCTCGTAAACTTCCCGGATCGCGGTTTCCAAAGCCTTTTCACCCGGATCGACCAGGCCCTTGGGCAGAGCAAGCACCCGTTTGCGCCTGGCAACGGAGTGTCGCAGGGGATCTACCTGCGACGCGGTGGGATGAATAGCATGGGCAGGGTCCGGGGGCTCCGTGGGAGGCTCTATGGCCGCCATCCACCAGGCTCCGCCGCGCTTCCGTATCACGACCCCGCCCGCCGATATCTCCCGCACCATAGTTCGTAAGTTAGCAGCATTGCTGGAGTTAGTCATCCTCAGGGGAAGAAGGTAACAGTGCGGTAACCTTGGCAGGTTTCGACCGTAATGCCTGTAGCACCAAAGTGGTCTGTAGCCTTGCCCCCAAAAGGTGCATCCTAGATAGTAGCTGGGTAGGTTAGAAACGTGGGGTTCCGGTGAAGAGCATTGGCAACATTATCCGGTCCGTGCAAGCCTTCGGTCGAGAAATTTCCCGCAAAGGCCTTGCAGTCGAACCACGAATCCCAGCCATTGGCCTGGCGCTGGGCGGCGGCTTCGCGCGCGGCATGGCCCACATCGGTGTGCTCAAAGTTCTGGAAGAAGAAGGAATTCCGATTCGCTTTGTGGCGGGAACCAGCGTTGGCGCTCTGATCGGTGCTTCCTACTGCAGCGGACTGTCCCTCGAGGATCTCGAAAGAGTTGCGCACTCCTGCCGCTTCACCACCTTTGCCCGTTGGACGGTCTCACGTTACGGCTTCGCCTCAAACGATCGTATGGTTTCGTTTCTTGAACGCACTTTGAAGGTGAAGACGTTCGAAGAGCTGCGCATTCCTCTCGGCGTCACCGCAACGGATTTCAATACCGGCCAGGGCGTCGTCTTTCATTCTGGTTCGATCATCGATCCTGTGCGTGCAAGCTGCGCCTACCCCGGAATGTTTTTGCCAGTTGAAATTCGTGGACGCTACTTGGTCGACGGCATGCTCTCGCATCCAGTGCCGACGCGTCCGTTGCGTGACATGGGCGCGGAGCGCGTTCTCGCCGTGCACCTGAGAGGCACTTGGGCAAAAGGCGGAGCGCCCCGCCATCTGTTCGACGTGATTGGACAATCGTTCGCCATCGCGCAGGACGCGATGTCGAGCTTGTGGAAGAGCGCTGCCGATATCGTGGTCGAGCCTGACGTGGCCGGTTTCGCCTACGACGACTTCAAGCGTGCCGGCGATCTGATTCGCTCCGGCGAAGTTGCGATGCGGCAGGCGCTGCCGGAAGTGCGCAAATGGCTGGAAACGCCCGCGGAAGCGCCGGTGGCCGCGAAGGTTCGTCCCGCAGTCCAGCGCACGCTGCCTATGGCCGCGGACTGACCCAGCTCCACAGCATCTCTTTCTCTTCTCGATTTCCGGTTTTCTGTTTACTGTTCTAGATAGTTTCTGGTTTCGTTTCCTTTGCTTGCCTTCTATCCTCATGCAACTGAATAGCTGAGGAGTGATCACTCCCACCACGGGCGCCAGCCCTGGGCCTACCAGGGAAGCCACATGACCGCCCGCATCGGATGTCCCCGCCCTCAGTCTCGCGTGGGATTCGGGTGGGGCCGCGAGGTGTCCGGAGCTGCGCGGCACAACATCCTCCAACATTTTCGAGAGTAAGCGAAGAAAAAATGAGAGTAAAGGTCATCCGTCACATAAAACGCGAAAGTTTTCCACAGGGCGTGCAGCTGTGCGTTTGAAGTAAATGGGTTCATTGCTTAAGCATTCGCAAATGCCAAGCCTTTATGTTTTGTCATCCTGAGCGCGCTTTTTGCGCGAAGGACCTGTGCAGTTGCGGAGCGCCACCGATCTGGACGGAGAGCATGACTGAAACGCGACATCACGTGGCCGAGTTTGCCGCGCGCGGCGGCGTCTGTTGTGTGCGCGGGATGCTTGGAGGCTTAGGCAAAATACAAAGGTCCTTCGCGTGGTGGCTTCTACTGCGCTGGAGCACGCGGGGCTCAGGATGACAAGTCTGTGACGCTGCCTCCTTCGTTGACTCACCCCGCTCCCCCACGTAAGATTTCCGCCAGTGATCGGACAGACCATCTCGCACTACCGCTTGATCGAGAAGCTCGGTGGCGGGGGTATGGGCGTGGTCTACAAGGCAGAAGACCTCAAGCTGCACCGCTTTGTCGCCTTGAAATTCCTGCCCGACGCAGTGGCCAAAGATCCGCAGGCCCTGGCCCGTTTCCAGCGCGAGGCGCAGGCCGCTTCCGCCCTGAACCACCCCAACATCTGCACCATTCATGAGATCGATGAGCACCTGACCCAAGAAAACCAGGCGCAGACCTTCATTGCTATGGAGTTTCTCGACGGCTTGACTCTCAAGCACGCCATCGGCTCTCGTCCGCTCGAGACCGACACGCTGCTGCAACTGGCCATCGAGATCGCCGATGCGCTGGATGCCGCCCACGCCGAAGGCATTGTGCACCGCGACATCAAGCCGGCCAACATCTTCGTCACCAAGCGCGGCCACGCCAAGATTCTCGACTTCGGCTTGGCAAAGGTGACGGCGGGCGGCGCTTCCAGCAAGACCATGGGCGCCACCCAGACCATGGACGAGGCCCACCTTACCAGTCCGGGAACCATGCTGGGCACGGTCGCCTACATGTCGCCCGAACAGGTGCGCGGCAAAGAACTCGACGTCCGCTCCGATCTGTTTTCGTTTGGCGCGGTGCTCTACGAAATGGCCACCGGTGACGTGCCTTTCCACGGCGAGACCTCGGCGGTGATTTGCGAAGCTATCATGAATCGCGCGCCTGTCGCACTCCTGCGGCTGAATCGCGACATTCCCGCCAAGCTGGAAGACATCATCAACAAAGCCCTGGAGAAAGACATCAACCTTCGCTACCAGCATGCTTCGGAGATGCGCAGCGACCTGCAACGCTTGAAGCGGGACACAGACACCGGACGGATGGCGCTGCCCACTTCCGAGCCGGGTGAGCCAACGAGCGCCGCGTCATCCTCTGCTGGACCGCCGAGTTCCGCTCAACGTAGCGCCGTGAGCGCCATCAGCGCGGCCCCGCCTGCGGAGACTAAACGTTCCTACAAAATAATCGGCGTGATTGCGGCGATTGCAATCGTCGCGCTGGCAGCGAGCCTGTGGTTCTTCAAGCCGCGCCCAGCGCCCGCTGCGAGCGCCACCAGCCAGAAAACCGTGGCGGTGTTGCCTCTGCAAAATCTGGGAGCCGACAAGGATCTGGATTTTCTCCGCCTCGCCCTGGCCGACGAAGTTGCAACCTCGCTCAGCTACGTGCGCTCGCTGACCATCCGTCCGTTTGCCACGACCAGCAAATACGATTCGCCCACGCAAGACCTGCAGGAAGCGGGCCACGCGATGCATGTGAGCGATGTCATCACCGGACACTTTTTGAAGGAAGGTCCGCAACTACAGATCACGCTGGAAGCCATCGATGTCGAGAACAACCGGACGTTGTGGCGCGACACCATGACGGTCGCCGCGCCCGACATGATTGCCATGCGCGGCCAAATCACGGCAAAGGTTCGTCAGGGACTGGTCCCGGCACTCGGCGCGGGAACCGACACCGCGGAGGGCGCCACGCGGCCCAGGAATGAAGAGGCCTACGACCTCTACCTGCGCAGCATTTCGATGCCGCATGATCCTCAGCCCAACAAAGATGCTATCGCCATGCTGGAACGCGCTGTAGGTCTTGATCCCACCTATGCGCCCGCCTGGTCCTCTCTCGGAATTCGCTACCACTACGATGCGGCTTATTCGAATGGCGGCGAGGCGACGGCTCAGCGTGGGAATGCCGCGCTGGAACGAGCGCTCAGCCTGGATCCCAATTACATCGTCGCGGCCACTTGGCTGACTGACAATCGGGTCGAGAGAGGTGAGTTAGTCAAGGCCTACAGGGAGGCAAAAGCACTGGTGGAGCGGCATCCTGAGAGCGCAGCGGCGCACTTCTCTTTGGCCTATGTCCTTCGCTACGGCGGAGCCATCGAGGAATCAGCGCATGAGTGCGACGCGGCGCTGGCCCTGGATCCGGGCAACTTTACTTTCCGCTCGTGCGCATTCACGTTCGATCAAGTTGGCAACTACGCGCGCGCGATGGATTTTCTTCAGCTCGATGCCGGGACGGAATGGGCATCGAACAACATCATGCGGCACTACGTTCGCGAGGGAAAGTTAGCGCAGGCCAAGGAGATTGCCGAGAAATACAAAGATACAAATCGACTCGGCTATCACATGATGGCGGTGTGCACCGAAAACCCGTCGTCCTCTGAAATGCCAGGCCTCGTCCGGGACGTGGTGGCTGAGAGGCTGGCCGATCCCGATCCAGAACCGCGTTACGTGGTTGCCGGCGACCTTCTTTTCTGCGGGCACAAAGATGCAGCCATGCAGCTGGTTAAGAGTGCGATCGCTGCGCACTTTTGCGCCTACACTGGTTTGCAGAACGATTCCGTGTGGGCCAAGCTGCGGGGCACGCCCGAGTTTAATCAACTGCTCGCTGAGGCGAAGAAATGCCAGTCCGACTTTCTGGCGCAGAGATCGCAAGCCGCACAATAAGTGCTGACCTATTTCAGCCCTGTAACTACGTACGCTTCCGACAGTGTCTGCACGTAGACGTAAGCGTAGGCGCTCCCGTCGCTGGAAAGATAGGGACGGCCAGGGGACGAGACTCCCGCGCCTGTTCCCTCTCCGAAGGTTTTCCAGGGCTCCATTTTTCCGGTAGCGGCATTTACGCGATAGACGCCCAGGCTCTTCTCCGTATGGTGCCTGGAGAACGCGTACACCGATCCGCCGTCCGGTGACCAACCAACCACGAAGTATGTCGAGTCAAGCCCCGGGATCGGCCGGATGCCACTCCCTTCCAGCGGCCAGATTCCCCATTTTCCATCGGGGCCCAGAACGACAGCGCTCAAGCCGTCGGGCGAGAGTTCCGCGCCGGCGACGCCCTCCGGCGTTAGCGGCTTGGAATCGCCATTGCTCACGTCGATTAAGTAGTCACGCGCCCCGTGCCCGGCTTCAATCCCGGAGGCCAGCAATCGCTTGCCGTCCGGCAAAAAGCGAACTTCAAGGTAACTGACCGCATCGTGGGTTAGCGGTTTTGATTCGCCCGCTCCCGTCGGTACCAGGTTCAATTGACCTCCCTTGGCCGGTTTCGTGATGGCCCATTTTCCATTGGGCGAGATGGCCAGGGCGTTGCCCTCGCCAATCCGAACCGGAGGCGATCCATCCGTATCGCGTATGAACACGGTGTAGTTCGGTCCTCCACCATCGCCTTCCTCGTCGAAGATGATCTTCCGTCCGTCGCGGCTGATATCGCGCAGCTCCGACCATCCGAACCACCCCAGCTCGCGTTCCTCTTTCCCGCCCGGCGCCATCCCACGGATCCCGATGCGAATGTGATTGGTCACCGTCAGCACCGCTCCATTGCGCAGGTCTTCCAGCCACATGCCTCCGGGCACGTTGGCGATCGTCCGCAGCTTGCCGGCAAGGGTAACGGCGCGGGCGCTCTCGGCGACGCCGCTGCTGGTGGAGGTAAACCAGATCTCATCCCCCGCCGGAGACCAGAGAATGCCCTCGATGGAGGTCCAGCCCGAAGAAAGTCTCTTGTCTACGTTATTGTCGCTGCCATCGGCGGCAATCACGGCCACTGATCCCTCGTCGTCGCCGCCCGGGTTTTCGTGGTTAGCAAATGCAACTCGCTTTCCATCTGGCGAAATCTTGGGATGGCTGATCCAGTCAATGCTGTCGAACAGCACCTTTCCGATAGGATATTCCAGCCGCCAGTGAGTGTTTTCCGGAACGTAACGCACGACCGCCATACTTTCGCCGTTCGATGCCCAATCCGCGTCCCCCACATTCTCCAGCACCTCTCTTGGCGTCCCTCCGTTCAGCGGAACCCGTGCCAGGGTGCCGCTTCGTGCGTAGCCTCCTTGACGGACCGTGTTCAGCCGAATCGCCAGCTCTCCACCCTTGGAGATCGACAGCAGCTCCGCGCCTTTGATCCCCAGTTCGCGGGCGCCGGGATCATCGGTGCGCGACATGTACAACTGTCTCTCCCCGCCATCCCAGGAGGCGCTGTAAACCATGCTGCCGTCGGGAGTGAACCGGGCATTGCCTATGGAACCCGTTCGAAAAGTAATCTGGTGGTACTCGGCCAGAGGCGCTGGACCGCTTCCTCGGCCGAGCCGCCAGCCCAAACCAAGCATTGCCAGGGCGAGCGCAAGACCACCCGCCACCAGAGCCAGCACTTTGCCCCGTGGACGCGCCCCCGCACCCGCGGTGGCCGCTCTCGCCGTCGTGCTTGAGACCCCGCTGAGATGCTCGAGATCAAATGCAATATCGCTGGCCGAATGGAAACGCTGCTCGGGACTCTTCTCCAGGCAATGCTGCACGATTCTTTCCAGCGCTGGTGAAACATTGCGATTAGTTTCGGCGAGATCGGGAGGATCTTCTTTGAGGATCGCGCTCATCGTGTCAGCCGCGGTGTCGCGGTGGAACGCGCGCTTGCCGGAAATCATTTCGTAGAGAATCGCGCCGAAGCTGAAGATGTCAGAACGCGCATCCACCGCTGTGCCGCGCACCTGCTCGGGCGACATGTATCCCGCGGTGCCCAGCACCACGCCCGCCTCTGTGGCGTGAGTCATGGTGGGCATGGCAGTGTGGTCGCCGGACTCGGGCTGGGTGAGCTTGGCTAGGCCGAAGTCGAGAATTTTGGCGCGGCCATCTTTGGTGATGAAAATATTTTCCGGCTTCAGATCGCGATGAACGATTCCTTTTTCGTGCGCCGCAGCCAGTCCGTGGGCAATTTGCAACGCATAGTCGAGAGTCTTGCGCACGGCAGTGGCGCCGCCGCGGAGTCGGTCGCGCAGCGTTTCGCCCTCCAGCAGTTCGGAGACCACATACGGCGAACCTTCGTGCGTGCCGATGTCGAAGACTGCCAGAATGTTGGGATGATTCAGGGCCGCGGTGGCGAGGGCTTCCTGCTCAAAGCGGCGCAGTCGGTCAGCGTCGAGAGAAAATGCCTGCGGTAAAACTTTAACGGCAACTTCACGTTTGAGGCGGGAATCGCGGGCTCGGTAGACCTCGCCCATGCCGCCCGCGCCCAGCGGGGAAACAATCTCGTAAGGGCCTAGTTTCGTGCCGGAAGTTAAGCTCATCGGTGCGCGGATTATAAACTAGTGGGGAGCGATCAAAGGCTTAGAATCGAACTTGGTGATTGCGAAAGAGGGACTGATGACCAAAAGAGCCGACAATCACGACGAAAGTGCTAAGGACTTGTCCAACCCTTCGTCGAAACAGCCGCAGAGCTTAGTTGAGTTCCTCCGCCAATCGCCGCTTATGGGCTTGGAACTCGATTTGGAGCGGGATAAAAGTCCAGGGCGCGAAATCGATCTGGGCTTTGATGAGTAAGTTGAAAGTTAAGATCCGTCTACTCAACAGCCCGCAGCTTCCCCGCTTCTTCGATAATCCTCTTCCAGGCCCGCTCCACGTGACGCTCCTCGGTGTGCGTCTGCCCGACGCACAGCCTTAGCGTGAACTTGCCGTCCAGCTTGGTGTGGGTAAGAAATAAATCTCCACTGCGGTTCAGGCGTTCCATGATCGTCTGATTCGTGGTGTCTCCGTTCTTGTGCCGAAAGCAGACCAGATTCAGCGGCACGGGCGCAGCAAGTTCAAAGTCTTCGTCCTCGCGCACCCAATGCGCCAAGGTCTGCGCCAGTTGCACGTGGCGGCGAATGTGGTGCTGCAAGCCTTCAATGCCGTAGTGCCGGATCACGAACCACAACTTCAGCGAGCGGAATCGCCGGCCGAGTTGGATGTGCCAGTCACGATAATCGATCACCGCTCCCGATTCTGTTGCCTGGTTGCGTAAATATTCGGGCAAGATGCTCAGCGTCTGAATCAGCGCCTTGCGGTCCGCGACCCAGAAGCAGTTGCAATCGAAGTTGGTGAACATCCATTTATGCGGATTGAAGTTGTAGCTGTCGGCGAACTCGACTCCGTTTTGCAGGTGACGAAACTCGGGGCAAAGGGCCGCGGTGCCGGACATGGCGGCGTCAACGTGCAGCCAGAGCCCGTGCTGCTGGCAGACCTTGGCGATCTCGGCGATCGGGTCCATTGCATTCGAAGACGTTGTGCCCACCGTGGCGCACACAAGACACGGAAGCAGTCCGGCGCGCTTGTCGGCCTCAATTTGTCGCGCCAGAGCCTCGGGACGCATGGCAAACTTCTCGTCGACTTCGACCAGACGCAGATTATCAACCCCGATGCCGGCGATCATTGCCGCCTTCTGCAACGAAGAATGTGTCTGCGTAGATGCGTAAGCCACGATGCGGCCGTCGCTTCCTTTCTGGTTACTGAGGTAGTTGGTGGCTTGCTCGCGCGCGGCCAAAAGCGCGCACAGCGCGGCGCTTGAGGCAGTATCTTGAATCACGCCGCCGCCCGTGCTCGACGACAGAAATTTGTCGGGTAACCCAAGCATGGACACAAGCCAGTCGAGCACATGCGTTTCCAGTTCCGTACACGCCGGACTTGTAGACCACAGCATGCCTTGCACGCCCAGACCGGACGAAAGAAGATCCCCAAGAATTCCCGGCCCGGAAGCGTTGCAGGGGAAATACGCAAAGAAATTCGGCGACTGCCAGTGGGTGACTCCGGGCAGAATCAATTTCTCAACATCCTTCATCAACGCCTCGAACGGCTCGCCCTTCGCGGGAGGATCGGATGGTAGTGACGCGCGAATCTCGCCCGGCTTTACTTGCGAGAGCACTGGAAACGATTCGACCCGCGATTGATAGTCGGCGATCCAGTCGACAACAGCGTGGCCGTGGCGACGGAATTCGTCAGGCGTCATGTGAAACGATTTTTCGTTGGACATTGTTTATCCGTTTATCAAGAAACAACTGGAAAACCATTTAATCAGATTTGGTCGCGCGCGACTTTTCCATGGGCCGCACCCTGCGTAACTCAAGGTTTCTTCACTGCAGCCGATTCTTATGGATAGCACCGTCAGAAGTGTCTCAACGAAAGCTCTCCCGCTGAGGCGAGGAACCTTATTTGTGCACGGAATAATCTTCTCAGCATTACGAGGATTCGCCGAAAAGGAATTTGGCAGCGGAACCTGGGTCGCCGTGCTCAAGCAGGCCGCTCTCCCTGATCGTGTCTATCTCCAGGTGCAGGAGTACCCGGACGCTGAAGCAATAGCCCTGGTGCTCGCGGCCTCTTCCCTGACGGGGCAGCCTGTTGCCGCTCTGCTCGAAAAGTTCGGTGAATTTATTGTGCCAGATCTCATGAAGATGAATGGGCATCTTCTGCGGCCGCAGTGGAAAACACTGGATGTCATCGAACATACCGAGGCAACCATCCACAAGGTGATTCGGGTGAAGAATCCCGGCGCTACTCCCCCTGAGCTCAAGACCACGCGCCTTAGTTCCGATGAACTGCTGTTAATTTACACTTCGTCCCGGCGAATGTGCGCCCTCGCTATCGGCATTGGCAAGGGATTGGCGCATCGGTTTCTCGAGGACATTGTCATCACGGAGCGGGTATGCATGCACCGTGGTGCATCCCATTGTGAAATTGTTTTCCGAACGATTCAGTCCAAACAGACTGGCAAGCCCCCCGCGAAGCTATCGGTGAAGGCTGCACTCTAAGCTTCAGACCAGCCGGCCAAAAAAGACTCGTGTTTGGTATTCAAACGCGACGCAGCTCTGTATCTGATGGGTGTCGAATATCCGTCGTAACTCTCGCAGCATCGGGGCATGTTGAGGATGCTCCGGGCCGGGCGCGTAGGAGGATGACAACAACCTTCCCTCGACTCCGGCGTAGTCGAGCTCCTGCCGCATCGGAAACACTCTCTCCTGAAACAGCGCTGGATCAAAAAACTCATTCATCGCGTCCGTCGTGCGTTCGTGGCGAACCTCCTGATAGTCGGTTCCGTAAGTGAGCAGCAACTGCTCGTAGTCGCAGAGAAACTTTGTGGAATCAACCAGCCGCTCATTCCAAAGCAGCGCCAGCCAACCGCCTGGCCTCAAGATGCGCAGAAACTCTCGCCTCGCAGCCTGACGGTCAAACCAGTGCGCGGCCTGGGCCGCGGTAACGAAATCCACGCTATGATCTGGCAACGTTGTCGACTCTGCTGTTCCCGCTACACTGGTAAACTTCGGGAAGCCAGCCAGCATGCGCTCGCCCGCCTCACGCATTTCCGTATTGGGCTCTACCCCGAAGACCGAGTTGCCATTCTCCAGTAGGATGCGAGTCCAAATACCGGTTCCGGAAGCGATATCGGCGACCGCGTGGATGGGCCCCAATCCGCACTCATGCTTCAAAGCCTGCATAACCTCGGGCGGATAGCCCGGCCGGTAACGTACATAGTTTTCAACGCGATCGGAGAAGCGGCTGGTAGCGTTCGAGGCAGGCATGGAACTCCAAATGTGGCAATTTCTTTCATCTTGCCAGAAAGCCATTTTAATTGCAGGATATTGATATTGTCCTTCCCCGTCCGGGCTTCCCCTGTGCCGCAAGCCCGAGCAACTTCGGTAATGAAAGAAAACCGACGGGAATCTTCCTCCAGCGGCAAGTGCGGTACCATTTCAGTTAAGCCCATGAGAGTTTTCTTCGCATGAGAGTCGTCATAAAAGTCGGAACCAGTCTAATCGCCCCCGGCGGCCAGATTGACGCCAACCTGCTGCGCGCCATGGTCGATCAATTCGATCTGAGCAGGAACGAATACCTGATCGTCACCTCAGGCGCGATCGCGGCCGGAATGTCCGGCCTGGGATTGCAGAAGCGTCCCACCGGTGTTCCCGGCATGCAGGCCTGCGCGGCGGTTGGCCAGAGCAAGCTGATGCACACCTACGAGCGCTTGTTCTTCGGCAAGAAAGTAGTTGCGCAGCTTTTGCTTTCGAGTGACGACTTCACCTCGCCCGTCCGATACCGCAATTTGCAGAACGCGTTGGCCGAATTGCTCGCGCTCGGAGTGGTGCCGATCGTGAACGAAAACGACAGCGTGAGCGTGCGTGAACTCGAAGGCGCCTTTGGCGACAACGACGAATTAAGTTCTCTGCTGGCCACTGCGGTGAAAGCCGACTGGCTGCTGCTGCTGACCAACGTCGACGGATTCCTCTTGCCCAATGGCCGCAAGAAGCCGAAATTGGTACGCGTGGTGCGCAAGCTGACTCCCGCTCTCGAAGCGCAATGCAACGGCAAGAGTTCTCAAGGCCGCGGCGGCATGATTTCAAAATTACGCGCCGCAAAACTCGCCAGCGATGGCGGTGTGCACGTGGCCATTGTGAATGGCCGCCATCCCCAGGGGATTACACTGGCGATGCAACGCAAGGTCGGAACTTATTTTCCTCCCGGGCAAGGCACAGACTAGATAAAGAAATACTGATGGCTACGACGATTACAAACTCGGCCTCCACGCAGGAGAAGCTTCTGCGCGCGCGCGCGGCGGCGGCAAAGCTTGCTCTGCTCTCGAGTGAGGAAAAGAATTCCTTGCTGCTGGCCATCGCCGGAGCGATTGAATCCGAAGCCGAATCGATTCTCGCAGCCAACTGCGATGACATTGAGAACTCCGGCCTCGAAGGCGCGATGCGCGATCGCCTGCTGCTGACTTCGGCGCGAGTCAAAGACATGGCGCAGGGCGTCCGCGACGTCGCGGCCCTTGCCGACCCGATCGGCGAAACTCTTGCCGAGTGGACGAGGCCGAACGGCCTGCGCATCCGCAAAGTCCGCGTCCCGCTCGGCGTGGTGGGAATCATTTACGAATCGCGCCCTAACGTCACGGTCGATACGGCGGTGCTCGCGCTAAAAACCGGCAATGCCATTGTGTTACGCGGGGGCAAGGAGGCCGCGCGAAGCAATCAGCGTTTAGTGGAAATCCTAGCCGCCGTCCGCGGAGTGCCCGAGGGTGCAATCGAACTTCTCGATTCCAGCTCGCGCCAATCCGTCACCGAACTGATTAAGGCTCGCGGCCTGGTAGATGTAATCATTCCACGCGGTGGCGCAGGCCTGATCACATTCGTCACCGAGAATTCCGCAGTGCCAGTGATCGAAACCGGGGCCGGGAACTGCCACATCTTCATCGATGAGTCCGCCGACCTCGACATGGCCGACCCAATTGTTATCAATGCGAAGACGCAACGGCCCTCGGTTTGCAACGCCGCCGAGAAGTTATTAGTGCATGAGCGAGTAGCTGCGGTATACATTCCGCGAATCGTTAAGAAATTGATCGATGCCGGTGTCGAAATCCGAGGAGATGAAAAGTCTCGTAACCTCTCGGCGGGACTAAACGTTGGTTCCGCTTCCGAGCAAGACTGGTACGAAGAATACCTGCGGCTCTGCATGGCGGTCCGCGTGGTGGCGAGCGTAGACGAAGCGATCGCCCACATCAACCACTACTCCACGAAGCACTCGGATTCCATCATCACGGGTAACGAGGCGAACGCCCGCAAATTTCTGCGAGGCGTAGATTCAGCCGCCGTCTACTGGAATGCCTCTACCCGCTTCACCGACGGCGCCGAATTCGGCTTCGGCGCCGAGATGGGCATCAGCACGCAGAAACTTCACTGCCGCGGGCCTTTTGCTCTCGCGGAGTTGACTTCTTCCAAGTACGAGATTGTGGGGACGGGACAGGTGCGCTAAGCATCAGCGGCAGTTTTTGAAGGGCAGCGGCATGAATGGTCACGAATTACCGGAGTCTTTAGCGGCAATTTTTGGGCTTTCACGACTCTTCGAATCTCATTGGCAGGGAGATGCCTACCGCCAGACGGGAATACGCATCACATCAAAGTGATGATCGTAGGTCCACACTTCATGCCCTAGACGCGTCGCCATAGCAGCCACGACTGCATCAAACAGGCTGATGGGTTGATCGGGCAGTCCTCTGAGTTTGGCGGTCGCCAAACGGTAATCTTCCGGGCTTGGATTGACCAAAGCGGCGTCCGCAATGTCGGTGAGCCAGTCGGTTGCCGTACTCTTTCCCAGGCGAAACAATATTAAGGAATAGGTCTCAAGCAAAGTTGAGTAGGCCACTACGATCTCCCGCTGCTCTTCGCCCAACTTTTCCATCTCCCGAACGGCGCGCCTATGATGGCTGTCTCCAGGGTCGACGGCCGCATACAACGGACCCGTATCGGCAAGCACGGAGCGATTCATTTCTTAAGGCCCGCGAAGTAAAGGTCGTGGTTCTGGCTCACATCGCTTCGGCCGCTTCCATGTTTGGCCGGCCTAATCTTCAAAGTCCGGCGCACTCGGAGAAATCCTCTCTCCCGCAGGTATTCCCGCAAAGCCGTCTGCACGACAGTTGTGAGGGACGGGGGAGCTTCCTGGGTTCGCAGATAGTATTCCGTAGCTTCTGCCAGGTCATCCGGTAGGGTGATAGTGGCTCGTTTCATATAGATCAGTATAGCACCAAGTGGTGAGTATGGTGAGTTTGGTTATAGAGATGAAAATGATGAAGTTGGTGACATTAGATGCCTTCTTTCGGGTAGGAGCGACTTGGTGAACGCGGAACGATCAGCCCTGCTTGTGTTACCGTACTTACTTTCCATAGCGAGAACCCATGCGATTCGTTTCTGCTGCCCTGCTTTCGTGCGCCCTTCTACTTCCCTCTCTGCCGGCTGTGGCGAGCGGCCGTGATCTTCCAGCGACCTCCTCCCCCCAACCCATCTTCGGCTTTCGCGACTCAGCTTCAGAAAATGCCGCCGAAGCCCGCTTCCTGGCCGTGCCCGATCCCAAACTCGCCGAAGAGCACCTGCGTATCCTGACGCAAGCCCCGCACATGGCCGGCACGACTGAAGACAAAGCCACCGCCGATTACGTAGCGGAGAAATTCCGCGCCGCCGGCCTCGACACCGAGATCGTCGAGTACAAAGTTTGGATTAACTATCCTGTCGAGATCAGCGTGGACATCACCGCGCCCGCTGGGTTGGAAATGCACGGCCCCACGCGCGAGCACGTCGAGGGTGATCCCTATGACAACGATCCTCGGGTAGTGATGCCGTTCAGCGGCATGTCGCCTTCGGGTGATGCCGAAGCCGAAGTGGTCTACGCCAACTACGGCACGCCGGAAGATTTCGAGAAACTGCAGAAGTTAAAGATCGATGTGCGCGGCAAGATCGCGCTGGTGCGCTACGGCCAGAACTTTCGCGGAGTGAAGGCTTTCATCGCTCAGGAACACGGCGCGGCCGGCGTGATCATCTATTCGGATCCTTACGATGATGGCTGGCGCCGCGGCGACAAATATCCCAACGGTCCCTGGCGGCCTGACACCGCCGTGCAGCGCGGCTCCATCGGATACATGTTCGAATTTCCCGGCGATCCTACAACGCCCGGAGTTGCATCGCTGCCTTCTTTGCCAGATAGTCAGCGCATTGCTCCCGAACAATCGGCACAGATGCCCAAGATCCCCGTTACGCCGCTCTCCTACCACGATGCCTCACCCATTCTGCAAAATCTCGGCGGGCCCGACTCGCCGCGCGAATGGCAAGGTGCGCTCCCCTTTACCTATCACGTGGGTCCGGGGCCGGTGCGCGTTAAGATGCACCTTCGGCAGGACTACCAGTTTCGCACTCTCTGGGACGTGATTGGCCGCGTACGAGGGAGCGAGTTTCCAGATGAGTGGGTCGTGTCGGGCAATCATCGCGACGCCTGGGTATATGGCGCAGTCGATCCCAACAGCGGCACGGCGGCCATGCTCGAGAGCGTCCACGGCATCGGCGAATTGCTGAAATCCGGTTGGAAACCGAAGCGCACGATGATTTTTGCCAGTTGGGACGGCGAAGAAGAAGGTCTGATGGGTTCCACCGAGTGGGTCGAGCAACATGCGTCCGAACTCGACACGTCTCCAGCTTATTTCAACATGGACGTAGCCGTCTCTGGGCCGAAGTTCGGAGCATCGTCCGTTCCCAGTCTGAAGCAGTTTATTCGTGATGTGACCAAAGCCGTTCCCAGCGCCAAGGGCGGGACGGTTTATGAAGCGTGGCAAAAAAGTGAGCAGCCAGAGGCTCTTTCGACCCAATCTCCCTCAGAAGCCATTGGCGATACCCGCCGCCTGCCTGCTGCCTCGACAAAGAGAGATGTTGCCATCGGCGACCTAGGTAGCGGCTCCGATTACAGCGCGTTCCAGCAGCACTTGGGCGTGCCTTCTACCGACATCGGCTCCAGCGGTCCCTATGGCGTGTATCACTCCGTCTTCGATAATTTTGCCTGGTTCAAAAAATTTGGCGATCCCGATTTCTTGTACGAGCAGCAAATGGCCAGAGTCTTCGGTGTGCAGGTTTTACGCATGGCCGACGCCGAAGTCCTGCCTTATGACTATGAAGAGTACGGAAAAGAGATTGCCGCCTACGTGGATGCCGCCAAGAAAAGAGCGGAGGGGAAATTCGGCGATCGCATTCTCGATTTCAATGCGGTGACCGCGGCCGCCAGGCACTTTCAGGCAGCCGGGGCCAAGATCCTGCCGAAGCAAAAAACTCCGCCACGAAATCCCGCACGCTTGAACCAGGCCCTGCGCGACGCTGAGCGCGCACTGCTAGTGCCCGAGGGCTTGCCTCATCGCCCGTGGTACCGCCACGCGATTTACGCCCCCGGCGAATATACGGGGTACGCTGCCGTAGTAATTCCGGGAGTGAATGAGGCACTGGACAAGGGCGACGCGGAGCGCGCGCGACAGCAGTTGGCTGTTCTGACGGCGGCGTTGGAGCGGGCGGCCAAGGTGCTGGAAGCATATCGCTGACGGGGGTGGGGGTGGGGGTGGGGGTGGGAGTGGGGGAGGGGG